>Ga0335074_10008637_pt1 | contig 14167 bp, 7 predicted proteins | sample Lox_Sample_23_FD_206715 | JGI IMG/M metagenome (GOLD analysis project Ga0335074, IMG submission 206715) | Soil microbial communities from Loxahatchee National Wildlife Refuge, Florida, United States - Lox_Sample_2.3 | ecosystem: Environmental > Terrestrial > Soil > Wetlands | place: USA: Florida...
CATCGTTCGCGGTCGCCGCGCGCAGGATTTCGTTCTTCTTCAGCTCGCGCGCACTGAATCCGCAGAGCCTGTGCCTGATTTCTCCGGCGAAGCGGTTGAGTTCTTCGTCCTGATTCACGTTGAGACGTGGCAGCAGATCAACCAACTCGCCGATATTCGTGACCAGCGACGCGTGGAAGCGCGACTCCGGCTCATTGAGACGCTCGACCATGTGCCCAACGACGCCCTTGAGCCGCGTCCACAGATCTTCGGTTCCTTTCTGCAATGACTGCCGGACGTTGTCATCGATTTCCCGCGCCACGCGCGCCTGTTCTTCTTCGGACAGCGTCACCCGGAAGTCATTGCCGCTCGGGATAGGCAGAACCTCGAGCTTGACCCCGAATTTGTTTCGCAGCTTGTCCGTCGATGGGTAGTCTTCCTCCCGGAAGAGCCCGTTCAGCTCCGGACGGACCCGTTCGATGTAGCTTGGGTAGATGGCCAGGAACTCCTCTACCTGCTGCGCGAACGCCTGCTCAAACTCCCTCATCTTCGTCGTCAGCTCGAAGTAGAAGTGCGCCGGCAACAGGCGGTAGCCCTCGTCGGACCAGGGCAGTGTGATCTTGTAGAAGTACTGACGGATCTGCCCCGAGAGCGAGCGCAAGGATTCCAGCCGTTCCGCCTCGCGAAGCAGCTGCTTGTTGTAGCGGCCGGCGCCGGCATAGGCTCCGTGTTGCTCGGCAACTTCCCGGCTGACCTTTCGGTCATGTTTGATCGCGGTCCAGACGCTGATATGGATCGCTGCCAGCATGGCGCGTTCGGTAATCATTGCAAGACCTCCGCGTGTTCTACGCCGAATCGGACGAAATCCGGCGTGTGGGTAATGGCCCGATCGCGGGCAGCGGCATCGCGCATAGCAAGTACCCGCATCTCGGTCGGCATCCGGTCGAGATACCTGATCCCTTTCGCGATCGAATGGTCGGTAAGTGCACGTCCGAGAGCCGTGGCGATGGCAATCCGTGCCGACGGCTCATCGGGGAGCGGTGCCGCGTCCGGATTGAGTAGTATTTCGTCAATCGATGGCAATTCCCGGAAGAGACGCAGGAAGGCGACCAGTTCCGTGGTGGTCGCCTCGCCGATCGTTCCCTCCAGCAGCTGCGCCTCGATCTCCGTAGTGCCCACAAAGAAGCCGCTTCGCTGGCGGCGGGCGAAGCCATTGAGGACATTCGAGGCCATCTCCCAGGAGCGTGGTGTTGGCCAGGCATTCACGTCGGACGTCGCGTCGGGATCATGAAGAAGTGCCGGCTTGAAGCGCAGGAAAGCGATGATCTCGGGACGAATCCCAGCTCTGACCGCCCACTTGCACCAGTCCATGAAGTCCGGTTCGAGATCGAGATGAACGAAGCGGTTCCGCAGTGGCCGCGGCATCGAGAAGTGCACGCCACGCTCCGATGCCGGATTGCCCGCCGCGATCACCACCCAACCGTCCGGGAGCCGGTATTCGCCCAGCTTGCGATCGAGGACGAGCTGGTAGCAGCCGGCCTGAGTCATCTGCGGTGCAGACGTCAGCTCGTCCAGGAACAGAATGCCCTCGCCATCGATGGGAAGGAATTTCGGCGGCACCCATTCCGCGCGGTCGGCGGAGATCCGCGGCAGGCCACGCAGATCGACGGGATCAAGCTGCACGGCCCGGATGTCGAGAAACTCGCATTTCCGGTCGGCGGCGACCTGGGCGACGATCTGTGACTTGCCGACGCCGCACGCGCCCCAGACGTGCAGGGGCACACGCTCGCTGATCAGCGCATGAAGCGCCTCGTGGAGTTCTGATGGTTTCATGAAATTGGGATCCTCTCCAAAGAAGCGAATTAAAGGGATTGCTATTGCATACCGCAGTACGTTGGCGGGAATGAAGTGGCACGAAAGTGATCGACACCTATTGCCAACGTCGCGAATAGGCTCCCCGGTCCTCTCCTGCAGGTTCCTCCAGAAGCTCCGTCCAATGTCCCGATATAGGGAAGCTCCAGTTCGAACTTCGGGACGCTGGCGCCCTTCTCAAGATGGCGGACGATTATCTGCTCGATCTGCCGACCAACGTTGGGGCGAGCCGTGGCTCAGGCCGTGTGCCCCGAATTTCACGCCGAATAAACCGGCAAGCACCGCTTTGTGAATTGTCGACCCAAAGGGGCCGCGCTCTTTGAATTCAGAAGAGCGGTGCGGGGATGTCGTTGATCGGGACTGCGCCTGTGATACCATAAGTCCCTCCCTCCGAAGCAGTTGGCATTTACCGTGCGCTGCGAACTAGAGCGTCGCAGCGAAGAAAGATTTGTTAGCATGAGCGACATTTCTCTCGCCGGTACAGCACAGCGTTTTCCACGGGTGGCGCCGCAGCCGCGTATGGAGTGCTCGCTCGTGCGTGTGCTCGCCGTGCTCGCATGCTCGGTGTGGATGGCCGCCGCCGCCGTTTCCTGCAACTCCGTCACAGCTCCACCTTCAGAGAGCGCCGTTGCACGAGAATTCAAACTTCCAGCGACCTCCGATTCGGGTGGCGCAGCCGTCGATAACCTCGATATTTACATCGACGGGTCTCAGTCGATGCAGGGCTTCACTGCGATCAGGCAATCGAACTTCTGCACCATGATCGGCGAGATCATGCTGCAGGCCGAAGCAGCGCAGTTTCACCTCACGACCTACAAATTCGCTTCGGAGATAACGAAACTGGACAATCCGTCGCTGAATCAACTACAGAGTCCCGATTTTTACAGAGGCCACGACACTCGTCTTGCCGAACTTCTGCGAGTCATCGGCTCGCGTCCCCAGGATAGCGCAGTGATCATCAGCGATCTGGTGCAGTCAGAACCTGGTTCTGACAGCCAGGCGCTTGTGGAAGAACTGGCGGCGATTGGCGCTTCTACCAGGCAGATGGATCTGATCGCTTATCGCTCCAGCTTCGACGGCACATACGACCCCGAGTACAAGTCATCGGATCATCCTGGAAAGTTAAGGCTGAAGGTTAGCCAGCAAGTCCCGGATCAGGGCCGGCCTTATTATTTGCTGGTTATTGCTCCGAACACGGCCTCGCTGGAAAAAATAAAGGACCATCTTCTCGCTCACCGACCGCCGCTCCGCGAATTCGACGCCACGCAAGTACCGATCAAAATCGACTCGATCACTCTGAATGGCACATCTCCCGGAGTTGCCTCCTGGGCACTTTATTCCCGGTTTTCGCCCGTGAACGACGGTACCGATGCATTTGCCACCGGCTTCTTATGGCAGGGAGCCGATTCCTCGCCGGCGACGGTGGATCTGCCCGTGACGATGCAGGTTAGCTCTCAGACGCCGATTCGGCAGCCCGATCGGCTGGATCTGAGGGTTGATCAGGCGGACTGGAACGGGAACTCATTCGGTCAGCCCCGTCAGGTGGCGATCCCGCTTGGTGGCTCCATCATCGATGGGGAGCACTTGCAGCTGACTCTCACTCTCGACAAGCCGGCTAAGGGAACATGGAGCACCTACTTTATCCGCATCGGCTCCGGGGACGGTAACCTTGACATTCCCCAGTGGATATCAGCCTGGAGCACGGACGACGACTCGACACTTAGCGATGGGAATCGCACTTATGAACTGCGATTGCTCGCTCTCGCGATGGTAAATGCGATTTCGGAGCGCGAGGAGAGCGGCGAATGGATACTTAAGATTGGAAGGGGGGCGTAGGTTCCGTGGGTAACTTTTTCGAGTGGCTCAACAATCCCGACACTGTAACAATCGACTACCGGACGTGGGAGCGCTTTCAAATCAACCTCTCACTGATCGTGGTGGGCGCGGTCGCAGCGACGGTTATGGCAATTCTCGTATGTTATGCGATTCACGCGCGGAGGCTGAAGATCTTGGCGCCAGGGGACATATTCCGAAGATATACCCCACTTCGCTGGCTTTTCTTGGCGATTGCAGGTGGTATCATGGCGGCCATCCTGTGCGCGGTGCAGCTATCCGCAATCGTAAGTGGCCTGTCGACCCTTGCGGCCATTTCGATCGAAGCTTTCTTCCTCACGTCGATGGTTGCGGCGCTGGCTGCCTATGCGTTGCTTGTCATCGTGGGGCCGCTAACTCCCGCCAGGTTTCGATACAGGCCGGCCTGGTATCTGCATTCTGGCAGACCTGAGACACGCCAAAGCTGAGGAGATACGTCGATGGATACACTGATTTGTGCCGGAGGGTCGGGAGCGCGAGTTCTGGAATCGGTCCTGCACCTGTGCGCTGTCGGTCTGGGACCTCCGCGGCTGCGCACCTTCGTCATTGATTCCGACGGGACCAACGGTAGCCTGGACAGGACCACGAATCTGGTGGGTGCCTACGTCGCCTGCCAGAAAATCTTTGGTAAGGGTCCGTTCTTTCGCACGGAACTCGATCTGCTGGAAGGGTCGCAGAAATTGCGGGTCTGGAGCCCGGTCGTGGGGAAACAGCATTTCAGAGATGTGCTGAACTACGATGGGCTAAGCCCCCAACAGCGCGAGATCGTCGAGCTTCTGTTCACGGATGATGAACTCAAAATGCCGATGGACGTTGGCTTTCGTGGACATCCGGCTCTGGGGGCCGCGGCTCTCTCTCTTCTCCCTTTGTTCAGGAACGACCCTAAGGACCCCCTGTGGAACCAAGTGGCGACCGATCTTCAACAGGACGTGACCAACGGGGAAGCCCACGTCGTTATTGCTGGATCGGTGTTCGGCGGGACTGGAGCCTCCGCGATTTATCCGCTGGTCCGCTTTTTGCGATCGCCGGATTTGTTAGCCCATAACAGTGAGAAGCTGAAAATCGGGGCGATTGCGCTTGCTCCGTACTTTCAATTCAGCGCGGCGGATGCTCAGGCGCGGGGCGCGCAAGTCGATCCCGGCCAGGCAGCCAGGTCGGAGGAGTTTCCGCTGGCGAGCCGGTCGGCGGCGGAATTCTACGATTATCTACTGAAGCACAACGACTGGGGTCTGAACGCAATGTACTGGGTGGGCGACGATGACCCGGTCGACGTGGCTTATTCCTGGGGAGGCAGCGCGCAGAACAATCCCGCGCATTTCGTCGAACTGCTCAGCGCGGTTGCGTGCCTCGATTTCTTCCGCGCGCCGTCGATTCGGGGCACGTTCTATTACTCGGGTCCGAGGCAGTTTGCCGCCATGCCCGGCAAGAACATGCTCACGTGGGCGGATTTACCTCTGTCGGGTCTTGATCGAAAGGAAGTCCGGAATGCCATTCATTGCTTTCATCTTGCCGGCATGGCCCATCTGGGTTTCTTCAGCAGGCTGTTCCCCGATTCAAGGCTGACCGACCGCCCCTATCTTGTTCCGTGGTATCGAGATTACTTCGCCAATCGCCCGGGCGGTCTGAACAGCGACGCGGCAAAAGAAGCGATCAAACCGCTGACTGACTATTTCAGCAATCGCTACTTTCCCTGGTGGGGTCAGATTCAGGACGACGACGGGCGAGTACGTTTGCTGAACCGCACCGCGTGGGCAGAAGGCGGAACCGGCGAAGGCTACGTGCAGCTAAGCCAGATTGGCGCTGTCCTCTTCGAGGATGGGACTAGTCCTCCGAAGCAGGATATGGATTCTTTTTTTGACTGGACAGTGAAAGTCGCCAAAAACTCGCCGGCAAATGCCGAGCCGGCAAGCCGCTATGTTTCGATTCTGGCCAGTGCGGCCGCCAGGTTTGTCGGGGCCAGGCACGGCGATAGAGCCGAAGAGTAAGAAACCGGGAGCAGGGAATGGTCACGACGAAGAACACGAGCAATACAACTCGCCACTATCTCAACGCGCTGAAGCAGGAGGAGGGAAGATTACCCCCGCCTAAACAGGGTATCTGGAGTTCTTATCCATCATTTCTCGCCGACTACGCAAACTCGGTCGATGTGCGTGGCCAATTATCGCCGGATCGAGCAAGTCACAGCGTCCCATCTGTGTTTCAGCGGCCGATTCTGTTTTACCAGGCACTCGCCGACCCGCAGAACCCGCTGCACTTCGCAATGCGCGGGCAGTGGCGCGGCCTCATGGCGGTGCTGTGCTTGTCCGACTGGCTGCAACTGGACGTCAAAACGGCGTCATTTTCGGTGCCTCGCCCGGATCCGAAAGCGAGCAGTTCCGTTGGCGTGACTCCACCCGGCGATCTTCATTTCGAGGCCATGCTGCGCAACCAGCTTCCGCAAAGAGAAATAAAGGGAAGCGACGGAAATATCACCTGGGTTTCAGACTGGGATGGAAAATGGAATCTCATCCGCTGCGGAGGCGCGCTTTTGGGCGCGACCTCGCCCTGGACGCTGGTCTACACTTCGTCGCAGCCGAAAGCCCCGGCGTGCATTCCGTGGCGACGGAATGGCCTGCTGATCGACCCCATCGAATGCTATGACCCGAAGCGGAATAGCAAGCCGCTTGAACTCTCTTTGCTTTACACCTGGGTGGCCGGAATTCTGAGCAGTAGGAAGGACTGGGGCATTCCTGATCACCTCGGCGACCAGAACAATCTGATTTACAGGACCCTGACTGCGTGGCAAGAAGATCTGAAGGCTTACGTTGACAAAGATCTCACACCCGCTATGCTGCCCGGCATCTTCTCCGAGCCGCCTTATTCCAACATTCTCCGCAAGCCCAGTTCACCGGGAGGCGATCTTAGCGATCTCCTGCTTCGCTCGAAGAAGGCGGGCAGGCCTGTGCTGGTCCTGTCCGAGGAACTGCCCGCAGAACGCCGCATTCTGCGCGGCATCTTGCGCGGCCGCGTCAATGTGAGCGCTCTCGATGAGCCTGAGGGCGATGGCTTCGGTACGACGGATGAAGTGCGAGTCGAACACGCGTATATCGTTCCGGAGAAGCTGTTTTTCCCGCCGAATCTGGTGCGCATTCCTTCAATGAAGGCGGCGGCAAAAACGGGTGTTGCGGATATCTCGATGCCGCTCACACCGGATTTTTTCCGGTATTTCGACCACGCGGATGTGAAACAGGTGACGCTGTCGAGATCGGGAACGGGTTACGAAGCGAAGATCGAGATTCCTCTCCAGGGGGGCGCGACGGTGACGGTGACCCGACCCTACCGCGAAGAGGACGTTCAAACCCTGCCCCTCAATGCGCTGGCATTCGCTGTTTGGCCCGACCGAGACGACAAAGACTGGACCGAAAACTTTGCCGCGTACGCCGCGCCTACGGATGGAGCGAAGCTGGCGGTCAGACCCCTGCAGGCCGATGGCAGTGTTGCGGATCCCGCCGCCCAGGATGACTCACACCAGGCTATGGTGCGGATATGGTCGTGTAAGTCTCTGCCCGTTGGTTTCGCCCTAGGATGGAAGGCGGATGCCGACGCGGAACCCGTCCCGGCCGGCTTGCTTCTGCGCGACAAGCTGGTAATTCAGAAACCGCTGATCGCGGGATTGAAGTGCGAAGTCGGCGTCGACTTCGGGACATCCAGCACCATGGTGATGGTAGATCGCGGCCAAGGCCCGGAGGACATGGTGTTCGGCGGGCACATGCTGGTGTTAGCAGGCGAGCAGGATGTGGTCGATGAGATTGAGCAAAACCTTTATCCGACGTCGACAGTAACGACCCCATTTCGGACTCTTCTGTATCAATCGGCAGCGACCATCTTTGACCCAACCGCCCCGCCGTTTACTCTGCGTTTTGCTTCCTCCGCCGAAGATATCCTCCGCTCAGTCGTGAACGTGAAATGGGGCCATCATCCCGGCACGGAAGCAGGGAGCCCGCTGCTCATCTACCTGAAGGCGCTGATCCGCTACATTGTTTGGGAACTGCGCTGCGAAGGCATGAGCACGCTGAAATTTCACTGGTCCTATCCGCTGTCGCTCCCGATCGGCCCGCTGAATATCATGACGAATTTCTGGAAGGGGGGCGTTCGGCAGAGCTACAGCAAGAAAAACGGCTTGGTAATCGATGTGGCCGACGGCATTTCGGAGTCGGAAGCGGCGTGCCATGCGTTTACCGGAGCTGACGCCAGAACGGCGTCCAGCGGCCTCACGGTCACCGTCGACATTGGCGGCGGTTCCACCGACATCGCATTCTGGAGTGTCAACACGCTGGTGGATCAGGCTTCTTTCAAGCTCGCGGGAAACGACATCTTCGACAAAAATTATCTTTCAGGAGAGGTAATTCGTCAGTTCCTTGCCATTTGTCACAATGCGCAACCGGACGCAGACGTGTCGCGAATTCTAAGCCGCCCGGACACCTATGGGGCCTACATCAATGGGGCCTTGACCGAGGCAAAGATAAACGGGGTAAAGTTCACTAACGAAGATCCGAACCTCCACCCCATCCCCATGCACATTGTGGGCGGAAATCAGAAGCAGATTCCCTGGTTTCATTTCCGGTCAATGATCTATCTGTTTTTCACCGGACTTTCCTACTACCTAGGCGTTCACTCCCGCGGCGTAAGGGTGGAATCTGGACGGGTCGACATCTATTTTGGAGGGCGAGCCTCCGCGCTCCTAACGTGGATGGCTTATCGCGGCTCCGACTTCATTCCCGCCATGGAGCATGCCTTTCGCGAAGGATTGTCGCGGCATGCGGACGAGAACACCGAGGTGGCCTTCCCCGCGCAGTCCGCCGTTCCTCAGTTTCACGGCTTATCACTGGATTTTCATCCTGGTTTTCCAGCGCTCAAGTCCGAGGTTGCCAAGGGCTTGCTCGTGAAATCGAAGGTGCAGGCAGAATCGTTTGAGAAGAAAAAGGGTGCGGTCGCCGGAGAGGTCGGCTGGACACTCCGGGGAGAAAAGGTTGCTTGGCAGACTTGGTTGATTCCAGCTGATTACGGCGCGGTCCACCCGCCTGAGGACTTTGAAAGCACCACGATCGGCCATTACCGTGCCGAAATGCTTGGCGAAGGAGGCAAAGGGTTCTGCGATGCGCTGTTAATCGACAAGGAGGGACTGTGTGGGCTCTATGTTGACCGGTCGGTGGTCGAACAACTGGTGAGCAATTCCACTGGCACAGACGACCACATATCGCAGCCGCTCTTTGCATACGAGCTGCAGGCATTGATGAAGCAGTATGCCGAGAACCTCAGAACCCATCCCGCAGGCGCCAGCGGGAAGAAGTGAACCAAGAGCAGCTCCATGAAATCTCCTTCGGCTGTCATCCTTGCGATGTTCGCGATCAGCATCGCATGTTATGCGCAGAACTCTGCCTCGCTCGATCTGGCGCAACAGCGAGACGGATTCGATGTAAGTGCGAAACTGGCTCCGTCGCATAGCTGGGACGGCGACAAGGGGAATGCAAAGCTGACGATCATCACCGGAACCAATGCAGTCGTCACGATCGACGCTGCATACAAGGTTGAGAATTCCACGTTCCACGCGCACATTCCCGCCGGAGTAATTCCGGAAAAGGGAAGAAACTTCGCCGGGATTCTGACCTACCCAGTCAAAGGCAAACGTCAGGGCGGCACGGGCGTCTACCTGATAAAAATCGAGCCAAAAAATGCTCAATCCCCTGCCGGCAGCGGGGGCAGTGGAACCGTCACGCCCGGCACGACAGCTCCTGTAGGAATTCCACCCCCACCGCAGCCGAATAGCCAGGCAGACCAGGGCGTCAGCCAAACCGGCTCTGAAGCTACCGGCCAACTCGCCTTGGGAGAGCCAAAACACGATGAGCCCCAATCCTCCTGGCTCGAGGAATTCAGCCATGGCCAATCCCCGGCATGGCTGTCACAGATCCTGCTGTTGCTCGTCCTGGTGCTCGCCCTGGTGCTCGTTTTGTGGATCATGATCTCCAGCGCACGTATCAGACGAGAATTGAAGGAGCTCGATTTCGCACTGCAGGAGAGACAAGGCCAGGATCGCCTCGAAAGGCAGAACTCGAGTGCGATGGCCCCCGCGATCTCACGGACGGATCCTCAGGCCGCCAGCGCCTTCGAGGAGGCTCACCAGGCGATGAGGTCTGTCGAGCGTCTCGATGCTGAGCTGAAGCAGCTCCGGCATACCGCTGAAGGACTCAGCGGGTCTGTCGACTCACTTCGTCTGCTGGGAGACGACTTCCGTGCCACACAAAGCAGTCTTCGGCAGTGGAAGCAGCGCGAGAAGCAACCGGCATCTCCCGTGCTCAAATTAGCGATTCCCCTTGAAGCGGCAGCGCTGGTGGCGGTCGTGAACCGATGGCTGGCGCAGGGCAGCGGAGACCGGTCGCAGTTGCCCGAGTTGGCGCAGGAGACACGGATCAACGCGAAACTCGTGGCTCACAAAGATCTCAACCGGGTGTTTCAGGACCTGACCACCTTTGAATACCCTTTTGAGTTCAGCCCCGAAGGTGGTTGGTTGTGGGCTGCGATTCCGGGGGGCGGGGAATTCTGGGCAGTGCCAACCGATGCGGCTTTTTTCAGCATGGGATCGGCGCCGTTGCTGCTGGATCGGCTGTTTGACGGATTTAGGGGTGCAAAGACCGGCTTTCAATTCGCGAAGATGTATCGCCCGTGCCGCCTGCGGGCGGTCTCCGGAGCCTCCGGCAAGTATGCGCTGGTCGAGCGCGGCCTGCTCCAGTTACAGGGAGCGCTCGCTCCCGCAGAGCCGGACCCAGCCGCTTTCGAGTCTTTTCTGCCACAGTCGTCCCCGAGCGCAGGCTCTTCCGGTTCCGCGGGACTGGGCCAATTGCTGGCCGAATGGATACGCCAAGCCGGGCGGCAGCTGGAGGACCACGCCGAGGAACTCGGATCCATCCGCGAGAGTGTGCGATCCGCAGATCGCGTCCGGCGGGAAGTCCCTGAAGAGAAGCTCCAGCAGTTGCGGTTCGATCTGAACGAGCGTCTGGAGCGTTGTTCGGCTCGGATCGAGGCAATTGAGCGCCTCGTCAGGCAGCCCAGCTCGGAGCCGGCGGCTCCGCGGCAGGTTTTGGATCGCTCCGCCGGTGGCGTGTCCGCCGGCGAGAAGGCAGACAGTCCGAGAACCGGCAGTCTCTCGAACGTGGCAACGGCAAGCAATCCGGAGCTTGGTGAGTGTGCGCCCGCTGGCCTGACAGAGGTGCCGACCGATTCCGTCGATGCCGCGGAGCCGGTGATGCCCGGCCAGTGGCAGAAAGCGCTGTCCCGTGCTGCGGATGACCCCGCCAGCGAGCCCGCGGTGAGCGGCGTTCCGCCTCCGGAGGTCTATGTGAGCCGCGCGTGCAACCTTGCGAGGGAACTGACGCGCCTGGATCCGAGTTCGCCTGCTGCCGTGGTGCACGTCAGGAAACATCCGGTGGAGAATCGTTTCGAGATTCACGAAATCGCGGATGGCGCTGGGAAGTCTGGCGCGGTTTGCACCGTTTGCAACGCGGGTCAGTCGTGGCAACTGGCTGTCCGGGTCGGCAAGCACGACGCGACGCAGGTCTTTCTTCTGTTCCCGCTGGGCGCCCTGGGAAAGGGGAACTACGCATCGGGCTATTCGGCACTGATTGAGGAATCCCTTCCCTCGCTCTTTAGAGTCGGTGGAATGACAGAACCTGCGACCTTGCGCCTCATCGAAAAATCGCCCAGAACATACGCAGTAGCGCGAAAGATGTCTCTCTCGATTTCCGACGCCAGTCAGGGGCCAAATTGACATGCCGGATACTATCTGCAGGCACTGCTTGACACCTCTTCCGCCCGGTTCGGATTCCTGCCCGGAGTGCAAACAGCGGGTCAGAAAGCGAGCTGCGTTCGTGAAGATCGCAGCGATATCGGCTCTCGCCTGTCTGGTGGTGCTGACTTCGGCCTGGCTGACCTGGAGGCGCCTCGGTTCCAGTCACCCACCGGCTGGCAGGACCCGCTACGCCGCTGAAATCATGCCGGCGCTCGGCGGTTCAGCCTTCTCGGTCCGCGGAGTTATGACCATGAACTATCAGGACCTGGGCGATAGCATCAAGCTCGGCATCTCTGCGCAGGCCGATCCCGTCATCTATATCGATGTTAATCAGGATGGCCGCGTCGACGCTGGTGATCTAAGGTACGCGACAGACGGAGTCAGGGCGTGCGTGCAGCGCCTCGGGCCGGATGAGGATGCGGCAGTTTGCGATACTTCCACCACCCATGCGACCGTTCACGTCGAACAGTCCGCGGATGCAGAGACGGTAACTTGGGTCATTCCGAAGAGCGAACTACAGGTGGGGGGCGATGGCGCCGATATTGCGATCCAGATTTTCAACCCAGCTTCCCAGACGGGCGAGTTTTATCCGGACGCACCCTTCCAGCATGTCTACCATCTGGCATTCGCTCCGGCGGCTCCGCTGCCTCCAATCCAGCCGGCCGAACAGCAGGCAGCGACCGTCCCTTCCGCGAAAGGTACGCCAGAGGGGGCCGAGGACAACCAGAACCCCACTCAAGGCGCCGGGCCGGTCAGCCTGGCCGCGCGGACTGCTCCGAACATTCAGACCTTTGGCTCGAGCGTGGACAGTACGCAGCCAGGCGGGAGCGTAACCCTGACCTGGGCGGTAACACCCGATGCCTCAGTACAGATCGAACCCGATGTCGGCGCCGTTCCCGCCGTTGGTCAGCGCGTAATCACACCACACCAGACGACGAATTACATGCTGATTGCTAAAGGACCTGGCGGCATCTCCACGCGCCAGCTAATCGTTCGCGTGGAAGCAATACCAGCTCCTCAGATCGAGAGCTTTGTCAGCGACGCGGAAGCGGTTCCTTCGGGTGGTACGGCGCACCTGACCTGGTCGGTCGAGGGAAACGTTTCACATGTGAGCATGAATCCGGGATTCGACTCGCTTCCGGCAAAAGGGGACCGCATCGTAGAGGTCGACGGAACGACCGACTATACCCTCTCGGCCGAAGGTCCTGGTGGCAGCGCGGTCGCCAAAGTAACGATTCGCGCCACTCCGGTTGCTCCGGGGATAATCTTGGAGGCATCTCCCAACAACCTGCATCCAGGCGATGTAACTACACTTCGCTGGAACGTCACGGGCGCAAACAAGATCAATTTGTATCCTGGGCTGGGAACTGTCGCAGCGGCAGGTTCCATCGTGCTTAAACCCATCCGAACCATCCGATACTCGATGATCGCCCAAGGGCCAGGCGGCACCTCTGAGCGCGACGAGACGATTGTCGTTATCCGGCCATCCGGCCCATCTTCTGGACAGATTATCTGGACCGGACAGGTCCACGGATTTCAACTGGTGACGATCGACGGGGATCATGCGGATGTAGGTCAGATGGAAGGCGCGCTTCCCGGTCTACCCTGCATTGTTCAGCCCACTGACGAAAAGGACGTGAGCATCGCCTCCAGTCCGGGTCCTCGCAACAACTATGCGAGGCTGATCCTAAGGGTCAAGGGTAACGGATACAAGAGGGTCATCCTGAACTGGTCTCTTCAATAGGTGGATACGAATATGCGCAGGCTTCCGATGGTTATTGCGATTATAAGCATCGTTCTGCCACTTCGGGCGCAGCAGAATACTGCCGGTCCGGCATTTGGAATCCATGACGAGGTCTTTACGGTCAGGCTTCTCTCCCCGATCAGCATGAAGACGGCTCAGACAGGAGACACCTTCACCGCAGTGGTGCTGACTCCCGAGAAATTTGAGAACGGGGTCGTGGAGGGTCGCGTCGAAACTCTGAAGAGGCCTCAAAAGGGATTTGGCCATGGCAAGGCCGAGGTCCAACTCGAATTCGATACACTGTCCTGGAGTGGCCGCACACAGTCTATTAACGCCGACCTTCGCGGTGTTGCCAATTCGCTGGGAGTCAAGGGCGTGGATGACGAGGGCCACGTCGTTGCGCATTCTTCGAACAAAAAGAGGATAGCTGGTGCGGTTGGTGGCGCCGGGCTGGGCGCACTGATTGGTACTTTGCGGGGCGGGGTTGCGGGCGGGATCGTCGGAGCCGCCGCGGGAGCTGCCGCGGGCTACCTCATTACGGCGAAACTTACTTCAACAAGCTCAGACATTGAGTTCAGACCGGGTTCTGTCTTTACCCTCCAAGTGTCAGATTCGATTTCACGCCAGCCCATCTCGCAACCCCTGAACGCAGGTACTATGGCCTCAAACACAAGAGAGCCCGCCGGCGGTATCCAACAGGATGGATCGTCCGCCAGTTGCGAATCGGCGTCGACGCTCCGCTCGCAGAGTTCAGTTATTCCGGTCAGCGTTCAACTCAGGATCGTGAACAGGGTGAATGCTGTGAGAAGGGTGTACTGGATAAGCTATTCCGGTCAGCCGATTCTTTACAAGGTGCTCCTCCCGGGTAGCAGTTACCT
>Ga0335074_10008640_pt1 | contig 14166 bp, 16 predicted proteins | sample Lox_Sample_23_FD_206715 | JGI IMG/M metagenome (GOLD analysis project Ga0335074, IMG submission 206715) | Soil microbial communities from Loxahatchee National Wildlife Refuge, Florida, United States - Lox_Sample_2.3 | ecosystem: Environmental > Terrestrial > Soil > Wetlands | place: USA...
TAGGAATCTTGGCGTCGGTGAATGCCCCCGGAGGCAATGTCACCGGCGCGAATGAGGCTGCGTCATAAGCTTCCACGCTGCCATTGACGTTGGCCGCATAGTAAGTCTCCGCACCGCTGGTTGAATTCTTCGCGATGGTCAAACCCTGATAGGAAGCGCCCGACGCGGAGTTATTCACCATGATGGTCGCGGAGCTGACGTGGCATTCATAGCACGACTTACCCGGCGTGGCCGGCTTGTCGGCCGCAGCCCAGTATGAAATAGTCCCATCCAGCGTAGCGAATGCGAAGTTCACGTTCTTCGTGGATTCGGTGTTGGCCGCCGTGCCGGTCGGGCTGCCTGCGCCGGATCCGCTGGCGGATGGAATCGTGACAGTGAGTCCGATGATCGTGCCGTTGGCATCGTACAAAGTAGACAGGCCGGTGACATTGTCCGATATCCACCAGTGGTTCTCCTTCGTACTCTCACTGGCACTACGCGACATACCCCACGGATTTATCAAGTCCGGATCTTGCGAATTGGTTACAATCGGCGAAACTGTGTAGCTGTTGGTTTGAGCTTTCGCGTCCCCAATCAACAGCAAGCTGAACCCAAAAACGAGCAGTTTTTTCATGGTTGCGCTCCGAGTGACAGGTTGGATTTCCGGTCCGATCCTTAGTGGCGAATATACTGCTATTCAGACCGCCAGTCAATGGCGAAACGTGTGAATTTATAAGGTCCCGGCTAAGTTACCAGCGCCAGGGGCGCTTACAAATGCGGCCAATTCCTGACTTCTCCCACCAGCGGTCCGGCATAATCCAGAAACGGCGGTAGGACATCGTTCCCGTGCGGATGAATCCAGTCGGCGGGCAATCTGCGCTCCAGGCGGGCCACCGTTTCGAGCGGAGTCAGAAAGGTGGTCGAATCATGACGCAATGCGATCATGACTCCCGAGCAACCATCGGCGGCAGCCACGGCGGCGGCTTTTCCGCAGGCGAACGCATCGCGGCGGTCCGCTGGTACGGCGAAATCGCCACAGCACCGGCCTAACAAGCCGGGCTTTTCGGCGCGCGCGCGCAAACCCAGCTTCGCGCTCAGCAAGCGCGCGAGGGTGTGGCCCAAATTGGATGCCAGCCGCTCGGCGGCGCTCTTCGCGCGATCCACATCCGCGCCAAACGGCTGTCCGTTCTCGTCGAGCTGCCCTTCACAAACCGCAATCACCACTCGCCCCAACTCGCGATAGACGCGCTCCGTATCCGCCGCGATGCGGTCGAGATTCACGCGCCGCTCGGGTAAGTAAATCAGGTGCGGCGCATCGCCCGGCGAGCGGCGTGCCAGCGCGGTGGCGGCGGTGATCCATCCGGCATTACGTCCCAGGGTCTCCAGCACGCAGATGGGCGAAGGCAGCGACCGGTTATCTTCGCCCACGTCGCGCGCGGCGCAGGCGAAGAACCGCGCCGTGGATGCGTAGCCCGGCGTGTGATCCGTCACACATAAATCGTTGTCGATGGTTTTGGGAATACCGATCACTTGCAGATCGTGGTTGGCCAACCGCGCGTGGCGAAGCACGGAGAGCGCGGTCTCCATGGAACCGTTGCCGCCGGTATAGAAGAAAATGTGGATGTCTTCGCGCCGGAAAAAGTCAAAGAGCCGGCCGTAATCGTCTTCCGCCAACGGAACGCGGCTGGAGCCCAACGCAGACCCCGGCGCCTCGGCAATCCTCGACATCAGTCCCGCGTCCAGTGCCGTTAAATCGATCACTCCGCCGCGCAGCAATCCGGTCCAGCCGTAGCGCGCGCCCAGGAGACGCCAGCCTCGCCGGACGCATTCTTCCGTCAGGCCCGCCAGGCTCGCATTGATTACGGCTGTAGGACCGCCGCCATGCGCCACGGCCGCCTTCACTGGCATGCTGCCAGCGCCTCCTTCAAACTCCGCGGCAGCGGCTGCGCGTGTCCCGGGGGTCCCACGCACACTACCACCAGCGATCCGTTCGCCACCGCCGCGCCGTCTTTCAGCGCCACAAAATCCAGCGTGTAAGACGATGTGCCCACGCGCTTCACCGCTACTTCGATATCCAGTTCATCGTCGAAGCCGACCGCCGCGCGGTATTCGCATTCCACGCGCACGCGCGGAAAACGGGCTTCCGGGTGTTCGCGATACCTGAATCCAAGCGCACGCAGAAACTCGATCTCGGCCGATTCGAAATAGCGCAGCATGGCCGTAAAATGGATGCGCCCGGAAGTGTCCGTATCGGGAAAGGCAACGCGCACGTGGTGCGTGAATGCGGGCATAATTATTTTTCCGGCCGAGCGAAGGCCGTAGCTTCGAGAGGCGCGCCATTCTTGATTTCGGTGAATTTGAAGATCATCGTATTATCGGGCGCGCGCTGCTCCACGGTGAATGGAAATTTCAGCCCGTCCACCTCGCGATAATCGCGAAACAGCATCTCGTACTGGACGATGCCATCTTCCAGCGTCACGCGCTCGAAATCGTGCTTCAGCAGCAGCCCGCTCTGAGCATCAAAATAGAGTTTCTCGGCCGAGCCGCCCGCGGGCGTGGCTTCGAGCACATGTACCGCGTGTCCTTCCACGTGGTCTTCGCCGGCCGGCTCTATCTTCGCATACAACTCTTTCAACCGCACTTCGCGATAAAACTCATGATCGCGGCGCGCCTCGGCAAGATCCGTTTTGCTCATGGCGTGCACGCCCGAATCGGGATTCTTCTCCCATCCTTTATCGCCGTCGAGCACCGTCTCCACTAAGCCGTAACCGGGGATATCCATGGTCAGCCGCAGACTGGCGGGCGCTTTGGCTACGATCTGCACCGGGGCGCTCACGTTATCATCGGGAATCTCCACCGTGCCCTTCATCACGCGCGTGGTTACTTTCTCATAAGCATCTTTACCACCGAGCGCCTGCGCATACTTCGCCAGTATCTGGTCGGCTCCAGGTTGCGCGAGCGCCGGCGCGGCGGCGGCCATCGCCAACAGAACATATTCGAGAAATCTCATGCGGGAACCTCCGGGGCGGCGGAACGCGCGGCCCACAGTCTACAATAAAACTTTGTATGTACTTACAGGAAGTCGTCGAAGCCGAAGGCCACCTGATCGATTCTCACGTGATGGAGAATATCTTCGACAAGGTGGTGGAACATCACGGCCGCTTCGAAGTGGAACAGTTTCGCATCGGCCGCACCAATAGCGAGCCATCTTACTTGCGCCTGCGAGTAGAAGCGCCTTCCAGCGAGCTGATGGCGCATCTCCTCGAAGATCTGTTATCGCTCGGCTGCGCACCCGCCGATCCGGGCGATGCGGTGCTGGGCACCGTCGAACGCGATTGCTGCGCGCCGGAGGATTTTTATTCGACCACCAATCATCGCACCTATGTGCGGGTGAATCAGCAGTGGATCGAGGTCGAGAACCAGCGCATGGATGCGTTGATCGTGGTGGCGGATGGGCGCGCGCGATGCCGCCGTTTGCGCGACTTGAAAGCCGGCGATCGCGTGGTGGTGGGGATGCGCGGCATCCGGGTGGCGCCCGAATCGAAGGAGCGCGACCGGCTGGCGTTCGCTTTCATGTCGAACGGCATTTCGTCGGAGCGGCAGGTGGAGACGGCCGTGCGCCAGACGGCCACATTGATCGGGCAGACGCGCGAGCAGCATCTTAAGGTGGTCGTGGTGGCGGGTCCGGTGGTGGTACACACGGGTGGCGTTGCGGGCTTGGCCGAATTGATCCGCGGCGGATTCGTGCAGGCGCTGCTCAGCGGCAATGCGCTCGGCGTGCACGACGCCGAAGCGGCGCTGTTCGGCACATCGCTGGGCGTGCGTTTGGCCGATGGGCGCCAGGAGGAGCACGGGCATCGCAATCACATGCGCGCCATCAATGCGATTTATCATGCGGGGGGGGTGCGCCAGGCGGTCGCCGCGGGGCGATTGCGCAGCGGGATTCTCTACGAGTGCGTGCGCGCGGGCGTGCCTTTCGTGCTGGCGGGCAGCTTGCGCGACGATGGCCCGCTGCCCGATACCATTACGGATATGAACGCCGCGCAGGATGCCTACGCGGAGCAGCTCAAGGGCGCCGGGCTGGTGCTGTGCCTGGGCTCCATGCTGCACTCCATCGCCACCGGCAATATGCTGCCAAGCTGGGTCAAAATCGTGTGCGTGGATATCAACCCCGCGGTGGCCACCAAAGTCAGCGATCGCGGCACAGGACAAGCCGTCGGCGTGGTGGCGGATGTCGGCATGTTCCTAGACCTGCTGGCCAAGACCGTAACCGTTCCCGCCGCCGCTACGCAACCATGAAGAAAGCTTATACCGACGAACATGCCGCCGCCGGAATCGACGCGCCGCTGCCGGAACTCGAGACGTTTCCGAATCATTTCGCGGATTACGAGATTGAGATTGTGATTCCCGAGTTTACGTCCGTGTGTCCGAAAACCGGTTTGCCCGATTTCGGCACGCTGACCCTGCGATACATTCCGGATAAGAAATGTTTGGAACTGAAATCGCTGAAAATGTATCTGCTGGCGTATCGCAATCTGGGCATTTTCTATGAGAACGTGGTGAACCGCTTTCTGCGCGACGTAGTGGCGGCGGCCAAGCCGGTGAGCGCCACGGTGGTGGGCGAATTCTCGCCGCGCGGCGGTCTCCATTCGAAGATCACCGCGGCGTGGAACAAGCAGGGGAACAAGCAACGTGGAAACCGATGAATTGACCGCCATTCTGCAAGAAGTCAGCGACCGGGTGCGCGCGCGCTATCCGGATGCCATGACCGGCGCGGAGCTGCCGCTGCCCGATTTGATGCCGCTGTGGCATGCGCGGGACGCGGCCGAAGCCAAGGTTGCTTCCATCGGCTCGCTAAATCCGCGCGCGGGCGGTCCGCTCAATTGGCTGGCGCAGCAGTTCAAAAAAGCGATCGCGCGGGCGCTCGATTGGCATGTGCGCGAGCAGGTAGTGTTCAATCGCAACGTGATGGCCTGTGTCGAGGCCACGCTGGATGCGCTGGAAGACACTCGCCGGGTGCTGGCGGCTATGGAACTGCAGGAGATGAAGGACATTCGCCGGCATTGGGAGGAGTGGCGGCAGGGCTGGGAACACAAACTGGTGGTGAATGAGACCAAACTGCTGCGCGGACTCGCCGAATTAAATAATGCCTTTCAGCATCGCACGGCTCAGAACGAGATTTTCTTCCGCGATCAGATCAAGCTGCAGCATCGCGATTTTGAAGGCGCGTTGGACCGTTACGGAGTGGACATTCAGAAGCGCTTGTGGGCCGATATGGAGCGCATCCGCAAGGACTACGATCATCTGATCCATAGTGAATTGCGGCTGATCCGGCAGCGCGCGGCGCCGGCCATTTCAAGCGCGCCGGCCGTTCCCGGAGCACCTGCAGCTTGGCAACCCGCCGCGCAACCGGCACAATCGGCGCCCGAATTCGATTATGGCCGTTTCGCCGAGCGCTTCCGCGGTTCGGAGGAGTATGTCAAAAAGGGACAGAAATTCTATTTGCCCTATTTCACCGGGCAGCGCGAAGTGTTGGATATCGGCTGCGGGCGCGGCGAATTCCTCGAATTGATGCGGGATGCGGGCGTGGCCGCGCGCGGCATCGACCTAAGCCGCGAATCCGTGGAGCTGTGCCGCCAGAAAGGTTTGCAAGCGGACGTCGCGGATTTATTCGGGTATCTTGCGGAGCTGCCGGAAGCATCGCGCGACGGCATCTTCAGCGCGCAAGTGGTGGAGCATCTGCCGCCGCACCGTTTGCCGGAGATGATCCGTCTGGCGGCTTCGCGCCTGCAGCGCGACGGAGTGCTGGCGATCGAGACTCCCAACCCGGAATGTCTGGCAATCTTCGCCAGTCACTTCTATCTCGATCCCACCCACACGCGTCCGGTGCCGCACGCGTTGTTGTCCTTTTATATGGAGGAATACGGGCTGGGCGGAATCGAAGTGCACCGGCTATCGCCTGCCATCGAATCCATGCCCGCCTTGGCCAGTCTGCCGGAGGATTTCCGCGAAACATTCTTCGGCGGTTTGGATTACGCGATTATCGGGAGGAAGCTATAGGTCAACATAGTCGCTCCCGCGAAATCGAGATCAAGCTGCCAGTCGCCAATGCCGCCGAAAGCCGCCGCTTGATACGTGCCGCGGGATTTCGGGTTTCAAAGCCGCGCGTCTTCGAAGCCAATACGCTGTACGATACGGCACGCGGCGAGCTGCGCCGTAAGGGCTGTTTGCTGCGCGTACGAGAGACCGGGCGGCACGGCGTTCTCACCTATAAGGGCACGCCGCTGGGCGGCAAATATAAAGATCGCGAAGAACTGGAAGTATGTGTGGACAATCCACAACGGTTGCGCGAAATCATATCTCGGCTGGGTTATGTTCCCGGATTTCGTTACGAGAAGTACCGCACGGAATATCGGCGCCCGCATGAATCGGGCGCGGCGATGCTAGATGAAACTCCCGTCGGCGTGTATCTCGAATTAGAAGGCGCGCCTCGCTGGATCGACCGTGCCGCCCGTAGCCTGGGATTTTCCCAATCGGATTACAGCACGGCGAGTTACTACGATCTATATGTGGATTACTGCCGTAAGCACCGGCTTAAGGTTAGTAACATGACCTATCCCACCAACTCCCCGCGCATAACCGTTACGGCCTGACCCGCCAGACACACCCGGCCGCCCGCGCATCGCACTTTAACCACGCCGCCGCGCGGCGAAGCTTGATAGGCCACGAACGCGGCGCGCCCCAATCGCTTCTGCCAATACGGACCCAGGCAGGTATGCGCCGATCCGGTCACCGGATCTTCGTCCACGCCCGCGCCCGGCGCGAAGAAACGCGAGATGAAATCGAATTCCGGCACATCCGAGCGCGCCGTCACGATCACGCCGCGCACGGGCAGCTTACGCAAGGCGGAGTGATCCGGCTGGGCGCCGCGTACCGCTGGGGCGGACTCCACCTCCACCAGATAATCGAACTGATTGCGCCCTACATAGACAGGCTGCACGCCCAGCGCGGCCGCCAGTTCAGCCGGCGGCTCGGTGGCTTGTTCCAGCTTCGCCGGAAAATCCATCTCGATCCAATCGCCGCGCCGATCAGCCGTCAACAGCCCGCTGCGTGTGTGGAAGCGCGCCTGCGCACCCGCCGGCAAATGGCCTTCCTCCCATAGCACGTGCGCGCTGGCTAGCGTGGCGTGCCCGCACAGATCCACTTCCACGGCCGGCGTGAACCAGCGCAAGTTGTAGCCTCCGTTTTGCGGCGTGAGGAAAGCGGTTTCCGAGAGGTTCATTTCGCGCGCCACATCGCGCATCCAATGGTCCTCAGGCGGCTTAGGAAGAATGCAGACGGCCGCCGGATTTCCGGCGAACGGCTTCGCGCTGAAAGCGTCCACTTGCGTGATGACGATGCCCATAATCTTTCAGTGTATATATGTCGCCGTGCTTCACGCGGGGCGGGCGTGGGCTCAGGGGCCGGGGTATGGACGGCGCACTCCGCGGCGCAGCCACCAGCAACTACAATGGTTCGGTGTCCCCCCAATTCGATGTCGTCGGTGTGGGTTTAAACGCCACAGACACTTTGCTGGTGGTCCCGCGATTCCCGGCTTTTGCCGGCAAGGTTCCCATCGAAGAGGAGCACATCAGTCCCGGCGGACAAGTGGCCAGCGCACTGGCTGCCTGCGCGCGATTGGGCTTGCGCACGAAGTATATCGGCGCGGTGGGTGACGATGAGCGCGGCCGAATTCAGTGGGAGAGCCTCCGCCAGGCAGGCATCAATCTGGATCACGTGCAGCGCCGCACGGGCTGTCCTAATCAATCGGCTTATATCATCATCGATCGCGGCACCGGCGAACGCACCGTGCTGTGGTCGCGCCCGGAATGCCTGCGCATCGATCCAGCCGAGATCTCGCCCGATCAGATTCTATGCGCGCGGCTGCTGCATATCGACGGGCACGATACGCCCGCGGTGGCGCACGCCGCACGCATGGCGCACGCGGCCGGAATCCCTGTCACCGTGGATGTCGACACGATTTATCACGGCTTCGACCAGGTACTGCCGCACGTCGATTATCTGATCGCCAGTTCCGAGTTCCCCACCCAATGGACCAACGAGCGCGATCCTCTACGCGCGCTCGAACTGATCCAGCGCGAGTATGGGATGCGCGTCGCCGCCATGACCTTGGGCGCGCACGGAGCACTGGCGCTGGAGCGCGGACGCTTCCTTTATTCGCCTGCGTTTGTTGTAAACTGCGTGGATACCACCGGCGCGGGAGACGTGTTTCACGGCGCGTTTTGCTATTCTGTCTTACAAGGCATGGACCTGGCTGACTCACTCGAATTCTCCAACGCCATGGCAGCGCTGAATTGCACGGCCATGGGTGCGCGCGGCGGAATCCGCGGCGTGGAAGAAGTCCGGGCCCTGATGGAACGCGCGCCACGGCGAGACTATCCGGAGGTGCGCAATCGCATCGCCCGCGCCTCGCAAAGCACCTAAATGTTCCCGCTCAAAGACACGCAGCCAAGTTACTCGACGCCGGTAGTTACCCTATCCATCATCGTCGTGAACCTGCTGGTCTTTCTTTATGAGTTTATGCTGGGTTCGTACCCCCGCAATGTTTTTATCGAATACTACGGACTGGTGCCCGACCATTTTCAGATCAGCCGGGTTTTCACTTCCATGTTCGTCCACGCCAGTTGGCTGCACGTACTGATGAACATGTGGTTTCTGTGGATCTTCGGAGATAACATCGAAGACTTACTGGGGCACGGGAAATATTTGATCTTTTACCTGGCGTGCGGAGTCGCCGCGGCGCTCGGCCAGACGATTGCCAGTCCCGATCCTACGGTGCCCATGGTAGGCGCCAGTGGGGCGATTGCCGGCGTGATGGGCGCTTATCTGGTCACTTTTCCGCGTTCGCGGGTGCTGACGCTGGTGTTTATTATCATCTTTTTCACGACCATCGAAATTCCCGCGCCGCTGATGCTGGTGTATTGGTTCGCCATCCAATTGTTCAGCGGCATCGGCTCCATCGCGCGCACACGCGTTTCACAAGGCGGCACGGCTTATTTTGCGCACGTGGGCGGATTCGTGGCGGGCATCGTGCTGGTGAAAGTGATGGGCGCGAGCGGTCAATATATGCGGCGGCGCAGCAGCAACCGCTACTGGGAATGATGCGCGTGACTCTTTACACCCGCGCGGGATGCTGCCTTTGCGATGACGCCAGGCAAGTCCTGGCGGCCGCGCGCGCCCGCGCCGCTTTCGATCTTGAAGAGATTGATATCGACCATCATCCCGAATGGCGGGCGCTTTATAACGATGAGGTGCCGGTGATTGCGATCGATGGACGCAAAGCTTTCAAATACAAAGTGACCATGGACGAATTTCTGAAGCGGCTGAAGGCGCGTGCATGAGCCTGGATATTCTGGCTATCGCCGCGCACCCGGACGATATCGAGCAGACTTGCGGCGGCACGCTCATCCGCATGGCGGAGCTCGGGTACCGTACGGGCGCGCTCGATCTGACTGCCGGCGATATGGGCACGCGCGGCACGCCGGACGAGCGCCTGGCCGAAGCCGATGGCGCGGCACGGCAAATGCGTCTCGCCTGGCGCGGCAACCTGCGATTCCCCGACGCGCGTCTCGAAAATGCCATCTCCGCGCGCATGACGCTGGCCGTGAAGATCCGCGAACTGCGTCCGCGCGTGGTGATCCTCCCGTATTGGGAAGGCCGCCATCCGGATCACTATCGCACCAGCGAATTAGGTTACGAAGCCTGCTTTCTCGCGGGTTTGAAGAAGCTCGATGAATACTCGGAGCCGCATCGCCCTTACAAAATCATCTATGCATCTCTCTACGCCCATGTGACGCCTACGTTCGTGGTGGATATCAGCGCACAGTTCGAAACCCGCATGCAAGCTTTGCTCAGTTACCGGTCGCAATACGGCGCGCGTGACGATGCGAGCGGCCTGTTTCCCGACGAGCAGGAAATTCGGGAGCGGCTGGGCGCTATCGCCCGTTTTTATGGCAATCTGATCGGTGTGAAATACGGCGAGCCGTTCGTCACCAGGGAAACCATGCAGGTGGACGATATCGTCAACATGGGTGTACGGAGCATCTAACTTTATCGAGGGGGCGTCGCCAAAATGCATCAGCGCATGCGCGCATCTTTACGGTTCTGGCCTATTCTGCTTTTTACAGCCGCATCCATGTGGACTCCGCCCGCGTGTGCTCAGCAGGCGGATACGGGCGTGGGTATCGCGGAGTTTTCCGCCGGTGGATTATTTGGTCTGGGCGCGCACGGAAATGTAGGCGGCAGTTTGTGGGTGCCAACCTCGAAATATGCGGTCCCGTACATCGAATTCTCGTATTCGCCGCTGATCAGCTATGGCTACGCTTATGGACCCGATAACACCGGGAAGGGTCTGTTTACGTCGGAGTTGTTTGATGTGAACGGCGGCATCAAGTTTCGTTTCCCGCGTAAGAAAAGCGACTGGGTGCCTTACTTCGGGTTAGGTGTGGGGCTGTTGCGCCATTCGACCAGCGATTATACCAGCGGCTTTAATTCGATTGCCACGGTCAATACCGCGACGAACGAAATTGCCGGTAATGCCAGCGTGGGCGCCATATATTACGTGACGAAGCACGTGGCATTTGGCATGGAGGCGAAGGGCTACATCGCGCAGCGCGAACGTTTGGGCCGCGCTACGGTGAGCGTGCTGTATCAGTTCCCGTAGCGTCAGGGCCGGGAATAGGGGTCGGGGGATGGGGACCTGGGTTTTGTTTTAGCACAACTTTCAGTTCGCCCTGCCGAGTCCTCCCCGTCAGTCCCGCGGCGACGAAAGAACTGCCCTAATTAAGGTTTTGGGCCGACTGTGATCTCCAGTAAATTCGGATCCTCAGATTCCGTCGCATAAACCGGACCGCTAGATATTCCAGCGTCCACAAAAGCTTTCGCCAGCGCCGTGGCAAATGCCCGCCGGTTCGCTCCCACTTCCAAGGCGATGCCTGGTTGCGGCTTGCCCGCCATCAACGCGGGCGCGGGATTGGCAACCACACCGGCTGCCGTGAGCGTTTCCTTTAGGTCGCCGGCGAATGCGGCGCCCTCCGCATCGCCCGGATAGGTGGCAATCGATACCTTCTGACCCTGGAAAGCGGCCAATTCTGATTGAATCGTCTGCCGCTGCGCGACCGCTAAACGCCGCGCGGCCAGGCGCTGCTCGAGTTCGCGGCGCGCCGTGCGTTCGTTCTCCACGGCCAGTTGCAGTTGGAGATTCTCCCGGTGCAGTTCGGCATGACGAACCTGGGCACGCGCCATATCCACTTCCAGCCGCCGTTTCTCCTTATAAGCCGCCTGGGCTTGCGCGTTGGCGCGCGCGGTGCTGGCGTGCGCTCGCGCCACGGCCTCGGCGGAGGTGCTTTGAAGTCGATTTAGCTCAAGCTCTTTGGCGGATGTTACCCGCCCCGCAAAGAGGGCTAAGATGAAGCTGCTGGCGGCGGCCAGGCAGACAAAGACAATGTATGCCAGCGTCGACCAGTTGAGGCCCCGTTCTAGAAACTGTACATTGGATAGGTCTGGCAATGCACTTATAGGATGACAACCGGGATTAACGAACCGCAATTACTAGACGTACTCATCGAGTAACTTCTCCGATAGTACCTGGGTATTGGCCCATCGGAACCGATGTATGATATGGCACTCCCCATCAGTTAACTAAGTTGTGATCGGTGGATTTAGTTCGATATCCTAAAAGTGGGTGAGAGTTTCTGCTAGAACTATGCCCGCGAGAGATCTTTTAAAGCAGAAGGATTTGAAGTTCCGCCTGCTGTTCGAAAACAATCCGTTGCCCATGTGGGTTTTCGACAAGGAGAGCCTGCGTTTCCTGGAAGCGAATCACGCAGCCGTGGCCCATTACGGTTATACCCACGATGAATTCCTGAGTATGACCGTCGCCGATATTCGTCCGCCCGAAGACCTGCCGCGTTTGAAGGACTCCGTTGAGCGGGCTAGCGGCCTCGCGGCTTCCGGGCAATGGCGCCACCGCTTGAAGGACGGCCGGTTGATTGACGTGGAGGTTACCTCACACACCATCTCCTATGGCGGACGGTCAGCTGTACTTTCAGTGTTGCAGGATATTACGCAGCGCAAACAACTCGAAGAACAATTGCGCCAATCCGCCAAGATGGAAGCAGTGGGCATGCTGGCGGGCGGCATCGCGCACGATTTCAATAATCTGCTCACCATTATCAACGGCTATAGCCACATCCTGTTAAGCACGCTCTCCCAGGACGATCCGAACCGCAGCTCCGTGGAACAGATCATGAAAGCCGGAGAGCGCGCCGCCACGCTCACGCGCCAATTGCTGACTTATAGCCGCAGGCAAGTTCCGCAGCTCCATCTGCTTGATCTCAATGAGCTTCTCAGCGGCATGGAGCCCATGTTGCGTCGCCTGATTGGCGAAGACGTCGAGTTGCGTTTTGTCCCCGCCAGCCCGATCGGGCAGGTGAGCGCCGATCCCGGCCAGATCGAACAGGTGGTCATGAATCTGGCGGTGAACGCACGCGACGCCATGCCGGACGGCGGTGTATTGACCATCGAAACAGGGACTGCGAATTTCGACACGTACTCCGCGCCGCAAGGCAGCGTTCCGCCCGGCAGGTATGTTGCGCTGGTGGTGCGCGACGAAGGCAGGGGCATGAGCCAGGAAACGCGCAGGCGTCTGTTCGAGCCGTTCTTTACCACCAAGGGACAGGGTCACGGCACCGGACTCGGTTTGACCATCGTGTTCGGCATCGTCAAACAGAGCGGCGGCGGAATTGAAGTGGAGAGCGAGTTGGGTCGAGGCACGGCCGTGAAAGTATACCTGCCGCGGGTCGATGAGCCGGCCTTGTCCGAAGCCGAAGCGCCCCATTCGAAAACCGCGCGTGGTTCCGAGACCATCCTGCTGGTGGAGGACGAGGAACAGGTGCGCAACATTGTGCGCGAGACCTTGCGCCGCGAAGGATACAAAGTTCTGGACGCGGCCAGCGCCCCGGACGCGCGCCGTATCGCCGGGGCGCACAAGGGACCGATCCATTTACTGATCGCCGATGTAGTTATGCCCCGGGAAGGTGGCCGCGATCTGGCAGTCAGCTTGCTTGCCCGCCGGCCCGCCATGAAAGTTCTGTTCATGTCGGGTTACACCGGACAAACCGTCGAGCGGTTGGACGACACCAAATGTGCTTTCATTCAGAAGCCATTTACGCCCGCGGTTTTATCCAGCAAGGTGCGCGAGATCCTGGAGAGCAACGGGGAAACCAGCCGTAGCGCGCGCGGTTAACGGCGCTCAATTCACCGCGTAGCGCGCCTTCAAAGCAAACGGCGCAATCTCGATATCGAATTGCGTGCCATCCGGACGAACCATCTGATAGGTGCCGTGCATCATCCCCATGGGCGTTTTCAAAGGGCACCAGGACGAATATTTGAAAGACTGGCCGGGAGCCAGCACCGGCCTTTCGCCGACCACGCCCGGTCCGCGCACTTCTTCCACGTGCTCCAGGGCGTCGGTGATGATCCAGTGGCGGCTCAGCAACTGCACGGTTTCGTGACCTTGATTGGTAATGCGGACGGTATATTGAAACACCCATTCGTCCTGCTGCGGCCGCGAATTCTCGGGCGAATAGCGCGCCAGAACCTCGACACGGATATCGCGGGTAACGGCGTCGGAGATCGGCGCGGTCACGGAACTCAGATCGGGCATGCTGGATTTCATCATAGCAAGCCGCGAAATCCCGCGGCACGCGAACGGCCGTGGGGCGGGGGTGATCGGCCGGCGGTGCCATTCTTGTCCCAATTGGCTGCGTATTCGCGCTTAGATATCTGGGGCGCAACTTCGAGTTCTAATAGCCAAAAGCGCCAGGTCTGCGGCATAATAGCTAAACAATGCAAGAGGGGGAATACGGGATGCCGGAACCGGCTCGAATCGTTCGCGCGGCCGCGGCCGCGGTGTTCGCCGCCGCGTGGGCGTCAAGCGCGTTCGCGCAACCGATCCTATTAAGAGGCGCGTCAACGGGGACGGGGCCGTCTGTTTCAGTTACAACTTACGCCGGCACGGTATCGGCGGCCATAGCGCCCGTGGACGTTTCGAAACAAGTGCTGGTGGTCCTCCTGGTTGACACCATCCCGCCGGAGCAAAGGGAGAGCGTCCGCAGCGCGCTTCAG
>Ga0335074_10008641_pt1 | contig 14166 bp, 15 predicted proteins | sample Lox_Sample_23_FD_206715 | JGI IMG/M metagenome (GOLD analysis project Ga0335074, IMG submission 206715) | Soil microbial communities from Loxahatchee National Wildlife Refuge, Florida, United States - Lox_Sample_2.3 | ecosystem: Environmental > Terrestrial > Soil > Wetlands | place: USA...
CGTGGGGCTTCCTCTCCGCGACCTCGTGAACGCCCAGGAGCTTCCCTGGGATGCGCTCGCCGGGCGGACCCTCGCGGTCGACGGCTACAACGCGGCGTACCAGTTCCTCGCGACGATCCGGCAGCGCGACGGCCAGCTGTTCTCGGACCCCGCGGGCCTCGTCACGAGCCACCTCATGGGCGCCTTCTACCGGACGACGTCGCTGCTGCAGCAGGGCGTGCTGCCGGTCTGGGTCTTCGACGGGAAGCCCCCCGAGCGCAAGGCCGGGACGATCCGCCAGCGGATCGCGGCGAAGGAGAAGGCGGAGAGCCAGTACCAGGAGGCGCTCGCCGCCGGCGACCTCGAGACCGCCCGCCGCAAGGCCGCCCAGACCTCGCGACTGACGCGACCGATGGTCGAGGAGCTCGTGACGCTGTTGACGGCGCTCGGGGTCCCGACCGTCATGGCCCCCAGCGAGGGAGAAGCGGAGGCGGCCGTCCTGAGCGCGAAGGGCGTCGTCTGGGCGAGCGCCTCGGAGGACTACGACACGCTCCTCTTCGGCGCCCCGCGTCTCGTCCGGGGGCTCGCGGCGCGGGGGCGGAGCGGCGCGAGCCCGGGCGCCCAGTTCATCGACCGCACCGAGCTCCTCACGACTCTCGGGATCGACGGGGACGAGTTGATCGCGCTCGGGGTCATCGTCGGGACCGACTTCAACGAGGGCGCCCGCGGCTTCGGACCGAAGAAGGCCCTCAAGGTCGTCCAGGAGCACCTCGGGTTCCGTGCCTCGATGGAGAAGGTCGGGCTCGACCCGGTCGAAGCGGAAGCGGTCGCCGACATCTTTCGCCACCCCGTGGCGGCGGACGTCCCCCCGCCCGTCTTCGGTCCGGTGGACGAGGAGGCGGTGCGGCGGTTGCTCGTGGACGGCCACGGCTTCTCCGACGACCGGGTCCGGGCCGCGGTGGCTCGCGCCCGCCGCCGCCCGGCAGCCGCGCAGACGGCGATCGAAGCGCGGGGCCACCAAACCCTCCTCGAGACGTTCGGGGGGCCGTCGGAATGAGCCTCTTCGAGTGCGTCCCCAACTTCTCGGAAGGCCGTGACGCCGCCCGAATCGAGCGCCTCGCCGCCGCCGCCCGCGCGGTCCCCGGGGTGACCGTCCTTGACGTCGAGAGCGACGCGGCGCACCACCGCTCCGTGATCAGCCTGGTCGGCGAGGGGGACCCTCTCCTGGACGCCGTCTTCCGGATGATGGCGGTCGCGACCGCCGAGATCGACCTCACCCGACACCACGGAGAGCACCCCCGGATGGGAGCGACCGACGTCGTTCCGTTCGTCCCGCTCGGCGAATCGACGATGGCCGACGCGATCCGGCTCGCCGAACGCCTGGGGGAGCGGGTCGGACAGGAGCTCGGCATCCCGGTGTACCTCTACGCCGCCGCGGCCCGTCGGCCCGAGCGGGCCGACCTTGCCAAGGTCCGCGAAGGGCAGTTCGAGGGCCTTCGGGAGAGCATCGGGACCGACCCGGCGCGGGCGCCGGACTACGGACCGGCCCGGGTGCACCCGACCGCCGGGGCCGTCGCGATCGGGGCGCGTCCGATTCTCATCGCGTACAACGCCTACCTCACGACTCCCGACGTCGCGATCGCGAAGAAGATCGCCCGGGCCGTCCGCGCCCGCGACGGCGGTCTCCCCGAGGTGAAGGCCTTGGGGTTCGACATCCCCGAGCGCCACCGGGCGCAGGTGTCGATGAACCTCACCGACTATCGCACGACCCCGATCCATCGCGCGCTCGAGGCCGTGCGCCGGGAAGCCGCGCGCTACGGGGTCGGCATCGAGGAGTCGGAGATCGTCGGTCTCGTGCCCGAGGACGCCCTGTTCGACGCCGCCGAGTTCTACCTCCAGTTGCACTCGTTCTCGCGCACCGCCGTGCTCGAGCGCAAGGTGCGCTCGGTCGAGCGGGCCGTGCGCGGCGGGGAGTCCCTCGCCGCCTTCACCGACCGGCTCGCCGCCCGGACCCCGACCCCGGGCGGCGGCAGCGCGTCGGCGGCGGCCGGGGCCCTCGGCGCCGCCCTCGGCGAAATGGTGCTCGCGTACTCGATCGACCCGTCCCAGCCGACCGACGACCTCCGGGAGGTCCGGGACGCGCTCACCGCGGGGCGCCGGCGGCTGCTCGCGCTGGTCGAGGAGGATGCGAGCTCCTACGAAGCAGTGCGCTCGGCCCGCCGGGCGCGCAAGGAGCGGGCGGGCGACGCGGCCGCCCAGGCGGCGTACATCGCGGCGCTGCGGGGCGCCGCCGCGGTGCCGCTGGAGACGGCGCGGCGCGCGCAGGAGCTCTCCGTCCGTCTCGAGGGCGTCCGCGCGCGGACCAAGCCCGCGCTCGGAAGCGACCTCGTCACCGCGCTCGCGCTCTTCCGGGCCGCCACCGAGGGCGCCCTGGCCAACGTCGCGATCAACCTCCAGGACCTCCAAGCGGCCGGGGAGCCGACCGCCGAGGTCCAGGCCGAGCTGGACCGCCTGCGCCCGAAGGGGTAGTCGTTTGGCGACGCCGCCCGCTCCTCGTCCCGCGGTCCGCCCAGCGGTCTGGGTCAACTGCGCCGCGTCCGCGGACGGGCGGCTCGCCTACGCCGGGGGCCTCCGGGCGCGTCTCTCGTCGCCCGAGGACCTGCGACGGGTCCAGCAACTGCGCGCCAAGGCCGATGCGATCTTAGTCGGCGTCGGCACCGTGGTCCGGGACGACCCCTCGCTCCGAGTGCACTGGGACCTCCTCGGGCAACCGGACGGCCCGTCGCCCACCCGGGTCGTGGTCGACTCGACCGGTCGGACTCCCGAGGGAGCGCGGGTGCTCGACGCGTCGGTCCGGACGATCGTCGCGGTCGCCGAGGGGTGCACGCGCGCGTTCCCGTCACCCGTGGAGACCGTCGTGGCGGGACGCGGCGCGGTCGACCTCGCCGAGCTGTTCGTCCGCCTGTACGAGCGCGGGGTGCGGCGGTTGATGGTCGAGGGCGGCGCCGACATCCTGGCGAGCGTGCTGCGCGAGCGCCTCTTCGACCGGTTCACCGTCTACTACGCGCCGTGGGTGATCGGGGGGGCGACCGCGCCCCCGGTCGCGCGCGGACCGGACCTCGTCCCCGTGGACGCGGTGACCCGGCTGCGGCTCGATTCGCTCGAACGGCTCGGCGAAGGGTACGTCGCCACCTACCTGCCGGTGCCGGCCGGCGCATCCGTTATCCGCGACGGTGGTTCCCCGGCGACGGAGGCTCCCTCGTGAAGCTCGTGCACTTCACCCTCGCCGACCAGTTCCACTTCGGCATGATGACCGACGCGAACGAGTTCATCGACCTCGACACCGCGTGCCGCGACTACTTCGGTGTCAACCCCGTGAAGGGCGCGGACCCGAGCCGGTTCCGCGACATGCAGCAGTTCTTCCAGGGCGGCGCCGACTCGGTCCAGATCACGAAGAAGATCCTCGACTACATCGACCGGCGGCGCAAGATGGGCTGGACCCCCCGCGCCGCGACCGGGGCCCGGTTCCTGTTCAAGGCCGAGGAGGGGATCAAGCTCCTCGCGCCGGTCGTCCGTGGGGCGAAGGTCTACTGCCTCGCGTCGAACTCGAAGAGCCACGTTGCCGAGAAGCAGGGGACCCCGCCGGCCCAGCCGTACGTCTTCACCCGGTTCTTCAACAGCCTGGTCGGGCCGAGCGAGTCGCTCGTCGTCAACCCCGCCGGCACCTTCCCGGACGTCGAGCTCGAGCTCGCGGTCGTCATCGGCCAGCACGGCAAGCACATCCCGGCCGCGAAGGCGATGGAGTACGTCGCGGGCTACACGGTCGCCTTCGACATGGGCTACCGAGACCTGCAGTACCCGAGCGGCGGCGCGGTCGACTGGGTGATGGGCAAGGGGTTCGATGCGACCATGGCCGTCGGGCCGTGGGTCGTGCCGAAGGAGGAGGTCGGCGAGGTCTACCCGCTGCGGATGGAGCTCAAGGTCAACGGGACGGTCCGCCAGCAGGGCGACACCAACGACTACATCTTCCGGATCCCGCAGATCCTCGCCCACCTGTCGACCGGCATCACGTTCGAGCCCGGGGACGTCATCTCGCTGGGCAGCCTCGGGGGGGTCCCCGGCTACGAGTTCGGCAACGAGAGCCGAAAACTGAAGCCCGGCGACTCGGTGGAGGGCGCGATCGAGAAGATCGGCCGGCTCATCTGCCCGGTGAAGGCCGAAGCGACGCCTCTCCCCGTAGTACCAGAAAAAGCGCCACCGGCGTAGGGAGCTCGGCGTCCTTCCCGGGCGTCCCGACGACCGGACCGTCGGGGAACGGGTAACGAGCCGGCTCGAGGAACGTCACCGAGGTCTGCTCCGCGTCGATCGGCGCGAGCAGCGCGTCGCGGAACGGGTCGAACGCGTCGAGGGCGTCGCGGGAGAGCGGCACCGCCCGGAACCCCGTCCCTCCGTGGAGCGACCCCGGGAGCCGGATCAACCGGTGGATGTCCGTCGTCACGGGCGCGTCCGTCTCGCCCTGGACTTCGACCGCCGCTCGCGGGACGACCGCCTCCAGGAACTCGGCCGGCACCTCCTTCGGGAACACCTCGAGGGTCAGGTTCGCGCGGATGTGCTCCGCGCCGTGCTCGTCGACCAGGAGCTTCGCCCAGCGCTTCGCCTTCGCCGCGGGGATCCCGTACCCGACCATCTCGCGCGCGGCCACGTCGCGGCCCGCGACCTCCCAGCGACGGAGCAGCTCGAGCAGCGCGCGGGTCGTCCGGCCGGGCCATCCGGGGGCGTCCGGAGGCACAAGGAACCGGGCGCGCGGCCCCGGGGCCGGCCGCCGCCCGGCCGGCGCTCCGTCGTCGTCGTCCGCGGCGAGTTCCTCGCCCGTGGGCTCCCGGCGGGCGACGACCGCGCGCAGCGGCTCGACCCCGGTGCCGAGCACGTAGTCGACGAGCTCGCGGCGCTCCGGGCTCGATAAGGAAGTGAACCCCTCCGCGCGGACGTGCACGTGGTATCCCCGCCCGCCGGAGAACACGAGCGACGTCGCGGCGGGGTCGACCCCGAAGTCGCCGAAGAGGAAGTCGTCGAGCAGGGCGACGAGCCGACGTTTCACGAGCCCGAGCTGGCCGGCGTAGTCGAGCGTCTCGGCCCCCCGCAGGTGGTCCGAATCGAGGTCGAAGATCAGGTCGGCGCCGAGCCATTCCTTGGCGGACATCGACGCCTCGGCCGGGTGGCGATAGTAGGCGGAGGAGTAGTAGACGTGCCGCGGCACCTCGCGCGCGAGGAACTCTTCGAACTCGGCCGCGGTCCGCAGGGTCGCGTGGCGTCGCATGAACGTCTCGGTCGCGAACGGAAACGCCGCGAACTCGCGCCGGGGAAGGCGGTCCGGTGGCGGGACCTTTCGGGCACGATAGTACCGCGCGAAGACCCCTTTCGCCCAGTCGAGGGTCGGGGCGTCGAGCGGGACCGTCTTCGCCACCGCGCTACTCCTCGTCCGATCCGGAGGCGGACGGCGGGACTCCGGGCGCGAGCAGCTCTTCCACCGCCGCGTTCCGGCGGGCCCGCGCGAGGAAGTGGAAGACGGTCGAGTGCTCGCTGCCCTTCAGCAGGAGCGAGACCGCGCGGGCCGCGCGCTCCAGCTCGTCCTCCTCCCCGATGAGCGCGACGGTCGACCCGTAGACGCTCATCGAACATCCCGTGAGCTCCTCGATCCGCGACCGGGCGCGTCCGCGGGCGCCGATCGCGCGGGCACGGATCCGGCGGAGCGCGTCCTTCTCGCGCTTGCCGGTCGTGAACTTGATGTCGAGCACCTCGAGATAGGCATCGTCCTTCAGGAGACGGAACGCTCGCTCGGGCGAGAACCCGCGCCCGATCGCGATCACGATGTCGCGGGCCTTGATCGCCCGGATCGGGTCCGTGTCCGGGCCCTCGATGCGGACCTCGCCGTCCTCGGCATCGATGCGGATCGTCGTGGCCGTCCGCCGGCCGATCTCCTGCTTCGTCCGGCCCCCCGGTCCGATCAGGACCCCGATCCGGTCCTCGGGGATCCGAGCGTAAAGGACGGGCATCGTCAGGCCTCCGCCTTGCGTCCGAGCGTGTCCCCGCCGACCGCCCGCAGGAACTCCGAGGTCTCGACGTCGACCCCGAGCCGCGCAAAGAACTTGGCGTAGTTCTCGAGGTCCCGCTCGAGCAGGGCGGCGGCCTGCGGGTGGTCGATGGGGATCGCCTGCGCGACGTCGATCAGCACGACCCGTCCGTCCGAGTAGAGCGTGTTGTAGGGGGAGAGGTCGCCGTGGACCAGGTGCGCCCGGCGGACCATGCCCCCGATCTGCTCGACCAGGTCGTCGTACAGTGCGTGCGGGTCGTCGACCACGGCGTCCCGGAGTCGGGGGGCGGGGGCGCCGGCGTCGGAGACGAACTCCATCACGAGGACGTTCCTCAGATGACCGTAGGGACGGGGTACCCGTACCCCGGCGTCCGTGAGGCGCCCCAGGATCGTGTGCTCCCGACGGGTCCAGGCGATCACGAGCCCTCCGTAGTTCCGGACGCTCGTCTGCTGCCGCAGCTGCTCCAGCGCGTAGGCGGGGAGGTGCCGGAACGTGGTGTTCCCGATCCGGTAGACCTTCACGGCCCGGAATTCGGCGCCTTGGGTCGCCCGAAACACTCCCCCCTCCTTCCCGGTGGAGATCGGGAAGTCGATCGACTCGAACTGCCCCTGGTTGACGAGGCGCGAGACCGCGAGGAGCGTCGCATGGTCGAAGAACTCGTCGAGGAGCTTTCGCTGCGCGCTCTCCTTGCTCCGTTCCTCCGTTCGCTCCCGGCGACGGGGGAACACGACGTCGTGCGGTCGGGGCATCGGTGCCGAGTACCCCGCGCGTCTCATAGGCTCTGGGGCGCGGACCCGGCCGGGAGAGGGTAGCTTGGTGGTGCGCGAGCAACCGCGCCTATATCCCCCCGCACGACGTGAAAGATAGGGATGGCGCACGTCCGGAACGGCGCGGAACCCCCCGCCCCGCCCTCGGCCCCCGACGTCGGGAACGCGGGCCGCGCGGCGACTCCGTTTCCGCTCTCGCGCACGCTGGAACGGACCGCCGACTACGACGCGGTGTTCCGCGTCGTCCGGGGGGCGGTCCATCGCGTCCTCGGCATCGAGCGACCGGGACTGGGACTGGGTCTGTCGAACCTGCCGCCGTACGTCGGTGCCTACTGGCAAGTGACGGGCAACCTGATCGTCCTCAACGAGGGCCTCGTCCAGGCGATGCGCGCCAACGCCCGCTCGCCGCTCGAGTTCAACAGCTTTGTCTACGTGATCCTCGCGCACGAGTACCTCCACTCGCTCGGCTACCTCGACGAGGGCGCCGTGCGCCGGGTGACCGCCCACGTGACGCGCTCGGCCTTCGGAGCCGACCACCCCGCGACGCGGATGGCGGAAGGGGACCTCTGGCGCCTCTACCCGTTCCTCTCGTACGCCCCCAGCGGGAACGGCCAGCGCCTCAAGGTGGTCTCCCGGTTCGACCTCGCGAGCACTCAGAACTACATCCGATAGGCCGCCGCGCGGGCCGGTGGTCCGGCATCGGGCTTATCTCGGGAGCGGTCCTTCTCCCCTGCGGGCCATGGTCGTGGTGAACGATGCGATCGGCATCACCATGGTTGCCGTCGGTATCGCTCTGCTGGCGTTCGAACTGATCCACCCCGGCGCCCTCCTCATCATCCCGGGGTCGATCCTGCTCGCCGCGGGGTTCCTCTACCTGTTCCTCCCGAACGTCCTGCTCGACAGCTACATCGGACCGGTCATCGTCATCGTGGTCGCGATCGGCGGCGCGCTGGTCGAGATCCCGTACTACCGCTGGGTTGCGCCGGTGCATCGTCCGATGAGCACGACCAGCGGGGGCCTCGTCGGGGAGGAGGCGATCGTCATCGCGCCGGTGGAGCCGAACACCCTCCACGGCAAGGTGAAGGTCCGCTCCGAGGTCTGGTCCGCCAGGTCCGACCAGCCGATCCCGGTCGGCACCCGGGTCCGGATCGTGCACGGGGAGGGCGTCTCGGTGACGGTCCAGCCGATCGCGCCCCCGCCGTCGAGCTGACTCCGCCGCCATCCTCCGCGGTCGAAAGGGTTACCTTCGTCCCGGGCGTGGGGCCCGCCGCGCGACCCGGGCGTCGCGGTGAGGAAGGTCGAAGATGGATTACACGGCCGTCATCGTCGGGATCGTTCTGGCGTTCATCGTCATCCTCGTGATCCTCACCCGGATGATCTACACGGTGCAACCGTACCAGCAAGGGATCGTCACGTTGCTCGGGTCGTACAAGCGGATGATCAATCCCGGGTTCAACCTGGTGAGCCCGCTCGCCCAGGTCCTGAAGATCGACCTGCGGACGCAGGTCCTCGAGGTCCCCCGCCAGGAAGTGATCACGAAGGACAACTCCCCGACCAACGTCGACGCGATCATTTACATCAAGGTCGTCGACGCGCCGAAGGCGATCTTCCAGGTCCAGAACTACCAGGTCGCCACCCTCGCGCTCGCCCAGACGACCCTGCGGTCGATCATCGGCGACATGGAGCTCGACGAGGTCCTCTACAACCGCGAGCGGATCAACACCCGCCTCCGCGACATCCTGGACGAATCCACCGACAAGTGGGGCGTGCGCGTGGACGCGGTCGAGATCAAGGAGGTCGATCCGGTCGGCCCCGTCAAGTCCGCGATGGAGGAGCAAACGTCCGCCGAGCGTCAGCGGCGGGCGGCCGTCCTGCGCGCGGACGGGGAGAAGCGCAGCGCGATCCTGGTCGCGGAAGGCCAGAAGCGCTCGCGGATCCTGCAGGCGGAAGGCGTCCGTCAGTCCCAGATCCTCGAGGCGGAAGGCGCCCGGGTCGCCACGATCCTGGAGGCCCAGGGAGAGTCGCAACGCCTGAGGATCCTCGCGCTCGGGGCCGGCACGCTCGACGCGAAGGCGCTCACGGTGCTCTCGCTGGACACGGTCGCGAAGGTCGGCGACGGCCAGGCGACCAAGATCCTGTTCCCGTTCGAGTTCTCGCGGCTGATGGAAGGCGCCTCCGAATACCTCGGCACCAGCCGGACGGTGCCCGACCGGCCGCTGAGCTCGCTCACCGACCTCGAAGCCCAGATCGGGACGATGGACAACATCCTCGGACCGATCCCGAAGCAGGAGGAGCTGCTGACCGAGATCAAGTCCATCGAGGACGAGATCAAGGCCGAGTCCGACGAGTCGACCTCGATGGTCGGCTCCTACTCGGGCAAGGGGACGAAGGCCGTGCCGGAACCGGACCTTCCCGAACCGGACGAGATCGCCCCGCCGCCGCCCGCGGCGACGCCGGCGCGGCCGCCCACGCCCAGTGCGCCGTCCACGACCAACACCGCGAGCTCGCCCAACGACCCGCGCCGGCGGCGGCCTCCGACGGACTCCTCCGCCGGGAGCTCCGGCTGAGCAGCGCGCGTCGCGACCGTAGGTATATCCCCCCGCGACCGGTTCCCGCCGCCCGCCGATGTCCGACGAAATCCGAACCCGGAGGGACGGGGCGGTCCTCGAGATCCGGATCCACCGTCCCGACCGGCTCAACGCGCTCGACGTCGCGTCGTTCGCCCAGTTCCGCCGGGAGCTCCAGGCCGCCGCGCTCGACCGCTCGGTGCGCGCGGTGATCCTGACGGGCGAAGGGCGGGCGTTCTCCGCCGGGGGCGACGTGGCGACCATGGACGAGCATCGGAAGAACGGTACCCTGCCCCTGCTCTTCCACGACCTGACCGCGGGCCAGGAGCTCGCGATCCGCGAGATCGTCGGCATGCGGAAGCCGGTCCTCGCCTCCCTCCCGGGCGTCGCGGCCGGCGGGGGTCTCTCGCTCGCGCTCGCCGCCGACTGGCGGATCGCGTCCGAGCACGCGCTGCTCGTCCCCGCATTCCCCGGGCTGGGGGCCGTCCCCGACGGGGGGCTCACGTACTTTCTCCCGCACTTCCTCGGCATCGGACTCGCGCAGGAGATCCTGTTCTCGAACGCGCGGATCCCGGCCGCCCGCGCCCGGGAGCTGGGCCTCGTCCACGAGGTCGTGGCCGCGGCAACGCTCGAGGCCCGCACCTGGGAACGGGCCCAGGAGCTCGCGGCCGGACCGACCTTCGCCTACGGGTGGATGAAGCGGCTCATGGTCTCCGCGTTCAGCGAGAGCCTCGAGAGCCAGATGATGCTGGAGCGCCGCGGTGCCGTCGAGGCGGCCGAGGGGACCGAGCTCGCCGAGGGGATCCGGGCGTTCCGGGAGAAGCGGGCGCCGCGCTTCCACGAAGCGTAGGGCCGGGCGCTCCCGAGGGGGCGCGTCGGGGTCTACGGGGGCGGGTTCCAGGGGCGACGGAGCGCGGACTCGAGTCGCTCGCGAACCGCGGGCCACTCCGGTGCGAGGATGCTGAAGTAGACCGACGACCTCCGATAGTCGCCGGGCAGCACCACATCGTCGCGCAGCATCCCCTCCCGCACGGCGCCGAGCCGCGCGATGGCGCGCTGGGAGCGCTCGTTCCGGGAATCGGTCTGGAGTTGGACGCGGTGCGTCCTCTCGACCTCGAACGCGTGCCGCAGCATCAGCAGCTTCGCCTCGGTGTTCACCGGGGTTCGCCACAGCGCCGGGTCGACCCAGGTTCCCCCGATCTCGACCCCGTCGTTCGCGCGGTCGATCCGCAGGAAGCGCGTCATCCCGATCGGGCGACCGTCGGCGCGCCATCGGGTGGTGAACGGGAGGTCGGTGCCCGCGCGTTGCGCTTCGAGCTGCTCGTCGATCCGCGCGCGCATCTCGGTCGGCGAGGCGGGCGGTCCGACGCGAAGGTATTGGCTCACCTCCGGGCGCCGCGCGAACGGCCAGAGCGCGTCCGCGTGGGAGGCCTCCAAGGGCACCAGTTCGACGTACCGCCCGGTCAGCGTGAGCGGGAGGCGGAAGGCGTTCGCTCGCATCGCGACGGTCCGACCGTCGGTGAGGGTTTAACGCCGCCGGCGGCTCCGCGACGCGCTACTTTTCTCGACTCGGCCCCTGAGGTTAAATAACGACGGGAGGTCACAACGGTACTAACCGGCGAGCGGTAGGAGGCGACGGTGGAAGCGGGCACCACGACGTTCCTCGTTTTCGTCTTCGTCGCGGCCGCGTTCGGGGTCGGTTCGATCGTCGCGAACCGAATGCTGGGCGCGAAGCGGCGGCAGTCGTACCTGCAGAAGACGACGTACGAGTGCGGCGAGGAAGCGGAGGGGGAGGCGCAGATCGACTTCCCCACACAGCACTACACGTTCGCGATCGTCTTCGTCGCGGTCGACGTCCTCGGCTTCATCCTCGCGCTCTGGGGTCTCACGTTCCGAGGCGTCAACTCCGGCTGGTACCCGGTCTTCATCGCGGTCGGGTTCACCGCGCTCGCGATCACGGGGATCTACTACGCCCTGAGCGGCGAGAAGAGGTGGGTCGTATGACGACGCCCGCTCCTCAGCTGACCGGCGCGAAGCCGTCCGGCGAGAGCGTTCGCCTCGAGCAGGAGCTGCCGATGGTGAACCAGCCGGGCGTGCCGTTCGTGGAGATCGAGGCGCTCCGGGCCAAGGAGTTCATTCCGGCCGCCCGGGAGGCCTTGACGTCGCTGATCGCGGAGCAGGGCCAGGCCAAGGTCATCCGGCCGGTCTTCAACTGGGCCGGCCGCAACTCCCTCTTCCCGCTCCACTGGGGGCTCGCCTGTTGCGCCATCGAGTTCGCGGCGGCGTTCGGGGGGCGCTGGGACGCCGAGCGGTTCGGCGTTGTGCCCCGTTCCTCCCCTCGCCAGTGCGACCTGATGATCGTCAACGGGACGGTGACGTGGAAGGTGGCGCACAAGCTGATCACGCTCTACGAGCAGATGCCCGAGCCGAAGTGGGTGATCGCGATGGGCAACTGCGCCACGGGCGGCGGACCGTTCCGCACGGCGTACTCGGTCGTGCCCGGGGTCGACAAGCTCGTCCCCGTCGACGTCTACATCGCCGGGTGCCCCCCGCGACCCGAGGCGATGCTCGACGGGATCCTGAAACTCGAAGAACTCATCCGGGAGCGCAAGGAGTAGGCGGCCCCCGGCCGCGTCCGTCCTCGAGGAGTGCGCGATGCAGCCGGAAGACATCGCCCGAGGGCTCGCGCCGAAGCTGGGAGACGGACTGCTCTCCGTCGACCCATTCCCGGGCACCGCCGGGCGGGTCCGCTTCCGACCGGAACGCGCGCTCGACCTCTTTTTGGCGGTACGCGACGACCTCGGCTTCGGTCACCTTTCGATGGTCGGAGGGATCGACTGGGTCGACCACCGTGAAGTCTTCTACGTCGCCTGGTCGGACCCGGCGAAACAGTACCTCTTCCTCTCCACGGACGTTCCCGCGAGCGCCGCGCACATCGAGTCCGCCTCCTCGGTCTGGCCGAGCGCGAACTGGCACGAGCGCGAGGCGTGGGAGATGGTCGACATCACCTTCGACCACCACCCGGACCTGCGGCACCTTCTGATGCCGGACGGCTACACGTTCCATCCGCTCCTCCGCTCGTTCAAGCTGCACGAGCCCGAGGAGCTGGAGGTGAAGTCGCGCCGTGTCTGAGATGTGGATCAACATGGGGCCGCAGCACCCCATGACGCACGGCCTCTGGAACCTGCGGGTCAAGATCGACGGCGAGATGATCCTCGACGTCGACCCCGAGATGGGCTACCTCCACCGCGGGATCGAGAAGATCAGCGAGGACCGGCACTACAACGAGGTCATCACGCTGATGGACCGGTGCTGCTACGTCGCCGGGTTTGCCTGGGAGCACCTCTACATCCTCTCCGCCGAGGAGGCGCTCGGGATCCGCCCCCCGGAACGCGCCGAGTATCTGCGCGTGCTCTGCGAGGAGTTCCAGCGGATCGGATCCCACCTGATGTGGTACGCCGCCTTCGTCCAGGACATCGGGCTGATGAGCCCGTTCCTCTACGGGATGCGGGACCGCGACCTGGTCCTGGACCTGTTCCAGAGCTACACCGGCGCGCGGATGACCTACGAGTACATGCGCGTCGGCGGCGTGCGGAACGACGTTCCGCCGGGATTCACCGACCAGGCGCGCAAGGTCCTCGACTGGCTCGAGGCCCGCTTCGTCGAGTACGACCAGCTCTGCCTCGGTTCCACGATCTTCCGGGAACGCTGCGACGGCCTCGGGATCCTCAAGGCGAGCGACTGCGTCGCCCACGGGGTCACCGGCCCGATGATCCGCTCGGCCGGGGTCTCCCGCGATCTCCGCAAGGACCGCCCGTACTCGGCGTACGACCGGCTCGAGTTCGACGTCGCGGTCGCGCAGGGCGCGGACGTCACCGCGCGCTACCTCGTCCGAATGGAGGAGATGCGGCAGTCGATCCGCATCCTGCGGCAGGTCGTCGACTGGCTCGACCGGCACCCCGGGCCGGTCCTCGCCGACCGCCTGCCCCGCTGGCTCGGCGCTCCGTACGCCCCGATCGGCAACGAGGGCTACCTGCTCAAGCGCAACTATCCGAAGGGCGTCGGCTTCTCGGCGGTCGAGGAACCTCACGGCGAGGCGCAGGCCTACACCGTCAACGACGGCGGGGAGCACCCCTACCGCGTCAAGTTCCGCTCCCCGGTCTTCGCGAACATCAGCGCGGCCCGCCAGTACCTGGTCGGCTACCACGTCGCCGACATCCCCCCGATCATGGGGAGCGTCGACGTGTGCGTCGGGGAGGTCGACCGGTAGCGATCGATGTCGAGCCTCTCCCTCTACTCGGTGTCCTACGACCTCTCGAGCGCGCTCCTCCGCGGCCTGGGCTCGATCCTCCCCACCGGGGCCCGCGCGGTCGTCACGAACTCCGACGTGATCGTCGGCCTGGCCGTGCTGATCTTCGCGGTCATCCTCCTCGCCGCGAGCATGCTCAACACGATCCTGCTGATCTGGTGGGAACGCAAGCTCCTCGGACGGTTCATGGACCGTCGCGGAGCGATGCACGTCGGCTTTGCCGGCCTCTTGCAGAACTTCGCGGACGGCCTGAAGCTGTTCCGCAAGAACACCTTCCAGCCGCAGGAGGCCGACGCCCTCGGGTTCTACACCGGTCCGGTCGCCTACATGGTCACGTCGCTCATCATCTTCGGGATCCTGCCGATCTCCTCGGGCTGGAACTCCGGCGCGCTGCCCCTGACCCTCCTGCTCGCCCTGGCGGTCTTCTCCTTCGCTCCCCTGTTCATCTTCGT
>Ga0335074_10008642_pt1 | contig 14165 bp, 10 predicted proteins | sample Lox_Sample_23_FD_206715 | JGI IMG/M metagenome (GOLD analysis project Ga0335074, IMG submission 206715) | Soil microbial communities from Loxahatchee National Wildlife Refuge, Florida, United States - Lox_Sample_2.3 | ecosystem: Environmental > Terrestrial > Soil > Wetlands | place: USA...
GCTGCCCGTCATGGTGATGGTGCGGCGGGCCTTGGCCGGATCGCCGCTGGCGGCGGGCCCTCCCCCGCAGTAGAGAAGGTCCTTGTAGGTGCCGTCGGCGTGCAGGTGGGTCGAAAGGATCCCCGGCCCATCCGTCGCCTCGAGCACCACGGCGCCCGCTCCGTCCGCGAACAACACCGCGGTCGAGCGGTCGCTCCAGTCCGTGATGCGCGAGAGCGTCTCGGCGCCGATCACGAGCGCCCGGCGAACATCGCCGAAGCGCACGAACTTGTCCGCGATCGCGAGAGCGTACATGAAGCCGCTGCAGGCGGTCTCCACACTGAACGCCGGGGCGCCGCGGCACCCGAGCCGCGCCTGCAGCAGCGCCCCGCAGTTCGGGAACACCATGTCCGGCGTCGTGGTGCCGAAGGCGACGAAGTCGACGTCGCTCGGCTGGATGCCGGCGGCATCCAGGGCGGCGCGCGCGGCGCGCTCCGCCAGGTCCACCGTGGTCTCACCGCTCGCAGCGATGTGCCGCCGCTCGATCCCGGTGCGCTCCCGAATCCATTGGTCGCTGGTGTCCATCATCTTCTCGAGATCGAAATTCGTGAGAACTCTTTCCGGAAGGTACGACCCCGTTCCCGCGATGCGCGAATAATTCAAGTTGTAGCGCCCTGTGGCGCCTCGGCTCCCTCTGCCGCAAGCGCCTGTGCAATGTGCGCGGTCAGTCCGCGACGCGCGGCGAGCGCGGCGGTGATGATGGCCCTCGCGAAGGCCACACCGTCGGCTCTGCCATGACTTTTTACCACGACCCCGGTCAGGCCGACCATGCAGGCGCCGTTGTATTTGCGAGGATCGAGGCTGGCGCCCACGCGGCGCAGGACCGGGCGGGCGGCAAGCCCCGCCAGCCGGCTGAGCCAGGTTGCATGGAACTCCTGGCGCATGCGGTCGGCAATCAGGGCCGCAGCCCCCTCCATGGTCTTCAGGGCGACGTTGCCCGTGAAGCCGTCCGTGACCACCACATCGACATCACCGGAGAAGATGTCGTCGCCCTCGACGAAGCCGACATAGTTGAGGTGGCTCGTGGCGAGCAGGGCGTGAGCGGCCTGCACCACCTCGTGTCCCTTGATGTCCTCCTCACCGATGTTGAGCAGGCCGATCCGCGGCGCCGCGAGCCCGTAGACGTCGCGCGAGATGATGGCGCCCATCGCGGCGAACTGCCGCAGCTGCAGCGGCGTCGCCTTGGTGTTGGCGCCCAGGTCGAGCATATGGGTGTGGCCGTGCGCGGCCGGGATCGCCGAGATGATGGCGGCCCGCTCGACGCCCGGCAGGGTTTTCAGCACGAAATGCGCGATGGCATTCAGCGCGCCGGTGTTGCCGGCGCTCACGCACGCGGCGGCGCGCCCGCTCTTGACGAGATCCACCGCGATGCGCATGGAGGAGTCCTTCTTGCGGCGAATTGCTTCCCGCGCGCTCTCGCTCATCGCGACGACCTGGCTCGCCGGGGCCATCTCGACGCGCGCACGCAGCGCCGCCGGAAGCGGCGCGACCCGCGGCTCGATCAGATCGGGAGCCCCGACGAGGAGCACCCGCAGTTCGGCGTCCTCGCGCAGGGCGGCGAGCGCTCCGGCGATGTACTCGGGCGGCGGGTGATCGCCGCTCATCACGTCGATGGCGATGGGCAGCACGGTCGCGCCGAGGCGCTCGTCAGCGCTAGCGTGCTATTCCTGCTCGTCCGTCTCGGCGGGCTTTTCGATCACACGGCGGCCGCGATAGAAGCCGTCCGGCGTGATGCGATGGCGCAGGTGTGTCTCCCCCGACTGCGGGTCGGTGGACAGCGCCGGCGCCGAAAGCCCGTCGTGTGAGCGATGCATACCGCGACGGGAGGGCGTCTTGCGACTTTTCTGAACGGGCATAATGTCCTCGTGCGCCCTCAGGCGCGCGCTAACTTCAAACCAAACTACACTGACTACTTGTGTCTCAACAGCTCGGCGAGCCCCGCGAAGGGCCGCTGCGTCACGTGCTCCGGCGCCGCCGCGGAAACGAGCGGCGCGGCGGGCGGCACGGCGCACTCGCGCAACTCCTCGTGCAGCGGCACGATCGGCAGGGCGAGCAACAACTCCTCCTCGACCAGCTCCCCGGCGCTGATGCTGCCGGAGCGCGCCAGCACCGGCTCCAGCTCCGCGGGCACCTCGGCGGCGTCCGCCTCCGCGAAGATCAGCGCCACATGGGTGGTGCTCTCGAGCGGAAGCTCCATCGCCTGCATGCACCGCTGGCATTGCAGCGTGGCCTTGCCGGCGAGAGAGAGCTCCGCCACGGCAAAGTCCGACTGCCGCCCGAAGCGCACGGCACCCCGCACGCTCCCGCCGATGCCCGGCATCCGCGCTTTCAGGCGCGACAGCTCGGCCAACGGAACGTCAAAATCGATCTCGGCCTCGCCTCGGGCGAGCCGATCGACATCGAGCGGCTGGGACCAGGGCGGCAACATGGGGCGCGTATAATAGGTAGCGCCCGTCACCAAGTCAAAATCCCGTGAGCACGTTAAGTCGTTGATGCCCGAGCTGATTCTCGCTTCGACCTCCCCCTACCGGCGCTTGCTCCTCGAGCGGCTGGGCATTCCCTTCGCCGCCCTGCCCCCGCAGACGCCGGAGGACGCCGTTGCCGGCGAGCTGCCCCCGGACCGCGCCCTGCGCCTCGCGGTGGCCAAAGCTCAGGCCATCGCATCCCGCCGCCCCGACGCCGTGGTCATAGGCAGCGACCAGGTCGCAGCGGTCGGCAGCAAGATCCTCGACAAGCCGGGCGACGCCGCCCGGTCCCGCGCCCAGCTTGCCGCCGCCAGCGGCTCGAGCGCACGCTTCCATACCGCCTGTGCGGTCATCGCTCCGCGGGCGGGCATCCGCATGGTGCACATCGACACCACGACGGTGTTTTTCCGCAGCCTGAGCGACCAGGAGATCGAGCGCTACGTGGAGCGCGAGCGCCCGTTCGATTGTGCAGGTGGCTTTCGCGCCGAGGGCCTCGGTATTTCTCTCTTCGAGAGCATCGAAAGCCGGGATCCCACCGCCCTCATCGGCCTGCCGCTCATCTGGCTCGCCTGCGCCCTGCGCCGCGCCGGCTACCTGCTGCCTTGACGTTTTCGCCCATCCTGTCGAGGACGCCCGCAAGCTCGGCGGGTAACGGTGCGCTCGCGCTGAACGTCCCGCCGTGAGGCCAATCGAAGCTCATGCTGTGGGCGTGGAGGAACATCCTCGTCAGCCCGAGCTCGCGCATTCGAGCGTTGAACTCCGCATCGCCGTACTTCTCGTCACCGGCCACGGAGTGGCCGGCGTAAGCCGCGTGGACGCGGATCTGATGGGTGCGGCCGGTATGCAGGCCGACCTCCATCATGGTGGCCAACTTGCCGAAGAACTGCACCGGGCGAAATTCGCTGATCGACGGCTTCCCGGAGGCATCCGCCCGCACTGTGCGCTCACCCCCGACGCGGGTATCGGTCCGCAATGGCACGTCGATCCGCTTCTGACCAAGATTCCACTTGCCCGCGACCAGGACCAGATAGCGCTTGTCGCACAGGCCATCCCGCAACAGCGCATGGACGGTCCGCAGCGTCGCCGCATCACGCGCCACCAGCAGGCAGCCACTGGTATCCCGATCCAGGCGGTGCACCAGCTCGAGCGGCTCGCCGGGCTTGAGCGCCCGGAGGGCCTCGATGACACCGAAGCTGATCCCGCTGCCGCCATGGACGGCGATCCCGGCCGGCTTGTCCAGGACCAGGAGCCGGTCCGTCTCCTGCACGATCGCCCGCGCGACGGCCTCAACCAGCCCTGACGGGGGTCCCCGCTGTGCCCCCGGCGCCTCCTGCCCGGCCTGTTCCCAGAGAGGCGGTACACGCACCTTGTCGTTGGCGCTCAGGCGCGCCTCCGGCCCGACCCGGCGGCCGTTCACCCGCACCTCGCCCCGCCGGATGATGCGGAATATCCGCGTCCGCGGGACATCGCCGAGGCGGCGGACCAGGTACTTGTCCAGGCGCTGGCCGGCTTCGTGCTCCTCGACGTCGAAGTGCCGCACTCCATGGCCCCGCCCGCGGTTTTCCGCGGCCGGGTCACCGCTCGCGGCGCTGGTTTCGCCCCGGGAAGCCCGGGAATGGTCCTCTGGCACCTCGACCCTCGATGTAACGCGCTGTTTCTACAGTGATCTTTGCAGTATACTCCGTCCGCCGTCCGATAATCGGACGCGCCAATGGTAGGCGGCGCGCCGCGCCGCATGTTAGTTGGACCTCCCATAAGAGGCCATCGTATTGGGCCGACAAGATCGCGCAGCCGGCGTAGAACCTTCCTGCATGGGGTTCCGCGGGCCGCCGCATCGGTTGAGAGCACCGAAGCTTTTCCGGCACCCCGCCCTTTGCGAGGCGGGCATCGACGCCTATATCGAGACTCGTGCGCACGCGCCGAGTGTGAGGAATCTTCGCCGCCGCGGCGCGCTCGCGCCGCAGCCTCCCGCCTGCTTGCCGGCCCTACATCTGATAGTAGGGGCACATGAAAAGAATGCTCGTGAATGCGACTCAGGAAGAGGAGTTGCGGGTCGCGCTCGTTGACGGACAGAAACTCTTCGATCTCAGCATCGAGATTCCATCCCGCGAACAGAAGAAAGCGAACGTCTACAAAGGCCGCATCTCCCGCATCGAGCCCTCCCTCGAGGCCTGTTTCGTCGACTATGGCGCCGCGCGGCACGGCTTCCTGCCGCTGAAGGAAGTCTCTCGCGAGTACTTCCGCCAGCAGCCGCAGGGCGGACGGATGAACATCCGCGAGCTGCTCTCCGAGGGACAGGATCTCATCGTGCAGGTGGAGAAGGAGGAGCGTGGCAACAAGGGCGCCGCGCTCACGACATTCCTCAGTCTCGCCGGCCGCTTCCTGGTGCTGATGCCGAACAATCCGCGCGCCGGCGGCGTCTCGCGCCGGATCGAGGGCGAGGACCGCGACCAGATGCGCGAGGTGATGAATCAGCTGAAGATCCCCGACGGCATGGGTGCCATCGTGCGCACGGCCGGCGTCGGCCGCAGCGTCGAGGAGCTGCAGTGGGACCTCGATAACCTCAACGGCCAATGGGAGCAGATCGCCATTGCGGCCAAGGACCGCCCTGCTCCGTTCCTCGTCTACCGCGAAAGCGATGCGGTCACCCGCGCGATGCGCGACTACCTCTCCGATGACATCGGCGAGGTGCTGGTCGACGACCCTGCGGCCTTCCAGAAGGCCCAGGAGTACATGCAGCGCTTCATGCCGTCGGAGGCGCAGCGGCGCCTGAAGCTCTACACCGACGACATTGCGCTCTTCACGCGCTACCAGATCGAGAGCCAGATCGAGTCGGCGTACGCGCACAAAGTGCAGCTGCCCTCGGGGGGCAGCATCGTCATCGACTATACCGAGGCCCTGGTGTCCATCGACATCAACTCGGCGCGCGCCACCAAGGGCAGCGACATCGAGACCACCGCGCTCAACACCAATCTCGAGGCGGCGGATGAGGCCGCGCGCCAGTTGCGCATCCGCGACATCGGCGGCCTCATCGTGATCGATTTCATCGACATGGAGTCGACCAAGAACCAGCGCGAGGTCGAGGACCGGCTGCGCGATGCGGTGAGAATGGACCGCGCGCGGATTCAGATCGGAAAACTGTCCCGCTTCGGGTTGCTGGAGATGTCGCGCCAGCGCCTGCGGCCGTCGCTCGGGGAATCGAGCCACATCGTCTGCCCGCGGTGTGTCGGCATCGGCAGCATCCGCAGCGTCGAGTCGATGACTCTCGCGGTGCTGCGGCTGATCGGCGAGGAGCTGCGCAAGGACCGTACGGTGCGAGTCATCACCCAGGTTCCGGTGGAAGTGGCCACCTATCTCTTCAACGAGAAGCGCGAGTGGCTGCGCACCCTCGAGGATCGCAGCTCCGCCGAGCTCGTGATCGTCCCGAACCCCAACATGCAGACGCCGGAGTACTCCATCAGGCGCATCAGGGACGATGAAGCCGATCTGCCCGAGAACCGGCAGACGAGTTATCTCATGCCGACTGCGCCCGAGCCCGTCGAGCCCGGGAGCGCCCGCGACAAGCGGCCCCCGGCCGAGGTTCCGGCCGTTGCCGCACTGTTGCCGAGCACACCTGCTCCCATTGTGGCGCAGCAGCCCCCTCTCGCCCCGGCGGCTCCTCCTGCGGCGGCAGCCGTTGCGGATCCTCGCGCCAACGGCGGACTACGCGGGTGGTTCAAGAAGCTCTTCGTGGGCGAAACCGAAGCCGCACCGCCCGCGCCTGCTCCCGAGTCGGCGCCATCGCCGGCAGCGACGGCCGGTGGCGGAACGCATCATCGCTCATCCGCTGGCGGCGACAGGCATCGCGACGGCCGGCGTGAGCACTCCCGGCAGCCGCGCCGCTCGGAAGGCGGCCAGCGGCGCGGCCATGGTGATGGCCGGCGCGCCGAGGGACAGGGACGCGGCGGTGATGTGCGCGATCGAAATCGGCGCGAGCATGACCGCGATCACGAGCGGCGGCCGCCGCGCGATCTCGACCTCAACGCGCGTGCTGCAGAGTCTGCCATGGGCACTACGACACCCGGAGCGGGCGCTGAGCCGCGCGCCAATGTGGAGGCAGGCGGCGAACAGCAGCAGCGCCAGGTTGGAGGCGACCGCCCCGAGCGCAGCGAGCGCGGCGGTGAGCGCCGGGGCCGCCGGAGAGGCCGCCGCGGTGGGCGCGGTGGTGGCGGCGGGGGACGCGAAGGCGGCGCACCCCGAGACTCGTTCGGCAGTGTGGGAGCACTCGCGGCGGCGCCGGAAGGTATCGCGGGCGAATTCTCGGCTGCCCCATCCGCGAACGGCACACACGAGCACCATCACGAGCCGGCCCCTGCGACCGAGTCGCTTGCTCCGCCGCCGGAGCCGCGAGAGTCACGGGAGCCACGCGAAGCGCGCGAAGCACCCGCTCGTCACGAGGAGCCCGCCGCTCCTCTGGGACACTTCGAGCCTTCGCCGCCGACGGAAAGCAACACATCGCGCGAGACCAAGCCGTACGTGGTGTGGTCATCGGCTCCGTCCGATCGCGCCGCCCCGACCGGCGGCCGCGGACCTGAGGAATAACCGCAGGGCGGGGTTACTCGGCGCGTCCGGGCAACCCCGTCACGCAGCCTGCGATTGCCGGCGCAGATGCTCGATGAGCCCGCGGGCGGCGGCCTCGATCAGATCCAACACATCCTCGAAGCCGTTGGGGCCACCGTAGTACGGGTCAGGAACCTCGCTGATGCCGGTCTGCGGTGCGAATTCCAGGAAGAGCCGCAAGCGATCACGCGTGTGCGCCGGCGCGCGACGCTCGAGCGCGCGCAGGTTGTCCCGGTCCATGGCGAGGATGAGATCGAAATACTCGAGATCCCGCGGCTCGACCACCCGCGCGCGCAGCGCCGAGAGGTCATATCCGCGCCGGGCAGCCGCCTGACGCATACGCTGGTCTGGAAGATCCCCGACGTGGTATCCGGCCGTGCCGGCGGAGTCGATTTCCAACGCGATGTCAGGCGCCTCACGGGACGCGATCACGCGAAACACGACCTCCGCGGTCGGCGAGCGGCAGATGTTGCCGAGGCAAACGAAAAGTATTTTCACTCAGGTCCTTGCTTGGGATAAATTACTGATATAGATAGACTTTGTGTCTATGTACATCCAAGCGTATCCACCCCGAAGACAGTCGAAAATGTATCCAGAAAAGCGCCAAATGTTAAGCGATTTCCGAATACGCAGCCCCAAACCCCGCGAGCATGCTCACCGGAGCAACGACGGCAACCAGCCGTAGCTGCGGGTTCGCAAAGCCGGGACCCGATCTTGCGTGCTTAGGCGACGGTTCCAGTATTGGTCCGTCGACGCGCGAATGACCATGGATTTTGCCGGCTCAGGGGGGAGGCGTGCCGCCGCTTCCGAAGAATTCCGCGGGGCCGAGCAACCCCTTGTGCACGTGGCTCGTATCCATCATGTCGAATATCTTGAGCTGGTAGCGAAGAAATTCTCGGCGACATATCTTGCCGTCCTTGATCGAGAATCGCAATGGTGCTCGTGGGAGCGATAATTGGGCTGTTCCTCGCGTATTGCGCGGTCCTGGCGACGTACGCGAGAAAAGTCGCCGTCGCCACACCCTCAGCGGCCGAACCCATGACGTGACGCGAAACCCGGGCCGGTCATGTAAGGCATATTCCTACATCGGATGGCGGCGCGTGCCGGATGGCAGAACCGATGGTCGCGCGATAAAGTCCAAGCTTCGCGCATGCGGGCGGGACCAGGCTTCCGCGCCTGACAATGCAGATCGACCAAAGATTCGATCGTAGTTCGCTCCACGTTCACAGGCTGGTAAGCCCAAGGTCCAAAGGAGGCCTGTTGTGAAGATCAGCTTGGGCTACGAATTGATCTACGACTGTCCGCAACCGACGCCAATGATCCTCGTGCTGAACGTGCACCATACGCGCGCAGCCGACCTTGCAGTTCCGGATCATATAGTCACCGACCCGTCCATTCCGATAGCCGCTTATCGCGATGGCTTCGGCAACTGGTGCAGCCGCATCGTCGCGCCCAAGGGACGGATCAGGATCACAAGCACCGCGGTCGTCAATGACTCGGGCGATCCTGAGGTCGTTGCAACGTCGGCGCAGCAGCATTCGATACAGGAGTTGCCCGAAGAGGCCCTCGTTTTTCTCCTTGCGAGCCGATACTGCGATACGGAGAAATTTCTACAGATCGCTTGGAACCTGTTCGGTCAGACCCCGACGGGCTGGGGTAGAGTCCAGGCGATCTGCGATTTCGTGCACAATCACATCTCTTTCGGCTACGAGCACGCGAATGCCACCAGAACAGCCTGGGAGACATTCAACGAGCGGCGTGGCGTCTGCCGCGATTTCGCGCACCTCGCCATCGCCTTTTGCCGATGCATGAATATTCCCGCGCGGTATTGCACGGGCTATCTCGGCGACATGGGCACTGCGCCACCCTACGGTCCGATGGACTTCGCCGCCTGGTTCGAGGCATATCTCGGCGGACGCTGGCATACCTTCGATCCGCGCAACAACGTGCCGCGGATCGGGCGAGTATTGATGGCAAGGGGCCGCGATGCAATCGACGTCGCGATCAGCACGACGTTCGGGCCCAATGCGCTCGTCAGCTTCAAGGTCTGGACTGATGCAGTACGGTCAGCCTGACCGGAACGCCGTCGGCACGGCAGGCCGCACTCACATCGAAGGGGCTTCAGAGGACAACGGTATCCCCTGCTGCTCATCGCTGGAAGACTGAACCTGACTCTGGTCGCCAGCTCCGGCGGGCGGCGGGAAATAAGCCTGCGCGATGCCCTGGTGCACAACGATGATATGCACCTGCAATCGATCGATGAGCTCGTGCAGACCAGGCTGGTCGAGAGTCGCCAGCGTCACATTGTCGAGGAAGCTGCGTGCCCCTTCCAGCGAACCTAACACGCCGGCGCTGCGGGGCAGCGCGCGCAGGAAACGCTCGACTTCCTTCAGGCAGAAGAGACACGCGCGGGGGAACTGCAGGTCTCGCAGCACGAAGTCGAGAACAGCCGACCTGCTGACGCGGGTTCGCTGCCGCAAGCGGTACATCTGATAGCCGGACAGCGATTTCAGCAGGTTGAGCCACTGGATCGTTTCGAACGGCTGGAACCCCGGCGCATCCGCGGGGAGCGGCTGCGCGGAACGTACATCAATGATCCGGCTAGTCATGTCGGCCCGCTCCAGATTGCGGCCGAGCATCAGCAACGTGAATGCATCATTGCGGCTCATCGCCCCGTCAAACTCACCGGCCAGCGCCTGCATTCCACGCATGATGCCCTGGAGGAAGTGAAAGCGGCCGCGTTTACTCAACGCCGCCGGCAACTTCTCCTTGATTTCCATGAACAGCTCATTCATGTGCTCCAACACTTCATTCGGAAGAACGTCACGCAACGTGCGGGCGTTTTCGCGCGCGGAACTGACAGATGAGAAGATCGATCCGGGGTTCTCGAGGTCTGCAACCAGGAAATGGACGATGTCACGCTCCTCGGCCCGCTTCTCGCGCGCGTCGAACCGTTCGCGGCTGCCGGTGATGTCGATCAGCGCCAACCAACCTGGCCGGTATTTGGGCGGCAGGTCAAGGAGCAGATTCGCGTTGACGTTGACCAGGCGCGCCATGTTCTCCGCGCGCTCGAGGTAGCGACCCAGCCAATAGACATTCTCGGCGACACGGGAGAGCATGCGTCATGCCTCCGTGGCAACGATCCAGGTGTCCTTGCTGCCGCCACCCTGCGAGGAATTGACCACCAGCGACCCCTCGCGCAGGGCAACGCGGGTCAGCCCACCGGTCGTCACGTAGGTGCTTGGACCACTGAGGATGAATGGGCGCAGATCCACGTGACGCGGCTCGATGCGGTCATCGACGAAGGTCGGCACGGTGGACAGCGTTATCACCGGTTGCGCGATGAAATTGCGCGGCGCCGCCTTCAGCTGCGCTGCGAATCGATGGCGCTCGCGCTCGCTCGCCGTCGGGCCCATCAGCATTCCATAGCCACCCGAGCCGTCGACTGGTTTGACCACGAGCGAATCCAGATGATGCAGGACATGCTCGAGCTGTTCGGGCTCCGCACAGCGCCACGACGGAACGTTCGGGAGAATCGGATCCTCGCCGAGGTAGTAGCGAATCATGTCGGGCACGTAGGTATATACGAGCTTGTCATCCGCGATGCCCGCGCCGGGAGCATTGGCCAGCGCCACGTTGCCTTTCGCCCATGCGCGCATGAGCCCCGGAACGCCGAGCGTGGAATCCGCGCGCAAGCATTCCGGATCGAGGAAATCATCGTCGATCCGCCGGTAGATCACATCGACACGCGTCCAACCGTGTATCGTCTGCATGTACACGCACTCATCGCCGTGTACCGCAAGATCCCTGCCCTCGACGAGCTCGCAGCCCATCTGCCGCGCGAGATACGAATGCTCGAAGTACGCCGAGTTGTAGATGCCGGGCGTGAGCACCACGACCTCCGGCAATCGCTCGCGTCGGGGAGACAGCGCCACGAGCATCTCATGCAGCTGGGACGGGTAGTCATCGACGGGAAGGATCGCAGTGTTCTCAAACAGCTCCGGAAGCACGCGCTTCATGACTTGGCGGTTCTCGATCATGTAGGAAACGCCGGACGGTACGCGCAGGTTGTCCTCGAGCACGTAGACAGTGCCGTCTTTGTCGCGCACCAGATCCGAGCCGCAGATGTGCGCCCAGCAGCCCTGCGGCGGGCTGATACCGACGCAATTCGGGCGGAAGTTCTTCGACGACGCGATGATGTGCTGCGGGAACACTCCGTCCTTGACGATGCGTTGCGCGTGATAGACATCATTGATGAAAAGATTGAGTGCGCCGACGCGCTGCTTCAGGCCCACCGCGATCCGGTGCCACTCCCTGGAGGAAATGACGCGCGGAATGATATCGAGGGGCCAGGCGCGATCGATCGAGCCGCCCTGCTCGTGATACACGGTGAAGGTCATGCCCATCACCTTGATGGCGAGTTCGGCGGCCTGCTGGCGCACGCCGAGCTCCTCATGTCCAAGCTCCGACAGGTGACGTATGAGCGCTCGCCCGGCGACACGAGCACGGCCGCCCGGGCCGATCAGCTCGTCATGCAGGCGGGATGCGCAGTAACTGGTCCAATCGATGCTCACGAGCGCTCTCAAGCGGCTGGGCGGCAAACATCCGGCACTCTGTCGAGGATACTAGCCCAGTTCGGCGGCAATCGAACGGCATTCCGCGTGACCCGCTTCAGTGCCCGCACGGCCCAGAATGGTGCACAACTAATGCCGCCAATCCCCCGGCAGCACCCGTATAATAGCGGCCCGTGTCGATCCATGTTGCGCTGAATCACGTCACCGACTACCGGTATGACCGGCGCGTGGCCTTGAGTCCTCACGTGATACGTCTGCGGCCGGCCCCGCACTCGCGCACGCGCATTCTGTCCTACTCGATAAGCATCGAGCCCGCCCGGCACTTCATCAACTGGCAACAGGATCCGGAATCCAATTATCTCGCGCGCGTGGTGTTCCCGGACAAGACCGAGCAGCTGCGCATCGAAGTCGATCTGATCGCCGAGATGGCGGTGCTCAATCCGTTCGACTTCTTTCTTGAGCCGCATGCGGAACACTTTCCGCTCGCGTACACGGCCGCGGAGGCGAGTGCTCTCGCGCCGTATCTGACGAAGGCAACTGCGGGCGCGCGCTTTACCGAGTACCTCGCCTCGATTCCCCGTGCGCCCGTCAATACCGCGAATTTTCTCGTCGACCTCAATGCGCGTTTGGCCCTGGATGTGCGCTATCTGATCCGACTTGAACCTGGCGTGCAGACTCCCGAACAGACGTTATTGAACGCCTCGGGCTCATGCCGCGATTCGGCATGGCTGTTGGTGCAGTTGCTGCGCAATCTGGGTTTTGCCGCTCGGTTCGTGTCGGGCTACCTCATCCAACTCGCGGCCGATGTGCGCCCCCTTGACGGGCCCGCCGGACCGGCCGCCGACTTTGCGGACCTGCATGCGTGGTGCGAGGTGTATCTGCCCGGCGCGGGGTGGATCGGCCTCGATCCCACCTCCGGCCTACTGGCAGGCGAGGGGCATATTCCGCTCGCCTGCACGCCCGAACCGTCAGCTGCGGCGCCTGTCAGCGGAGCGGTCGAAGAGTGCGCAGTCAAGTTCGAGCATACGCTGCGCGTGGATCGCATCTGGGAGGCGCCCCGCGTGACGAAGCCTTACAGCGAGGCGCAGTGGACCCAAATCCAGCTCCTGGGTCAGGCGATCGACGAGGACCTGATGGAGCTCGATGTGCGCCTCACGATGGGCGGAGAACCGACGTTCGTATCGGCGGATGATCCGGATGGTGCGGAATGGAATACCGCGGCGCTCGGGGAAAATAAGCGCGCTGTCGCGGTCGACCTGTATCAGCGGCTGCGCGAGCGGTATGCCCCGACGGGCCTGGCGCATTTCGGCCAGGGCAAGTGGTATCCGGGGGAGCAGCTGCCGCGCTGGTCGCTCAACTGCTTCTGGCGTCGCGACGGCGAAGCGATCTGGTGCGATCACGCGCTGATTGCCGATGAGACGATTGACTATGGCGCGACCGCGCATACCGCGCAGCAATTTCTTGCCACCTTTGCCTCGCAAGTCGGGCTGTCTCCCGAGTTCGTGTTCGCGGCTTACGAGGACCCATTTTACTACGAGTGGCGACAGCGCCGGTTGCCCACCAACGTCACCAGTCGGGATTCACGGCTTGACGATGCGCAGGAGGGCGCTCGCCTCGCTCGCCTGTTCGACAAAGGGCTCGACAGCGTGACCGGTCACGTCCTGCCGATCGCCCGCAATACCGCCGGCACGCATTGGCAGACGGGCAGCTGGTTTCTGCGGCGCGAGCGTTGCTATCTGTCGCCCGGGGACTCCCCCATGGGCTTGCGGCTTCCCCTCGACTCACTGCCATGGGCCGCACCCGCCGAGCGCCCGCAGCTGCATGCGCCGGATCCCAACCAGGCGTTTGCGCCGCTTCCGGGATACGCGAATATTCGCCAGCAGCTTAGAACTTCTTCGCCCGAAGCGCGGGGGTCACAAGCGTCACGGGCGCCACGCGACCACGAGTCGGCACACTGGATCGCGCGAACCGCCATCTGTGCCGAACCTCGTCACGGGGTGCTCTACATCTTCATGCCGCCGACCGATCACCTGGAGGATTATCTCGAGCTCATCGCCGCAGTCGAAGCCACCGCTGATTCGTTGTCGCAACCGGTGGTCCTCGAGGGCTACGAGCCACCGCGTGATCCGCGTCTCAGTAACTTTCGTGTGACGCCGGATCCGGGTGTCATCGAAGTCAACATTCATCCGGCCTCGCGTTGGGACGAGCTCGTGGAGCGAACCACTCATCTTTACGGTGCCGCGCGTCTGTCGCGCCTCACCTCCGAGAAATTCATGCTCGACGGGCGCCACACGGGCACGGGTGGCGGCAATCACTTTGTCTTGGGCGGTGCGACCACGGCGGATTCTCCGATCCTGCGCCGTCCCGACCTGTTGCGAAGCCTTCTGGCGTATTGGCACAATCACCCCTCACTGTCGTATTTGTTCTCCGGCCTGTTCATCGGCCCGACATCGCAGGCGCCACGCGTGGACGAAGCGCGAAATGACTC
>Ga0335074_10008644_pt1 | contig 14164 bp, 14 predicted proteins | sample Lox_Sample_23_FD_206715 | JGI IMG/M metagenome (GOLD analysis project Ga0335074, IMG submission 206715) | Soil microbial communities from Loxahatchee National Wildlife Refuge, Florida, United States - Lox_Sample_2.3 | ecosystem: Environmental > Terrestrial > Soil > Wetlands | place: USA...
TACTCGCTACCTTTTCCATTTCTAGGAATGTCATTCTTTAAGTATGGCCAGCGTCAGCCGGCCGGAGAAACCACGCTCCGTAGCGTTCTAACATGTGCAGCGGCCTGAACTATACGCTGTACGTTCTGGCGCCTGACATAACCACATCTTTTAATTGTAGGTTTAGGACTTAGTAAAAGGCATAAAACTTAGGCTATTCTACAGCTTGAAAAGGGAGGTTTCGTACAACTATTAATAAGACTAAAGCCTTATTAACTACATCTAGATCTAGCTGCCTTAAGAAGACTTAAGCATCAATTTCCTCTGTCTAGCCGGACAACTCAGCTCGATTATAAAGCTCCTTTAACTGCTCTAATTGAATTCGGCTTAAGGTAACCCTAACAAAGATAGCATGCTTAGACTTAAGATGAGATTGTAGATTTGTAGGGGCCATCTTAGTTTTAAAGATTGGGTTTGTTGTATAATGAATACAATATCTGTATGCAAGATCCTCGCTATCAAGCGCTATACGACTGTGTTCCCATATAGTAGAAGTAAGCCTACGAGTTCGAGTTGATTTTTGAGTTGTAGAAGCAATACAAGAAGAAGATTCTGCTTTAGAAGCCATATTTAAGATCAATAATCATCGTACGAAGGTAAAAATAAGAGGAAACAGAAAAAGCAGTGAAAATTTTTGGGTAATCGATTAATCAATGCTGATTAATCGATTACTAATAATCAAAAACCACCCTGACGCTAATACTGATTTAGATGTATCCCTTTGCCAGGGAATTTAAGGAATTGAGACCGGTGGCGTGATTTAAACCTATTCGGGTATACGGCGTATCGCGAGACTAGGGCGATGCGACCCCATCAAATAATCAAATCGCGAAGAATGTAGTCTTAGTATCTATATCTTGATTACTATGGACAGCTATAGTGATATAGATAGTAGCTCAGAGTCCGAATTTGACGGCATTAGTGTTGCTGAGTCAGACGACGACGAAAGCCAAAATTAGGACCTCAAGCTACCGAATTAATTGGTGGATAAGACCTGATCTTATGGGTCAATTCCCTGCCTGAGGATAGAAGTGATCCTGGTCTTATACGGAAATTAAGGTCTTATAAGCCGACATGAGGCTTAAAAATGGAGTTTATGTGCAAATAAGGGCTTATAAAGCCTGAATATGTGTATCTATTGCCAATATATGTAGAACAATTGCCAATATATATAGAACTATTGCCAATATACTAATAAAGCCCTATCTTAGCCCTCTTGATGCCGTAAACCCCCTTTTAATGACCCTTGCTGTACCGTAAATATATAACCGTCAACGGGGCGTCCTTAAAAAATTAGGATGCCCCGTCGACAGCCTTGTACAATGGCTCCCTTCCCATCTATTCCCACAGTCCCAGAGCCTGGACAGACGACGCTCGACTTCTCTGGCTCATCTATGATTAGGAAAAAGCCTGGCAAGCCTGCCAAACTTATCACCAAAGTGCCTGCCCGGCTCCAACGCCAGTGGTGGTTCTCTGGCTCCAATCATAAGAGCTTCCTTGTCCGGCAATTCGAAGCAGCCCGTGTTGTTGCATACGACGACGAGGATTCTGATCCTAAAGGCTATGCCCTCCACCGCCATTCCTACACCCGTAAGCTCAAGTTGGCTGCTGTCGAATGGGCGACGAATACATATATAAAAGGGAAGGAAGATGGGGATCCAGACGTTCTCATCTCGAGATATGCAGCTGCAAAGCGCCTTGGGATCACCTCAACGATGTTGAGGAGCTAGACACAGAACAGAGCCCGTATCGCCAACCAAAAGAAGTTCTCGAGACGAGGGATAAGTGCCTCAAAGGGCAGAGAAGACAAGATGGAAAAGGCTCTCTTTAAAGAGTTCCAGGAAGGCAGGAAGGTTGGCAAGGCAATTGGATCTCAGTGGTTTAAACGACATGCTAAAGCTTTATATCGCCAGCAATATCCTCGACGGGTAACCCAGGATCCAGAGTCAGGGCGCCTTCTTTACGCCGGCTTCAAGTTCTCCAACAGCTAGTTCCAAGGTTATCGACGGCGATGGCACATATCTAACCGCTGTCGAACTAAGACAGCCCAGCATCCACCAGGGGACTTCCGTGAGAAGGTAACTGCTTGGTTACAGTTCAATAGACGGCAAACTGTAATCATCAAAGACTTCTCTGATGTCGGTTTACCTCGTGGAGATCATGTCCCCGTCGTTGGCCGGTTTAAGCTCTCAGAGATTGCTAACATGGACCAAACTCCGCTTGCTTTTAACTTCTTAAGCTCAAGGACTTATAACGAAAAAGGAGCCTCAACCGTGTGGCTCAAGGAGTCTCAAAGTAGCTGGGACAAACAACAATGCACACTCCAAGTGTGTGTATCTGCGGATGGAGTGCCCCGTTGCCAGCCTCTTCTCATCTTTCATAGGGCTGTAAAAGGAGACTATCGAAGGAAGGAAGAGACAAGGAAATACGCTCTTAGTGTTAATGTAATGTGGAACCCTAAGGCTTATGCTAATAAGGATACTATGCTCCACTGGGTAAAGCATATATACAAATTCTCATCAGCATACTCAACCCTTAGTGTTGAGCAAGAGCCTCGTCTTCTTTCCCTTAATGCCTTTTCAGCGCATTTGACTCCTACTGTCCGCAGTGCTCTTAAGGCACAGAAAACGACTATATCAGTCGTCCCTGGAGGCTGTACTAGAATGGTACAGGTCCTTGATGTTTCCTTGAACAAGCCATTAAAGGCTTTAATCAAGGAAGAGCAGGACGACCATTACGACCGCCATATTGAAGAGTGGCAACAAGAGAAGTATAATATAGGAGAACGCCGAATTTTACTAACCCACTAGGTTGCAAAGGCGTAGAGAAGACTCCACTTAGAGTACAAAGATCTTATTATAAAGACTTTTAGGAATGTGGGACTAACCCTCAATCCTAATGGCTCTAAGGACAAGGAGCTCCATATCAAGGACCTCCCTAACATCTCTGTTGGCAACTACCAACGAAACGACAACCTCAACTAAAAGGAGGATGGAGAAGAGGCTTTAGCACTCGCCGAAGTCGAAGCTGCTCAGGAAGAACAGTATATCAACGACCATATCGCTAAAGGCAACAAGGACCACGAGGATATGGATCTGCTTGATCCCCTTGCCTGTGTCACAGACATCCTACGTCCTATTTCGAGGAGCAGGCGTCTGCCAGCCCAAGACAGGTATTATCTGTCTCACGAGGCTGAAGCAGGAGACCCTCTTTGCTTCGAGGACCCTGCGGACGCAACAACAGACAGCGACAGTCTCCCAGATGGCTGGGACGACGACGACGAGGAGGATTTCGACCCAGACGAGGAGGCAGAGGACATTGAGATGGTCCAGCGGGATCACCATATGTCGTAGGAGGGTAAAAGAAGGTTTCATATCTAATAATAATGTATATTAGTCTAATAGCTCTCACCTCTATCATACAAAAGGCATTCTGTACCAATTTTGACAGCACTTCTCCCCCCAGTGAAAAAGCGCAAAAATTGACCTCCTCTGCCCTAGCCCTCCAGCCCTCCTAGTCCTCCATATGCGCCTGGCACCTGCGCCAGGACTTCTGTTCGAATGCCACAGTGAGGGCGGCGGCTGGCAAGTCAGCAGTAGGTGCCAGTTGCGTAGGCTTGTGGGTGGGCGTGGGCGTGGGCGCAGGAGAGTGGGAGCAGGAGAGCAGGACCCAGGCAGATCGCTCAGATCGCGGCTGAATCGCGCAAATCTGCAATAAAAATCAGATTAGCACTCAATTGCCTAATGTGGCTAGGCCGTCTTGGCGGATGGGGACGGGCAGGAAGGGCAGGAAGGGCAGAAAGGCACGTAAAACACCGAAGGGAAAGTGGCTTCATGAGGCTCTTTTATATAAATCACATGTATGAATTTCTATAAACAACTACAAGGCTATAGTCTTATAAAGCAATTATGTATTTGCACTCAGACGATACAAAAAAACCAGGTCTTATAAGCCAAGGGGTCTTGTGACCCAAAAGGGTCTTATCCACCAATTAAGCCGGTAGAACGCAGTGAATACTACGACGAATATGAGGACCACCCATGGAACCCAGACGCCCAAATACAGGCTCAATTGACTGCTAGGCAATTGGCTCAATTGCATGCTGAAATCATAGCTCAAGCTGAAACACCTAATCCAGCCTACCCAAAGCTATCCCGTTCGTAGCCTTTTTGGGTGTTTGACGTACGTAGTCTACCTGAATACGTAGTTCAACCAATTCACTATTTCGAGCTTTTTTGGGGCTTAGATGTTTGGAATACACTTGTAGACAACACTAATGCGTATGCCCAATATAGGCAAGCTAGGGGTGCCTATAAGAATGCAGATCAAAAAGCCTAGTGGTGGAAAGCTGTAACTTTATATGAAATGCGCATCTTTATTGCTGTATTAATTTATATTGGTATTGTTGGCACTTCAAATATAGCTAGCTTTTAGGATAAAGGCGGGCATACTATTTACAAACTAATAGCATTTATAACCTACTACTAGTATCAACAAATCATGCGATACTTTTATATATTACTACTACCACTACTACCTACTCAACCTACTACTACCTGGTATATGAAACTGGAGCCACTTGCTAGTCTACTTCAAACGAAGTTTCAAGCTTATGTGGTACTAGGACAAAACGTTAGTTTCAACGAAATAATAGTCCCTTTTTCTGGAAGGTCCTAGCATACACTAAAAATGAAAAACAAGCCTATTTCTAAAGGCTTTAAAGTGTGGGCTTTATGTGACCATAGATATTTATAGGATTTCCTACTCTATTCTTAGACATCTAGGACTGTAAGACTTAAAAGACACTTTGAACTTAGTCCTACACACTTAGCTGTACTCCAATTAATAAAAACCCTACTGTACGATGCCTACCAATTTACTCTATTTTGTAACAACCTATTTGGAGATCTTAAGCTTTTCAGCTTGCTTTGGAGCTTAGGGATAGGAGCTTGTAGAACTGCTTGGCGGCATATAATAAAATTAGTGTTTAGCAACATTAATAATTGGAATGCTGCTTAGGGTACACTACGCTTAAAAATTGTACCTACTACACCTACTTTAATAGGCTAGGAACCTACTACCCTTATCTTAGTCTAGTAGGACTTAAATAAAGTAGGGTTTTATACAACTATTCATAATAGAACTAAGTGGGTAGTCCGGTGTTGAAAACGTCTAAAAGGGACGTCAACTTTAGCTGCAATTACAAAGCAACCTTTTCGTACGTTTTCTACACTTTTAAGTGAAAAAGGACCTAAAAAAGGACTTGAAAAAGTAGGCAAAGGACTATACGAATACACACGCTTACTACCAATTCCTATAGCAATTGACAACTACAACCACTTTATAGGTGGGGTAGATATTGCAGACCAACTCCGAGCAGGGTTTTCAACCTAGCAACATAGGGTAAAACCTTAAAGACCTCTATTTTACTGGCTACTTAATAGTACGATCATTAATGCTTTCCGGCTCTCAGAAAACCAAAGGAAATCCAGGCTAGTACAACTAGGTAGTAATAAAAAAGACAAAAAAAACTTACACCGGGCTTTTCGGGAAGCCTTAGTTTCAGAGCTACTTAAGGACCCTACCCCAAAACCGGACACACGTATATATATCACTAAAAAGACAATGTTACCTCAAATACGACTCACCCGACCAATAGAAATCCACCGACTAGTCCCTGAAAAGCGAGCACCATGCCTATTTTGTCGCTGGACCTGTCAATATAAAAGAGCGAGCAACTGGAAGGTTATAACCAAAACAGCTAATGTACCAAAGACGCGGATGCTTTGCAGCCATTGTAGTGTCCCTTTATGTGGAGAATGCTTCTATCCATTTTATTACTTTGTAGTTTAATTATACTGTGTATATAGCGTTTGATGCTCAGTTATGGTTTAGTAGTACATAGTTTTAGTGGGGTGCGACGCTTTACCCGAATAGGTTTAAATCACGCTACCAGTCTCAATTCCTTAAATTCCCCGGCAAAGGGATAATACTTGTTTCCATCACTATCTGTTATCCATCTTGAAGAAATCCAACTTAGGGAGGACGAATAAGCTGGTCAAATGGCATGATGTCCCTTGTGGCTATAACTAAAACTCTCCAATATTGACAGAAGGACTTCTCCCCTTTTACCTCGTTCACTCCCTCCTACGCAAGACAGAAGAGAAAGTGGAAATGATGGCTAATTTATAGCCGAGACTAGCCTCCTAAAACAAAATCTATTCACTGTTCACTATTTACCATGACAGAGGCAATTCCCTTTTTAGCAATCATGGCATCTTGTGGGGTAGGGCTAGGCGAACTTTATTGTATGATTGGGTGAGATCGCATCTATTTAAAACGGGAGTATATTAAGCTACGTATTTATAATTTGTTATAGCATATTGCAACTTACGAAGAGCTGATTGAGTAGAACCATTCTCCTATTAATTTGACGTCTTGGGAAATTCGAAGAAGTGGCTACGCCTTAATGACTCGGATGAAAGGATTTTGCTAAATATATGTAGCTGAATCAGCATTGCCGGATATTGCCGATGAGTTTGTATTTAAAGGTTACGACTAAGTGCTTTTGTCTTACTTTGCACCTCATACATGTCTTCGAAAAGTTGATAACTGAGGTTATTAAATATTCGTCCTCGTGGCTTGGTACTGTGAAACTGAATTATTGGCATATTGTGATCTTTCAGCAGTTTCATACCTATATATAAATAGCTCCCTATCATCTCGTTCTTTAAATTCTTCCAAGTCCAATTTGCTTGGACAATCTCAGAATACCATAACAAAAGATATGGCTCTTCTCATAGCTTTCTTCCTCCTTGCTGCAACTTGGTTTCAACAGATAGCCGCGAAGTAGGTGTTCATTATGGAACCTTTTGCGTGCCAAATTCTAATACAATAAGTCATGATTATTTCTCTCTCTTTTGGGATGCACCCTCGGGAAGTACAATCACAAGGGTGAGTCTGAACTGCCTTATTTTGCTTCGTAGTCGAAGAGAAACTTACACTTAGTAGCTGCAAAGTACAATGGTGATCCCAAATCTATCCCCAAATGAAAAAAATGGCTCCACCCACTTTCTATGGTTTGGTATAGAACCCCGCGATGGGTCGGTTGTCTTCCAAAATGTCCTCAGCGATGACCAGCCCGTAGGGCAGTGGACATTCGCGGTATGGGACGTACCAGACGTAACGGGGTAAGAGTACCATGTTTCCTATTCTACAATAGAAGAATGGTGTATGTGCTTATTTTTTGGAAATGCTCTAGAACAGCAGAATACAATATTGTTAGAGATCTTCATACAGGCGACAAGATCTGGTCATATTTTTATGTCAATGAGGCCACTGATAAGTGGTACGATAACTGGGCTCTGGCGCCTGGTCCGGCAGGCAAGGCAGCCGGACGAAACAAGGATAAAGGCAGAGTTGATATCACTTTTCGTAAGTAATCTGTCGGCAGAAGATAACCATGTGCTGACAGGACTTGAACCAGCCCAAAGCTTCACCTTTGATACTGTGCATTTCCCTTACAGAGTATTACACAAAGGAAATTCTAATAAACATATAGATATTATTCAGTCTGGAGTTATTTGATGCCGTCTGGGACGTGGGTGACATCAGATTCGAAAACATCATGATGGAGGCTGATACGACGAATACCAGCTGGTGCGGGTAGGTTGGAAAATCTATACATCTGTCGCAACACAGCGCTAATACATGAGACAGCGAACCGGTAGTCCAAACGGGAACCTTTCAATACACTATGGCTCCAGCTATACCTAAAGTTATTGATGTTCGTTCACGGTGTTATATCTCTAGCTTGGTGATGTATCAGCCATGAGCAGGTGTCAATAGAGATAGATCAAGTGAATTCTGAGGCCCTTTACCATCCACGGCGCAAAATTTAAAGGATCTATATCTAAGCATAGACGATTCAGATCCAGAGAGCACCGATAACTTAATGAAACGCTAGATATTGTTCTCCCGAAGAGCCAGTTCGTTATTGCCACTACGATATCACCAGAAGCCGGCTCATGGCTCCGTGATGTAAGGGTATTAAAAAGTAAATAGTGTATATTCAGGATGCCGTTTGTCCAGCCTCAACCCAAAATGTTGCAATGTATGCCGTCTGGAATCGTGGAAGACGGCTGAGCACAAGCTGTGCCTTCCCAGTTCCTCCTAGATCCCATGCTACCGCTATTCTTATATTCTGTTCTTCGCCTTCCCTCGCTTTTTCGTGCAACTATTCTATGACCCTGTCATGCGTGCGGGACGTTGAACGGAATCTGTGAATGCTGCAGCTTCAAATTCTATGTAAAATACAGTGATTCTATTGGTCAGAACCCTGTCACGCTAAAAGTCGCAAGCGACAGTTGCCAAAGGCCTCGCTACCCTCATCCGATTAAGCTTTCCTGATACTTCCAAATTGTCTAAGAACCGGGCCCTTGATTGCTTTGGCCGGCTTCTGATCTACATATCGAAGTTTCCCGGAAAAGATACCAAGGAAATCTCCAGGAGCGACAGAGACCAATGGAGAAACATTTTGTCAAGGCAGGCTTGTTACCGAGACGCCTCGGGACAGTCACCTGGTGGGCGTAACCTGCCAGGGTGTGCCCAGGGTTTTACAGCCACAAACCGGCAGAACGGCGCTATTAGCGTCATAAATGGATTACATAGCAATTGAGTGCAAATCACCCCAATAACCTGTGTGCTTTATTTATTTTACCTATGTTAATCTATTGCTTGAGTCTGGAACGAAGTTATCCAAAAGCTGTGACATTTCTTTTGCGTTTTCCTGCGCCGCTCGAGTCAATCTACGGCCTCCACGACCACGCCCACGCCCACGAGCCGCCGACTTTGCCCTGCTCTCCCTCTTTTCTTGCGAATATTCGTCACCTTTTGCTGTGTGTTTGCGTACACGACTTGGTCGCACGGGTGGCTCTGGATCCGGTTCAGGTTCTGGGTAAGGGTCCAGCTGAGTTACCCTCTGGGAATCCCTCTGTGAAAAGAAGTCTTTAATAACCTTTAACACAGGTGGAAATTCGAAATCGCTATCGCTTTCGCCGCCGCTGCCGCTGGATTCTGTGGTAGAAGGAGCTTTGTCAAAACTGGGGACAGGCTGGTTGGGGCTGCGGATTGGCAGGCTGGAGCTGGGGACAGCTACATTGTCGCTGTCCCTGTCGCTGGACTCTTAGTAGGATGACATACCAAACCTGGGGCCATACATGCCAGCAGCCGCAGAATCTGGGTGGTCCTCTCTAGATCCTGAGCTGTCATATTCAGAATCTTGAATAGTAGACTTATCTGTTCGCTGAGACAAGCGCTCCCTCCTCTCAGCGATCATAATGGTCTGCCAGCGAGCATTTTCGTCATACTCTGCTTGAGCTTCACGCTCTGCTCGTCGACGAGCTGTAGTAGCACTTACCTCTACATGCTCTGCTGCCTCACGCCCTGTCATTGCCCTTTTCCGACTCTTTAGAAAGTTGCAAACATTAGGCTTTGGCAACGGATCTGGCATCTCCAAAGGTGCCTTCTCACCACGGACAATCTTTAGCTTCTACTTAGCAATAAGCTCTGCCATTATGTCGCGCACTGCAACAGCAAAGTTCTCTGCTTGCGCAAGTGGCAGACTCCGAAGGAGCTCAATACACTCTAGTGCGCATTCTTTAATTAACTCCTCCCCTCGTCCTTCAAACCTGTCTTTTGTCTCAAAGCTGACCTCATTCCTAGGCTCTTCAGTGGACCACGACATATTCCAGCTGTAAACCACCAATGGTCCGTCCAGAAGCCATCGCAGATAGAAAAGGGAGATGGGGAGCTAGCAGCCTGTTACTACTGCTCTTTGCATCCAATGCCGACAAGGTATGCCAAATCTTAATGGCAATTCACAGGCTGACTTGCATTTAGGATCTTAAACTAGATGATTATCTACTTCATCAAATATATCGTCTGCGAGCTCTTCCTCCTTCTGCCTCAATTTCTGCGCTGCAATCCATTCGACCTAAGCCTTTTCAAGGCAATACCTTGTAATAGAATCTGCGACATCCTAAAATGCGCTTAGGTCAAGCTTATTTGACTGGAAGTTCCAGTCATAGTTCACATGAGTATAGTGAGTGCTTAGTAGCACTTGTGTATTCTCAACAATACACTGGACTGCTTTAGAGACTGAAAGGCCTAAATGAAGACCGTCCTTCGTAATAGGGTGCCAGCCCTTATTGCGCTAGGTTGAATGGACACTTAGATTTGCATATGTCCGCGTATATGCACGAAAAAAGAAGCACTCTTTAGGCTGGTAATACGTCTTAAGGTATACTTGTTCTTCTTTCTCAAGCTGTTTGAGTAGGTCATCCCGTGCTGACTCAACATAATCTAAATAAGCTTTAACCTATCGCCAGATCAAATCAACAATGTCATCCCTTCGTTGTTTTAAATGCCTCCTAGCATGGATCAATCTCTTCTTAATGGCATGCCATTCGCAAAGTTGCAACTTAGTAGACTGCTACCTAATTGCACCATCTACTAACAACTCTGGAACTTCTAATAACCCACTATCATCTTCCTCGTTGATGGGGATATTACCACTGTCATCTTCCTTATTGATAGGAATATCACTGCTCTCTTGTACCTTACTGTCATCACGTGCCTTAGCTGCAATTGAGGCTCCTAATCCCCGTGTGAAATCTGCACAAATAACTGCTAGTTTAAGACAGTCGTAAAGGATGTACTTGGTAAGTTCCCCTTGTACAAAATCGAATGATATAGCTGACTCGCTTGTAATATAAGTTTATGCTACAGGAAAGGTATGCCCAGTGTTGGTGATCCCAACTATTATAGACAGTGGCATACAGATGGTATTAGTATTGAACGTAGCATCTGTCCCGTACATGAAGCCACTAACAAAGCGCCAAGCAAGCTGGATCTAAGCAGGACTAATCTAGAAGATATCCTTAATAACCCTTTTGTTGAGACGATTTCTATCCTTGTCAAGAAGGTATTTATACCTTACTTCGACATAGTATCCTTAATGCTCAAGGTGGTTTAGGATTGCGAGAATCTCCTCCTGCTTAGATAAGTCCCCTAGCTTCTCATTATCCTTCTATCTAATGTTATAAAAGTCGTAAGCTGACAGCCCTAGTAGACCCTCCTTACGTAGCATTTTCAGTGAGGTTTTGTAGCTCGTAATACCTCGGTGGGTGGCAGCACGCTCTCTAGCATGAGCGTACCCTGGATTCTTAGCTTTGTGCTGGTCATAAGAGAAGGGATTAGGGTTTGGGTTATAGTTATATTCACAGTGTGTCCATCCTAATATCCCATCTGACCCTGTTTCCTCCCTTTGGCTAACACATATAGTCCATGGGCATTCCTTTGCCCTAGTGTGTGTTCCAAGCCGTTGGCGGTCTTCGAGAGCTGTTTTCTGGGAGTTTCAGGTCTTCTTCTTGTAGTGGATACACTGGAAACGGACATAACTGGGACGGGAGGACTCGATAACAACTGCAAAGCCTTGGGTAAATGCCCAATTCTGGAGTCGTTCTAGAGCTTCTTGTGGAGACGCAAAGGTTTCGCCATTCTGGGGCTCAACTAGGTGGACTGAAAGTAGGCTAGCAGTGGCTTTCTCAATTCGAGAAGCTAGTTTAGGAGTTATAGTTGAGGTAAGAGTATCCATTGTCTTAAAGATTTGCTAATAATTCTATAGATTATAATGCCTGGATAATGCGATGTCCTTATATCCACTTAATACCTTGAAACCTTTCCCTGAAATCTCCTCCGATCACCTCTCCAAACACTGGCCGAATATCTTCCAAACATCCTCACGAAAGCCCTCTCCGAATACACTCCGAATACCCTCCACAAATACCCTCTGTGAATGCCTTCCACAAGCACCCTCCACAAGAACACTCCCACGAATAATGTCAATTCTTGATCTCCGAATACCCTCCGCGTAAGCCCTTTTGATCTGCGAAAGGCCTTACAAGCTGTGAAAGCCATCTCCGATTTCGAGAACTCGAAGCCTCGTCCTGCTTCACAAGTTGCGGTGAGCAGCAATTCACGGCGGATACCAGAGACAACATGCTCCATAACAGCAATCTATACAGTAGTCGTGACTGCGTGCGAGCTTCGGAGCACAACGTTGGTTCTGCATTTCGCTGTGTTGCGGCTGCATTGTGATATTGAACAATGCAGCCCGCAACGCAGGGAGTGATGCCGATACGTCAGCGACAACGGAGCTGGCGTTCAGTCACGGGCTTTACATATACTACAGTGTGTGCCTACAATTAGGCGGGGTCCGAATGGTGGGCACAGGCTTATGGCTGCGCGCCACCTTCTTACCGCCTGAAAAATCCCGGGCACACCCTGGCAGGTTACGCCCACCAGGTGACTGTCCCGAGGCGTCTCGGGCTTGTTACCAATGACCCTTTTCCCAGATTCGAAGATGGACTTATTGCTGTCGAGTTTACCCTTGATGCCATGGCAAAAAACATGTTTTGAAACCCCTAAAAACGGTTTTTGACATGTCCGTTAAAGTCAGTTATGGTGGATCCTGTGATCTATGATCTACTACAGGTGGTGGCACCTCGGCTTAGGCTTATGTGGATTCAAATATAATGTTGGATGTACCCTAGTCTCGATTTGGTAGCTGGAAAATGGCTCCATAGGTACCTGCATTTTCATACGTACCTTCTCTTTCGTAGGTACATCTTGGGGTGAAGGTGACTTCTCTTTCGTAGGTACCTTCTTTTCCACAGGTACCTTCACCCTAAAAGGTACCTTTCCCGCTGAAGGTGCCTTCATAATAGCAGGTACGATAACGTACTTTATAAGCGAGTGTCTCGTGTATACGAGTGTCTCGCTCTATACGCGTCTTGACGCGTCCAACTATACTTTAGCCAAAATGCCTCAACTTAACAGCACCCAATTAATGCAACAAGAAGGCCGAATTGCTCTTGCTCTAGATGCTCTCAAACAAGGCCATTTTACAAGTTTCAAAGGTGCTGCACGGTCGTACGATGTTAACTGGAAAACCCTATCACATCGCTTTCATGGACAGCTTCCACGGTGTGAAACTCGGCCTTCAAACTGCAAACTTACAGAAATAGAGGAATCAACACTTGTTGAGTGGATATTATCTATGGATAAGCGTGGTCTATCACCTAGATCTGACTTCGTACGACAGATGGCGAACCTACTCCTTCAAAAACGGCCCAATTCAAGTCAAGGCAATTCCCCTACAGTTGGCAAATTATGGGTTTACAACTTCGTACGACGACACTAAGCTTTGCAGACACGATATAATCGCAAATACGACTATCAACGAGCAAAATGCGAAGATCCAGCTGTTATTCGAGAATGGTTTCGCCTTGTACAAAATACAATTGCAAAGTATGGTATCCTAGACGAAGACATATACAACTTTGATGAGACGCTGATAAACCTCCTTGTCATCCTAATCTGTTCCGGGCTCATCCAGAAGATATCCCGAACAATACGCTGCTCGCGCTCGCCGTTCTCGCCCAAGATATACTTATCTCGCACTCGAGGATGAAGGCCTTCATTCTCAAGAACTTTGAGTATAAGGACAAGCTCATCTTGTCTTGTCAACGTCCCTTTGTCTTCTTTGCGGAGGAGGTTATAAAATTGCTTTCGGTCAATCTCCCAGCCCTTCTTCTTAAGAACATGGGATGCAGCAGAGTATCCAACAACTCCACGGAGATCAGAAGCTAATTCTAATGCTTCTGTATAGCCAGGGTGCTTGGAACGATGGGGGTGATACATAAAAGGATCAGGATGGGGAGCGTGATTGTGGTTGAGCCTCTCGATATTGAAGCCAATTCCCCAGCGGTCCCCAAGTCTCTTTTGCATGCTAATATACATGTTAAATTGACATCTACGAGCCTGTGTATGCGTCTCAACCCGCTGGCGATCAGCCTCTGCAGTTTTGCGAGTGTTTCTAGTCTTCTTTTGGTGATGGATGCATTGGAACACCGTCCTTTCTGCATTTGCTGACTCAATAACTAGGCAAAACCCATGGATAAATGCCCAGTCCTGAAGCCGGATATATCCAGAAGCAGGAGACTCAACAATCTCACCTTTGAGTGGTGGTCGTCGATGGGCAGGAGGCAACGTGGAGATGGCT
>Ga0335074_10008645_pt1 | contig 14163 bp, 10 predicted proteins | sample Lox_Sample_23_FD_206715 | JGI IMG/M metagenome (GOLD analysis project Ga0335074, IMG submission 206715) | Soil microbial communities from Loxahatchee National Wildlife Refuge, Florida, United States - Lox_Sample_2.3 | ecosystem: Environmental > Terrestrial > Soil > Wetlands | place: USA...
GCGGCGCCGCATCCGCTGCGGTGCCTCGGCGTCCTCCGCCACCACGCGGTCCGGCATGAAGCCGACCTCGCGCAGCCACTGGGTGCGGAACGCGGAGTACGCGCCGGGCACGATGACGATGCCGTTGCTCAGGTTCTGCACCGCGCGGGTCAGCGCGATGCCGAGGTCGTACTCGGCGGCCTGGAAGTTGGCGATCATGTGCTGCCGCCAGCCCGTGCCGCGGTCGCCCGCCTTCGTGTACCCGGCGACCGCGCCGACCCGGCGGTCCTTGAACCACCTGACCAGGCACGCCATCGAGTACGAGTCCTTCGGGATCGTGTCGGCGTCCATGATGATCACGATGTCCGAGGTGACGTACTGCAGGCCGAAGTTGAGCGCCCGCGCCTTTCCGCCGTTACCCTGCTGGACGGCGATGACCTCGGGATACTCGGTGGCGAGCTCGCACAAGATCTCCCACGTCTTATCGTCGGGATCGTTGTCCGCCGAGCCGTCGTCGACCAGCACGATACGGAGCGGGAAGGGAAGGCCCTCGCCGCAGTGCAGCACCCGCTCGACCGTGTTCCTGATGACCTTCGACTCTTTCCAGCACGGGATCAGGATCCCGAGCTCGTCCGGGTGCCACGCCGGCGCCTTGCGGTAGCTCAGCAACCGATCGGCGGCCGCGCCGAGCAGGACCAGCGCGCTGATCACGATGATGATCACGGTCATGATCCTGATCAGGTCCGCATAGTACGACTTGAAGACCGAGCCGTAAGCCTCCAGCCAGTAGCCGGCGGTGTCGACCCGGGTCGGCGGGACGCCGCGGGAGATGACCGGCCCGTGCCAGCCCGGCTGCTCGGCGAGCAGTTGCGGGATGGTCATAAACTTGTAGCCGTCGCTCAGGCCCTCCCTGATGATCTTCCCAGTGAGGGTCACCGTGGACGACCTGTTGCCGCCGCCGTCGTGCATGATGACGACCTGCCCCGGGCTGCTCGGGTCGCGCGACAGCGGGGGCGGCGGGATCTCCTTGCCCACCAGGGCGTAGTCAGAGGTGTCGCTGGTGAAGCCGACCTCGGTGAAGCCCAGCTGCTGGCCCACCAGGGTGTCGAACATGCCGTTGCCGGCCGATACCTGGTCACCGCCCTGGTAGGGAGTGCGCCAGATCCGGGTCTGGTAGTTCCCCAGCTGGGCCTGGACGCGCGCGGTGGCGAGCAGCTGGTCCCTGGCCTGGAGGTTGGTCAGCGTGATCAGCTCTGGGTGGGTGTACGAGTGGTTGCCGACCGCGTTGCCGTGCGCCAGCGCGGACTGAAACTCCTGCTGATACAGGAGGTCCTGGCTGCCGATGTTGAAGAACGTGGCGTGCACGTCGTACGCCTCGAGGATGCCGAGTATCTTCGGCGTCCACTGGCCGCTCGGCCCGTCGTCGTAGGTGAGGATCAGCGTGTGCGCGGGCACCGTCCCGAACTCTTCGACCGCGTAGCCGCAGCGGGACGCGTGGGCCTCGAGCTGGGTGAGCGGCCGGTAGACCTGCCCGGTGAAGGGGTCCACGGCGTAGTCCGTGCCGCCGTCGTGTACGACCTTGACGACGCGCTGGAACACGCCGGTGCCGATGACCGGCACCTCAAGGTTGCCGCTGTCCCCGTACTGGCCGTCGGTCTTGGCGCACTTGAAGACCGCGTCGGCGACCTCGCGCGGGTAGTTCACCGAGGTGTTGTAGCGGGCGGCCAAGGGCGGCAGCTCGGTCGTCACCGTCCGCGCCCAGTCAACCGCCACCGCGATGAAGCAGCCCACCAGCACCAGGATCGTCAGCAGGATCCAGCCGCGCCGCCCCCCGGGGCTGTAGAAGACCTGGTTGGGATTGACCTCGCGGATCTCGTCGGCATGCAGGCCCTTGCGATGCGCAGCCGTCGTGCGCCTGGTCATGACGGCCCCTTCTCCTTCTTCCCCGCGGTCAGGACGAGACCGGGCCGGCGCTGGTCGGACTGACGGTGAGCGACGCGGTGATCGTGATCGTCGGGATCGGGTCGGCCGACGTCGTCGGGTCGGTCGTGGGAGGCGTGGTGGTGGGAGGCGTGGTGGTGGGAGGCGTGGTCGTCGGGGGCGTGGTGGTGGGAGGCACCGTGGTGGGAGGCGCCGTGGTGGGAGGCGCCGTCGTGGCCGGTGCGGTTGTGGCCGGTGCGGTCGTGGCCGGTGCGGTCGTGGCCGGTGCGGTCGTGGCCGGTGCGGTCGTGGCCGGTGCAGTCGTGGCCGGCGCGGTCGTCTTGCCGGCCGCGGGCGTCGTCGGCGGCACGACCGGGCCGACCGTGGTGCCCGTGGTCGTGGTCGTGGTCGTGGGCGTCGGGTTAACCAGGGCGTTGATGATCGGCGAGAGCCCCGCGACGGTTCCCGGCTGCTTCCCCGACTGGCCGCCGATCGCCTTGGGGTTCGAGTTGCCGCTGGCGTTGGCCTGGGCGGCGGCCGGGGACTCCCCAGGCAGCGCCGGCGCGGCCGGGCAGGCCGCCGCGCTGCAGGCAATGAACGCGCTCGATGACCTGGACTGTGATGCGCTAGTGCCGTACCAGCAGATAAGAGCGATAGCACCAAGGACGCCAGTGCCGATCACTAGGTTCCGCACCGAGTGCGGACGCTGGTAGTCGTCCTCCGTCGGCTGTTGCCGGTTCAACGACTTCCCCCCGCTTTTCATGGCTGTCTCTTAATTGTTTAGAGGCGTTCGGGTTTCTTAGCTGCGAAAACTGGCGCATCGCAGGAACACTTGGGGTAGAACGCCCGGTACTGAGCCATCGCTGCGGGGACACGATAGCACGCCGGCTGTAACAGTCGTAACAATTGACGGCGACAATACTTTAACCGAATGTGCGCGGCGTGTCCAGGTTCATGCCCTGCAGGGATGATTCAGGCGTTACACAGGGTAGCATAGAGGTCACAGTAGTCCACGTGTTCCGCTGGCGTATCACTTGTTACTTGGCTAACCCTAGTTTACTTTACTTGCGCGGCCAGGGTGGTCCCAACCGGATCGTTATTGCCTATTTGCCAGATGTTGATCGCGACCCCGGGCAGCACCTTCGCCAGCTCTGCTTTCTCATAGGAGATTGCCGTAGCTGAGTCCCATACGATGTGCTGCACGGTCTTCCCGCCGACGGTGGTCGTGTACTTGTACTGGGTCTCGCCGTCCTGCGTCCCCACCTTTCGCCAGTCGCCGGCCTGCAGCTGCGCCGCCAGCTGGGTGGGGTTCAGCTGAGCGGCCTGGATCACCTGGCCGGACGAGTTGGTCGCGTTCGCGCCGCTGGCGGTGACCTGCCAGTCGTAGGCGTAGTTGGGCACCTCGATGGCGAGCTTGCTCAGCGGTACGCCATAGCTGCGCACGTAATTCGCCACCTGGGTGACGTCGGCCAGCGGCGAGATCGGCCCCGGGGTGCCGCCTTGATAGTGGAAGTCGATGGCCATCAGCACTAGCTGGTCGGCGTACTTGGCCAGGTTGCCGTAATCCAGCAGGTAGGGAGCGACGTTGGTTACCTCGGAATCAACCATGTCGTTGTTCCTGACCAGGGACGCCACCCGGAGCAGCCGGTGCTGCTTGTGCATCGCGGCGGCGACCATCTGCACCAGGCGCGTGTAGTCGAGGGTTACCTGGTTGACCTCCTGGTCGAACGTCAGGTTGTGCCACCCCGCCAGCTGGGCGTAGGTGGCCAGGTCGGTCGCGTTTTCCGGCAGCGAGAACTCGTAGTCCAGGGTGAGACCGTTCGCGTCGGGCAGGCTTGCCATCTCACTGGCGATGGCCGCCACGTGCTCGTTCATCACCGACGGCTCGGTGAGGATCTCGGCCATGACCTTCTTGGGGGTGTTCTGGTCGTTGATCGTCACGAACCGCAGCGTGCAGGGGTTGGCCTGGGCGTCGGCGCTCAGCACGGTCGACAGCGACTCGCTGAACGGGTCGGCCGAGGTCAGCGAGCCCGGCGTGGTGAACGTCAGCCAGTCGAAGTCCAGCACGCCGAACTGGGCCGCGCCGCTCGGGATCTCGCTCGTGTTCTGCTTGTCGTCGTTGTACCCGGCCATCCAGGCGCCGGTGGTCTGCACCGAGACCGAGTGCGAGCACCCGGTGGCGGCGGGCGATGCGGACGCGAAGTTCGCCGTGTTGACGGTCGGCTGGGCCGACGGAGCGGGCAGCTTCTGCGTGGGCGGCGGGCCGGCGTTCTCGGGCGTCGCTTGCCGGCTCAGGGACACGAAAGAGTAGACCGTCACGGCCAGGATCACCGTTATCACGCTGAGCGCGATAATCGCCGGCCGGTTGGACCGCCTGAAGAACTTTCCCATTGATCAGTCTTTCGTGTGTAATGACGCGCGACTCCGGCGGCGGTGCGGCAAGGGTGGTAACGCGGGAGCGTCGGCAGCGGGAAAGTCGGCCTGAATCCCGCGCGCTGTAGCGGCCGGTTACACGATACCCGGCGAGCCGCGTCCCTCGGCCCGCGAGAACGGCCGCGAGCGTTTTCAGAGGAAGCATTCAGAAAAGCCCGCGCATTGTTATGCGATTGTGCCTTTGGCATTGACAACGGCCGGTAGCCTTCGGGCGTGAGGGCCGGGACCGACGTGACGCTGCGCGATCGGGCAGCCGCGGTGCTGCGCGGTAACGACGCGGGCGGCTGGACGAAGGCGTCGCCGCTGCTCTACCCGCACCAGTGGAGCTGGGACAGCGCCTTCATCGCGATCGGCTGGGCGCACCTGGACGTCCGGCGCGCGATGACCGAGCTTGAACAGCTGTTCGCGGCGCAGTGGTCGACCGGCATGGTGCCGCACATCGTGTTCCGGGCCGGCCAGGGCGCGCGGTACTTTCCCGGGCCTGAGTGGTGGGACTGCGCCGCCGTCACCCCCGCGGCCCGCGGGCTTCCGGCGCAGACGACGGGGATCTGCCAGCCGCCGGTCCACGCGCTGGCGGTGCGGCGGATCTGGCAGCTGACGCCGCCGTCGCTGGAGGCGGAGATCCGCGCGCGCATCCAGGCGCTGTTCCCGCGGCTGGTGCACTGGCACCGCTACCTGGCCACCGGGCGTGACCCCGAGGCATCGGGGCTGGTCACCGTCTACCACCCGTGGGAGGGCACGGACAACTCACCGCGCTGGGACCGCGCGCTCGCGCGCATCGAGGCGCCCAGGCCGGGCCCGTACACCCGCCTGGACACCAGCGAGCTCGGCGACCCGGCGCAGCGGCCCACCAACTGGGACTACGACCGGTACCTGTGGCTGGTCGAGCTGCTGCGCACCTGCCGGTACGACGACGAGCAGATCCACCGGCACTACCCGTTCCAGGTCAAGGACGTGTTTTTCAGCGCCGTCCTGGTCGCGGCGAACGCCGCGCTGCTCGACCTGGCCGACGCGGCCGGGGCCGGCGCCGGCGATCGCGACGAGGTAGCCGGCTGGCTGGATCGCGGCCGGGCGGGGCTGGCGCGCCAGTTCGACGCCGGGTCCGGTCTCTGCGCCGACTACGACGTCCGCGCGGGGGAGCAGATCCGGCTGCGCACGTTCGCGGGTTTCGCGCCGCTGTTCGCGCGGACCGGCGACGCCGGCCAGCGCGCCGCGCAGCTGCGGCTGCTGGACTCCGCCGATTTCTGCGGCAACCCGCGGCTGCGCTGGCCGCTGCTGCCGAGCACGAGCCCCGCCGAGCCGGCGTTCGAGCCGCACAACTACTGGCGGGGCCCGGTCTGGCCGGTCATCGACTGGCTACTGTGGCAGTCACTGGCCGAGCTTGGCTGCGCGGACCGGGCGGCCGGACTGCGCAGCGACTCGCTTGCCCAGGTCGCCGGCGCCGGCGAGTTCAACGAGTACTTCGACCCGTTCACCGGCGCGCCGCTCGGCTCGCCCCGGCAGTCCTGGACGGCCGCGGTGGTCCTGGACTGGGCGGCCCCGCCGTCCTAGCTCAGAGCTCGATGCGGGCACCCATGATGACGGTGCGCTCGCGGGGGAGCTGGAAGTACTCGGCCGCGTCGGCCGTCACCCGGGCGGTGGCGACGAACAGGCGCTTGCGCCAGCGGCTCATGCCCGGCGTGTTCCCGCGGCGTATTTCGATGGTGGACAAGAAATAGGAGAGGTCGCCGGCTGACAGCGGACCTTCCCACGCGGCCTTGCTGATGAGCGGCAGCATCGAGGGGACGTTGGGGGTGTCCATGTAGCCGAAGCGGGCGGTGACGTGGAAGATCCGGTCGTCGTGGTAGCCGAGATCGTCGATCTCGAGCCGGTCCGCGTCGGCCACATGCGGCACGGGAAGCGTCGTGACGGCCAGGATGATGACGTGCTCGTGCAGTACGTGGTTGTGCTCGACGTTCGCGCGCATGGCCAGCGGGGCGGTTTCCTTGCCCCGGTTAAGGAAGATCGCGGTGCCCGGCACTCGCGGCAGCGGTGGCCGTTTGGCGTGCAGCTTGCCGATGAAGTCGCGGAGCGATCCCTCGTCGAGTGCACGCTGCCTGCTGACGAGCTCCCGGCCCTTCTGCCAGGTAGTGAGCACGGTGAACACCAGGATTCCGATGGCCAGCGGCAGCCAGGCGCCGTGCGGCAGCTTGGTGAGGTTGGCGGCGAAGAACAGCGCGTCCACGGTCAGCAGCACGGCGGCGATGGGGATGACCCGCCAGAGCGGCCATCGCCATTGCTGGCGGGCGATGTAGAAGAACAGCAGGGTGGTGATCGTGATCGTGCCGGTGACGGCCACGCCGTACGCGTAGGCGAGCGCGGTGGAGGTGCGGAACGTGAACACGAGCGCGAGCACCGCCACGCACAGCGCCCAGTTGATCCATGGCACGTAGATCTGGCCGGCCTGTTGCTCCGAGGTGTGGTCGATGCGCAGCCGCGGCAGGTAGCCGATCTGGGCAGCCTGCAGCGTCACAGAGAACGCGCCGGAGATGACCGCCTGCGAGGCGATGACCGTGGCCGCGGTGGCCAGGATCACCATGGGAATTCGTCCCCAGCCGGGTACCAGCAGGAAGAAGGGGTTGCTGATCGTGCGGCTGGGATCGCCGAGGACCAGGGCGCCCTGCCCCAGGTAGTTGAGGATGACGGCGGGGAACACCAGGAACAGCCACGCCCGGGTGATCGGCCCCCGGCCGAAGTGCCCCATGTCCGCGTACAGGGCCTCGGCGCCGGTGACGGCCAGCACCACGGCCGCCAGCGAGAAGAACGCCGTGCCGAAATGCCCGAACAGGAACGCGCCGGCGTAGGTGGGGGACAGCGCCCTCAGGATCGACGGGTTACCGGCGATGCCGTGGATGCCCCAGGCGGCGATCACCGCGAACCAGATCGCCATCACCGGCCCGAACAGCCGTCCGACCGCGCCGCTGCCCAGTCGCTGCAGGACGAACAGCAGGACCAGGACTGTCGCGGTGAGGGGCAGCACCAGCTCGGACACCGACGGAGCCGCGACCTGCACACCCTCGATCGCGGACAGCACCGAGATCGCCGGGGTGATCATGCTGTCGCCGAAGAACAGCGACGCGCCGAAAATCCCGAGGGCGGCCAGTACCAGCGCCGTCCGGCGCCTGCTCGGCATGCTGCGCCGGCGGATCAGCGTGATCAGCGCCATGATCCCGCCCTCGCCGTCGTTGTCGGCGCGCATCACCAGCAGCACGTAGGTGACCATGACGACTAGCACGACTGACCAGAAGATCAGCGAGATGACACCGAAGACGTTCCCAGTCGACGCGTGCACGCGGTGCGGGTCCGACGGGCTGAAGACCGTCTGGACGGTGTACAGCGGGCTCGTTCCGATGTCACCGAACACGACTCCCAGTGCACCGAGTTCCAGTGCACCGCGCGCAGCGCCCTGCCTCATCTCCCCCTCCGCCTCCCGTCCGCCACCACAACAGTAACGTGATTAGCGTGGCCGACAATGGATGAGGAGCGCACCGGGGCACCGGATCAGACGGCGGTACGGGTCGCGCTGTGGCGGGCGATGCACGTGCTGGCCGACCCGCCGCCGCACGTGCTGGAGGACGAGGTGGGGCTGCGGCTGGCGGCGCCCGACGCGGGCTGGCGGGACCGGCCGGACATGGACCCGGTGTTCACCAGCGGTTTCCGGGCGCACGTGGTGGCCAGGTCCCGGTTCATCGAGGACCTCGTCGCCGAGCAAGCCGCCCGCGGCACGGGCCAGTACGTGCTGCTCGGCGCCGGGCTGGACACCTTCGCGCAGCGGCGGCCTGACGTCGCCGCCGGGCTGCGAGTGTTCGAGGTCGACCAGCCGGGGCCGCAGGCCTGGAAGCGGCGGCGGCTGACCGAGCTTGGCTACGGCGTCCCCGGCTGGCTGCGGCTGGTGCCCGTCGACTTCGAAGCAGGCGGGTCCTGGCGCGACGAGATCGCGGCCGCCGGGTTCGACGCGGGCCGGCCGGCCGTGGTGGCCTCCGCCGGGGTCAGCATGTACCTGACCAGGGAGGCGAATGCGGCCACGCTGCGCGAGCTGGCGTCGCTGGCTGCCGGGTCGACGGTGGCGATGACGTTCCAGCTGCCCGCTGAGCTCGTCGACGAGCGGGACCGGCCGGGGCGGCAGATCGCCGTGGACGGCGCCGCGAGGTCGGGCACGCCGTTCATCAGCTTCTTCACCCCGGCGCAGATGCTGGCGCTGGCCCGCGAGGCCGGCTTCACCGACGTGCGGCACGTGTCGGGGACCACGCTCAACGGGCGGTACTTCGCCGGCCGGGCGGACGGCCTGCGCATGTCGACAGGGGAGGACTTCCTGGTCGCCACGACCTGACGGTCATGGTGCGGGGCGGGCGGAGGCACGGGCCCGTTCTGGATAACTGAAACCGGCGGCGGGGGAGGCGGCCAGGTTTTCCGCGTGCAGTTCCCACGCGACGGCCAGGCGCTCGGCGGCGAGCTCGAGCGTGCCCGGCTGCTCGGCGAAGGAGAGCCGGGCGAAGTGCCGGTGGCGGCCGTCGGCGCACGCGGCGCCGCCTGCCATGATCGTGACGCCGTGCCTGGCCGCCGCGGCGTGGGTGAAGGCGTCCGCGTTGTCGAGCGGGAGCCGCGCCCACAGGGACAGGCCGGCCGTTGGCCGCTCGGCGCGCCAGGCGGGCAGGTGCCTGGCGACGAGCGCCAGCAGCAGGTCGCGGCGCTGGGTGAGCGCGGTGCGGTGCGCGGCCAGCCAGCCCGCGTCGATCGCGGCCAGCAGCCGGGCGGCGAGCGCCTGGCCGATGACCGCGGTGCCGAGGTTGAGCGCGGCCTTGCGGGCGATGAGGGCCGACCGCAGCGGTTCCGCGGCCCGGATCCAGCCGACGCGCAGCCCGCCCCACAGCACCTTGGAGACCGACCCGACCGCGACGACGCGGGTGCTCAGCGCGGCGAGCGGCGGGGGAGCGGGCTGCGGTGGCGCGCCGAGCATGAGGTCGGCGAGGGACAGGTCCTCGACGATCGTGACGCGGCCGGCGTCGGCGATCGCGGCGAGGGCCTGCCGGCGCAGCAGCGGCATGACCGTCCCGGCCGGGTTGTGGCCGGTGGGCATCAGGTACGCGACGGTGTCCGGGACCCGTCCGGCGCGCTCGATGCTGGCCGGGGCGTCGCCCGCGACGTCGGCGGGCACGATCGTCCGCTCCCCGCGGGTGCCCGCCAGCGCGCTCGCCAGCCCCGGGTACGTCGGGCAGCTGGCCAGCACCCGCGCGGCGGGCAGCGTCCTGATCAGCAGCCAGAGCGCTTCCTGCGCGCCGGCCGTGATGACGAGCTGGCCGGGTTCGGTCGGGAGGCGCTGGTGTTCGGTCAGGTAGCGGGCGACCTCGGTTCTCAGCTGCGGCAGGCCGGCCGGGTCGAGGCCGTGGCCGTCGAGGGACTGCCAGGCGTCGCCGGCGTCGACGTGGGGGAGGTGCCGCAGGTCACTGGGGGCGGAGAGGGACAGGTCGATGGACTCGCGGTCTTCGGCCACGCGGCGCAGCAGCATGGTCGCGACGCTGCTGCCGGCCGGGCGGGCGGCCCACGACGGGCGGCCCGCGACGTAGGTGCCCGCGCCCTGGCGGCGGGTCAGGACGCCGGCCTTGACGAGCTCATCGAAACAGGCGACGACCGTGCCCCGCGATGTTCCCGTGACGGCGGCCAGGGTCCGTTCCGCGGGCACCCGGGTGCCCCTGACGAGCGTGCGCTGGTCGATCGCCTCGAGCAGCGCGGCGGCGAGCTTCTGGTACCGCGGGCCCGGACGCTGCCGCCAGCCGGCGAAGACGACCTCCGTCCACCACGTCAGGTCCCTGGAATCCTGGTCCATTTCTCGATATTGGCACTGTTCTGTTCAAGCCGCGACGGGCAGGGTGGGTATCTATGGAACCGACTCCGACGCTGGCCCGCCGCTTCTGGGTGGCGATCGAGCCCATTCACTCCATCGTGTACTTTGCGCCAGAACCGCTCGAGGCCGCCAAGAAGACCGGGCTGCGCGGCTTCTGGATGAGCTACTTCGCCGGCCGGGTGGCGCCACTCGGGCCGGTGCCCGCGTCGGCTGTCGAGGCCATGACCTACGGGTTCGCGCCCGCGATGGTCGCGCGGGCCATTCCGGACGCGTGGCGGTTCGCGTCCCCGTCCGCCGTGCTCGAGTCGCGGCTGTCCAGCGCGCCCGAGGCGCTGCGGCTGCACGTGGGCGGGCCTGGCCTGACCGCCGCCGGCGAGCTGGCGGACCTGCTGTGGGAGGCGGTGGCCGGGTGCCGGTTCGACGGGCGGCCGCTGGCGGCCGCGTGGGCGGCCGTGCCGCGGCCCGATGACCCGGTTGCCGCGATGTGGCTGGCGGCCACCGCGCTGCGCGAGCACCGCGGCGACGGGCACGTGCTTGCCGGGGTGGCGTCCGGGCTGCGCGGGCTCGACGCGACGGTGACGCTGGTGGCGACCGGCGCGATCTCGCGCGACCTGATCCAGCCGACCCGCGGGTGGAGCGACGAGGACTGGTCCGCGTCCGTGCGGCGGCTGCGGGCGCGCGGGCTGGTCGACTCTGGCGGACGGCTCACCAAGACCGGCGGCGCGCTGCGCCGTGAGGTCGAGGACCTGACCGACCGGCTCGCCGCCGGCCCGGTCGAGCGGCTCGGGTCGACCGGCGTCGAGCGGGCGATCGAGCTGGCGACGCCGGTCAGCAGGCACCTGATCGACACTGGGGTGATGCCGGTGCCGAACCCGATCGGCCTGCCGCGGCCATGAGCGCCGTGGACGCGTCGCCGACGCCGGTTGCGGCGGGGACGTGCGCTGTGCGGCGGGCGGGCGCGGAGGACCGGCCGGCGCTGGAGCGGATGCTGGCGCGGTGCACGGGGCAGACCAGGTACCGGCGGTTTCACGGGCCGGTCAAGGTCTTCCCCGAGCGGTACCTGACCGAGGCGCTGTCCGGCAGCCCGTTGCACTTCGCGCTGGTCGCCTGTGCGGCGGAGGACGAGGGCACCGTCGTCGCGCTCGCGAGCTGCCGCGCGGTGGACGAGGGCGTCGCCGAGCTGGGCATCCTGGTCGAGGACGAGTGGCAGCGCCGCGGCGTCGGCAGTGACCTGCTGCGCGAGATCGTGGCGTACGCCGCCGGGACCGGGCTCCGCGCGCTGCAGGCGCAGGTGCTCGCCGACCAGCCGTGGATCGTGGGACTGCTGCGCCGCCACGGCACCTGCACGGTGGCGGGTGCGGGCCAGGCGCTGCATGTGACGCTGTCGCTGCCCCGGTGATTGGCGCGCAGGCAGCTTAAGCGAGTGCCGCTTCGTGCAGCTCATCGGTGAACGCCGCGGCCGGCAGCCGGTCCGGGCCGACGAATATCGCGCTCAGGGCCAGCCTCAGGTCATCCCGGCCGTTCCTGCCCGCCGCGTACAGCCGGGCGCGCCTGGCCCGGCCGGCGTCGGTGAAGGTGGTCATGAACTCCGCATAGGTGGTGGACACGCGACGCATGCGGCGAAGCCGTTCGGCCCGCTGCCCGGCGTACGGCCGCAATCCCGCTGTCGTCCAGTCGGCTGACGACAGCAGCGGCTCGGACAGCGCGCGCACGTCGCGCAGCGCGAGCGACAGGCCCTGGCCGTCCACCGGGTTGTCGTACCCGCCCGCGTCGCCGGCGAGGACGACTCCGTCCGCGCAGGGCTCGTCGCACCAGGTCTGGTCCCCGCCGAACGTCCCGCACGGTCCGGCCGGCGTGACCAGGCCCAGGCCCAGGGATTCCGGGATGGCCCGCAGCCCGGCGAACGCCTCGATGAAGCGCTGCGCGCCCGCGCGCCCGGCCCACCGGGTCGCCTGCTCGTTCGCGTGGCAGATATAGAGGCGGAGGCGGCCGTCGCCCTGCGGGAACACGAAGAACATGCAGTCCCCTTCGACGCCGATGGAGTACTGGTCCTCCGGCCACTTGCCCGCGCCCTCCACCAGCAGGCCGGTGGCCACATGGGTGGCGGGGATCTTGTTCATCTGGATGCCGGACTGCTTGCGCACCGTCGACGTGCGGCCGTCCGCGCCGATGACGAGTCGCGGCCGCACCTCTATCTCTCTGCCATCGCGATAGGTGACCGACGGTCGCCTGCCCGGCTGCACCCGAACCTCCGACGCGCCGGAGACCACCTCCGCCCCGGAACGCGCGGCGTCGTCCGCGAGCGCCTGGCACGTCCTGGGGTGGGACGCGCACAGCCCGCCGGAAACGCCGGGAAAGACGGTCGAGTTGTCCCTCCTGGCCGCCTCGGCGGCGGACGGGTCCACGAGCTCGTCGTATCCGACGCTGTAGCGCGCGTCGACCGCGCGGGTGGAGCGGATCACGTCTTCCAGGCCGAGAGCCCGTGCTTCCAGCACTCCCCACGGGGCCATGTACTCGCCGCGCACCCGGTCGCGGTAGGCGCGCTGGCGTTCGAGCAGCAGCACCCTGATCCCACTGCGGGCCAGCACAGCCGAGAGTGAAGCGCCCGCGATGCCGCCGCCGACGACAACGATGTCCGGCTGATTGAGCCGCATGACTGAAACCCCGTTCTTGCGCGCGGTACACGTCCCCGTGACGTAAGTGACCGACAGCTCAAGTTCACCAGCGGGGACGCCCGCGCGGCATCGGACGGACCAGCCATCTTCCGATGGCCCGATCAGGCCATGGCGGCGCCGCGGCGGGGCTTACGGGCCGAGCAGGCCGGCCCGCGCGGCGGCCGCCGCGGCCGCGGCGCGCGTGGGCCGCCGCAGCTTCGCCAGGATGTTCGCCACGTGGCGGTGCACGGTGTGCGGGCTGATCACGAGGCGCTCGGCGATCTGCGCGTCGCTCAGGCCCGCCGCGACCAGCGCGAGGACCTCCCGTTCCCTGGCGCTCAGCTCGCCGGGCGAACCTGTGCCAGCGCCGGCCCGGTCCTCGCCCGGCGGCGCGGGCGGGCCCTCGATCCCGAGGAACGGCGCGACGACGCGGAGCACGGCGTCGCCGTCACCGTGCCACGGGAGGTGGGTGTTCCCCGGCAGCGTCACGAGGTCGGCGTGCGGGAGCAAGGCGGCTACCTCGCGGGCGCCTTTCAGGCGCATCGCGCGGTCGTGCTCGCGGTGCACGACCAGGGCCGGCGCACGAACCCTGGGCAACTCGTCGCGCACGTCGGTGTCGTAAATCAGCGCGAGCAGATCGGCGGCTACCTCGGCGCCGGCGGCCGTGCGCTGCACCGCGGTGAAGGCCGCCCGGTCCTCGGCCGACCAGTCGGGGCCGAACATGTCCGCCAGCAGCCGGCTGCCCAGCCCCCAGTGCGAGCGGACCAGGCCGATCATGCTGGCCCGCGCTTCCGGTGAGCCGAGCGCGTGCCCCTGCGCGTAGCTGCCGTAGAGCACGACGCGATCGACGCGGTCCGGCCGCCGGGCGGCGAAGCTCACGGCGGTACAGCTTCCGCACGAGATGCCCAGCAGCGCCGCCCGTGCCAGGCCGAGCTCGTCAACGACGGCGCACAGCGTCGCGTCCTCGAAGTCCTTGGTAAACGTCTCTGCCGGCCGTTCCCGGTCGGACAGGCCGGTCCCGAGCCGGTCATACCGCACGACCGTGCGCCCGGCCGCCAGGCCCTCGACGAAGCGCCGCATCGGGCCGAAGTGCCAGTCTTCGACGACGTTGGAGACCCACCAGGCAGGCAGCACCAGCGCCGGGCCGCTGCCCACCACGGCAAACGCGATCCGCTGCCCGCCCGGCAGCCGCGCGAAGCCGGTCGTCTGTCTCACCGGCTCACAGTAGCCCGCGCGCCCGCGCCGGCGCCATCGCGAACCCGCGGCGTAGCTCCCAGGTCAGCCCGGCCGCTCCAG
>Ga0335074_10008647_pt1 | contig 14160 bp, 11 predicted proteins | sample Lox_Sample_23_FD_206715 | JGI IMG/M metagenome (GOLD analysis project Ga0335074, IMG submission 206715) | Soil microbial communities from Loxahatchee National Wildlife Refuge, Florida, United States - Lox_Sample_2.3 | ecosystem: Environmental > Terrestrial > Soil > Wetlands | place: USA...
CGGATTCTCTATATGGATATCGAGGTGGCCGAGGCCATCCAGATGCACGTTTTCGGGCGAATTGGTATAGGTCTCCAACTCGTCGTTGCCGCAGCAGTCCGTGCCCAGGTCGTAAGTCCAGTAAGTGGGGTTAGGCAACGATCCCGCTGGCCTGTTGAATTCGTCGCTCCAAAGGAGCTGCCAGGATGTTCCGGCAGGCGCCGTCTGTGCCCATGCAACCGTTGCGGCCAGCAGCAGTGTGCCGGCTGCGGCAATCATGTTCCGCATGAACTTATGTTATACCGGCGGGCATCCCGGTCAGGAAGGACGTCTTATGTCCAATACTGCCGGTCGAGGCTGCGATATTGCACCGCTTCGGCGAGATGCTTGGCGGAGATCTGCTCTTTATGGTCCATGTCGGCGATGGTACGCGCAACTTTCAGAATGCGGTCGTGCGCGCGCGCGGATAGCCCCAGCCGGCGGACGGCCATCTCGAGCGTGCGCTCGCCCGATTCATCCAGCTCGCAATATCGGCGCAGCGTATTCGATGGCAGGCGCGAGTTATAGAAACCGCGCTGCTGCTGGATGGCGTGCGCATCCATCACCCGCTGCCGCATCTCCGCTGACGAGACGCCGTCGCCCTTGTCGCGCAGCTCGCGATACGGCACGGCGGGAACTTCGATATGCAGATCGATGCGGTCGAGCAGCGGCCCGCTGACCTTGCCCAGATACCGCTGGATCATGGCGGGCGTGCAGCGGCATTCGCGCGTGGCATCGCCAAAGAAGCCGCAGGCGCACGGATTCATGGCCGCCACCAGCAGAAAATTCGACGGAAAGCGCAGCGTCATATTGGCGCGCGCGATGGTGACCTCGCCATCTTCGAGCGGCTGGCGCAGGATCTCCAGCACGTCGCGCGGGAATTCGGGCAGTTCGTCGAGAAAGAGCACGCCATGATGCGCCAGGCTGATTTCTCCGGGCCGTGGGACGCCCGCGCCGCCGCCCAACATTCCGGCATCGGAAATCGTGTGGTGCGGCGCGCGGAATGGCCGGTCGTGCAACAGTCCAATGCCGCGTTCGAGCACGCCGGCCACGCTGTGGATCTTGGTGGTTTCGATCGATTCCGCAAAAGTCAGCGGCGGCAGGATGCCGGCAAAGCGTTTGGCGAGCATGGTCTTGCCGGAACCCGGCGGACCGATCATGAGGATGTTGTGCGATCCGGCGGCCGCCACTTCAAGCGCACGGCGGGCGGTGGCTTGGCCGCGCACATCGCGGAAATCCGGGGCGGTGCTGGATGACGCCCGATGTCCATTGGCGTTCGATGGCGCCGGCGTGAATGTTTCCGGGTGCTCCACGAGCGACACCACCTCCGCCAGATGACGTACGCCGTACACGTTCACGCCCGAGACCACGGCGGCTTCGGCGGCGTTATCAGCCGGCAGAATCAGATTGGCGATGCCTTTGTCGCGCGCGCATACGGCCACCGAGAGCGCGCCGCGCACCGGGCGGATGGCGCCATCGAGCGAAAGTTCGCCGAGCAGAATGTGGTGATGGAGACCAGCGATCCTCCCCATGGCGCCCAGGATTCCCACAGCCATCGGCAGATCGAATCCGGCGCCTTCCTTGCGCACGTTGGCGGGAGCGAGATTGATGGTGACTGCTTTATTGGGATAGCCGAAGCCGGAATTGATGAGCGCGGATTTGATGCGCTCGCGGCTCTCGCGCACGGCGATGTCGGGCATGCCCACCATCACGATATCGCGCGCCGTGCCCCCGGTGTACATGTCGATTTCGACATCTATGATATGCGCCTCGATGCCGTAGACGGCGGCCGAACACGTATGGAAGAGGGCCATTTACGGAGATTGGTGCGGAAGGGCCGGAATTGTTCTCAAACCTCTCTCAGGCGATTTGCATTCCATGCCGCACAAAATAGTGTTACAGTGCAGCCATATGGCATCCGTCAACAAGGTCATCCTGATCGGCAACCTCGGCCGCGATGCGGAAACGAAGTTCACTCCGTCGGGCACTTCCGTCACCAATTTTTCCCTGGCCACTACCCGCCGTTGGAAAGACCAGCAATCCGGAGAGTGGAAGGAACAGACGCAATGGCACCGCATCGTCTATTGGCGTGCGGAGAACGTCGCCAATTACCTGCTCAAGGGGAAGCAAGTTTACGTCGAGGGCCGGATGGAGACCCGCAGCTACGACGATAAAGACGGCAAGAAGGTTTACACCACCGAGGTGATCTGCGAGCACCTGGTATTGCTGGGCGGGCGTCAGGATGGCGGCAGTGCACCTGCGGAAGACTACAGCCAGCAGCCGGTATCGATGCCGCGCAGCGCCCCGCGTCCTGCCGCGGTTTCCAATCAGCCCGCGCCGCCGGAAGATCCTGGTTTCAACCAGGGCATTACCGACGACGACGTCCCATTTTAGGAAGTGCGCAAGACGGCGCAGGGCAAACGCGCCCCTTTTTCGCCGTGAGTAAATCACTTACTCACGATTAGGTTTTTACTGGAATAACCCCTAAATATCCCATTCCGTGTAACTTGATTCCCAACCCTCTCCAATTTATTTAACCAGCATTTTGAACCGCTTAGGTCGAATTCAATGCCTGGTTCCGGATTTGGCGCCGTGTACCTTCGGGTCAGAAAGGTTTCCGTGCAAGCGGAAACCCCGAAGAGACAGCACGATGCCAGATCCGATCATTATTATTCCCGACGGGTTTTGGTTCTAACGAATAGAAAACAATAAAATCGGCGCCTCACCCGGCGCGTTACTGACAAATTACCAAAAAAAATTGGTTGCCACATTTAAGGCAAATACTGGTATGATTCTTTGGGGATGCACTCAGAGGGTATCCCCAAAGAATACCGAACCGGAAATATTCCGGAAATTTTAAGGCAGGGCAGGAAACCGTGCCTACCAGATTTTGGGTCGCGTTCTTATTCATCATCCTGCTCGCCGGAACGCTGGTGCGCTCCGTTCCGTCCCCCAGGCCGCCGCCCCTGGCCAGACACGGGCACCAAAATGCCCAGCAGGAGCGGCTCGCCGCGCAACTGAAACAATTCGGCAAGCTTTTTCACGCTGGCCATTTTCACGATGCCGAGCTTCTCGCGGGACAGGGCTACCACTACGCGTGGCGCACACACGACATGCAAATGGCGGGAAAATTTTGCGACGCCATGGCGGCGTGCCGGTATGCGCTGCACCAGGATCGAGAGGCGCTGCGCATCTTCTTGGAGGCCCGCAGCTTGGCGGAGTCCGCGGGAGATCCGGTGACCGCGGGAATCGCGGATTTTAATATTGCATCTTTATATGCGCATCTCGGACAATTAGACGCCGCCACCCAGGCGTTGGAGCGGGCGATGGCACGCCTGAGCGGCCCCAAGCGCCAGGCAGAGATGCCGCGCTTATTGGACTTTCTGGCAAGCCTACAGGGCGAGCAAGGCCGCTTGGCCCCAGCGGTCGACACGTTCGGGAAAGGGATCGCGGCAGGAGACGCTGCCAACGACCCGGAACTGCGCGCGTTGGGATGGAACGGGTTGGGCTACGTCTATCTGGATCACGCCTTGATCGAGAAGGCTCAGCACCCGCTTGTCGCAGGAGGTGCTGTCAGCTACCCGGAACTGCGCGCCTTGGGGTGGAACGAGTTGGGCTACGTCTATCTCGATCCCGCCTTGATCGAGCACGCCTTGATCGAGCACGCTGAGCACCCCTTTCTGGAAGGCTATCTGATCCGTAAGCTCAACCATCTGCGCACGGCGGAAAGTTCTTACGAAAATCTGGGCGTGTTGCGTGTGGAGCAAGGCGATATTGCCGCTGCCTCGACGCTGCTCGATAAGGCCGTGGCTCTCTCTAAAGAACCCGGCGGATTGCGGCCGCCCTGGGAGGTTTATTACGCGCGCGGCGCGGTGCGCATGCGGCAGAATCGTCTCCCCGAAGCGCTGGAGGATTTGCGTAATGCGGCGCGGCTCGCCGAAGATTGGCGGCGCAACGCATTTCCCGATGACGCCACGCGTATTGGCGTCGAAAATAAGATTCAAAAAGTTTATGCCGCATTGGTCGAGACGGGAAATCGACTTTATTTTCGAAAGCACCGAACAGCGCTCGTTGAAGAAACATTCGAAGCCGCCGAAGCCAACCGGGCAGCCGGGCTGCGTACTCTGCTGGCCGAGCCGCCCGATTGGCGCAACAAACTGCCCTCCGCGTATTGGGAGACTTTGCGCCAACTCGAATTGGCGGAGGCCGATCTTCTGCGCTCGCCGAAGACAAACGCGCCGGTGTCCGAGCAGGTACGCCGGCTGCGCGGGCAACTGGTCGAATGGGAGTCGCAAGCCGGGTCCGCCGTGGGAGGCACGCCTCCCGATTTGCTTGAACGCACCGAGCAACGCCTCGCCCCGGATACCGCGCTTTTCGCCTTTCATTTGGGATCGCCCAACTCTTATGTCTGGACCGTATCGCGCGAGAATTTTGCGCTGTATCGCCTGCCCGCGGAGCCGGAAATCGCGGCTGAAGGAACTGCGTTCAACGAGGGCATCCGCAAAGGAAACGCGCGCGCGGGACAGCGAATTTTCCAAATATTATTTGGCCAGGCCAGTCCGGTATTCGCAAGAAAATCACGCTGGTTGCTGGCTCTTGATACGCAATTATTCGAATTGCCGTTCGCGGCCATGACGGTGGATACGCGCGGGCGCACGCCGGTTTTTTTGGCTGAGCGGCATTCTATCCAGATTATTTCGAGCGCTGCCAGCCTGCTCCAAGCGGAACCTCGTCCGCTTGGCGAGGGTCCGTTTATGGGCGTGGCTGATCCCGTTTACAACACAGCCGATTCTCGCTGGAAAGGACCGCGCAACGATTCCTTTCTGGACTTCTTCACGGCGCGCGCCAGCGAGCCGCAATCGGGCGATCTGAATCTGCCGCGATTGGCCGCGAGCGCGCGCGAGGTACGGATGTGCGCGGCTGCCTGGGGCGGTTCATACCGGCCCACTTTGCTGGAAGGTAGCGCAGCCTCCAGCCAGGGAATCGCCGCCGCGGTTAAAGCGCATCCGGCGATATTGCACTTCGCCACGCACGTGCTGCGTCCGGGAACAGGTGGCTCCGGGTTCATTGTGCTGAGTTTGACGCCCGCGCGCCGGTACGAAGTGGCCGGTCCGGCGGAGATCGCCACCTGGAATCTGGGCGGCGCCATTGTCTCGTTGAGCGGCTGCGGTTCCGGGGCGGCGCAAACGCTTCCCGCCACTGGATTGATGGGCCTAACCAGAGCGTGCCAGGCGGCCGGGGCGCGGGCCGTGGTGGCCAGCCATTGGGCCACCCCGGACGATGAGGGTGCGCTGTTTCTGGCGTTCTATCGCTACCTGCGCGCCGCGCCCGCGGACGGGCCGGCGGTCGCGCTCGAACGGGCTCAAATTGATATGCTCCGGTCCAATACGTGGCGTCGCAGCCCACTCTATTGGGGCGCTTATTTCGTGACGGGAAACCAACTATGAACGATCTTTTGGAAGAAACCGCAGACGACCAGCCGATCGCGGCGCAGCCTTGTTGGGCAGACTTGGTCGCGAAAATCCGGCGCAACGAACCCGATGGCATGGAAGAGCTGTACCAGGTCTTTTCGCACGGCGTGAAATTCTATCTCTGCCGGCAATTGGGTCCGCAAGACCTGGACGATAAGGTGCACGACACTTTCATCATTGTGGCGCAAGCCATTCAACGCGGCGAACTGCGCGAGCCGGATCGTCTAATGGGTTACGTGCGAACCATTGTGCGGCGGCAGGTGGCCGCTCAAATTGAAGACAACGTGATCACCAGGCGCCATCAATACGATTTAGACTGGGGGCTGGCGGTGAAAGACAGCGGCAGCAATCCTGAGCAAACCGCGATCCGGCAGGAGAACCAGCAGATTGCCGCAAAAGTTTTGAAAAGTATCTCTCCTCGGGACCGCGAGATTCTGATACGCTTTTATCTCTGGGAGCAGCCGGCGGGCCAGATTTGCGAGGATATGGGTTTGTCGGAAACCCAGTTCCGGTTATTGAAGTCGCGCGCCAAAGCCCGGTTTGGCCACCTCGGCAAAAGAAGGGTTACTAAACGTCTAGTACCTTTCTCTGAGAATAATTGGAGGTAAATACCACCTAAGAGATAGTGAAATTGGTATTGTACCTCCGAAAGGTTGGTACAGCTTTGCAGTTCACCGGGGATCGGCACCCCAGCGACGACGAGGTGGAACGTTATTCGATGAACCGCTTGGCTGGACCCGAGTTGGCCGAGTTCGAAGAGCATCTGCTTATCTGCGAAGCGTGCCAGAAGCGACTGGCGGAGGAAGACCGATTTCGTCAGGCCATGCGGGATGCGGGAAAGGCGCTCGAACAGCGCGCCGGCAGAAGGCTTGCACGACTTCCCAAATGGGCCTGGGCAGCCGGGCTGGTCGCCGCACTCTTACTGATACTGCTGGGCGTTAAGTGGCAGTCTCGGCGCCAAGCAAATCTGCCGGCCGCGACGATTTTCCTGCAAACTACGCGCGGCGCCAATACGTCTGAAACCGCACCGGCTGGCGCCACTCTGATCTTGGTTATGGATTTGACCGGATTGCCGCAATTCCCTTCATACGATTGGGAAATCGTGGATGCCGCCGGGCATCCACTGGCTCGCGCGAAAGCATCCGCGCAAGGCAACCGGCTGCAGGAGACGCTGGCGCGCGGCCTGGGGGCCGGCGCGTATTTCGTCAGGATTTACAGTCCGTTGGGGGAACTGCTGCGCGAGTACGCGCTTAACGTGCGCGGCTGACAGACCACCCAAGAAAATGACAGACCACCCAAAAAGATGGTCTGTCCCACGCGGCAACCAAAACCAAATCAAACCCGTCTAATGCCACAGGGTGCCTTGTCTTCGGCCAGTGCTTGGTCCGCTCTCCCTCCTTGCGCTTGCTATAATGGCTTCGGGTCCCCGGATCAATCAGGAACAATATGAATAGCCGTCTCAAATACCTGGTGGTTTCCACCTCTACTTGCGTCATGCTGCTGCTGGTGCTCGGCACCGTTCTCGGACGCAGCGCATCGACCGACCGGCCCTATCCGCAACTCGGCGTTTATACCGAAGTGCTGCACCGCATTAAGAGCGAATATGTGGAAGAGCCGGATATGAAGAGCGTCACCTTGGGCGCTTTGAACGGCCTGCTCGAATCCATCGATCCGTTCGCCAGCTATTTGAATGCCGACCAGTACAAAGATTATCTAAAAAACAAGGACGCGCGTAAGGCCGGCGTGGGCCTGGTGCTCGCCAAGAAATTCGGATTTGTCGGCATCGTGGGCGTGGTTCCCGGTTCCCCCGCGGCCAAGGCTGGACTAGCCACCAACGACATGCTCGAAACCATCAACGGCGTGGCGACGCGCGACATGCCGCTGGCTTACGCCAAGCTGCTGCTCGAAGGCGACCCCGGATCGGGCGTGGAAATGACCGTAGTGCGCGTGCGCCGTCCCGAGCCGCAGAAGATCAAATTGACGCGCGCGGATGTCACCTATCCGCCGGTCACTTCCAAGATGCTGGCGGATAACATCGGCTACATCGACCCGCAGACCTTGGCGCCTGGCAAGGTGCATGAGGTAGCGGCGGCTGTCGAGTCGCTGCAAAGGCAGGGCGCCACCAAGCTGATTCTGGATTTGCGCAACTGCGCCATTGGCGACCCGGAGGAAGGCATCGCATTGGCGAATCTGTTCCTGAACAAAGGCGAGATCACCTATTTGCAGGGCCAGAAGGTGCCACGCAAGGATTTTGAAGCGGAAGCCTCCAAGGACATCACCAATCTGCCCCTGGTGGTGATCACGAATCGCGGCACGGCGGACGGATCGGAAATCGCCGCCGGCGCTTTGATGGATGACAAGCGCGCCGACGTGGTCGGCGAGCGCACTTACGGCGATGCTTCGCTGCGCAAGGCGCTGACGATGGACGATGGCGGCGCGATCATTCTCTCCATCGCCAAGTATTATTCGCCCGATGGGAAAGCCATTCAGGACGTCGGCGTCACTCCTGAGACGGTCCTCTCCGAACCGGAATCCCAAGTGGAACTCGATGAGAACGGCGAGCCGATTCCGGAAACTCCGGATCAGGTCGAGAAGAACAAGCAACAGCAGGAAGACCCGCTGCTGAAGAAAGCCATCGAGATTTCGAACGGCCACAAGGCCGCCTGACGTCTGCCTGCACCTGAAACCATGACAGACTACATAGAGTCTGCCCCTTCGCTTGCCTAGCCCTTAGCGCCCGGGCTGAAAAACAGAGGCAGCCGAAAGCCTACCACACAACATTTTTGCGAAGATTTCGCTGGCCGCCCGCGCGCGCTATAATGCGGGCAGGAGTTCCAAATGCCGATCCGAGTCGCTGGATTTGCCCTGGGGTTGCTTTGGCTCGCATCGCCCGCCGCGGCCCACAAGAATGACAATAGTCCGCCCGCCGAAACGCGCGGCGAAAACGAATCCGTCGTCATCAAGGCGACTGTCTACAGCCGGCCCGAGCAGGTAAAGGAACTTCTGGGCTCCGATCTGGGCGGCCATTATATCGTCGTGGCCGTCGATGTGACGCCGCGTTTTGGCAAAAGCGTCGTACTCAATCGCGACGATTTCGTGCTGAAAACTGATAGCGATGGCGAGCGCACGACGCCGTTCGCGCCCAGCCAGATCGCCGGGCGCGGCGTCATGATCGTGCATCAGACCGGCGGCGCGGGCGCCACCGGCATGCACGATAATGACGGGCCTATCTGGGGCGGTTATCCGGGGACGCTGGGGCCGCCGCGCAGGATCGGCGGCAATGGCGTCGGGGACGCGGGAGCGCCCAACGGCGTCGAGCAGCAAACCAAAACCGGCACGCACCAGAAGGACGATCCCATGCTGGCCGTATTGAAGCAGAAAGAACTGCCGGCCGCAACCACCGATAAACCTGTTTCGGGCCTGCTGTACTTCCCCATGGAAAAGCAAAAAGTGAAAGATCTGGAGCTGCGCTACCTTCCCAACGACGACAAAATCACCATGCGTTTCCATCCGGAAAAAAAGTGAAGCGTGCGGCGGAAATCGATACGCCGGCCCTGCTGGTGGATTTGGATATCATGGAAGCCAACCTGCGCCGCGTGGCGGATTATACGCGCGCGCACGGCCTGCGCCTGCGTCCTCATACGAAAACACACAAATCGCCGAAGCTGGCGCGCCGTCAATTGGAGCTGGGTGCGGCTGGGCTGACGGTGGCCAAGGTCGGCGAAGCGGAAGTGATGCTGGAAGCGGCCCCGCCCGATTTGCTGGTCGCCTATCCCGTGATCGGCACTTCGAAACTGGAGCGGCTGACGGCCGTCGCACGGCGGACCCGTGTAACGGTGTCGCTCGATAGTCTGTGCGCCGCGCGGCAGCTCTCCGCGGCCGCCAAAGCCGGCGGCGTTGAAGTAGGTGCGCTGGCGGAAACCGATGTGGGATTGGGACGCGTGGGCGTATCGCCCGGTACGGAGCTCATCGATCTGGCGCGCGGCATGCACTCTCTGCCGGGGCTCGCGTTGGAAGGCATCGCGTTCTATCCGGGTCACATCAAGGACCACGGCGCGGAGGGTATGGAAGCACTCGCGGCTTTGGGACGGCTGATCGAGCGCATGCTCGATGATTTCCGCCGCGCGGGCATTCCCGTGCGCATTGTCAGCGGCGGTTCCACGCCATCGCTATTTCACTCGCACGAACTGCCGGGGCTGAATGAAATCCGGCCGGGCACTTATATTTTCAACGACTGGAACACGGTTGTGAGCGGCGCTTGCACGCCCGAAGAGTGCGCCGCGAGCATGCTGGTGACGGTGGTTTCGACGGCGCGGCCGGGGCAGATTATCGTGGATGGCGGATCGAAGACATTTTCATCGGACCGGCTGATGGGCAGCGGGGCTGAATCCACTTTCGGACGCGTCGTCGAGGCGCCCGAAGCCGGATTCCGCAAGATGAATGAGGAACATGGCTATATAGATGTCACGCGCTGCGAACGAAAGTTCGAAATCGGAGAGCGCTTGCACATTATCCCGAACCACATTTGCGTGGCCGTGAATCTCCACGAGCGCGTGCAGGGGATGCGCCACGGGGAAGTGGAAGAAGTATGGGAAGTGGCGGGAAGAGGCAAGCTGCAATGACCCCTTCCCTGCTCTTATTTACTTTACTTCCGCTACGGTGATGTTGTCGCCATCGGCCTTGCCCACCAAGGTGACTTTCTGGCCGGCGTGATCCACGACCTTATCCTGATTGGCGATGGTATAGATTTTGCCTTCCGATGTCACCAGGACGGCCTTGTCGCCGCGCTTGATGCAGCCTTTGGCGCAACCCGCATGGCCATCGGCGGCGACTTTGGCGCCCTGCTTAGCGGCGCAGCCGGCATCCGAAATGTATCCAGTGAATTCGGCGGCCATGGCCAGCGCCGACGCAAATGTGAAACCCAGTACTAGTTTTCGCATACAACCCTCCTTTGGGATTTACCAGTTCATAATGACTATACTCCCGCGCGCGAGTGTGAGCAAGCCGGTCTCAGATTCGTAAGATGTATTACACCGCCTCGCGCTCCGCCACACTGATAGGAGGATTCACGTGCTCAGGTGCGGTCGAGGACTCCACGGGTCCGCGCGCGAGCAGGCGGGCCGAATTGAGGATGAAAAGCATCTCGGAGCTAACGTGAATCAGCGCGGCGAACACGGGGTTCAGGTATCCGAAAGCAGCCAGGGCCACCCCGGCTGTGTCCACGGCTAAAGTACCCGCGAAATTCGTCATGATGATGCCGTTGCATTTGCGGGCGATCTTCAGAAGCTCCACTACTTTTAGCAGATCGTTGCCCAGCAGCAGCACGTTGGCGCTTTCCCTGGCCACCTCGGTGCCGGACCCCATGGCTATGCCGACATTGGATTCCATCAGAGCCGGAGCATCGTTGATACCGTCGCCAATCATGGCGACTACTTTGCCGCGCTTCTTCAATTCGCGCACACGTTCCAGTTTCTGTTGCGGAAGAAGTTCCGCTTCCACCCGATCCACTTGCAGTTGCCGGCCCACCGCACGCCCAATGGCGCTCGCATCGCCGGTGAGTAGAATGGTTTCGACGGAAAGCTCCCGCAATGCCCTCACCGCCGCGATGGCTTCCGGCCTGAGGACATCGGCTATGCGGATACTGCCCAGATATGTGCCCGCGTGCGCGACCAGTATCTCGGTGGATCCGTGGTCCTGTGCCGGCGCGGGCAGGGCGATCCCTTGCTCCAGAAGAAACGCTCTGCTTCCCACGACGGCCGGCTTTCCTTCCACGTCGCATGCGATTCCTTTTCCCGGCGTATATGAGAATCCGCGCGGCTCCCCGAGCTCAACTTGCGCTTCCATAGCGGTCCGCAGGATCGCGCGCGCCAGAGGATGCTCGGAAAACCGCTCCGCTGATCCGGCGACGCGGAGCAATCGTTCGCCATCTATGCCATCCGCCGGGTCGATTCCCACGACCTCGGCGTTTCCCAGCGTAAGCGTGCCGGTTTTGTCGAGAACCACAGTGTTTACTTTGCTCAACCCTTCCATGTACAAGCCGCCCTTCACAATGGCGCCCTGCCGGGCCGCGCGTCCGATGGCGCCGAGGATCGCCAATGGCGTGCCGGCGGCGATGCCGCACGCACCCGCCACGATGACCACCGAAATGGTCGAGCGGGCGTTATGCGTCAAGAGAAATGTGAAAGCCGCGCACGCGAGGGCAAAATACACGAGGTAACCGGCCAGACGGTCAGCCGTCTTTTGCACGGGTGCCCGGGAATGTTCGGCCTGCTCCACGGCTTCGATAATCTTGCCGAAAGCGGTATCACGGCCGACCGTAGACGTCGCGATTTCCACCACGCCTGACTGATTCACCGTACCCGCAAACACTGGCGAACCCGGGACCTTTTCCACGGGGATGGACTCACCCGTAATAGCCGCTTGATCGACGAACGAATGCCCGGCTGCCACGACCCCATCCACAGGCACACGGCCGCCTGGACGAACCAACACCACATCTCCCGCACGCAAAGCGGAGAGATTTGTGGACTTCACTCCATCCGGGCCGCGCAGTTCCACTTCCTGAGGTAAGAGGTGCAGCAGGTCCTCTATGGCTTTTCTGCCTTTCCCAACGGTGAATTCTTCCAGGACTTCGGCAATTAAAACAAAGAAAACGATCAACAGGGCCGTGAATACTTCCCGGATGATCAACGCGGAGATCAGAGCGATGGTCATGGAAAGCTCCATGGTCATGCGGCGTAACCATAGGTCGGCTAAAGCCTCGCAGAAGATGGGATAGCCGCCGATCAACACCGCTACGAAGCCAATGACGTCAAACCGCGGAATCGGCTGCCACACGCGCAGCCAGGTGATCGCGATCACCAGGCCAACGAATCCGACACGCGCCCACTCGCCCCATTGCCGGCGCTCCCCGCCGTGGTCATCCTCGTGTGAGTGCGTTTCCGCCATGTGATATCTCCTCCCTGCCCCTCGCGCTTACTTCAAATACATCCTGATTACATCGATCAATTCCTGCGTCGCCTTGGCCCGCTCCGAAGTCGGGCGACGGTCGGGATCGACGACGTGAAATCGAATGTGACCTTCGATAATTTCGGCCATCAGCCCATCGATCGCGCCGCGGCATGCCGCCACGGTATTGAGGACGTGCGAGCACTCCGCGCCCTCCGAGAGCGACTTCTCGATGGCGTCGATCTGTCCCCGGATTCTGCGGACCCGATTTAACAGCCTGTTCTTATCGCGGATGACGTGCGCCAACCCTCGCCTCCCAACTGCAATTCACTTACCCGCCTCTTTTTTGATGATACTATACCCCGGTAGGTATAGCACAGGGGCGGACGAATCGTTTTATGCCGTCTGCCCGGGATTTGCGGATGACAAGCCACCCAAAGCGATGGCCTGCCCCACCTTTAAACTCCCCGCGCCGGTTTGCACTTCTACGGCGCGCGCATTCCCATCGCCGCCGCGGCGAACGACCATTCATCCGCTAGTTCGGCGATCATCTTATCGGTGGGCCGGTAACCGTGCGATGCTTCCGTCTCCACGCGAATCAGCACGGGGTTACTACACGCCTGCGCGGCTTGCATCGCCGCCGTGAACTTATAAGAGTGACTCGGAACCACCCGATCGTCGTGATCCGCCGTGGTAACCAGAGTAGCCGGATAACATACTCCCGGCTTGACATTCTGCACCGGCGAGTACTTAATCAGATATTCAAATTGCGCGCGGTTCGACGACGATCCGTACTCCATTACCCAAGCATGCCCGCCGGTAAACTTGTCATAGCGCAACATATCCATCACGCCGACGGCGGGCAACGCCACGGCATATAGGTCGGGGCGCTGGACTTCCACCGCGCCTACCAGCAAGCCGCCATTCGATGCGCCCATAATTCCCATCTTCGCGGGCGCTGTGTATTTCTCTTTGACTAAATCTTCGGCCACGGCGATGAAGTCGTCAAACACATTCTGTTTGTGGCTAAGCATCCCGGCTCTGTGCCACGCCTCACCGTATTCGCCGCCGCCGCGCGTACATGCCGTAACCCAAACACCGCCGAGTTCCAGCCAGGCGGGCACGTCGGGCCAATAATCGGGCAAGTTATTGACATCGAATCCGCCGTAGCCGTAGATCATAGTAGGGTGACTGCCATCGCGCGCCATCCCTTTGCGCCACGTGAGGAAGAACGGAACGCGAGTGCCGTCCTTCGAAACCGCGAAGAGCGGCTTGGTTTCATATTGCGCCACATTTACCGGGGGTTTGGCAGGTTCAAACGGGGTCTGCTGCCTGGTGCGCGGGTCATAAACATAGATCGTATTCGGAAACAACGGCGAGCTGAAGCCGTAATAAATGTCCGGCTCGTTTTCGCGTCCGCGCAAGCCCGTCAGCGAACCGGTACCCGGCAGCGGCAGCCGTCCCAACGGTGCGCCGTTCAGGCTGAACATGGAAACCTGACTCAATGCGTTCACCAGGTATTGTGTTACCAGCCGGCCGCCGATCAGCCGTACATCCTGAAGGGCGAGCTTTCCTTCCGGAATGATGGTCTTCCAACGGCTGGGTGAAGGTTGATTGACATCCACCGCGATAACCTTGCGATTGGGGGTTGCTAAGTCGGTTCGCAAATAGAGAGTGGAGCCGGAGTTGCCGAACGGGGCAAATTCCGCGCCATCCTGCTCAA
>Ga0335074_10008648_pt1 | contig 14159 bp, 14 predicted proteins | sample Lox_Sample_23_FD_206715 | JGI IMG/M metagenome (GOLD analysis project Ga0335074, IMG submission 206715) | Soil microbial communities from Loxahatchee National Wildlife Refuge, Florida, United States - Lox_Sample_2.3 | ecosystem: Environmental > Terrestrial > Soil > Wetlands | place: USA...
CGCAAGCCCTTCACCGTTGCATTCACATCGAAATCCAGGTAGCTCGCCACGCTGTTCACATCTCCCGGATCGGGCCCCGAGATCGCTTCCAGCACCAGCAGCGTATCCTCCACGCTTCTCGCCATCGGCCCCAATTTATCCAGCGACCAGCACAGCGTCATCGCTCCGGTCCGCGCCACTCGCCCGTACGTCGGCCTCAGCCCCGTCACGCCGCAGCGCATCGAAGGCGACACGATGCTCCCGCCCGTCTCGCTGCCGATTGCAAACCCCACCAGCCCCGCTCCCGTTGCCGCTCCCGGCCCGGCGCTCGATCCCGATGACCCTTCCTCCAGCAACCACGGGTTCATCGTCTGCCCGCCGAACCAGATATCGTTCAGCGCCAGTGCGCCCATGCTCAGTTTTGCCACCAGCACCGCTCCCGCGTTGTTCAGTCGCTCCACTACCGCTGCATTTCTCTGCGGCACTCGATTCCGATAGGGCTCCGCCCCGTATGTCGTCGGAATTCCCTCTGTATCCAGCAAATCCTTCGCGCCCCACGGAATTCCATGCAGCGGCCCGCGATATTTCCCCGCCGCGATCTCCGCGTCCGCTCGCTTCGCCTGTTCCAGCGCGTGTTCCCGCGTCAGCGTAATCACGCACCGCAGCTTCGGGCTGAATTTCTCCAGCCGCTCCAGATAAATCTTCGTCAGCCGCTCCGAAGTGATCTGCCGCTTCTCGACCCATCGCGATAGCTGCGTCACCGTTGCGAACGCAATGTCCTCGTCCTTGCTCGGCAACGGCCCCGGATCGTTCGCCGTTCGCACAAACCGGTTCTTCGACGGTCCTGCCTTTTCTCCCGGCAGCACCGGATTCCACAGCGAATATGGTGCGTCTTCAGCGTCCAGCTCCAGCTTTCGCGGGCCTGTCCTCCGCTCGTACAGCGGCGCGATATTCCCGCGCCAGCTGTCCGCCGCCTGCTTCTTCTCCGCCTCCGTCAGTTCCACCTGTTCGAGTTTTTCCGCCTCCGTGAACGTCTCCACGGTGACCACAGGCCCGGCCGCGGCCGCGGTTCCAAAGGCCGGCGGCTCTCCCGCCGGCGGAGCCGTCGTGCTCTGCTGGTTTTGCGCGTGCGCGGCTTTCGTCGCCGCCGTTGTCGCCAGCACCCCCAGCGCCGCCTTGGTCAGAAATTCCCTTCGCGAATCGCCCATGTCGCCTCCGGATGTTTCTCCGGCCCGCATTCTATCCATCCCCGCTCAAATTTGCCGCGAAATTGTCGCGAAGGAATTTTCTCGCGCACCCGCCACCCGAGCCTCGAGGCCCGCCCAGGGCAGGCCGATTTTGTTCACAGATTATCTTGCTCCATTGACATCCTCTGCTTTCCCACGCTACATGCTGGTTTTTTCCACAGTTCTCAGCGCCGAGAGCGCGAAACTCAGCTAGCCCAGGCCGAAAGGCCTTGGAGTACAGTGAGGTTGAGTGAGAGCGCCGTAGGCGCGACACGCCGGATGTTTCTTGCAGGCCTTCAACTGAGGCTGATTATCTCTTGCCGCTTCCAAAGATCATGCCCGACTCACGCTCTCGGCGGCATCAGCGTCGACCGGTTCCACAATCCGCGCAGCCCCAGCAAAATCAATCGAGGCTGCTGCAAACATACGCGCCACAATATCTTCCACGCCTCATCCCGCGAAAATCGCGCCAGCGATTCCCGCGCCGGATCGTTCAGCAAATCCACCAGCAGGCTGTAATCCTTCTGCTCGAAGTCGTGCAATGTTTTTCGCAGCAGCAGGTGCACGTCCAGCTCGCGCTTCAGCGCTTGCAATTCCTGGCTTGCGCCTCCGTTCAGGATCGCCTGCGCCACCCCCAGCGCCCCCCGCAGTCCCGTGACGATCCCTCCCACCGTCGACACCTTCACCTGTCCCGCCGCATCCCCCGCCAGATACACCGACCCATTCCCCACGCGCCGGTGTACGGGAGTCCATTTCGTATAAACCGGAATTCGTGCTCCCTGAAATTCCAGCGGCTCGAAGTTCTTCTTCTCCATGAATCGTTCAAGAGCCCGCCGCGTCTCTGCTCCTGTCTCGCCGATAATCCCCAGCGCCCCGTGCGTCTCCGACTCTGGCACAAGCCAGATGAAATACGGCGTGTCCTGTGGAATAAACCACACGCGCGACGTGTCCGCCGCCATCCCCTTCGGCAGCTGCACAATCGCCTGCATCAGCGGAACGGTCGGCACCGGCTCCCATCCGGCCGCCCTTGCCACGCGGCTCCGCGCTCCATCCGCTCCAACAATCGTCGGCGTGTGAATCTCCTCACGCACTCCATCCGCGGTCCGTTCCACTTCCAGGATCAAGCCGCGCCCGTTCGGGTGCAGTGCGTGGAATCGCCTTCCTAGCTCCACGGACGCTCCCGCCTGCCGCGCCTCGTCCGCCAGCCTTTGAATCAACGTCCGCCGCTCGATGATCAGGTCCGGATTTTTCAGAGGCACGGTCGCCATCCGCCCGTCCGTAAACAGCTCGAACCGACGGATGCGGTTCAATATCGCGCCTTCGCTGGTCGTTCCCAGCAAATCGCGCATGCGGTGCGTCACGATCAACGTCCGCTCCATCGGCTCGAGCCTTTCGATCCGCTCGAACACGCGCACGTTCATGCCTTGCCGCGCCAGCAGCGACGCGGCATACAGTCCCGCCGCTGAACCGCCCACAATCGCCACGTTTGGAGAAGGATTTTGCAGGGAAATGGAGGTAGAGAAATTCTTCAGGCCGTTCTTTTCCACCAGTATATTCTTCCGCCGTCGCTTGTTTCGTATTTCCGGCTTGAACGTTGTCCGCTTCTCGTTGCGAAGCGTCGCAGGGCTTCGAGAGCGCCCGCGCCAGTCGGCTGTGTCTGCCGGTCTTTCGCGGTGCAACCCTACGCTCGGGGCACCGAGTATACCTTAGCGTGCAGAAAGTCCCAAGATTTCGCTGCAAAATCTATCGCACAATCCCAAATTGGAACGCCACCCTCCCTCCACGCTTCCCCCTTCTCTCACGCACTTTTTCCCGCTCGCCTCTCACGTTTTTTCGCCTGTCCCTTCAGACAGGAAAACGTTCTAGCCCGAAAACTGTCCCCTCGTTCTATTTCCTCCCGCGTTTTGCCGATATAGCTTTCATGTCAACGGTTCGGCGGGTGCCGCCGGATCGGGAAGGAGCCTATGTCCCACTGGATTGGAACCACGTCTCCCACCGATGCGGGGATGAACGATTTCAAGGAATGTCTGAAAAATCTTCGCGACGGCCAGTCAACCGAAGCTCTTGTCCACGCGCGCCGCGCTTTGGGCGCCGCACCCAAGAATCCCTTCTACTTGTCCTATACGGGCCTGCTCGCCGCCTTGGCGGAGCGCCGCTTCGGCGACGCCGAGTCCCTGTGCCAGGAAGCTCTCGGCATGAAGGTCAACCACGCCCAGCTCTATTTGAATCTTGCCGAGGTCTATCGCCAGGCCGGCCGTCAGGGCGAAGCCATCATGGTCCTGGAAAAGGGTCTCATCTCCGCTGGCCGCGATTTCCGCATCCGCCGGGCGCTTGAAAAGATTGGCATGCGCCGCCCGCCGGTGCTCACGTTCCTTCATCGCAGCCATCCGGTGAATCGCACGCTCGGCCGCTGGCGCCACCGCTTCGCTGGTCCGTACAAAGCGGCCTGAAGATTCTGTGGCGGCGCGGCCGCCTTCTCTCCCGCTCGCGCCGCTTTCGATTTTCCCCCCAAGCGCCCGGGGTGGACACCCTGGCGAGGGTTCCATCCCGGGCGCGCCCCCTTTCACCTTGAAAGCAGCCGCGCTCGTCCGTAGGGGCACGGCATGCCGTGCCCGTGCCGCACCGCCTTCCCACGCGAAATGCAGCTTTCCCAGTCTATGCAGCGAACTACTCCCGGTTCATGTCAGCACTTTTTCTTTTCCCCAATGCGATCTGCCCCGGCCGCAGTATGATGTCCTCACCCCGGCTCTTCACCGCAGCTCTCGGGAGGATCCCATGGCGAAATACGGCAAATCCGCCGGCAAGAGCGTCGCGCGCTCTCTCCGCAAGGAAAAGGCGGGAACTCTTCGTTCTGGCAAAGGTGGAAAGGGCGGCAAGGTAACCAGCCGCAAGCAAGCCATCGCCATCGGTCTGTCCGAAGCCCGCAAACGCGGCGCCAAAGTCCCCCGCAAGAAATAGCCATTCGAGTCCGCTTCGCCGCCTTACTTGTGCCGTCGAGGGAGATCCCTTGGATCTCTTCTAATCCCGCCTTGCTTCTCCACTTCCTTGTCTTTCGGCCTCCAAGAAACAAGTCCACATCCACGGTCGTTTGACCCGAATGGTAAAATGCAACTTAGGACCATGAATCGCCATGCCGCCATCTTCGCCATTCTCGCAAGCCACCGGCCCTCCGCCCTTCGTTCGCGGTTCCGGCACCGGTAACATTTTTTCGCCTCTCTTCGCCTCATTAAGCTGCCTTCCCGCCCCCCATTTTTCCTTTTCGGTTCGCAACACACATGAAAACCGAAATCGTCGTAACTCATTGAAAACACTCATCCGAGTCTCTTCCGGTTCGCAACACTTTCGGGGTTTGCCACCTTGGCCGCTGGCGGCGTTTTGGCAGCCTTCAGCCTTGTCCGAGGGGGAGGAAATACTGTGTGCCCTTCACTGGCTGTCGCAGCCGATTCAGCAGCTCTTGCAGGTCTTCATTTCGTTCGACGAAATCGATTTCCGAGGTATCCACCACGAGCAGGTTCGACGCGGAGTAGCGGAAGAAAAAATGTTCATACGCGCGTGCCACGGCTTCCAGATATTCCTCCGAGACGCGCATTTCCGATGGGGCGCCTTTTTTCGACACGCGCTTCCGCAGCACCTCTGGTTTTGCCTGCAGATAAATCACCAGGTCGGGCGTCGGGACCGTCGGCGCGAGCATGTCGAAAAAATTCTCATACAGTTTCAGCTCTTCGTCGCCGAGGTTTATGTACGCGAAGATCTTGTCTTTTTCGAAAAGGAAATCGCTCACGATGGGCGCTTGCGATTCCTCCGGCTGCGCTTCTGCCAGCCGCCGGTGCCGCTCGTAGAGAAAATACATCTGTGCGCGAAATGCAGATCCAGGCTTCTCGTCGTAAAAATCCGCCAGAAACGGATTGTCGTCGCAGTCGTAAATCCGCCGCGCGTGCATCCGCTCTGCCAGGACTCTCGCCAGCGTCGATTTGCCCACGCGAATCGGGCCTTCCACCACGATGTGGCGCGGCGTTTTGAATTTCGGGGGATTCACGGCGCGGAATTATATCAGACGAAGTTTGATTTCCCGCGTGGGCCGCGGGCGCAGGTTCGCGGGTCAGGGCACAACGACGGCGGCACCGTCGATGGCGTCCGCTTCGATGGCGGCGAGCGCATCATTGGCGCGTGCGAGGGGAAATACAGTCGCCTTCGGTTCGATATGAATGTCGCTCGCCAGTTGCAGGAAATCCCGCGCGTCCGCGCGCGTCATGTTGGCAACGCTTCGCAGTTGCCGCTCGCCCCACAGCAGTTTGTCGTAATCGAATTCCGGCATCCGGTCGAGGTGAATCGCGTTGATCGCCGCCACGCCGCCTTTTCGCAGGCTTGCCAGCGCCGAAACCACCACGTTGCCGCTCGGCGCAAACGTGACGGCGCGATCCAATTCCGCCGGCGGCTTATCTTTGTCGCTTCCCACCCATGTCGCGCCAAGGGACCTTGCCAGCTGCTGATGCGAAGCCCCGCGCGTCGAAACGTACACCTCGCAGTTCCACGCTTGCAGCACGGCGATAATCACACTCGCCGAAGCGCCGAATCCGAAAAGCCCTACCTTTTCTCCTCGCTCCACACCGGCAACTCGCAAGCTTCGAAACCCGATGATTCCCGCGCACAGGAGCGGCGCGGCATGAAGATCGTCGAGCCCTGCGGGCAACGGATGCACAAAATCGCCCCGCGCGACTGCAAATTCCGCATAGCCTCCATTCACGGTGTAGCCTGTAAACGTGGGCGCGTCGCAAAGATTTTCCACTCCGCGCCGGCAGTATGGGCAGCTTCCGTCCACGCCGCCCATCCACGACACGCCCACGCGCAATCCGTTGGGCAAATCTCCCGCTCCGCCTTCCACAATTTCGCCAACGATTTGGTGCCCCGGAATCAGCCAGTCGCGCAGCGGAGGTAAATCTCCTTCGACTATGTGAAGGTCTGTGCGGCACACGCCGCACGCGCGCACACGCAGCAGGACCTGTCCCGTCATTGGCCGCGGCTTGTCAATCTCTTCGAACTGGAGAAAAGGAGGACCTTTGACACCGGGCTTGAAAATTGCGGCCTTCATCTCGGTTTTTCCTCCGTGCCGGTGCCGAGGCGCCACGGACGAAGCCCTATTAGCGCCAATGGGAGGGATTCTGCGTTACTTTCCTGCCGCGGCTACGCGCTCGCGGAAAAATTCGCAGGTTCGTTTCAGGCCGTCTTCCAGCGTTACCACCGGCTCCCATCCGAGCACGCGACGGGCCTTCGTGATATCGGGGCAACGCTGTTTCGGATCATCTTGGGGCAACGCATGGTATTCGATTGCAACGCTCGCTCCCACCAACTCCCGCACTCGTTCGGCGAATTCCTGAATGGTGATTTCCTGCGGGTTGCCGATGTTCACCGGCTCGCGCTCGTTCGATTCCAGCAAACGATAGATTCCCTCGATCAAATCGGAAACGTAGCAGAAACTTCGCGTTTGGCTCCCGTCGCCATAGACCGTGATCGATTCTCCCGCGAGCGCTTGGTAGAGAAAATTCGGCAGCGCGCGGCCATCATTCAGCCGCATCCGCGGGCCGTACGTGTTGAAGATGCGTACGATCCGCGTATCGGCTCCCCGCGCGCGGTGATACGCCATCGTGAGCGCCTCGGAAAATCGCTTCGACTCGTCGTATACGCTCCTCGGGCCTATCGGGTTTACGTGCCCCCAATAGCTTTCCGGCTGCGGGCTCACCTCGGGATCGCCGTAACATTCCGAGGTCGATGCGAGAAGGAACTTCGCCCTTTTCTGAACTGCCAGGTCGAGCGCGTTGTGCGTTCCCGCAGAACTCACCATCATCGTTTCAATCGGAAGCCGCAGATAATCCGGCGGGCTCGCAGGAGAGGCAAAATGCAGTACAGCGTCTACGGTGCCGTCGATTTCGACCGATGTGGATACGTCCCGCCGCAAAAACCGGAAGCGCGGATTTCCTTTGAGGTGCGCGACGTTGGTCTCGTCTCCGGTCGCGAGATTGTCCATGCACACCACGTCCCATCCGTTTTCGATCAGCTTGTCGCACAGATGGGAACCGAGAAAACCCGAACCTCCTGTTATCGCAGCTCGCAAGTAAACATTCCTCGTATTTTCACGGCCGAATCGCACCAATTTGACGTGGCTTGCATTATCCCTGAATTCGTCTTCAATCCGTGCGCACTTTTAGCGATTGGTCCCCGCCTGCGGTTTCGGCGGATAGCCGGTTGTGTGGTCCACTACGATGAGCCATCCTTCCGGAAATTTTCGGAATTGCAGTGTGAAGGCTCCCTCCGTTACGCCGTTTACGCGCCGCAAGCGGTATTCGCCGATCACATATGCCGCTTCCTGGCACTCCACGTGGACTTCGAGGCTGGTGAACGAAAGCAGTCCCATCGCGCCGGGATTGCGGAAGAGCTGCTTGTATCGCTGGAGGGCGGGCTTCCATCCGTGCAGCACGCCTCCCGCGCCGACGAAGGTGAGATCGTCCGAATTCCAGTATCCGTTCATATAGCCCGGAATGTCGCCGCGATTCCATGCAGTCAACTGCGCGCCGAGAACCTCGCGGATTTGCAATTCCGCATCGGCCGTGGCTTTTCGGTCGGAGTGTGCCGCCACACTCGACGCAACTGCTGCCACGAGTGCCAGGCCAGCTATGATTGCCACCAGCTGTGTTTGCCGCTTCATCCGCATGACAAGACTCTCCTTGATTTGGGCCTTTCGCAAAAAATCCGCTCGGCCAGTTCTCCGGACGAGCCGGAAGCACCAGCCATCTGCAAGTCGCAGTATTGAGCAGCCTTCCATTCTCCTTCGAGAGCAGCTCGTTCGTCGCCCACAAAAGTTTGTCCTGAACGGTACCTCCGTCCTATTGTGGCAGGCGGCTTGCCCCGGCAATATAGCCTCAGGAAACGGAAATGTTTATCTCGGCATTCATCTTCGTGATCTCGGCCGTAGCGGTGATCCAGTTCCTGGTCCAGAGCTGGCGGTCGGGTCTGCTTCGCGTGGCTAGCACCGAGCATGTGGTTCACGCGGATGACCCTGCCGCCCGGGTGTATCGCAAGATACTGGATACAAAGGACTTTGCCGAGGTTATCAGCTACCAGAAGGTCTGCCAGGATTTGAGCGGCGACAACAAAGGCACCCTTCGACCCGTTGTTGCTTACTACGATCTGCTTCGCGGGGTTCGTGCTTTGGGCGATGCGGCTGGGTTCGCGGCCGCGGCCGAATGGGCCAAGCAGGAAATGGCTATGCTGACAAGCTATGCGGCCAGCGTTGTTGTCGAGAGGCTGGAGCGCAATCAGGCTCTAGCTGCCGAAGTTCGCTCCTATTAAAATTCGCTTATTTTCCCCACCTCTCCCAGTCTCTTCCTGACTCCGGCATCCGAGTGTTGATTCTTCGGTCCTTCCTCCGAAAGCCGCCGCTTGTCCCCCATCGCCCGTTGCTATCATCGCAAATAGGTGGGGCTTGGGTCGAATCCATGAACATTTGTGCCTGCGCATGGCCCCCGAGGGTTCCTCAAGGAGCTGCAAGATGAGAAAGCATCTCGGGCCTTTCCTGGGAGTAGCGAGCGCGGTCGCATGCATTATTGTCCTTGCCAGTTGCGCCGCTCAGCCCACGCCATACATCTATGTGAGCCTCAAGCCCTCGACGGCGCAGACGCTCGAGGCCGGACAGACCCTCAATATCTCCGCCTCCGTTCCCAATGATTTGACCAACGCCGGAGTGAGTTGGTCCCTCAATCCTGCCACTGGCGCTGGAACCCTGGCCAACACCACTACAACAGGCGCCACGTACAACGCGCCGGCGTCCGTGACAGCTTCTACCAACGTGACGGTGATTGCTTCGGCCAACGTGAAGCCTGCTTCCGTCAACCAGCTCGCGATTACGGTTGTTCCCGGCCCCTCGTTCACCAATCCCATGTTGCCCAACGGGTACGTCGGAACCGCATATTCGCAGACGATCATGGTGACTGGCGGCGTTGCGCCGTACACTTGGACAGTCGCGAGCGGCTCGCTGCCGAACGGTCTTGCGCTGAGTAACGCGAACACAGCGACGGTGACGATTGGCGGAACACCCACGACGATCGGCACATTTAACTTTACGATCAAAGTGACCGACAGCGCGGGCGGCTCCTTCACTTCTAACGCCCTGTCGATCCAGATTCAGGCTTCCAACGCGCTCCGCATTACGACCACCTCTCCTCTGCCGAGCGGTACGGTCGGAACCGCCTACAATTTCACGTTTGCCGCCGCGGGAGGCACAACTCCGTATACTTGGGCGCTTGCCAACGGCTCGACACTTCCTTCTCCACTCACGCTCAGTTCCGCTGGAGTGATATCGGGAACGCCAACAGCGGCGTCCACCACGACATTCGAGGTGTCGGTCACGGACAGCGAGACCCCGCCTGTCACTGTGATGGGCAGCTTCGCGCTGACGATCAATCCGCAAGGTACCGGGAACCTTACTGGCGGATACGCTTTTGTGTTCCATGGCACCAACAAAATAACGATCTCGGGGATATCTGTCCCTCAGACTGTCGTCGAGGCTGGAATGTTTTCCGTAGGTACGAATGGAACAACAGTCTCCGGCGTATTGGATTTCAATACGACCGGGGGAAACAATTTCATCCAGCAATCCTTTACAGGAAGTCTTTCAACCGGATCCAACAACCGCTCGACGGTGACCTTCAACGGGCTTTCGCAGGGCTCGCAGACGTTTTCGATGTCGTTCGATTCGACCGGCAGCCACGGACGCCTGGTCGAACTCGACAGTTCCGGAATTACTGGATCCGGAGAAATCTTTAAGCAGAGCGTTTCCACCTGCACGACTTCGTCTTTCTCCGGAGACTATGTCTTCGGTCTGTCGGGAGGCTACGGCAACGGGGCCAGTCTCATCTTTCCCGCAACGTATGCGGGGCGAATTAGTTCTGATGGAAGCGGCGGACTTTCGACCGGAGAAGGAGATTTCAACACGCCGTCTAACACCGGAGTCGTGCAAGCTCCCATCCTTGGGGGAAATTACACGGTGCTCAGCAGCGGCGCTTGCCAGCTCACTCTCTCCGTCGGACCAGTGACGACGCTGAACATTTATCCCACGGCGGCGACAAGTGGCATCATCACACAGGCTGTGGCAGTTCAGACGGACCCGATTGCAGGAACGGCTGACCTGTCCATATTTGCCGGTGAACTCGATCAGCAGGTCGGATACCCATTCACGGGAAACACCAGCCTGACAGCCACGAGTGTCGGCGCGCTTGTCGGTCAGATTTCCTTCGACGGCGAACAAACATATGTCCCCGACGTCTTTGCGGCAGAATTGATTATATCCGGGAGCAACTATCAGCTGAACTATACGGAAGACCAGGGCGGGACGGTCTTCACGGCAACTCCGACGAGCAATCCCCCCGGGTACAGTGGCGGGTTTTCCATCGACACATACGGCCGCGTAACATTTGTGAATCTATCTGCACAGATGTACCTCATCAACGTCAATCAGGGCGTGTTCCTCACCACCGATACAACGCTTCCGGATCCGGTTCTGGGATATTTTGACCCGCAAACCACCGGGGTGTCGTTTTCGGCCTCGACCATCAAGGGAACTTTCGAGGGAGGCACGATCGGCGCGGCGAACTATCTGGTGCCGAATACGGCTGGCGAGTACACACTCGACGGCACGAGCGCGATTTCCGGAACGCAGGATACGAGCTCTACAACTGCAAATTCGCCGAATCAGACAGTCGCAGGCACCTATTCGGGAATCAACGCGACGACGGGCTTCGGAAATTTCACATTGACGTCGCCAAGTTCGCAGACCGGCGTGCTGCTAATCGTGTCGCCAACGAAATTTGTGGGCATCACTACGCCCACCGGAGTCAACGCGACGCCACAGGCCTTCGTTTTCGGCCACTGACGATTGCAAATCGCCTTGTACTTACCAACTATCGAATGGGCAGATGACGCTTTCGTTTTGAGAAACAGAAGGCGGGCGCAGCCCTTGTTATGAATTTCTGCGCCTTTCCTTGCGTTTGAAGCTGTTCGGCCACTCCGTGTAGACAATCAAGATCAACAGAATCTCGCTTGCGGCGAATGGATGCTGCGGACTATGCTGCGCGGCGCAGTCATATGAATGCGAGGTGAGCGCCATGGACAATTGGACGCGAAGAAGATTTTTTGCAGCGGCGGTCTTGGGAGGAATTGCGGCACGAACCAAGCAGCTCTTCGGAGGTGACATCACAGGAAGCAAACCGCCTGCTGGTGCAAATGGCGTTCGGGCAACAGCCGGAGGAACTCGCCCGCTGATCATTTCTGCGGGAAACGGATTTCCCCATCTGGATGACGGAATGGCTGTCCTGAAATCGGGCGGCGACACGCTGGATGCGGTGCTGGCAGTGGTCACCAAAGTGGAAGACGACCCGAACATAGACACGGTGGGGTATGGAGGATTGCCGAACGAGGAAGGCGTCGTGCAACTGGACGCCTGCGTGATGCACGGCCCGACGGCGAAGTGCGGCGCGGTGGGATCGATCGAGACGATCAAGAATCCGTCGCTGGTGGCGCGCGTGGTGATGGAAAAAACCAACCATACGTTTCTTGTCGGGCCCGGAGCGACGAAATTTGCCGTGGACGAAGGTTTTCAGCAGATGAATCTGCTGACGGACCGTTCGCGCGTGGCCTGGCTCGCGTGGAAGGCGAAGTCTTCGGAGAATTGGCGGCCGGGACTGGATTCCCCGCAATGGAAAGCCCAGCTTTCCGAATGGCTCGATACGCCGGAAAGGCTGGCGTGGCGCGCGCGCATCGAAGAAGTGGTGGAGCATCCGCCGACGGGAACGATTAATTGTTTGGCCGTCGACGCGAATGGAAACATCTCGGGAACGACAACGACATCGGGGCTCGCTTGGAAGATCAACGGGCGCGTGGGCGACTCGCCGATCATCGGGGCGGGATTGTTTGTGGACAACGAAGTGGGAGCGGCGGGTTCGACGGGCCGGGGCGAAGAAAATATCAAAATCGCGGGCGGGCACACGATTGTGGAGATGATGCGGCGCGGAATGTCGCCGACGGACGCATGCCTCGAAGCGTTGCACCGCGTGGCGGCGAACTATAAGGCGTTTCCCGAAAGGCTGGACGATTTTCATCTGCAGTTCTACGCGATTAACAAAGATGGGCAGCACGGCGCGAGCACATTGTGGGCGCGATCCAAGGTGTCAGGAAAACAAGTGGTGTACGCCGTTCACGACGGAACGAAGGCTACGCTCGTGCCGTGCACGCCGATGTTCGACAAGGCGGGCGGAGATTATTAATCCTGTGAAACAAAGCCTTCCTTGAAACTCTCAAGGGAGCGCTCGAATCCCGTTCACTTAGTGAACGAGGTCAGAAGCGAAGACGAGGCGGAAGCCAAGAGATTCAAGACGAGGAAGAGAATCGGCGAGTGCGGCGATGGTCTCCGGATGGGGATGGCCGATGGCGATGGCGGAACCGTCGCGCTGCGCATCGCTGGCGGCGAGCGAAATCTGGTTGAGAATTGCGGCGCGGGACGGAACGTCGTCGAGGAACACCTTGCGCGAAGCAGCGCGAACGCCAAAGCGTTCCGCCGTTGAGTATGCCACGGTGGCGGCGGTGGTGCGGCTATCAATGAAAAATAGGTTGCGGGCGCGCAGAGCCGGCATCAAAGCTTCCATGAGCGCCGGATCGGACGTGGCGCGGGAGCCCTGATGATTATTGACTCCCACCGCATGGGGAACAGTTTCCAGCATTCCTGAAAGAATTTCGTCGACTTGCGAAGCGGACATCCCCGGCCGCAATTCGATTCCCTCCTGTTTGATTTCTCCCATCGATTGCATCGGTAAATGAAGAAGGACCTCATCGCCGCGACGATAGGCTTCTTCGGCAATTTCACTCGACAAGGGCAAATGTGGAATCACGGAAATCGTGAGCGGAAAGGAAAGAGCGAGAAGAGAATCGGCGGCAGCGCGGTCGTAGCCGAGATCGTCGACGATGATGGCGAGAAGCGGACCGGAAGATGCGGACGGCCGCGAAGAGCGAGGACGAGAAGACGGGACTCGCGCGACGAGAGGAATGACGACGCGGACGGAATGCGTGAGCAAGCCACGAAAGGAGAAGTCGAAACGAACAAGGCCGCCGGAAGAGGATTCGGCGAGATCGAGAGAATGGCGGCGGGCAATCGTCGAGAAGGACTCGCGAAGAGGCGTGACCTGAGAGAAGTCGGGAAGAGTGACGAAGATCTGTTCGACGGGGATGTGAGATGAAGAAGAGAGTTCCGGACGAATGGCGATCTCGGATTTACGAGAAGTGGCGCGCTGGGCTGCCGAAGTAATTTCCTCGGTGATGATTTGCCGCTGGGATCTAGAAAGAGACTTTTTTGCGCAGCCGGAGAGGAAAAAGCAGATTGCGAACGACAAGCAGATGAGGGCGCGAAAGCCTGCCAAGGGAAAATCGAAGTTTCGCGGCAACAGGAGCGGGGAGAAACGCCCGCGAGACGGCAACACGACGTGCTAAGCCGCTTTCTTCTGGGAAGCGGGCGGCGCGGTGAGCACGTCGAGAGCCTTCTTGATTACGGGATCATTCGCCGAGACTGGTTCGGCGGAAACCGGCGGAAGCGTCTGATCCATCTGGGCAACGGAGTCGGCGACAGGGGGCGCGACGGAAATCGTGGGCGCAACGCCGTCGACAGGAATTTCTTTGCCTGCGGGCGTGTAGTAATTCGCGACGGTGAGGATCATAGCGGAGCCGTCGTCCATTGGGATGAGCTTTTGCTTCGAAGCAGTTCCGTAGGTGCGGTCGCCAATAGTTTCGGCGCGATGATTATCCGCCAAGGCCGCGGCGAGAACTTCTGCGGGGCCAGAGGTGCCGTTGCCGATGAGCACGGTGAGAGGCTGCGTCCAGACGACTTTCGAGGGATCGGCGGAAGAAACAACGGGAGAA
>Ga0335074_10008649_pt1 | contig 14158 bp, 11 predicted proteins | sample Lox_Sample_23_FD_206715 | JGI IMG/M metagenome (GOLD analysis project Ga0335074, IMG submission 206715) | Soil microbial communities from Loxahatchee National Wildlife Refuge, Florida, United States - Lox_Sample_2.3 | ecosystem: Environmental > Terrestrial > Soil > Wetlands | place: USA...
TTCAGAAAAGCGTTCACTCTCGGAGAATCGTAATCCAATAACCCTTCGCCCAGCAGCTTGGACACGCCACTTGATACGTTCGTGCGATAAGCGTCGGGCAGTATGTCCCTCGGCGAAGCCTTGAGCCAGCGCCGGTAGGTGGAACTCGAAACGGATATCCTCTCGGCGATGCCTTCCGGCGAAAGACCCGACTCATTCAGCAATTCGACGGCCTGAGAATAACGCATGCGTTTTTACACTTTATTTATATTGCTTCTTATAAACTAAAATCGACACCTTGTAAATAGAAAATCTGGAATTATAAGTTGCATACCGATAGTTTTCAATTGACAAATTGGGCCAATCTTTGATGATGTGCGCATCCTGCGGTTTCGATTCCGGGACCGCTCTATCCTGAACGGAACCGGACATGCCTTGGCATCGAACATTTCTACCGCTCCTTAAGCCTGCGATTCTTACGGTTTTCGCTATTTCCGTCACGACATGCTATGTCGGATTCCCGGCTGCTGCGCCCTACTCCGCGAAAGGTGTAGAGCCGACTGCCGGCGCGTCCGGCGAAGCGGCCGAAAGCGATTCCGCTCCGCCCGCGGAAGCGGTAGAACTGACCGAAAGCCAATCAAGCACGGTCAAAATCGAACCCGTTCGAACGCATATTTTCCGCACTGAAAGGGAAGTCATAGGCAGCGTCGCATACCACGAAAAGGAGGCTTCTCAGTCGCATTCGCCGGCGGATGGCAAGTCAATATTCATTGTCGCCTACGTTCCCGAGAGCTACAGTCCGGTCATCCGCGAGGGGCAGCCTGTCACGGCAAGGATGGTGGCCTATCCCGACCGCGTCTTCATCGGTAGGGTATCCGCTCTCGGCGTCACCGTATATGACTCCGGCGGCAATCCCGCCATCGACCCCAATACCCACCGCATATCAGTTCGTTGCGAAATCGCCGACCCCGGAAACGCTCTCTATCCCGGCATGCTCGGCACGATCTTGATTCAAGTCCGCAAGCCCGTCGAGTCCGTCGCCCTTCCGCAGAACGGCGTGGTGCGCGAGGGCGACGGCACGATGACCGCGTGGGTTACCGCCGATCGCCGTCATTTCACGCGGCGCGTGGTTAAGACCGGGCTGCGGCAGGACGGATACGTTCAGATAGCGGAGGGCCTTGAGCCCGGAGAACAGGCCGTTACTGACGGCGCCGTCTTCATAAGTAACATGCTTTACGCGCTGCCGAGCGAATAACCAGTCATGCTCAAACATATCGTCACAGCCTGCCTCAGCCGCCGCGCCGTTGTGATCTTCGCGTTGCTGATGTTCGCGGGCGCGGGCGTGTTCGCCTTCAGGCGGCTCAACATTGAATCCTACCCGAACCCCACGCCGGTCATCCTGGAGATCACGGCGCAGGCGCCCGGCCTTTCCGCTGAAGAGATGGAGCGCTACTACACAATTCCGATGGAAATTGGCCTTTATACGACGCCGGGGATCGAGGTCATTCGTTCCACGTCGTTTTACGGCCTGTCTTTCATTCGTGTCGTGTTCAAGTGGGGCGTGGACTACAATTTCGCCTTTGCGCAGGCAGACATAGCATTGCAGCAGAACGTCACGCTTCCGGGCGGGCAGATACCGCAAATCCAGCAGAACAGTTCGACCGGGGAAATATACCGCTACACGGTCCAGGGGCCTGAGCATTTCGGGCTTACTAACCTGCGCACCGTTCAGGACTGGATCGTGCTCCGCCGGCTTTCGACCATTCCCGGTATCGCCCAGATCAACAGCTGGGGCGGCACCACCAAGCAGTTCAATGTCGAGATAGACCCCCGAAAGCTGGAGGCCTTCAACCTCACCGTACCGCAGATCCTGACCGCGATCGGCAATGCGAACATCAACGTCGGCGGGCGCGAGATTCGCATCGGTCAGCAATCCATCAACATTCGGGGCATCGGGCTCATCGACGACGGCGGCGCGGACAACCTGATCGACGGCTACCGCGTGGACGATATCGAGAACGTCGTCCTTTCGCAAACAAACGGCGTACCCGTACAGATAAAGGATGTCGCCAAAGTCTCCGTGGGCTATGTGCCCCGGCTCGGCATTTTCGGCAAGGACTACGACGACGACGTCGTGGCCTCCATCGTCGTGATGAACCGCACGCAGCAGACCGACAAGATGCTGCCGAGAGTCAAGGCCGAAGTCGCGAGGCTCAACAGCGACGGGTCGCTGCCGCCGGGCGTCAAGGTCGTCCCCTTTTATGATCGCGGCGACCTCATCGAGCTTACGACCCACACCGTCGTGCACAACCTCATCTCCGGATGCGTGCTCGTGTTCCTGATACAGTGGATTTTCCTCGGCAACCTCAGAAGCGCGATCATCGTGGGCGTGAATATCCCGTTTGCGTTGTTTTTCTCCATCATCCTGCTCGTAATGCAGGGAGAGAGCGGCAATTTGCTTTCCATCGGCGCGATCGACTTCGGCATCATTGTGGATTCGGCGGTTATCTTGGTTGAGAACACATTCCGGAAATTCGAGACCAGCGACGAAGTGCGCTCGCAGCGTCTGGAGGCGTTGTCTGATGGCGCATGGGGTGAAGACCCGACGCGTGGACCAGAATGGACGGATCGGCTCCGCCTGATTCTGATCAGTGCCCTTCAGGTGGACTCAGCGATATTGTTCTCGACGCTGATTACGGTTGCAGCGTTCGTCCCGCTCTTTACAATGCAGGGCGTCGAGGGCCAAATATTCGGCCCGATGGCGAGGACGTACGGTTATGCGTTGGCGGGGGCGCTAATAGCCACGTTCACGATCACGCCGGTACTCGCGTCATTCCTGCTGCCCGAGCGCGTCCGCGAGGTGGAGACGATCGCGGTGCGCGCCCTGCGGGCCGTCTACACACCACTGCTGCGCTTCGCGCTCACCCGCCGCGCACTCGTGGTGCTATGCGGCCTTATGTTTATGGGCGTCACAGCCGCATTTGCCATGCATCTGGGCACGGAATTTCTCCCGACGCTGGAGGAGAACAATTACTGGATACGGGCATCCATGCCCGCCACACTCTCGCTTGAGGACGGCGAGGTTGCCACGCGGAAGATGCGCCTGATCCTGCTCAGGCACCCCGAAGTCATCACCGTCACCTCCCAGCACGGCCGCCCTGACAACGGCACCGACGCCTCGCCGTTCTCAAACGTCGAGCTTTTCGTGCCGCTTAAAGCCCCGGATCAGTGGACCAAGGGGCTTACCAAGGACAAACTCACGGAGCAGCTCCAGAAGGAGCTGCAGGACGCCTTACCCGGAGTCGTCTTCAACTTCTCGCAATATATCCAGGATAACATCGAAGAGGCGATCTCCGGGGTAAAGGGAGCCAACTCGGTCAAGATACTGGGGCCCAACCTGACAATACTTGAAAAACTGGCGGCTCAGGTCCGCGACCAGATGGCCCAAGTCAAGGGCATCACCGATCTGGGCATCTTCCCGGTGCTGGGCCAGCCCAACCTGAACATCAGGGTGGATCGCGCCAAAACCGCGCGCTATGGCCTCAATTCAGGCGACGTCAACACGGTGATCCAGGCGGCGCTGGGGGGCACCACCGCAACCACGGTGCTTGAGAGCGACAGATCATGGGGGCTTGTCGTGCGCTACGCGCCTGAATATCGCGACACGGTCGAGAAGATTCGTAGCCTTAAAGTGGGGTATACAACCAGCAATGGCACCAACGCCTATATCCCCTTAAACGAGCTCGCTACCATCACACTGGATACCGGCGCGGCATGGATTTACCACGAAACTGCACAGCGCTTCATCCCGGTCAAATTCAGCGTGCGCGGGCGCGATCTCGGCGGCGCTGTGGCCGAGGCACAGGCCCGCATTGCTAAGAACGTGCACCTCCCGTCCGGCTACCGTATGATCTGGGCCGGCGAATTCGAAGACCTTCAGCTTGCCAAGCAGCGGCTCGAAATCGCCGTGCCAGTCAGCCTCCTGCTCATCGTAGGGTTGCTCTACTGCCTGTTCAATTCGTTGCGTGACAGCCTGCTGGTACTGGCCGGAGTTCCCTTCTCGGTCGCCGGTGGGTTGCTGGCGCTCTCCGTTTCAGGCCTCAATTTCAGCATCTCCGCTGCGGTCGGTTTCATCTCGCTCCTCGGCGTGTCCGTCATGAACGGCATCCTGCTCATCACCTATTACAACGAAACACGGGGAAGCCGAATGAATGCTTTCGAGGCCATGCTTCATGCCGCCGAGCAGCGAATGCGTCCGATGCTGATGACGGCCCTGTCCGCCTGCATCGGCCTGCTTCCCGCCGCGATGTCCACCGGCATCGGCAGCCAGGTGCAACGCCCGCTGGCGGCCGTCGTCGTGGGAGGCATGCTGATAGGCCCAATCCTGCTACTGATCGTCGTACCAGCGCTGCAACTGCTGTTTCTCAGCAGGAACGATGACTCTCGCGCGTGAGATCCTTCACCGCCTCCGCAGCGTCACATTCATTCGCCTGAGCTGTTGATGCGGTTTTTGAAGGCCGGTATCACAATCCTCTCTTCCAAAAAGCGGCAGAGGGATGCGCAGGCTTCAGCTCGTCCGCGCCTTAACTGAAGGTTCGTCTACTCCCCCACCATAACTCACACCACCAGCCGACCTGGTGCACCCGATGAACTGCTATTACTCCAATCTCATTGAAGGCCACGACACGCACCCCGTGCATATCGAGCGCGCGTTTAAGAACGGCTACAGTCAGGGCAGGTGCACGCGCGATCTGCAACACTTGAAGCCAGAGCGCACATCGACGTTCAGCAATGGATTGACACGGGCGGCCTCAAAGACGCGCGCGCCGTCACGAGCAAGGCAATCCGGGAAATTCACCGGCGGTTTTGCGACCTTTTGCCCGAGGAACCTCCTTTCGGTTGTAGACCCCGCCACCAAGGAACGCGCCCGGCTTATCCGCAGAGAATTCCGCAAGCGCGACGTCTGGGTCGGGGACCATATCGCCATTAGCCCCGCCTCCCCGCTCCGCTTCCTTGCGCCTTTCGAGCAGGTTCACGGCGCTCTGGGCAAGGCCGATTGGATTATCTCCGCCGCCGTAGCCCACCACCGCTTGCTCTGGACGCATCCGTTCATCGATAGAAATGGCCGTGGGGCGCGGCTCATGGCGCACGCACGCTTCTTGACATCCTCGATACCCGAGCGGTTTGGTCGGTAGCGCGCGGGTCTTGCCGGAAGCATCCAGAACTACAAGACCCAACCAACTCGCCAACTGTGACCTGCCTCGCAGGAATTACCTCGATGGTCGCAGTGCTCTAACCGAAGACACCCGGTTTCTTTTCACGGTTTGCATCGATAAGGTTAGCTTCATGGAAAGCCTCGTTCAGCCCGATTGCCTGCGCACCCGGATTTTGCTTTGGGCCGAGGAGGAGACCCGGCCTGGCCAGTTGCCCGCAAAATCAGGAAAGATCCTCGAAGCCGTTCTCTATCGCGGTCACTCCCGCGCGGCGACGCCGACACTCTCGTCGGCACCGGAGAAAGGCAGGCCCGCCGCGTCGTCTCCACCCTCCTCGACAAACAAGTGCCCGTATCGAACGGCCCGCGCGCGCCGCTGCGCCTCCCCTCCCCCCTCCCCTGCTGCGCGGGCGTCTGGCTGGATGCCGGGGCCGTTTTCCGAACAAGACCGGCCGAGCGCGCGCATTTCGCTCTGGTTCTCCACAACCAAACCGATGAACTTAGCCACCCTAAAGTGGCCAATTGTGGTCTGATTTCCCTGCCTATTTTTCCCGTCACAACCCTGAGCCATCACGGCATATCAATACTACGCCATCGCGACATCACAACGCTGTACCATCATAACGTCAGGACATCGCAATGTACTAACACCGCAACATGACGCAACTACAGTGTTAGAATGTTACAGAACTATACCGTTGAAGTGGTACGCAATCACAACACCGCGAATGTTCGACATTCCAAGATTATACAGTTATAGGCCCATACCATCGAAGCGTCACGCAATCGCAACGCCACAATACCGCAACAATTCGCCATTACGATTCTATATAGCTGTAACGTCATAATGGTGAGACACTATAACATCCCAATGTCACACTGGCATAATGCTATGAAATTGTAGCCGCAGAACATCAGGGTTGTATAGAGGTGTAACGCTGGGGAATCGAAGCACCACGATACCGAAGTGCCGTGCGCTTACGCTGTTGTGGTGTCGTAATATTGCAACGCCGCAACGGCGAAGTGCCATGATGGCATGCACCCGTAGCTGCGCGGTATTGCAATGTTGCGCAATCACGATATTGTGATGCCGTACCGTCGCACACTCACATTCCAGGCCACTTACATGAAGAAGAACCGTGAATCCAGTGAACTGGCCGCCCGAATTTCGGCTGCGGCCAGCCAACCGGCCGGAACCGGCTCTGCGTCAGCACCGGTATTAGTATCCCCGGCGCCAGCTCCAAAGGCACCTGTCGTCGCGAAGACGCCCCAGCGTTCCAAGCCGAAAAAGCTCAAGCCCACTGATCCTGATACGGTCCCGATAACACTCCGTCCAACGAGCGCTCTCTTGAGCAAATTCGTTCTCAAAGCGGCTGAACGCACACGGGAAGAGGGGAGGGTCATATCGGCCCAGCTAATCATGCTCGAAGCATTGGAGAGGAGTGTCTTATGAACCAGACCAAACGCGTTTTCTTCGGAGGCAGCAAGGGCGGCGTCGGCAAATCCGCAACTTCGCACCTCGCCTGCCTTGGCGCTATCCTGTGCAATAAGCCGGCGGCGTATGTATTGACTGATCCCGATCGGGAAGTACGCGAGAAGGGAAGGCCCTACGACGTGCTTGATGGCAGAGAGCCGAACGAGTTGGCAAGCATCTTAACCGCGAGCCAGAGCACCCCTGACGGATGGCTGATTATCGATGGAGGCGGGAATCGTCCAGCGTTCGATTCCGCCATTGCAGAGGAAGTAGACCTTTGCATCCTCCCGTTTCGCCCATCTCACGAAGATATGGATACCGTTTCCAAGGACATGGACCGAATCCCGAACGCGATGGCCTGGCCTACGGCATGGCCGACGAATATCTTCGCAATACCCACCGCACAGTCTTTCATCAACCGTCTTGCCAAGAAATATCCTTCGCGTGTAATCACTAAACCAATTCCTTTCGTGAATTCAGCTTCAGACTTGCTCGCAGAAACCCTTGATTCACCGTCGTCCCCCGTGAGACGGTTAGCACGCAAGGTATTTAGCACGATGGAAGAGTTATACGAACGTCACAGCACGAAATCGAACAAGAAACGCGCGGCCGGTTAGACCATTTGTTACGCTCCCTGTCCCTTAATGAAGGCATCGATATCCGCCTCCGGAGCGCCCGCCTTGCGCATCGCTTCCACGGTCGCCACTACTTTGCTCGCCAGGGGCGGGGAGGGGGGCGCCGACCCAAAGGCCTGTGCCACTTCCACATGGCCGCGCAACCGCGCCATACGCCCCACCTTACTCCGATTACGCTCCTGCATTGCGGCCCGGAACTCATCCCCCGACTTACGCCACCACGAAACCGTTACCCCATGAACCGGCGCTCGCGAATGGATGCGATTCAGTTCAATTTGCAAGCTCATATCCGACAGCCCGTTAACCTCCAGCACAGCAGGATCCAGCACTTTGCGCTGAAAGTTGTCCCCTCGGGCATAAGTCCCCGGCGGAACGCCCAGCAAATCGCGAAACCGGTCGATAGAAAACGCCTCCACGCTCCTTTCCATATTCGCCCGGAGCTGAATGAGCTCATACAATGCAATTGCGTACTTGCTCGTCATCGAGCAAACAATCTCAGCTTTTATCCGTCCCCAGCGGCCGGAAGTCTCCAATATCGGTGCCAGTTTTCGCGGTAAGCCATAACGCAGCGTCGCCCGCTGCGCCAACTCCTTTGCCGACACGTCGAAAAAATCGAATAGCCCGGTTATCACGACGCGCTGCTCAGGACCATCGGCACCATCCGCACTCTCAGCGACATACGCAACATTGACTTTGACGGACATAAGCCGAGTCAGGCTACCACGCAGCCGGTCCGAACTTTCATGTTTAGAAAAAGCCTGCCTCACCGTAGCAAGCGGAATTTCCCACTCCGCATTCTCATCAAGAAGCTTGCCACTGTCATGTGCATTCTGATAAAGAAGATTTAAAATAGCACGGTCGCTCGCCTCAAGCACATGCGTTCCCGTCATCTCTATTAACTCCCCCGGTTTCGGGAAGCCGAGATGATTGGTTTTCTGCTCAACGGTACGACTCAGCAGGGCCATTCAGCAGAAATACACTACCCCTACACGAAGTCAAGTAGGGAAGGCGATAACCGCCCTTTTAGTAGGAAACATTTTGTTTCATATCGCCCACATTACGAGATATCACCTGCACCCAAAAGGCTTTTCTCATTACCGCCCCTTTGGTAGGGAACAAGAATTGTGTTCCTTCCCGGCACACCCTGCCCATTTGGTAGGAGACCTCACTCCCAACACAATCGTCCAGCACTCTCAGCCACTTCTCATACATTACGCCCACTTAGTAGGAGACCTCAACCCAAAGATACTTCCTCTAAGGCAAGAATAACACTCAAAACGTCCTTTTCTCAACCACTTCTCATGCATCACGCCCACTTGGTAGGAACCCTCGACCCAAAAATACCTCCTCCAACTCACGACCAACACTCAAAATGACCCTTTCTCAGCCGCCTCTCCACCCATTGCGCCCACTTGGTAGGAAACCTCAACACACAAACACTTCCCTCCAACGTACGAATAACACTCAAAATAGCCTTTTCTCAGCCACTTCATATCTGTTGCGCCCACTTGGTAGGGGACCAAAACCTCTCCGCTCACCGGTATTCAAATACCGCCCACTTGATAGGAAATCTCCGCCCCATCGGTAGCAACCAATAGCCCGTTTTGTAGGAGAAAAACGCCCATTTCGTAGGAAACACACCACATAACACACTGAAACACTAACGTTTTTCCACCAACGAATATGAAGTTAAAGAGAATTTGAACATCTTCCAAAGCCAATCTTCCCATATACACCACTCAAAACATCCCCATGGAAGCTCAAGGCCATCGAGGCCTTTCGCTTCCCGAGGAAGGGTAAACCCTTCCTTCGCAACCATCCCAAGAAGCATGGCGGGGGGGCAGGGGTCTATTAGTAGTTTTCAGGCATGCATGCCTTGCATCGCCCCCTCCACGCGACTATGGTTGCGCCGAATGGGAGCACCACTCCTCGCGTATGCCCAAGCAACTACCGGAGACGAACCGTGCGCCGCGCAACGCAATTACGAATCGAGGACGTTTCCGGGTATGTGGTCGACAAGGGCCAGACTCAAGTTTCCCGAACAGATGGGGCAGGGGGATCTCGCGCTCTTCCTCCGTGCTCCTACGCCGGGGTTTCCCGGCAGCTGACGTTTTCCGAGATCGACGCGGCACTCGCGACGTTCGCGCGGGAGCCGGCGTGATTGGAACGGAAGAAGCCCGACGGATGCTCGACGCCTTCTCAAGTGTCGGCGCGGACCGATTCTATGTCACCAAGACCGACATCCTGAAGCGCAAAACCCGTGCATGGCCGACGAGCCCGGAGCGCCTGCGCGAGGTGCTGCCCGCCGTGTTGCGCGCCGCGGCCGTTCGAAAGCCGCATGAGGTCGGCGAAGGCAGAGTCGTCCGCGCCGGCGAAAACGTCATCGTTCGACCGATGAGCCGGACCACGGCGTTCATTCAGCTTGACGACCTCTCCGCCGAAATGGTGGGACGCATCCGCCCGATAGCGTTCCTGACGCTCGCCACGAGTCCCGGCAACCATCAGGCATGGCTCGCCCTGTCGGGCATGAAAGGGCATCTGCCCCCTGACGAAATCAAGGACTTCGTCCGCCGCGTGAAGAAGGGCATCGGCGATAAATCGGCCTCGGGCGCCGTGCGCCTCGCGGGCACGGAGAATTTCAAGGTCAAATACCATCCGGATTTTCCAAGGGTGACGATCGTCGACGCGGCGCCGGGCCGGTTTGTCACGCGACAGCAGCTCGATGCGCTTGGCCTCGTCTCCGCGCCGGAAGCTCCCAAACCGCCGCTTGCCCCGTTTCGTGCTTCCGCCGGGCGACGGTCTCACGTCTGGCCGGACTACCAGCAGTGCCTGGACCGCGCCCCGCCCGCAAGACACCACGAAGGCCCTGATCGCAGCATGGCGGACTTCGTCTGGTGCATGATCGCAATCGACAAGGGCTTCGCGGTCGAAGCCGCCGCCGAGAGGCTAATGGAGGAGAGCAGCAAGGCTCGCGAGAAGGGCCGCGACTATGCGCTGCAAACCGCGCGCAACGCCCGCGTCGAAGTGGAGAAGAACCGGGCGGGGGAGGGACGGCGAGGGCATGCCCGCTGAAACGAAGCTCGAACCATCAGTCCCAAAACGACGCGGCCTCAAACCGTTGAATCCGACCCGAGCTTACAGCGCGGTCCGCAAATCTCCATATCTTGCACGCGTCCTCAACAACGCCGCCCCGGCATGCTTCAGAATGGGACACCGATTTCCGAGTATTGTCCAACGGGTTTTTTTGTTGCGAGATTGCTTCGGGTTATCAGGAACGCATGTCGTTGACGGCATCCCATCGTCGCCTCGCCGGAATTGTCTCGTTTTCGCACACCCTGCCTTCTGTGCTTGACCGGATGCAAGAGGCCGCGTTATTTCTCCACGCGACTCCGATCGATCCCAAACCGCTTAAAGTGGCACGAGCATAAAGACGTGGGCAACGGCATTACGGAACATATTGCAGGGCTCGGCTCGTCCGAGCTTGGATCAGTGGTGGGTTTGCGGATCAAGGAACTGCGACTCCGACAAGGCTTGTCACGGCGGGATTTTGCAAGAACGCTCGGCGTTTCCGCCCAGCAAATACACAAATACGAGACCGGAAAGGATGCTGTCCCGCTGCGCCGGCTTCTCGTCCTCGCGTCGCTATACGATGTCGCCCCCGACTTCTTCTGGCGCTCCGACAGCCCCGCAATGGAAGATAATTCCGCCGCGGACGACTCCGGCACGCTTCGCCTGATGCGAGCCTACCGGAAGATCGCCGATCCCCAAATGCGGCTGCGGGTACTGCGCCTCGTGACCTCGATTGCCGGCGAAGCGGAATCCGCCGAGGCCCCCTGATGCCTTCCGCGTTCCACGCCCCGGCCCTGGAGGCCTATTTTCTAGCGCCGGAAGAGTGATTTGACTGTTGCGCAATCAGAGGTTATGGTTTCGTTGCTACTCAAAGGGAAATGAGGCGATTATGACCCTTGAGGAATTCATCGCGCGCTCCAATAGCGCCTCCTCCCAGGAAGAGGTCTTCAACCTTTACCGTCAGGCTCTCAAAGACCTTGGCTATGACAGCTTCGTCTACAGCCTGCTTACCGACCATCCCTCGATAGGCAGGAAAGCCGGTCACGGCGTCATGGGCAACTACCCCGAAGACTGGATGCAGTATTACCTGGCCAAAGGCTACTTCGCGAAAGACCCCATCCCCAAACACGCCTTTACGACGACGGACGCCTATACCTGGGAGCACGTGGTCAAGACATGTGCGATAAGCCCCAGGCAACGGCGGCTGATGCACGAGGCCGAGGATGCGCGGCTTAAGAGCGGCGCGGCCGTCGCCATTTACGGCCCCAATTTTGAAGTGGCCGGCGTCGGTATCGCAAGCACCGTCGGAGGGGTGAACCCCTCCCAGGACACGTTGTGCGTCATTCGCGCGCTTTCGCATCAGTTTCACTTTGCCTATTCGCAGTTCGACCTGCCGCGCGCGCAGCCGCCGAAACACGTCTATCTCACACCCCGCGAGAAAGAGATTCTCTCCTTCAGCGCCGAAGGCAAGAGCATCCCGGTCATCGCCGCGATTCTTTCCCTTTCCGCCGCCGGGGTAAAGTTTCATCTGCAAAACGTATACAGAAAGCTTGACGTCTCCACCCGTCAGACGGCGGTCGTAAAGGGCATACGGCTGGGCCTCATTACGCCCAGCCTGGTGCGCGCGTTGTAATACCCTAGCCGGGTAGTTAGGTATTTTTTTTGATTTAGTCCGTTTATGAATCCGGCCATTGAACATCGGCGGCCGGATCATGATTTCCTGCATCACTCTCAAAACCGCGCATCTCTTCCGGGGAAACCCCATCGCCTCGATGTTTCAGCTTCGCTTTCGCTCGGTCATCGAGCGGCAGAATTGGGATGTTCCGACCTGGCAGCAAATGGAATACGACGAGTTCGACAATCCCGCGACGACCTATTGCGTATGGCGCGACCAGGACGACGCGGTGCGCGGATGCGCGAGGCTCTATCCCACCGACCGCCCCTACATGCTCAAGAAGGCCTTCTCGTTCCTCGTGACCGACGGCGCGTTGCCGGAAAACGACATGACGATCTGGGAAGGCAGCCGGCTTTGCGTCGACAAGGAACTGCCCGCCGCGCTGCGCAAGCGGATCATCTTTGAGCTGTCCGTCGCCTACATGGAATACGCCTTAAGCAACAACATACGCAAAATCATCGGCGTCATGCTTCCCGTCTACTGGCGCACCGTATACATTGCCTCCGGCTGGGACCCGTTCTGGTATGGAGCCGTAACCGAGCTTGCGAGCGGTGAGCGGGTGAGGGCAGGGGGCCTGCCGGTCTCCGAGGAGATGATGCTGAAAGTGCGGCGCACCACCGGCATCGCCGAGACCATTCTAAGCTACGGCGACGACGACGGCGCAAAAGGAAGGATGGTAGCGTGAGAACGAGCAAAGCCGCGCGGCGCAAAGTGAACGGCGGCGGTCAAAATGCGCTGCAATCTTACCTCGCCAGCCTGCTGTACCTGCGCGAGGAAGCCAGGCGCGACGGCCTCCCCGTCGTCGCGGGCATCATGTGGGAAGCGCTTGCGGCCATCGAGGCGTGGCTCGACAGCGGAAAGACTCCCGCCCACCACCCCGACGTTCTCAATTCAAGCTTATGCCACTCGCTGGATTTCATGCTCAAATGGCTCGCCCTGCCGCCGGCCACAAAGCGTAAGGTTGCGCTGGAACTCGCCCGATACGAGGACGGCGGTGCGGACAACGACGCGCCGGGACTGCGGCCACGCGTCAGTACAAGGATAGCCAACTGACGGCCGGGATTTCCTCCGGGCACGGAAACCACGTCGAGGGAGGCGTATTGTCATTGTCGGACAGCACATTGACCCAGCGCTCAAACCGCGACGGCGCGATCAGCCATGCCTTAAGAAAATCCCGTGGAATACGCATTGCGCCGGCGCCTGAACCCGTTAAACGAAATTTACTTAAGTCTTAATCCGCGTCAACTGTCAATATGGTAGAACCTCTTTCGGACGACGATGTCGTGATTGTCGCCGCCAAGCGCACGCCCATCGGCGCGGTCAACGGCATGTTCAAGGGCGTGCCCGCGTACGAGCTCGGCGAAGCCGTCATCCGCGCGCTCCTTAAGCACACGGGCGTGCGCGGGCACGAAATCTCCGAGGTCGTTCTGGGCCAGATTATAAGCGCCGGCGCCGGACCGAACCCGGCGCGCCAGGCCGCAATGCGCGCGGGCGTAGCCAAAGAAGTGGTCGCCTTCGGTCTCAATCAGCTCTGCGGCTCGGGCATGCGCAGCGTCTGCATGGGCTATCAGGCCATCCGCTCTGGCGATGCGGACATCGTCATCGCCGGGGGGCAGGAGAACATGACCCGGACGCCCCATATTTTTCCGATGCGCGGCGACTGGGACCGCGAAACGGCAAAACTCGAGGACGGCATGTTCAAGGACGCTCTCATCGACCCGTTCCATGACATTCACACCACCGACACCGCCGAAAACATCGCCCGGCGCTTCCAGATTACGCGGCAGGAGCAGGACGAGCTCGCGGCCTCGTCCCAGAACAAATGCGAGGCGGCAAGAAAAGCCGGGATATTCGACGAAGAGACCGTCGCCATCGAGAGGCCGGACGGCAAGAGCCGCCTCACCGAGGACGAGACCCCGCGCGACGGCGTCACGACCGCGCTGCTTTCACGCCTTAAGCCCACTTCCGCGAACGGCACGGTGACGGCTGGGAATTCCTCGGGAATCGCCGACGGAGCTTCCGCCGTGATGCTGATGCGGCGCCGGGAAGCGGAAAAGCGCCGTCTTGAGCCGATGGCCGCCGTCGTCTCCTGGGCGCAGGCGGGCGTCGCCCCG
>Ga0335074_10008651_pt1 | contig 14157 bp, 15 predicted proteins | sample Lox_Sample_23_FD_206715 | JGI IMG/M metagenome (GOLD analysis project Ga0335074, IMG submission 206715) | Soil microbial communities from Loxahatchee National Wildlife Refuge, Florida, United States - Lox_Sample_2.3 | ecosystem: Environmental > Terrestrial > Soil > Wetlands | place: USA...
ACATGCGGACGGCTCCAGCTTCTTCTATTGCTATTCGCCAACCTCGATTCTCGCCGATCACTGGGCCTCACTGCCCTTTCAGGCATCGCACCACGAGCCCCTCTCTGGCAGCGTAAATGCAAGCCCAACCCACTCGCTGCCCGTCACTTTCGACCTGGCCTGCCCCGCAGGCATCCTCCGAAAGCAGCGCGTGCCGGGTCCGAAGCGTCGGGCGGTACCGTCACTGGCGGTAATTTCCCTCGCGTCGCGGAGGTAAACGAACAGAGTGCGCCGAGGAACGGGATGGGGCACGTCGCCTTTCCAACCGGGCAGGGCGCCAACCCACACGCACTCGGCGGTCATTGCAGAAGACGCGAAATGGGCCGGCTCGACGGGAGGCCCCGCGAAACCCGGCAACAGCTCGACCGCGACATCCTCGAAAAGCTCACGATCGAGACCTTTCTTTCGGCTGATCGCGAGACAACCGAGGGGTTGCGGCGCATGCAGCAGCGGCCTAGCCCGCTCTCAGTTTCCCGTCTTCCAGCGTCACAATGCGGTCGAGGCGGCGCGCGAGGTCGAGATTGTGCGTCGCGATCAGCGCCGCAAGGCCGGTGGCGCGCGTGACATCGATCAACGTCGCCATGACGCTTTCCGCGGTCGCGTGATCGAGATTCCCGGTGGGTTCGTCGGCGAGCAGCACCTTGGGATCATTGGCCAGCGCGCGGACGATCGCGACGCGCTGCTGCTCGCCGCCCGACAGCCGCGCCGGCCGATGGCCGAGCCGCTCGCCAAGCCCAACCCGGCGCAAAAGCCCCGCCGCCTTGTCGCGCGCCGTGCTGCGCGCGATGCCGGCGATCATCTGGGGGATCATCACATTTTCGAGCGCCGAGAACTCCGGCAGCAGATGGTGGAACTGATAGACAAAGCCGAGCGTCACACGGCGCAGCTGAGTGCGGCGCTCGTCGGAAAGGCCACCGCATTCGTCGCCGCCGATCCGCACCTCACCCGCATCCGGCCGCTCCAACAGCCCGGCGAGATGTAAGAGCGTCGACTTGCCAGCGCCCGACGGACCGACCAGCGCCACCAGTTCGCCCGGCTGGAGCGCTAGGTCGACGCCATTGAGCACCGCCAGCTCGACCCCGCCCTGACGAAAGACGCGCCTCACCCCAGCGAGCGCCAGCACCGGCTCGCTCATTCGTAGCGCAACCCTTCGACCGGATCGAGCCGCGCCGCCCGCCACGATGGGTAGAGCGTCGCCAGGAACGACAGCGCCAGCGCCATGACCACGACCGCAGTCACCTCGCCATGGTCGATATGCGCCGGAATGCGAGTGAAGAAATAGAATTCCGCGTTGAACAGCTCAATATGCAGCACGCGCTGCAGGAATTCGCGGATCGCTTCCAGGTTCACCGTGATCACCAAGCCAAGGACATAGCCAAGCAACGTGCCGAGAATGCCGATGCTCGCGCCCGACAGGATGAAGATCCGCAGGATCATGCCGCGCGAGGCGCCCATCGTCCGCAGGATGGCGATGTCGCGGCCCTTGTCCTTCACCATCATGATCATGCCGGAGACGATGTTGAACGCAGCGACGACGATGATCAGCGCCAGGATCAAGAACATCACGTTGCGCTCGATGGTAACGACGTTGACGAGGCTGCTGTTGGTCTGCAGCCAGTCGAGCACGCGGACCTGATCGCCGAGCGCGGCGGAAATCAGCCGCGCTTCGCGCGCGGCTTCGTCGGCATTGGTCACAAAGACTTCGAGGTCGGTTACCTGGCCGGGCATCTTGAAGAAGACCTGCGCCGCCGACAGCGGCACATAGATGTACGAATTGTCGTACTCGTAGAACCCGACATCGAACAGCGCCGCGATCGTGTAGGTCTTGAGCCGGGGCATCGTGCCGAAAGCGGTGTCGGTACCCTCGGGCGAGATCAGCGTGAGCTTGTCGCCGACCTTGAGGCTAAGGCGGGTCGCCAGCCGGTCGCCGACCGCGATGTTGTCGTCGCCGAAATCGGCGAGCGAGCCGCCCACGATGTGATCGGAGATCAGCTTGAGCCGGCGCAGGGCGTCGGGGCTGATGCCGCGCACCAGCGCGCCCGAGGCGGTATAGGGCGTGGTCGCCATGACCTGGCCTTCGACGAGGGGCGTCGCGCTCACCACCCCCGGCACCGCCCGCACCTTGGCGGCAACCGCGTCGTAGTCGGTAAGCCGGCCCTGCGCCGAATAGATCGAGAGATGCCCGTTAAAGCCGAGGATGCGGCCGACAAGATCGGCGCGAAACCCGTTCATCACCGACATCACGATGATCAGCGTCGCCACCCCGAGGGCGATTCCCAATAGCGAGAAGATCGCGATGACCGAGACAAACCCTTCCTGGCGCCGCGCCCGCAAATAGCGGAACGCGACCATGCGCTCAAAGGCGCCGAAGATCATCGTTTGAACCCTCTCCCGCATGCGGGAGAGGGAGGGACCCATCGCGATAGCGATGGAAGGGTGAGAGTTTCCCGGGCGCTCGGTGCGTATCCCCACTCACCCTGCCCGCTCCCCTCGCCCGAGGGGAGAGGGGGTTTGGTAAAACCGCTCACTGGCCATTCACGCGCTGCAGTGCCGCCTCCACCGGCAAATCCTGACGCTCGCCGGTGCGGCGGCTCTTGACTTCGAGCGTACCGGCGGCGAGTCCGCGCGGCCCGACGATCAGCTGCCACGGCAGGCCGATCAAATCCATCGTCGCGAATTTCGCACCCGGCGATTCGTCGCGATCGTCATAGAGAACGGTAATCGCTGCCGCGCGCAACTTGCCGTAAAGCTCGTCAGCCGCGGCGACGCATTTCGCGTCCCCGCCCCGGAGGTTGACGAGACCGACCTGAAACGGCGCGACGCTGGCGGGCCAGATGATTCCGTTGTCGTCGTGGTTCGCCTCGATCAGCGCGCCGACCAGCCGCGACACGCCGATCCCGTAGGAGCCCATCTCCAGCGGCACGCTGCTGCCATCGGCGAGGCTCGCGACCGCGCCCATCGGTTTTGAATATTTGGCGCCGAAATAGAAGGTCTGGCCGACCTCGATCCCGCGCGCGGTGACGAGCTGGTCGGCCGGCACCGGGCATTTCGCCGAGTCATGGATGTCGCTGGTCGCGGCATAAAGGCTGGTGAAGCGCGTCACGGCCGCTTCCAGCGCATCGCGCCCCGACTCCTCGTACCAGCCCGCCTCAACGCTGTCCAAATTCATTTCAAGGTAATCGGGATGGACGAAAACCTCACTCTCGCCGGTCTCGGCGAGAACCTGGAATTCATGGGAAAGATCGCCGCCGATCGGCCCGGTTTCGGCGCGCATCGGTATCGCCTTCAGCCCCATCCGGGCGAAGGTGCGCAGGTAGGCGACGAACATCTTGTTGTAGGAGTGCTTCGCGCCCGCCGCGTCGAGGTCGAAGCTATAGGCGTCTTTCATCAGGAACTCGCGGCCGCGCATCACGCCGAAACGCGGGCGTACCTCGTCGCGAAATTTCCACTGGATGTGATAGAGGTTTCTCGGCAGGTCGCGATAGCTCTTGATCGAGGCGCGGATAATCTCGGTGACCTGCTCCTCGTTGGTCGGGCCGTAGAGCATCTCGCGCTCGTGGCGGTCGCGGATGCGCAGCATCTCCTTGCCGTAGTCGTCGTAGCGCCCGCTCTCGCGCCATAATTCGGCGGGCTGGATCGTCGGCATCAGAATTTCCTGCGCGCCGCTCCTGTCCTGCTCTTCGCGCACGATCTGCTCGACCCGTTTGAGGACGCGTAGGCCGAGCGGCAGCCAGGAATAGATGCCGGCGCTCGACTGGCGGATCATCCCGGCGCGTAACATCAGCCGGTGCGAGACGATCTGCGCCTCGGCTGGATTTTCACGCAATAGCGGCAAAAAATATTGAGAGAGACGCATATACGACCTTATCGGCGACCGATTTTACGACGGCGCGCACATTAAGCGCGCTTGGTGAGGTCGTAAACGCTGATCGCTCCGCCCCGGCGGTAACACAACGCGACCCCGCAGAGCCCAGTACTGCCCGCAATTTTCACCGGCAATTACGCCACGTTTTGAAAGAAACCGCGTGACCGGCTGCCGCATGCTGCGTAAGATGACAGCAATAGCACTCAGCATGGGCAATTAGCCCGGCCCGAGTTCAGGGAGGCTCTGACGACCGGTTGACGGCAGTGGTCCGCGGCCGGAGAAATCGGGAAAGCTGCAGGCAGGGCATCGGCCCTGCCTATTTTTTATGCAGGTAACTCTGGCAGGCGCGATAATCGGCGAACGCTGGAGTGCCATATTGGCGATTGCGAAACGGACGCGCGCGATTATTCTGCGCGCCCTTCACCGAAAACGGGAACACACCTGCCGGCATTGATGCCGGGGGAACAAAGGACGAGGCGATGGCACGCAGCAACGGCTGGCATTTCTTTATGAATCCGGGGCCGACCAACATCCCGGACCGCATCCTGCGCGCGATGGACCGGGGTACGATCGATTTCACCGGCGGCGCGTTCAAGGAAATTTCCGAGGAATGCTTTGCCGGCCTGCAGCGCGTCTTCAAGACCAAGCAGCCCATCCTTGGCTATGCCGCGACCGGTCACGGCGCGTGGGAGGCGGCGCTGGTCAATCTGTTCTCGCCCGGCGACAAGGTGCTTATCACCGAAAGCGGCTATTTCTCGCTGAATTGGGGCCTGCGCGCCGAGGCGTTCGGGCTTCAGGTCGAGACGTTGCCGAATGATTGGCGCCGGCCGGTCGACCCCGCCAAGCTCGAAGCGCGGTTGCGCGAAGACAAGAACCACGAGATCAAGGCGGTGCTCACCGTCCATAACGAGACCTCGACCGGCGTCCGCCATCCTGTGGCGGCGATGCGAACGGCGATCGACGCCGCGCGGCACCCGGCGTTGTTCTGCGTCGACGTGATCTCCTCGCTCGGCTCGTTCGATTTTCGGATGGATGACTGGGGCGTCGACGTTGTCGTCGTCGGCTCGCAGAAAGGACTGATGCTGCCGACCGGCATGGCGTTTACAGGGGTCAGCGCCAAGGCGATCGCGGCGATGGCGGCGGCCAAGCTGCCGCGCGTCTATTGGGATTGGCGCCGCCTCCTCGGCCAAGCCGATCCCAAGCAAGGCTACTGGAATGGCACCGTACCCGTGCACTTCTTCTACGGGCTGCGCGAGGCGCTGCGCATGTTCGAGGAAGAGGGGCTCGATAATGTCTTCGCGCGCCATCATCGCCTCGCGGAAGCGACCCGCCGCGCGGTGCGCACCTGGCGGCAGAATGACGGGCCGGAAATCTTCGCGATCGACCCCGAGGGCCAGTCCGACACCGTGACCGCGGTGCTGCTGCCCGACGGCTACGACGCCGACGCGGTGCGCGCGCATTGTCTTGAAAAGTTCAACGTGTCGCTCGGCGGCGGCCTGGGGCATCTGCGCGGCAAATTGTTTCGCATCGGCCATCTCGGCGATCTCAACGAGACCATGGTGCTGGGCTCGCTCGCGGCGGTCGAGATGGCGCTCGACCTTACCGGCGTTCCTCATGGTCGCGGCGGCGTGGCTGCGGCGATGGAATATCTGACGAGCGGCACTTGAACAAACCGTAGATCAACCGTTGCGTTCGCCAAATAAAACATCGGTGAACGAAACGCGTTTGCACGCCGGAACCAGCCTTTCCTTTTGGTGTTAGCGACGCGAACTCGCACCACGTAGAGGAACAGGCTGTGAAACCCATAGTAATAGCGGCGGCATTTGCGCTCCTCGCCGGTCCTGCCTTGGCGCAGTCGATGACCGAAACCAAGACCACGACGACCACAACGATCGCACCGGCGGAAGAGACCGAGATGCAAACATACATCACGCACGAGCATCCGGTAGCCGTCGCGCCGCCTCCCGGCTTTAGCGTGACTACCGGCGCCGTGGTACCGCAATCGGTCGAACTCACCCCCTTCCCGGCCGAGCGCCACTGGGCCTACGATTACGCGACGATCGGCGACCAAACAGTCCTGGTTGACCCGCACACTCGCGAAGTCATCCGCATCTTCCACTAAAATGCGGCACTGAGAGAGCCGTCCGAGGTGCGACCCCGGGCGGCGTTTTTTTTGGCGATGGTTGCGCTACGGCGATGGTTGCGCGGTCGCGGCGCGGCCTGTATAACCCGCGCCTTCTCAAAAGGCGCGCGCGATGAAAGAAGGCATCCATCCCGACTATCACGAGATCACGGTGCTGATGACCGACGGCAGCTCGTACAAGACGCGGTCGACCTACGGGAAGGCGGGCGACACGCTGCGCCTCGACATCGACCCGAAATCGCACCCGGCGTGGACCGGTGGCCAGCAGCGCCTGCTCGACACGGGCGGCCAGCTCGCCCGCTTCAACAAACGTTTCCAGGGCTTCGGGCTAAAGTCCTAGCTCCCGCGCCGGGCGGCGTTACGACTCAAGAAGCGCCGCACCAGGGTGCCGGTACAGGTGCTTGAAACCGCCTTTCGCCCTCCCTAAATCAATACTGCGCGAACGCCCAATGGGGGTCGCGTATTGCCAATGGCTCTGGACCATTTGGTCGGGGCCTAACCCAGTTGCTCGATGGAGGACTTGGAAATGGATCGCTTTGACTTTTCTCCCCTGTTCCGCTCGACGATCGGCTTTGACCGTCTGGCCCGTCTGGTCGACAGCGCCACGCGCTTTGACACGTCCGCCCCCACCTATCCGCCCTATAACATCGAGTCGACCGGCGACGACTCCTACCGCCTGACGATGGCGGTGGCCGGGTTCTCGCGCGAAGAGATCGACATCACCGTCGAGAAGAACTCGCTGGTGATCGCGGCCAAGGCACAGAAGGAAGACGAGGAGACGACCCAGGGGCGATACCTGCACCGCGGCATCGCCCGGCGCGCCTTCGAGCGGCGCTTCAGCCTTGCCGACCATATCAAGGTGACCGGAGCCAGCATGGATAACGGGCTCCTGCACGTCGACCTGGTTCGCGAGGTGCCGGAAGAGGCGAAGCCCCGCCAGATCAAGATCGGTGAGGCAGCCGCTCCGAAGCAGGTCGAACAGCAAAAGGCTGCGTAACCTTTCGCTAGCCGAACAGCGAAACGCCCCCGGACGCCCGGGGGCGTTTTTGCGTTGGCGCGCTCTACAGCCCGCCCCGCTCGACGACGAAATCGATGATCTGCGACACCCCGTCGCCGGCTTTGAGGTTGGTGAACACGAACGGACGTTCGGCACGCATGTTGCGCGCGTCGCGATCCATCACTTCAAGACTCGCCCCAACCAGCGGTGCCAGGTCGACTTTGTTGATGATCAGCAAATCAGACCGAGTGATCCCTGGCCCGCCCTTGCGCGGGATTTTGTCGCCGGCAGCCACATCGATTACGTAAATCGTCAGATCTGCCAGCTCCGGCGAGAACGTCGCCGCCAAATTGTCGCCGCCCGACTCGATGAGGATCATGTCGAGTCGCGGGAAGAGGCGGTTCAACTCGTCGACCGCCGCGAGGTTGATCGAGGCGTCCTCGCGGATCGCGGTATGCGGACACCCGCCGGTCTCGACGCCGCGAATGCGTTCGGGCGGCAGCGCGCCGCTGCGGGTGAGAAATTCGGCGTCCTCGCGGGTATAGATGTCGTTGGTGATGGCGACGATCTCGAAACGGTCGCGCATACGCTTGCAGAGATGGTCCATCAGCGCGGTCTTCCCCGAACCGACCGGCCCGCCAATGCCGACACGCAGCGGGTCGCTCATGAGCGGAAGAGCCTCGAATAAAGGGTTTCGTGCGCCATCGACGCGAGATCGAGCGCGAACGTCGCCGAGCCGAAATCCTCTCGCTCGCGCGCGAGCGAGGCCGTGACCGATACCGCAACCACCGGCTCCAGCGCGGCCAGGATGCGCTGCCCGTCGCTCTGTCCGATAATCCCGAGCCGGAGCCCGGCAGACATCAGATTGGCGGCGAATGCCTGCAGATACGCGGTCAGCGCTTCTTCGAGGCCCGCCCCGGCGCGCGACGCGGCCACACCGAACGCGGCGGCGTGGCAGATACCCTCACCCTCCCACGCCTTCGGCGCGGGTCCCTCCCTCTTCCCGCTCGCGGGGCGAGGGGTAAAGGCTCCGGCGCGTTCCCTCGCCCCGTTTACGCGGAGAGGGTTTGGGTGAGGGGCAGCCCACGCTGCATCATAAGCCGCCATGAACGCCGCGCCTTGCTGCCCGGACTCCAGCGCCAATTCGGCGGTTGCCCGATAGGCGACGCCCCGTCGGTTCACTTCGGCGAGCGCCGGTTCATCACCCGCCGCCGCGGCGCGCCACGCATCGCACAGGATGTCGGCATCGACCCGGCCGCTGCCATGGGCGATGGTCGCGGCAACCCAGGTTTGTAGTGTCGCACGATCGTGCACCGCCCCATCTGCGGCCGCTGCCTCCAACCCGTGCGAATAGCTGAACCCGCCGGTCGGGAAGGCCGGCGACGCCCAGGCGAGCAGCCGGTACAAGGCGGTCGTGTCAATGGTCATGGTCTGAGCCGGCGTAGGCGCCGGTTTCGGGATCGAACGGCGCGCTCAATCGCGTCACGCGACCGCCAAGCTTCTCGACCATGTCGGCAATGACATGGTCGTCGCGAATGCGCAGCCGTCCTTCGAGCGCCTGCACCGGCAGATGGCGGTTGCCGAGATGCCACGCGAGCCGGAGCAGATCAATCGGGCCAATGGCCTCGATCTCCAGCACCCGCTCCGGCGCGGCGCAAACCCGCACATAGCCGCCATCGTCAAGCTCGAGGCCGTCGCCGTCGGCCATGTGCTGCACCCGCGGCAGGTCGAGCAGGAATGGATTGCCGCTGTCGGCAACAAGCCGCAGCCGGCGGCGATGGCGGTCGACAAAAGCAAGGGTCACGCTGTCCCCCGCCGCGCCTTCCGGCCAATTTCCGGACTTATGAACCGCAATCGCTCGCCGCATCACACTCACGTCAATACAGGAAATACCGCTGCGCCATCGGCAGCACCGTGGCCGGCTCGCAGGTCAGGTGAACACCATCGGCACGCACCTCGTAGGTCTCAGGGTCGACCGTGACGTTGGGGGTCGCGGCATTGTGCACCATCTGCGCTTTGCCGATCATGCGAATGCCGCGCGCCGGCAGCACCTGGCGTGCAAGCCCCAGCGCCTCCGGCAGCCCCTCGTTGATAGCCACCGTCGGCAGGAAGGTCACCGCTGTCGCGGCCACCGCCTTGCCGTAAGCGCCGTACATCGGCCGGTAATGCACGGGTTGCGGCGTCGGGATCGAGGCGTTGGGGTCGCCCATCAGCGCCGCCACAATCATCCCGCCGCGCAGCACGACATCCGGCTTCACCCCGAAGAATGCCGGCGACCAGATCACCAGGTCGGCCAGCTTGCCCACCTCCACCGAGCCGACATGCTCGGCGAGGCCGTGGGTCAGCGCCGGGTTGATCGTGTATTTCGCAACGTAGCGCTTGACTCGGAAATTGTCGTTGCGCCCGCTGTCTTCCGGCAGCTTGCCGCGCTGGCGCTTCATCTTGTCGGCGGTCTGCCAGGTGCGGATTAGCACCTCGCCGCAGCGGCCCATCGCCTGGCTGTCCGACGACATCATGCTGAATGCGCCGAGGTCGTGCAGGATGTCCTCGGCGGCGATCGTCTCGCGGCGGATGCGGCTTTCGGCGAACGCGACATCCTCCGGGATGCGCGGGTCGAGGTGGTGGCACACCATCAGCATGTCGAGATGCTCGTCGATGGTGTTGACCGTGTAGGGCCGCGTCGGGTTGGTCGATGACGGCAGCACGTTAGGCAGGGCGCAGACCTTGATGATGTCGGGCGCGTGCCCGCCGCCGGCGCCCTCGGTGTGAAAGGCGTGGATGTTGCGGCCCTTGAACGCCGCGATCGTGTCCTCGACAAAGCCGCTCTCGTTGAGCGTATCCGTGTGGATCGCCACCGCGATATCGAGCTGCTCGGCGACCGACAGGCAGCAATCGATCGCCGCCGGGGTGGTGCCCCAATCCTCGTGCAGCTTGAGACCGCAGGCGCCGGCCTCGACCATCTCGATAAGCGCCGCCGGATCAGAGGCGTTGCCCTTGCCGAAAAAGCCGAGATTGACCGGGATGCCCTCGGCCGCCTGGATCGCCCGCGCCAGATGCCACGGGCCCGGCGTACAGGTCGTCGCCGCGGTGCCCGCGGCCGGCCCCGTGCCGCCGCCGAGCATCGTGGTGATGCCGCTATAGAGCGCGTCCTCCGCTTGTTGCGGGCAGATCATATGGATGTGCGAGTCGATGCCGCCGGCGGTGACGATCTTGCCCTCGCCGGCGATGATCTCGGTGCCGGGGCCGATGACGATGTCGATTCCGGGCTGGATATCGGGGTTGCCGGCCTTGCCAAACCCGGCGATGCGCCCGTTCTTAAGCCCGATATCGGCCTTGACGATGCCCCAGTGATCGAGAATCACGGCGTTGGTGATGACCGTATCGACCGCGCCGCCAGCACGGGTGACCTGGCTCTGGCCCATGCCGTCGCGAATTACTTTGCCGCCACCGAACTTGACCTCCTCGCCATAGATCGTGCGGTCGCGTTCGACCTCGATGACGAGCTCGGTGTCGGCGAGGCGGATGCGGTCGCCCGTCGTCGGCCCGAACATCGCGGCATAGGCGCCGCGGCCGATCGTGTTGGCCATCAGAGCGCCCCGTTGATCTTGCTGTTGAAGCCGATGACGACGCGCGCGCCGGCATAGGCGACGAGCCGCACCTCGCGGCTTTGCCCCGGCTCGAAGCGGGTCGCGGTGCCGGCGGGGATGTCCAGGCGGAAGCCGCGCGCCTTGTCGCGATCGAACGACAGCGCCGCGTTGGTCTCGAAGAAATGATAGTGCGAGCCGACCTGTATCGGCCGATCTCCGGTATTGGCGACAATCAGCGTCACGGTCGGTCGGCCGGCGTTCAGCTCAATCTCGCCGTCGGCGACGATGATTTCGCCAGGGATCATCTGATCGGCTCGTGCACGGTGACGAGCTTGGTGCCGTCGGGGAAGGTCGCCTCGACCTGGATTTCGTGGACCATCTCGGGCACACCGTCCATGACCTGATCGCGGGTGAGCACAGCACCGCCGTCCCGCATCAGCTCGGCAACGGTCTTGCCGTCGCGGGCGCCTTCAAGCACATAGTCGGTAATGAGCGCGATCGCCTCCGGGTAATTGAGCTTGACGCCGCGTTTCAGGCGGCGCTCGGCGACCATCGCCGCGACCGCGACGATCAGCTTGTCTTTTTCGCGCGGTGTCAGGTTCATCGACCCTCCCCCAGGCCCGGCGGCCGGCCCATTCCTTAGGCATCAAACGTGCCAAAGCCGCGGCAAAACCGGCGGCAATCCCATCGCCGCCGCGCGCAAATGGCAAGCAAGTTCAGCATAGGCTCGGCGCAGCTTCATCGCCTCGCCCAGCCAACGCGCGATCAGCAGCCCGTTGACCGCGGTGACACCGGCCCGCAGCCCTTCTACGCTCGCCCCATGTGCCTGGCGCGCCGCCTTGATGAATCGGCGCGGCTCGCCATCGCGCGGCGCGAAGATCAGCGTGCCACAGGCTTCGGCGCCTGCGAAGCAGGCTGGATTGTCCACGACCGCCGCCGCATCGTCAGCGACATGAAGCGCGTCGCCCCAAACGAGCGCACCGTCGCGCCAGACCTCCCAGCCCTCATGCAGCAAGCCGTCCGAAAACCGCTCGCCCATCGCGATGCGGCCAAAGACGATAATGCCCCCGCCGAGAAACCCACCGTCGCCCCGGAGATCGACCCGGGTCGTCCGCCGCAACTTCGCGCGATCGAAGACGATCGTCTCGGGCGGTAGAAACTCGAGCCACGCGCCTGCCTCGACGTTGAGCCGCTGGTCGATCGCCGTCGTCGGCCCGGTCGAGCGGTAGATTTTCTCAGCCGCCGAGCCGGTAATGTGAGCGGCCGCTTCTGTGCTGACCGTGACAGCAATGTCTATCCTGTCGCCCGCAACAAATCCGCCCGATGTGGTGACCAGCACCGCCGTTGGCAAATCGTCATCGGCTGGTGTCGGAAACAACACGCGCAGCGGGTTCTTTTCGTAGAGATGAGCTAGCCGGGTCGTTCCGCGGCTGACGACGAACCCAATCTCGGCAACACCATTTACCGATGTCATTGCGGGGCGCTGCTCCGCAGCGAACCCGGAGCCCATGAACGCAGGCCGATCAAGATTTGCTCGGACCTTCGGCGACATCACCGAAGCGGTCGTGGTGATGGGTTCCGGCTTCATCGCTGGGCGATGCCCCGGAATGACAACCGATGGCTCAATACCCGAGCGCCAGCCCGTCCTTGCGCGGCTCGGAGCCGCCGATCAGCGCGCCGCGCTCATGGTCGATCCATATCGCCTGGCAGCCGCCGACCGGCACCTTCATCACGTCGATCTGGTGACCGCGCCCCGCGAGGTCGCTTTTGACGGCGTCGGAGACCGTGGATTCGACGCGCAGCTGATTGCGCGAGGCGAAGGTGCGCGGGACCTCCGCCGCCTGCTGCGGATCGAGCCCGCGATCGAGCATCTGGTGGGCGATATGCGCGTGGCCGACCGCCTGGTACTGGCCGCCCATCACGCCGTAGGGCATCACCGCGCGGCGATCCTTGACCAGCATCGCCGGGATGATCGTGTGGAACGGCCGCTTGCGGGGCGCGATCGCGTTGGCATGACCGGGGATGGTGCGAAAGCTCGTGCCGCGATTGTGCAGCAGCACGCCGGTCTCGGGCGCCATGATGCCAGTGCCAAATGACGAGAACAGCGAGTTGATGAACGACACGGCGCTGCCGTCGCGATCGACCGCGCAAAGATAGACCGTGTCGGTGTGCTCGGTGCCGCCGTTCCAATCCGGGCCCGGCATTGCGCGATCCATGCCGATTTTCGCGCGCGCCTGATTTACCCAGTCATCGGACAGAAAATGCGCCACATCGACCTCGACCTGCGCCGGATCGGCGATGTGCTCGTCGCGGACGTGATAGGCGGCCTTGGTGGCCTCGGCGAAGAGATGGATGCGGTCGGCCTCGCTCAACGCGTCGCCGCCCATCGGGAAGCCTTCGAGCTGGCGCAGGATCATCAACGCCGCGAGGCCTTGGCCGTTGGGCGGGCACTCATAGACATCGTAGCCACGGTAGGACGCATGGATCGGCTCGACCCATTCGCAGCGTTGCGCGGCAAAATCTTCCTCCTCGTGCAGCCCGCCGAGCTCCTTGAGCCGGGCGAGAATGTCCGCCATCACCGAACCTTCGTAGAACGCGGCGCGGCCCTCTCGGCCGATCTTGCGCAAGGTCGCGGCGAGCGCCGGGTTCTTCATGCGATCGCCAACCACGGGCGGCTTGCCATTGGGCAGCATGACCTTAGCGGTGTAGGGGTCCTGCAGCTTCCAGGCGTTACGCTCCCAATCCCAGGCGACGCGCGGCGTGACGAGATACCCCTCCTCCGCGGCCTGCGCCGCCGGCTCCAGCAGCTCGGACAGCGGCTTCGAACCGTATTTCTCGTTGAGTGTGCACCAAGCGTCGACCGCGCCGGGCAGGGTCACGGCGTGTGCGGTCTGCGTCGAGATCTGGCGGATCTGCCGCTCGGCATACCAGTCGACCGTCGCCGCCTTGGGCGCGCGGCCCGAGCCGTTGAGCGCGACGGGCAGCGAACCGCCCTTCGAGTAAAGACAGAAGCAGTCGCCGCCGATGCCGGTACTTTGCGGCTCGACCACGCCCTGCACCGCGACTGCGGCGATCGCCGCGTCCATCGCATTGCCGCCGGCGCGCAACACGTCGAGCCCGGCCAATGTTGCCCGCGGCGCCGAGGTGGCGACCATGCCGTTTGCCGCGACCGCCGCCGAGCGGCCCGGAACACTGAAATCGCGCATTTCCGTTTGGGTCTCCTGCTGACACGCCGCAGCGCATTCCTGACCGGCGGGCTTATCGCTTGTCGCCTTGTCTTGCAACGCCTTAGGTTGCAGGGCAGCCCGCAGCGCAGGAAGAACCATGGACGGCAGTCTCGAATTTCCCGTAGCGACGCCGCCGGCGCCCGGTGAAGCCGTCTCGATCGCTCCTGGCGTTCATTGGCTGCGCATGCGGCTGCCCTTCGCGCTCAACCACATCAATCTTTGGCTGCTCGAGGACGGGCCGGGCTGGACCATCGTCGATTGCGGCTATGCGCTTGACGAAACGCGCGACGCCTGGCAAC
>Ga0335074_10008652_pt1 | contig 14157 bp, 17 predicted proteins | sample Lox_Sample_23_FD_206715 | JGI IMG/M metagenome (GOLD analysis project Ga0335074, IMG submission 206715) | Soil microbial communities from Loxahatchee National Wildlife Refuge, Florida, United States - Lox_Sample_2.3 | ecosystem: Environmental > Terrestrial > Soil > Wetlands | place: USA...
TGGTCCCCAGCGACTGCGATGACTCGCTTGATGTAGCTCTTCGAAGGATCGCGCGGATAGCGGAATACCACGATATCGCCCCGCTCGATCGGCTCCAGCCTATAGACGAATTTGTTCACGAAGATGCGTTCCTGATCTTCGAGCGAAGGCATCATGCTCGTGCCCTCGACTTTCACAGGCTGATAAAGAAATACGATGATGAAGGCGGAGATCGCCAGCGAGATGATCAGGTCGCGGATCCAAACGCCGAAGCTTGCTTTCACGCGAGGCCGAGCGGGCTGCGGGCCAGAGCCGTTCGCCAACAATGAGGCGGACACGCTTGTGCGCGAGGATGGATTGGGTTGGGGGTTCGGCTCTGGCATGCCGGTTCTATTCTATACAGAGCACACCGGATGTGCCTAAGGTTGTATTTCGTCGGTACTGGTGCCGTTTCATTTGCACAGACATTCGGCGCTAGACTAGTATCATGCCTAAGCGCAAACTGCGGATCGTAAGAAAATCCCCACCCCCCATCATCGGCGTGTGCGAACACTGCAACGCACAGTTTCGGTCGGACAAGATTATTGGCGTGGAAGATGTTAAAGCACAGTTTAAGGTCCATAGGTGCCGCGCGATGGACAGCAGTCAGAATGCTTTGCGAATCGTGCGAGAGGCGACCGATGGCAAGTAGCCGTTTCATTGTCCCTCCGCCTTTAGTATTTTTTCCTGCATCGCCAGAAAGTGCTCATATTTTAAGAGCACAGCTAGCGGTTTGTCGTTGTCCTGAATCACCAGCGTCTTATCGAGTTCACGAAGCTGCGTCACATTTAACGCCCGTAGGCGGCTGATCCCGACGTGCTGCACGCTTGGGTCCAGGTACGGAATCTCGACATGGTTTGCTTTTGCCATAAATCCTCTTAGTTGGAGCGTGCCAGCGCCTTCAACACGAGTTCTTTGTCCACTTTTGCGTTTGGTTTTCGTCGAGGCAACATGGCACACAATTCTTCCAGCGTCCAAACGTGATCAGTCAATCCCGCCTCCATCGCGGGAGTCACGCGAAGTGACGAATGCACACGGCAGAAGTTGTAATGAAAGAAATACAGCGCGACCTGATGGCCGTGATTCTCAACTTTCTTGCTATGGCCATTCGTGAGCCGCGTGAAACGGCGCATTCCCATTCGCATCGAAAGGTTCTGCCGTTCGACGTAGCTGGTAGAAATGTACTTCGGGTCAGGCTTGCCGCTCAACACCCCAGTACGGCATCCGATGCACGTAGCAGGGCTATAGCGCGATTCAGGATTGTCGTTTGATGCACCGTAGATTTTAATGAGCATCGCATAGTCGATTTCCGAGCCGAAAGCGTTCTCCACAGCCTCAGCGTACACACGATGGCCGTCTGTCGTTAGCTGAATCCTGTTGCTGATGCGCGAGGCAACGTCTTGCATAAAGGCTTGCGCCGTAGATGCACCGCGATCCCCAAGCATGTAGGAAATAATCAACTTTGAATCAGCGTCAATCGCCGTCCACGTCCAAACACTGCCGAATCCAGCCTGTACTTGCTCTAGCGTGAGGTTCTTGTCCTTACCGAGCACGAATGCCCAGATTTCATCGCATTGAACGCGCTTCACTTCCAGACCGCGCACTATTGCATCGTGATACGCAGCACATGCGCATCCGGCATCTTCCAAGAGCCGCAACACGGTATGTTTCCCCACTCCGAGCATTCGGCACGTCGCGTTAATCGAATTGCCTTCCACTAAGGCCGCTATGATCTGGCACCGCTTCGATATGTTGAGTTGATTCATTGCCGTTCAACCTGCCTAATAATAGGCAATATAACGGCAAATGTCAAGCCTTATTTTGCTTTTATTCGGTGTTTATTTTGACGTATAATCTCGACGAAACCAAGAATTAGGGTTGCCAACGGAACTCCGATTAGGGCGCAAAGGAGCATATAAATCTTTATGGTCGCGGCCATTCTAGCAATCCGGTGGTCTCTTTCTGACATTTGGAATAATGCAAGTTTCCTTGAGATAGCAGCCGCCTGTTCAACGCTGACACTAATTGGCGGAGCGGTGCTAGAAGAGTGGCCGAAGCTGAAACAAATGGGGTTGCTCACAGCTAAAGTAATTGCTTTCCGAAGCACGTCATTCGAGCGCTGCGTGTTGAAAAAGCTGGTGCGCCATTCGACAGGAATAATCCTAGTCGTTGCGGGAATAGCTGGAGAGTTAATCTTTGAGACGCGGACATTCATCGTCGAAGACAAACAGCAGTCTGCTGCGGAACTAACGATAGCGGCACTAAAATCCGCGTCTGCCAAAGACGAGCTTGAAGCGGCGCAGCTCCGAAAAGACTCCGAGAAATTAAAGAAGGATGCTGAAGACGAGCACACAGCTCGCGTCGAAATCGAAGCCAAAGTTGCTTGGCGTCGATTAAGTAACAAGGAAAAGTCTGACCTTGCATCTGCATTAGGAAAGTTCCCTCCGAATTCAGAAGGGGCTAGTTTCTGGACCCTAGCGGGAGACGCCGAAGCTGAGGCTTTCGCGGTTGATTTGGCAGAAGCGATAAAGCTAACCGGCGTCGTTGTACAACCGCCGGGAGAAATAATGGCGATGCGCTCGGCTGGGAAATTCGGAGACCCCATAAAGCCATTCGACCTTGGGGTAAGCATAATATCGACAAAAGATGAGATTAGCCGAAACTTTGCGGAACACCTGATCAAAGAATTAAATAACCGAGGCTTTGACACGTATCGACAGAAAGACCCAGCATTTAAGGACAGCTCGGTACCACAAATTGAAGTATTTGTACATCCTCGTCCGCAAGGACCGCAAGGTGAATACAGACTCCAAGCAGAGCGTGAAGCGAAGGCCAAGATCGCGGCTAAAGCCAAGTAACGGGGTGTGGATGTTAAACGGCACCAGTACCATTTCGTCGCCGTATTTGCGAACGCGGGGCGGCCTGCGCTTCGCTTGGGGTTACAATATCGCATCGGATCAGGGATCAGAAATCAGAGGCCAGCTCAATAATTGATGCCGTCCTCCGGCCCTGAGCCCTCTTCTGGCACATCGGATATTGGGGGGAATCTCATGCTGCGCCTCTATCGCAACAAGTTCGTTTTCCGCGCGCTCACCTTGGCGTGTTTGGTGTTCGCGATCTTTGCCGTGACCGCGCCCTCGGCGATCACAGAAGATCAAGGCGAGATTCCGGCGTACAATGCTGCTCCTCCGCCGAAGGGCGCCAAGCTGCCGCCGATCCTGACCAAAGCCGATTTGTGGGGTGCGGATGCGCAGTATCCGTATCAGACCCATGCCTACGAGCTCGCCGCGAAGATTCCGATCGTGCTTCATCAGCAACCCTGCTACTGCTATTGCGATCGCATGGGCCACAACAGCCTGCACAGCTGCTTCGAGGGCAGGCACGGAGCGGAATGCGCCACTTGCCTGAAAGAGCTGTACTACTCTTATGTGCAGCACAAGAAGGGGAAGACGGCGGCACAGATTCGCGCCGGCATCATCAAAGGCGAATGGCGGCAGATCGATCTCCAGAAGGCAGCGGAGATCAACTAGCCCCTGAGTCCCGAGTCGCGGAGCCGTGAGCGAGAACCATCGCCCCCAGGAATGATCTCAGCGACACGGGAGCGCATCGGCGTTTCATGGTCATTGAATGGCTTGGGAACCGGGATTACCGGACTCCGGGTAGTGTCTTAAATGTGCGTTGATTCAGACACTACCGGACTCCGGACTGGCTGGACCTTACCCCACCCTTTGAGTGATACTGGACAGCTCAGGCAAGTTAGGTCTCACACGCGAGCAGAATTCCAAGGAGTTTCTTATTCCCAAAAGTACAGGAAGAATTTTGCACATGGCTCAGAAACCCACCCCGAAGAAGTCCATGGCGGAAGACCCGCATTACGAGCAGGCGCTGCAAAGTTATGAAGCCGGGCTCCGCGCCATGCAGGAGCATAAGTTCGACAAAGCAAAACCGCATTTTCAAAAAGTGGCCTCTGGTTCGAGCAAGGAACTGGCTGACCGGGCCAATGTTCATCTCAACATCTGCAATCAGCACATGGAGCGTGCAGCGGCCACCCAATTCTATACAGCCGAGGAGCACTTCGACTACGCAGTTTCCCTGATGAATTTGGGCGACTACGTGAGCGCGCGCGAACATCTTGAAAAGCTGCTCAAACAAAACCCTAAGGCCGATTATGTCATCTATGGCATGGCTGCGCTCGACTGCATAACTGGCCGGGTGGAGGAGTCCCTTAAGCGTCTGGATGAGGCTTTGCGCGCCAATCCGCAACTTCGATTTCAGGCCCGGAATGATTCTGACTTCCAGAATCTGGCCGAGGATCCCCGCTTCACCGAGTTGCTCTATCCTGATCCCGGAGCCGAAGTTGGTTCCGGGGATGGTGATTTCGGCGGGACAGAATCGTTTTGATCCCTACAAGGGCCAGCTCCTGAGGATCTGCCATGCAGCCTAAAGCCATTGAAGTCCTTTCCGCAGAGAAGACAGTTTGCGAGCGCTCGTTGCGGGTGGTCGCGATCGGAGGAGGCACGGGGCTTTCGACGCTGCTCAAAGGGCTGAAGCAATTCGTGATTTGGCCGGCCGAACTGCCCGCGGCGCATTCCAATCTCCCGTTGATCCGCGATCTGTGCGCCATCGTTACCGTCAGCGACGATGGCGGGTCGAGCGGCCGCTTGCGCAAAGAACTCAACATGCTGCCGCCGGGCGACATCCGCAACTGCATTGTCGCCTTGAGCGAAGACGAAGCCTTGCTGTCGCGCCTGTTCCGCCATCGCTTCGACAAAGGCTCGGGACTCGAAGGCCATAGCTTCGGCAATTTGTTTCTGGCCGCCTTGACCGATCTGACCGCGGATTTTTCTGAGGCGGTTCGCCTGTCTTCCGAAATCCTGCTCACACGCGGGCATATCTATCCGGCAACGACATCGAACGTCGAGCTCGAAGCGCTGATGGATGATGGCACACGGGTTCGCGGTGAAACGAAAATCACGGCGAGTAAAGGACGCATCCGCGAGCTATCTCTGGTTCCACCGAACGTCGAACCGATGCCGCAGACCCTGGAGGCGATCGCCAATGCCGATGTCATCACGATTGGCCCCGGATCGCTTTTCACGAGCCTCATTCCTAATCTGCTGGTGCGCGGGATTTCCAAAGCTATTGTGGCTTCGCCCGCGACGAAGGTTTACATCTGCAATCTGATGACGCAGGCAAATGAGAGTTTGGGGCTCACCGCGGCCGACCACATTCGCGCCTTGAACCGCCACGCACAGAAGCCGCTATTCGATTACGCGCTGATCAATCGCACTCCAGCTTCGGACGAACTCACAGCCAAGTACGCGACCGAGGGTGCCTGCCAGATCGTGAATGATCTGGAGGCGGTCGAAGGGCTGGGCGTGATTCCAGTTCTCGGCGATTACCTCGAAGAAGACGGAGTCGCCCGCCATAACACCGCGCGTGTTGCACGCGATTTGCTGGAATTGGCGGCACAACAATCGCCGCGATAAGTCGATATATAGCAGAAGTTGGAAAGATCATGCGCTCGATCGCCTGCACCTGCTTTTTCCTGCTAATTGTTTCGGCTGTCAATTTCGCACAAACGGGCCCGGAGCAAGGCGGGAACGAAGTGCAAATCTGGATGGGCGGTGGCCATTCGGTACCGGGTGGCACCAAGAACACCAACGCGTTCAATATGGGCCTGCGCTATGGCTGGGTCATCACCGGCCCACATCTTCCCGGATTTCTGCGCGGGCGCTTCGAATATGCGGTCGATGCGGTTCCGATTTTCCTCGTCTTTCAACCGACGAACACGGCATACGGCGCGGGTTTCGATCCTCTGGGACTGAAGTGGAATTTCGAGCGACACGGGCGCATCTCTCCGTATCTGGAACTCACCGGTGGGACCTTGTTCACGAATCGCAACGTTCCGGCGGGAACCAATACGGTGAACTTCATGGATCAGGCTGCGCTGGGCATTCATCTGCTTGGCCCGCGGCGCAACCTGGCGGTCGAATTACGCTACATGCACATTTCGAATGCAGGCTTGGCCACGCCGAATCCAGGGATTAACACGGTACAGGTGAGAGTCGGTTTCGGAAGCTTCTTCCGCAAGCAGTGAGCCTAGTTTCCATGCGAAATCGAGTGGGCTTTGCGCTTTGCCGGCACCGCACGAGATAAACGTCTACCATTCCGGGTCTCGCGTATGATGGGTGCCGCTTGTTAGCGGTTCAGATTCATAGAGCAATTGCGGGAATCATATTCAGGAAAACATGAAGCACTTTCGCATTTTTGCTACGTGTGACATTGGAGAAGCCATCAACCTGCTGCGGGCGCGCGGATATGAAGTCGAAGTTTATCCCCATCCCGAGCCGCCGCCGAAGAGCCTGATCGTTGAAAAAGTTAAATCGGGCATTGACGGATTGATCACAACCCTTCGAGATCCGATCGATGCCGAGATCTTCGAGGCAGGGAAGGGGCACCTCAGAGTTGTGGCCCAGTACGCGGTTGGGTTCGACAACATCAACCGTGCCGACGCCAACCGATACAAAATTCCGTTTACCCACACGGCCGATGTTCTCACCGAGGCCACGGCGGAGTTCGCGGTTTTTATGATGGGCGAACTGGCACGCAAGATGTGGACGGCTGAGCATCTCACGCGGGAAAACAGATGGGGATACTGGCATCCATATTTGCCGTTTCTGGGCGACGAAATTACAGGAAAGACAGTCGCGGTGATCGGAACCGGCCGCATCGGCCTCGCCTTTATTAAGAAGTGTGTGGGTTTCGATATGAACATCGCCTGCTACGACCCGGCGTATCAGAATCATGATTTTGTGAAATCCATTCAGGAGATGCTCGACCTGCGGCATGCCCGCGGGTTCGCGAGAGAAAAGTCCTGGATCAAATATGTCGGCTTTGAAGATGCGTTGCGGCAGGCGGATTTCGTCAGCGTGCATGTCCCGCTTTTGCGCGAGGGCGAGAGTGACACGCCTACGTATCACCTCTTCAACGAGCAGAGTTTGCGATACATGAAGCCGACAGCGTACTTGGTGAACACGTCACGTGGGCCGGTGATTGATGAAGCCGCGCTGGCCCGCGCGCTGAAGGAAACCTGGATAGCGGGCGCGGCGCTCGATGTGTACGAAAAAGAGCCGCTCCCCCTCGATTCGCCCCTGCGTGATCCGGCGATCGAAGATCGTTGCCGGCTGATGCCGCACTTTGCCAGCGCCGCTCGCATCACACGTCTTTCTACCGATCCCGAGAAAGGTATGGCTGGGCGTTGCGTGCAGGGATTGATGGACGTGCTCGAAGGCAATTACGGCGGCGACATCACGAAGATGCCTTATGTCGTGAATAAAGAGGCGTTCGTGAAATAACGAGCGACTCGTAGCGCTCTCGCGTGTTTAACAGCATAGGGCACAACTGGGCGCAGATTTGCGCGAGATTGGTCAAAGATGGGTCACATTGTTGCCAGCGCGTAGCGCACAAGGCCGCGTAAGCGTACAATTGTCCGGAAATTCTGGTGGGGTCTAAATGAAGAAGGGTTTCGTCTCCATAATTTGTTCTGTGCTGGTTTGCGTCTCTTCACTCACGCTGGGCGCGCTGGCGAAATCGAGCGACGCCGATCGCTTGAACCTGATGCCGCAACCCAAAGAGTTTCAGTTGGGGCAGGGCGGGTTCCGGGTGAAGGCGAAGACGCGAATCATCGTGCAGCGCGGTCATCAGTCCGAAGATCGGATTGCTGCCGAAACGCTGGCCGAAGAAGTCGCAGATGAGTCCGGGATGAGGTTGGCGATCATCGGCGCAAAGGCCACCACGAAAGCCGAAGGTGGAAAAATTATGCTCGTTCGCCTGCAGGACCGTCGCGTGCGGCGGTTCCTGGCACGCAAAGGGCTCAGCGTGGACGGCTTGGTCGGGGACGATGGCTATCTGCTGTTCTCCGACAAGTCGCACCTCATTGTCGCGGCGCAAAGTGGGGAAGGACTTTTTTCAGGCGTCCAGATGCTGCGGCAGTTGCTTCGCACGCAAGGCAGGAAAGTGATCTGTCCGGCAGTGGAAATCCGCGATTGGCCAAATCTGGAGGACGCCGCGTCACAGGACGGGTTGACCCGCGATACGCCTCCCAATTTTCCACAGCTGATGCGCGTACCGAGAAGCTACTAAAAAACTTTCCACTTCACACATTGACCATCCCCAGAAGGCCCGCGTTCTTTGGTCCTGGGGACTTTTGCCTTCTCTGCTCACTGGAGATTAGGTAAGTCGCGCCGCAAAAATCGCGCTGCCCAATGATGAGATCGTCAAACTACCGAAGGGCTACTGCAACCCTGCTTGAGCCAGCATGCCTTGAAACTGATTGCGCGTGCGCATGTCGATCGACTGTGTGACCAGCCTTCCATCACGATTGAAGACGAAGCTCTTGGGAATACCTTCGACCACGAAGAGATAGCTCACTTTGCGTCCGGGATCGAGTAGAACCGGGTAGGTGATCTTGTGCTCGGCAATAAACGGGGTTACCTTCCCCGAATCCTCATCGGAAATCGCCAGAATCACGAATCCCTGGTCTTTGTATTTTGCGTAGAGAGCTTCGAGGTCGGGCATTTCTTTACGGCATGGTGGACACCATGTCGCCCAGAAATTTACCAGCACCACCTTGCCGGTCAGATCGCGCAAATGCCAGGGTTTCCCTTGCAAGTCAGAAAGAGTGAAATCGGCTTTCTGGCGGGCGTCGTCGTCGGCTTCTAATTTAGCCATGGCCACCGCATACTCTGGGTCGTCTGAACTGGCCTGCATGTGCTCGTAGCGCACCAGCGAAGCCAGTTCGGTATACAGGGATTTCGGCTTGGGTCGCCGGGAGTTTGCTTCTTCGCGCAACGCGTCGGCTAATGTGGTGGTGACTTCCTGAAGAGTGTCCCGGCCGAAGTCGCCCTCCGTGGCTCGGCTAGCGAGTCCTCCCGCGAGCATGAGCTTATTCGGACCAGCGGGCAGCGCTCTGATCTGCAACGCGAGATATTTGGTGACCCGGGCGCGAGTCGTGTCATCGAGTTGGCGCAACTGCCCGATCTGTTCTGCAATCGGCTTTTCCTGATCGCTCCAGACGATTCTGTTTTGTGCCCAAAGCACTGCGGCAAGAAGGACGATGAACGCAAGGATTCCTGCGAGTCGAGGTGAAGCGGCGGAAAAAGCTTTGTGAAGTCCCATCGTACAACGGGCCCATTCCGGTGAATCTGAGCAGCACGACATTGCATTTCTCGACCAGAGATCGCGAAAGAAAAAGTCAGTTCTCAGGCTCAGATGAACATTTCGTCCTGAGGAACCGGACGGCGCTCGCGCGTGGAGCCATTGCCGCGGGCGCGACGGTTCAACAGAAATTCCAGCCCGACAGTGATGCCCTGCATGATTCCGGAAATGTGCCGCACCGGGGAAACGACCGTTTTCTGCACGACTTCCGAGGTATGCTCGACGCGGTCGAGCGTGCGGCTTAGTAACTCATCGGCGCGAATCACTTGCAGACGGCCGCGATCGACCGCATCGCTGACGGCAGCATCAATCCGTTGCAGTTGCGCGCGGAGCTGCGTCGTGGTCTGTTCCACGTTTCCGGTAATGACGTCGAGGCGCGGACGCATCTCGGTGACAATCGACTGCACTTGCTCGACCGTTGGCAAAATTTTGTTCCGTACTTCGGTGGCCAGAGCCTCCATGCGTTGGCTGCTCTTGCGCATGGCCACGTACATGGCTACAAGAATGCCTGCCTGCAGCAGGATGGCGAACGCGGTCAGCGCAATGAAAATGGTCAGGTTTTCCATGAGTTAACTATGCCTCCGCTGCATTCCGCCGAGCGCCAGAAGGTCCGCGCCGGGAGAAAAGAAAGCGGTTGCTTACGGATTGTTCGACCCGCCGGCTTCAGTCGTGGCCTCATGATAAGCCTGACGCCCGGCTTCGTAGGCGGCGCGGAATTGATCTTTCTGCTGATTGAGAACGTCGCGGCTGCGATCGGCCCATTGCGATGCTTGCTCGCGAGCATCGCGAGCCCGATTGCGGACATAGTCGCGTCCTTCCTCGGCGCGGGCGCGAATGGCTTCGCGCGTTTCGCTTCCCGAACGCGGAGCATAGAGAACGCCGACCAGCGCGCCTAGTCCCATGCCTGCCAGGAACCAAACAAAACTGTTCCCATCACGATCCGACATAATGCCTCCATATACAGCTTCAAAGCGGATGGTAGCACCGTCAATGCAGGAATTACAATGCGCGACCGGCCAGCAGAAATGGCCGCTGCGAAGAGGGGATTCTGATTTTACGACTGTAGCTACTTCTGCGGAATTGGCGGAGTCGTCGGCACGGGCTGCGTCTTCACCGGTTGCGACTTTACGCCTTGTAACACCGATTTCGGCCCTCCGCGGTTGCTTTGATACACCGACAACGTGATCGACGTGATCATGAACAGCACAGCCGACCAGGTCGTGGCTTTCGAAAGGGCGCTGGCCGAGCCGCGGGGCCCGAATGCCGTCTGGCTGCCTTGCCCGCCAAAGGCCGCGGAAAGGTCTCCGGCGCTGCCGCTTTGCAGCAGCACGACAATAATGATGAAGAAACAAGTGAGAACGTGGACGGTGGTGATGAAATAAATCATAAGCATTCAACTATTTCGAGAGTGCGAAAGTTCGAAAATCATGGTGCGGAAGGCGGGACTTGAACCCGCATGCCTTTCGGCGCCACCCCCTCAAGATGGTGTGTCTGCCAATTCCACCACTTCCGCCCAGGATAAGTACAGCGAACTCAGTAGTTTACTAACAGCGGCGGTCTGAGGGCAAATTCCACGGCACCGGACCCTGCACCCACACTGGAATTCTACACGAATGTTGGATTTCGCGAATTGACATCACAACTGAAAGTTTACCGATGGATACACAATTCGACGCAATAGAAGTCAGAACGTATCGATGTTATTCGTCGTTCGAATCTTGAACCAGTCGTAGCGCAGGTTGTTTATGCACAACCCGTTTCGGACTCTCATGAAGGCGTGTTGGATACGCACTTCGAGATTATTGTTCCTCATCATGACGTTCTGGTCGCTGCGCGCGCCGCGATACTCAGCCATCTGCCGGCTCTGGCATTTCTGATAATCCTGGCTCGCCTGGCAGATTTCGTATCCATTGCTCAGGTTCGCGTTGCGCAGGGTTTGCAGGTCGATGTTTTCCTGAATCGCGGCCGCGAGCATCTCGTCGTATCGGTCGTACCAGATGTGGACGGCTTGCTCGGTCTGCTCGGGCGTGTGCGTCAGCTTGTATCGCGTGATCGCGGAAACTACTTCGTCGGAATTTTCCGGGCCGTCCATTTTCAAGTGAGGCAGAGGACCGGCGAAGGCTTCCATGTCTTCATCAGTGATGACTTTTGTGGCGTGAGCCGTCTTTTGTGCCTTGGCGCTACGAGCGGCGGCGGCGATCGAGGTATCAGAGCCCACCGCGTCAGAAGAACGGGCTTCGGTCGATTTGTCTGCCGGCTGGGACTGGCATGTTGCCGGGGCGTTCTGAGCCAAGGCCTGCGACGCGACGAGCAAAAGGCTCGTGGCGATGGTCTTCCAGCAGGAGCGCCAGGAATTTAGACCAATGTCAAGCATCGTACGAATTCTAACCAGCGCTTGGCGGGCAGAAAGATGACCAAAGTGGGGGCGCGGGTTACGAGCGAGGTTACCATCCGTTGCGTTGGCGCAGCGATGTGATTTGCATCACATGATGGCGGCCGTGCCAGGCATAGAGCGCCAGCGTCCTTTCGAGCGACATCAGGCCGAGTTCGGGATGGCGGAAGCTGCGCTTCCACTGGTCGGGCGCCAGCGAACGAAGCAGCGCGACCCAGCGCGCATGTAGAGATTCCAGCAGAGTCAGCGAGATCTCGGTCGGCGTGGCTTTCGTGTCGGCGAGTTCGGCCCAGCGATCTTCGGCGTAGGGCTTGATGGTCGGCTCGTCCTCGGTGAGCGCCAGCTTGAAGCGCACGTAGGAATTCATGTGGCTGTCGGGTAGATGATGCACGACCTGCCGCACGGTCCATCCGCCGGGACGGTAGGGAGTATCGAGCTGAACCGTGGAAAGTCCGTCGATGGCTGACTTGAGGTTTTCGGGTGCGCGCGCAATCTCATCGATGAATTGTTGTTTCTGTTCATCGTTCGTCGGCCCGTCATAATGAAATTTGCCGATCGGATAGCGTAAATCCGTCATGATCTCCTCCCCAAATCAAACTCCTGCGTTGGTTTCCTCAGATGAGCAACGAGATGCAAAAGGTTCAGAAGAAGGCAGCTTCCAAAATGGTGACGACATGCCAACTGGCTTTCAGCGTCAGCGGGTCGGTGATTAGCGAAAACGCGTGTTCAAAATCATGCACCGACCCAAGCGTGCGCGCATCGAATCGCGTCAGGAGGAAGTCGTATGCAAGCTGCGGTCGTTCCCGCTGTGAACTCTTCGTGGCAGATCAAAGACGTCCCGCAACCTCAGCCAGGACCGAACCAGGTGTTGGTGAAGATGCATGCAAGTGGCATCTGCTACACCGACGTACATCAAACTCTCGGACATTTGCCGGGGTCATTCCCGCGAATCCTCGGCCACGAGCCAGTTGGCGAGATCGTTGCCATAGCTGCCGACGTTACCACGCGAAGGGTCGGCGACCGCGTGGGCACCGCCTGGATTCAATCCACATGCGGCCGCTGCGAATGGTGCCAGCGTGGCCGCAAAATGTTCTGTCCCTATTTGAAAGGCACAGGAATTGAAACCCAGGGCGGACATGCTGAGTACATGCCGATGAATGCCGACGCAACTTATCTCATTCCCGACAACGTTTCTTATGAGCAAGCAGCCCCGATCTTCTGTGCCGGCTACACGGTCTATGGCGGGCTGCGCTGGGCCGATCCCAAGCCGCATGAACGGGTTGCCGTTCTCGGAATCGGCGGCCTTGGACATTTGGCAGTGCAATACGCGAAGGCCGCAGGCTTCGAAACCATTGCCATTTCACATTCCCCGGATAAAGACAAAATGATCCGCGATCTCGGTGCCGATGAAATTGTCCGCGACGGGAAGAGTCTTGCCGCCGCCGGAGGCGCAGACGTTATCCTCAGCACCTCCAATTCCACCAGGTCGATGGTGGACAGCATACAGGGGTTGCGTCCAGACGGCCGGCTCGTCACCATGGGTGCCGACGCGGAACCAATTTCAGTTTCGCTGATCGATCTCATCTCCAAGCGCATTCGAATTATTGGCAGCCAACAAAACGGTCCCGAATATCTCTACGAAGCGCTGGATTTCGTGGCGAAAGGAAAAGTCAAAACCGTTGTCGAGACTTATCCATTGCGAGAGGCACCGAAAGCCTATAACCGCGTTGCGGAGGGCAAAGCTCGGTTCCGTGCGGTACTGACTATGTAATCGGCGATCCGGGCATTCTGAGGATAGGTTCAGGCGGATCGCGACCAAACTGGAATTGCCGTTTGGCCACTACGCTGTAGCCGAACACGACTCAGGCTTGCAACTACCACACCTTGGGTCTACTATGCTGCGGGCCCACTCCGTGGTGATTGGCTCTGGGATTCCGGCGTCAACTTGTAAGTGCGGATCGCATCTTAATTACGTTAAACTCTCGGTGCATTGCGGTTGCACCATTTCTGGGGCAGGTAAGCTATGCCATCTTCGACGTGGTCGGGTCACTTAACCTTCGGACTGATTTCCATGCCGGTGCGTCTTTTTTCCGGCGCGCGCAGCTCGGGCATTTCCTTCAACATGCTGCATCGCCCTGACAAGTCGCGCCTCAAGCAGCAGTATGTCTGTATAGCCGAAGGAGTCGTCGTTGACCGCAACGACATCGTGAAGGGTTACGAATTCCGCAAAGACGAATACATCGTCATCGAGCCCGACGAGATCAAGAAGATTGAGCCACAAACCGCCAAGACCATGGAGATTCTCGAATTCGTACGAGAAAGCGAAGTCGATCCCGTGTACTTCGAGTCTTCGTATTACATGATGCCGGAAGAAGCGGGACGGCGTCCGTATGCGCTGCTCACCAAGGCGCTGGAAGAGAGCGAGTACGTCGCGATCGCGAAAGTCACTATGCACAATCGCGAATACACGTGTTTTTTGCGGCCTTCGGAAGGTGGATTGATGCTCCACACTATGTACTACTCCGACG
>Ga0335074_10008653_pt1 | contig 14156 bp, 12 predicted proteins | sample Lox_Sample_23_FD_206715 | JGI IMG/M metagenome (GOLD analysis project Ga0335074, IMG submission 206715) | Soil microbial communities from Loxahatchee National Wildlife Refuge, Florida, United States - Lox_Sample_2.3 | ecosystem: Environmental > Terrestrial > Soil > Wetlands | place: USA...
GGGCCCTGCTCGGGGCGCTGACAGCTGCGCCAGACCGTCGTCACGTGCTGTTGGTCGGCGACGGCTCCTTCCAGGTTTCGGCGCAAGAGTTGTCCACCATTCTGCGACACGACCATAAACCGGTAATTTTGCTGATCAACAACCGCGGATACACCATAGAACGCGGTTATCTCGGCAAATCCGAGTCTTACAACGATGTTGCCAATTGGGCCTACGCCGATCTGCCAAAGCTATTTCGTCCCGACACTTCTGCGCGGTCCTTTGTGGTAAAAACCACGAGTGATCTCAAAGAAGCACTGAGCGCGCCGAACGACACCATGATCTTCATAGAATCGATCATGGACCCGCACGACGCTCCGGCACCGGTCATCGTCAGTAGCAACAAAGGCGCCGAACTCGACTATGGGCCGCGCGGCCCCCAACACCGTGAAAACCTGCAGCTCCGGCCAGTCAAATAGGACGCGAGGCCAGGAGAGCTTGCATGTCAGATCACCCGCCCGCGCAGACTTCCAATGCGGTGCCCGCGTTGTCGGACACCACCACCCCGGCGGATTACCAATTTGCGCCGGATGAGCGCCCCGCGTTTCCCGGTTCGCCGTTTTCGCCCCATCATTCCCCCAAAAGGCGCATCGCGTATGCAGCGATCGGAATTATTATCGGCATATCCAGTACATTCGGCAACGCGCTGGTCAACGTCAACGTCCCTTATCTTTCAGGACCTCTGGGTCTCTATGTGAACGAAGCCAGTTGGTTGCCGGCGATATATGTCGCGATGAACGCGACCGCCAACCTGACGATGGTCAAGGCGCGCGCGCAATTCGGAATTCCAACCGTCGTGCACGGACTTCTGATCGCCTATGCGCTGATTGGATTTTCGCAGATTTTGCTCCCCGGTTTCGCGACTGCTGCGTTGACGCGTGCGCTATCCGGCATGACGGCCGGAGCGCTTGTTACGCTTTCGATCTACTACTTGCTGCAGGTCTTTCCTGCCAAGCTTCGGCCTCTCGCAGTGGTAATCGGAGTGGCTCTGCCGCAGATGGGGACGCCGCTTGCGCGGCTCGTACCGGTCGAATTTTTGTCTGCAAACGGCTGGCACGGATTGCATCTGCTGGAACCCGCAGTGGCGCTTTTCGTGCTCGCGCTAGTCCTCAGTCTCCCGTTGCCACCCAGCGAAAGAAGCAAAGCGTTTCAGCCGCTGGATCTGGTCACCATCGCGCTCGTTGTGGCTGCCATGCTGCTGGTTTGCGGCGTTCTTGGTCAGGGGCGGCTGATGTGGTGGACCGATACGCCCTGGCTTGGCTGGATGTTGGCCGCGGCCGTACCCCTTCTCTTCATCGCTGGTGTCGTAGAGGCAAATCGCAAGAAGCCGTTGTTGCAGCTCGGCTGGATGGGTAGCGCCACCATCCTGCGCTTTGCGTCGGTTGCGCTTCTCGTGCGCATAGTGCTTGCCGAGCAGACATACGGCTCCGTGGGACTGCTCACTTCCGGCGGCCTCAACAACGATCAGCTCCACACGTTATTCGCTTTCGTGTTGCTGGCAATGGTTTTGGGTACACTGACCGCGGTGGTGACGCTCTCTGAGCGGCGCCTTCCGTGGCAGGTCGTCTTTGCTGCACTCATCATTGCAGCCGGCGCATTCATCGACAGCCACGCGACCAATGTAACGCGGCCGCCCCAGCTTTATCTAAGCCAAGTCCTGATCGGATTCGGCACAACGCTCTTTGTCGGACCTGCCCTGGTCTACGGAGTAGCCCGCGTCTTCGCGAAAGGCCCAGATCACCTCGTAAGCATGGCGGTGCTCTACAGCACGACGCAGAATGTTGGCGGTTTAGTCGGCTCGGCATTGTTGGGCACCTATCAAACCATTCAGGCACGAGCACACGCCGTGTCCTTGTCGGAGCATCTGATCGCATCCGACCCGCACGTTGTCGAGAGGTTGCAAGGCGGCGCGATGGCACTATCCGGCTCGCTGACGGATCCGCTCCTGCGGAGCGCGGGGGGCGCAGCGTTGCTGGCCCAGAGCCTCAGGTCGGAAGCGAACATCCTCGCATACAACGATGTTTTTCGGGCGGTCGCCGTTCTGGCCGTCGTATCGGCGAGTTATGTCGCGGTCCACGTTCTTCTGAGTGGTCTCCGCCGACGTTCAGCTCTCACGGAGGTTTAGCCATGACAACAGTCGCCCAAACGGCAAGAGTGTCGACGTGGAATCCACCGAAGCGACAGCCTCTTGTGCTCATCACTACCGTAATCGTGGCCATCGTCGCGGTGCTGGCCGTCCTCGATGCGTGGAATCTATGGCCCTTCGGCAGGTCAGCCGAAATCACCGACAACGCCTACGTTCATGGCCGAACAACGGTGATTGCGCCGCAAGTAAGTGGTTATGTCGTCGCCGTTCCTGTGACAGACTACGCCTTCGTGCAGGCTGGCCAGATACTCGCGCGCATCGATGACAGCATCTATCGCGCGCGCGTCGCGCAGGCGCGGGCAAATCTGGCCGCAGCCGAGGCAACTCTCGCGAACAATCAACAGGCGCGCGCGTCCGACGTCGCATCGCTCGAGAGCCAGGCGGCGACTCTTGTGCGCGCCAAGGCCGATATGGCGCGTGTAAGCGATCTGGTGATGGACGGTTCCGTATCGGTACGCGAACGCGATCAGACAAAAGCAACACTGACACAGGCCGAAGCGGCCGTGGATGTTGCGCAACAAAACATCCGCACGGTCGACGTTGGGCGCGGCGGACTGGCTGCGCAAGTTGCTGCGGCAAGAGCGCAACTGGATGCTGCGCTCATTGACCTCGCTCACAGCGTGGTGCGTGCCCCCGAATCCGGACAACTAGGCGAAATCGGCGTGCGTCTCGGACAATTCGTGACCAACGGCACGCAACTGATGTCGCTGGTGCCACCGGATCGTTGGATCATCGCGGACTACAAGGAAGCGCAGACCGCCCACATGGCGGTGGGACAGCCCGTGACCTTCACCGTGGACGCGCTCGGAGGCACGCAACTTAAAGGCCACGTGGAGCGTCTATCGCCGGCGACGGGGTTGGAATTTGCTGTACTGAAGCCCGACAACGCGACAGGCAACTTTATCAAGGTGCCTCAACGTATCGGCGTTCGCATCGCCATTGATACTGGGCAGTCCGCTTCGGCGCGCCTTCGGCCCGGTATGTCGGTCGTCACGTGCGTCGACACGGGAGGTCGTTCATGAGGCGCTTCCTCGTCTGCACCACACTTCTCTTGGCTGGCTGTGCCGGTGAAAAAGCTCCCGTCCCACTTGAAGCGGCCGTCACTACTCCCGCGGCTTGGCGTAGCGCGGCAGTTACTCGGGATGCCAGTGTCGATGCAGCTTGGTGGCGTTCCTTCGACGACCCGTTTCTCTCCACCGTTGTGGAGACGGCGCTGCAAAACAACGTCGACATCGCGATCGCAGTCAGCCATGTCGCTGAAGCGCGTGCGGACTTCCAACTCGCGAGCGCGCAGCTGATGCCGAGTGTCGCCGCTGTCGGAGGGGGGGAGCGCGAACGCGATGTCAATCCCGGTTTTGGCGTCCCCGAACTGCAGACGGAAGGTGGCGTGCAGGTCGAAGTTTCCTACGACCTCGATCTGTTCGGACGTCTCAAGGATTCAAGTGCCGCAGCGCGTGCCAACCTCCTTGCAACCGAAGCCGCGCGGGACAATGTCCGCCTGGCCGTCGCTGCATCCGCGGCGTCGGGTTACATTACGCTGTGTTCACTTGACGCCCGCTTGGGCGTGCTTCAGGACACGCTCAGGACACGCGAAGACGAGCTCCATGTCGCGCGCCGGCTCGCACAGACTGGCTATTCGAGTCAACTCGATCTTGCGCAAGCCCAAGCCGCGTACGAGGAGACGCGGCAGCTGATCCCAGCAACGATACTGGCGCTTAGCAAACAGGAAGACGGGCTTAGCCTGCTCTTGGGCGAAAACCCCCGCGCCATTGAACGCGGCAAGGATTTCGACAAGCTCGCCGCACCTTCCGTTCCGGTCTTCGTGCCCGCCTCGCTCCTGCGCCGCAGACCGGACATCGCGTCGGCCGAGCAGGAACTTGCCGCTACTGATCACGAGCTCGACGTTTCCCGAGACGACTATATGCCGGATATCAGTCTGGCCGCGTCTGGCGGGTTCGTCGGCTCCACGCTAGTACCAGCAAGCCCCGTAGCACTTTGGTCGCTGGGCGGCAGCATCCTCGCGCCGCTGTTCAGCGGAGGGCGCCTCGACGCACAGCAAGATGCAGCAACCGCGCGACGCGATGAGGCCGCCTTCGCCTATCGCAAGTCCGCGCTCAACGCGTTCCAGGAAGTCGAGGACGCTATGGCCTCCGTGCAGCGCCTCGGTGAACAGGAGGATACGCTGGTCGCCGAGCGCGACGCTCTCGACCATGCTTTCACGCTGGCAAGGAATCGATATCGCGCTGGTTATTCCCCCTATATCGATCAGCTCGATGCCCAACGTGGTCTGCTCTCAGCCCAGCTGTCGCTTGTACAGGCGCACACGGACCGGCTCACTGCAATCGTCCAGCTCTATAAGAGCCTAGGTGGCGGCTGGTCTCCCCCCACCGCGGAGGCAAAGCAGGCGGCAATGTAGCTTCTAAATATGCGGCTTCCCTGATTGCGAAGCTCCCTGTAGAATGGAATTCCAGTGTTATGGGGTCGCTTGTCGGGAATTGATTGATGGGCCCAGCTGTTATCGTCGTAGATGACGACCGCGGAATACGGGAATCAATCGAAGGTCTGCTTCAGTCCGTAGGACTGGACGTGAAGACGTTGCCATCGGTACCCGATTTTTTGCGCGTGGGACGGCCGGAGGTCCCGACTTGCCTCGTTCTGGACGTGCGTCTTCCGGGGAAAAGTGGCCTGGATTTTCAGAAGGAGCTGGCCGCGGCAAATATTCGGATTCCGATAATATTTCTGACGGGCCATGGGGATATTCCGATGTCGGTCAGGGCGATGAAGGATGGAGCTTTTGAATTCCTGACGAAACCCTTTCGTGATCAGGACCTTCTGGATGCAATCCAGCTTGCACTTGCCAAAGACCGCGCCTGGCTTGAGAGCGAACACAAGCTGGCGAGTCTGCGCGCACGATATGAATCACTCTCGCCCAGAGAGCGTGAAATCATGGCGCTCGTGTTAAAGGGACGATTGAACAAACAGATTGCTGCTGATGTAGGCTTGAGCGAGATCACGGTAAAGATTCACCGCGGAAATGTGATGCGCAAGATGCAGGCGACCTCGCTGCCTGATCTTGCCCGCATGGGCGAAAAACTCGCCACAAGTACTGGAAGTTGAAGGTGCTTTAGGACAGAGCGCTTTCTGATGAATGGGGACTACGAAGAGCTCGTTCGATACAGCCCAGCAAATCCTCGTCGGCAAAAGGCTTCGCGAGATAGCAGAAAGCGCCGGCCTCCAATGCGCGCTTGCGACCGTCATCGCTGGGCATGGCAGTGATCAAAAGTGTCGGAATCGGCCGTTCCTCGGCAGATATAATTTTTTGGAGCTCTAGCCCCGACATTCCTGGCATCTGGATGTCCGAGATGACGCAGCAAACGCGTCCACGCTCCGACGACTCCAGGAATTCCCGGGCTCCCGAAAACTCGACAGGTTCGTAACCAAAGGACGTCAGCATTCCCGCCAAAGCTTCCCGGAAGCCTTCGTCATCTTCGATGATCGCTATGACTGACTTATTTGACGCCATAATATTCGCTTCTTGTGGGAGACGAGTGCGGGACCATAGTGTAGAACGCAGAATCCGGGCAAACGGTGCGTTTAGCCACTATACCTTCGTATATCCCCTATAATTCCTTCGAACTTTGACGAAGATCAAATAACCGCCGGCCACTATCCGGAGTGTCCGGGACGAGGGACGCCACCTCGGCCGCACTAAGGTTTGACGCAATCAGACCATTGTACGCCTCGGTAAACCGAAGGTACGATGGAAATCAAAGTGAAAGCCCCGAAAATTCAGTGCTGCGATCAGGGTGATCGCACTGGCATTGGGAAGTTCGAGGCATGAGACTCGTCGCCGGCCAATACCTGCAAGCCCTTCCTCTCGCCGGGACCACCGCGACTTCGGAATTCGGGGATCGGCCTGCGCGAAGACGTCCCGATGGTCGGTTCCATTCGGTCGCGTTGTGGGCGCGCCTGCCAGGTTTTGCCGCGCTCCTGAAACCGCGGGTCATGCTTCTGGTGGTTTTTACCGCCTTTGTCGGACTCACGATCGCACCCGTCCACCCTGCTGAATTGCATTGTCTTGTCGCACTCCTCGCAATCGCCGCGGGTGCTGGCGCCGCAGGCGCGCTCAACATGTGGTTCGACGCCGACATCGACGCAATGATGGCGCGCACTGCAATGCGCCCAATCCCGCGTGGTGAGATCACGCGCGGCCATTCACTGGCACTCGGGCTTGTTCTAGCCGTGGTCGCCGTGTCGATTCTTGCAGCTGTTGCCAATACGGTTGCTGCAGGCCTGCTCGCCTTCACTATCTTTTTCTATGCCGTCGTGTACACGATGTGGTTGAAGCGAAATACACCGCAAAATATCGTCATCGGCGGCGCGGCAGGCGCGCTACCACCGGTGATCGGTTGGGCCGCCGCCACAGGTAGCGTGGGCGCAGAGCCTCTAATTCTGTTTCTCATCATCTTCCTTTGGACACCGCCGCACTTCTGGGCGTTGGCGCTCAATCGGTCTGCCGATTACGCGCGGGCGGCTGTACCGATGTTGCCGGTAGTCGCGGGACGCCGCGCGACTACCCTGCAGATACTCAGCTACAGCATTCTTCTTCTGCCGGTCTCGTTGCTGCCCTGGGCATTCGGCTTTGCCGGCGCAATCTATGGTGGGGCTGCAGCAGCCTGCGGAGCAATCCTGGTATTGCTCTCTCTCAGATTACGTCTAAGCACGAATAACGGCCGGCGCGACGCCAGTCGGCTCTTTGTTTTCTCGATATTTTATCTGTTCTTGCTGTTTACGGCCCTGCTGATAGACCACAGCGTCAACGGATTTTCGACGCTTCTTTCACCGCATGGTGTCCCGAGATGAAATTCAGCGGTCGTTCTAACGGGTGGATCCGTCGAGTAGCGTTTGTATGTTATCTCGCAATTGCGCTCGCGCCTGCAGTCGCCCATTCCGACTCCATCCTTGACCCAGTCGGCCCCATAGGCGCTGGCGACCGGATCATCTTACTCGATGCCGTTGTCATCATGCTCGCGATTGTCATTCCGACAATGATTGCGACGCTAGCGTTTGCGTGGTGGTACCGGAGGTCGAACACGCGCGCCGTCTACCGGCCTAATTTTACCTATTCAGGCCGCATTGAACTCGTCACCTGGTCAATACCGACGCTGGTCATCTTCTTCCTGGGCGGCGTGATCTGGATCGGCAGTCAACGGCTCGATCCGTTTCGGCCTCTCTCCTCAACAGTCAAGCCGCTCGAGATCGAGGCCATCGCCTTCGACTGGAAATGGCTGTTCATCTATCCCGAGCAGGGAATTGCGAGCATCAACCGGCTAGTGATTCCGGTAGGCAGACCACTGCACTTCCGTATCACCTCGGCGTCAGTATTCAACGTGTTCTTCGTTCCGAGACTCGGTAGCATGATCTACGCCATGAATGGGATGGTCAGTCAGCTCAATCTCCAGGCAAACAAGTCCGGCACCTACCTCGGTTTCTCGGCGCAGTTCAGTGGTGACGGATTTCCCGACATGAAATTCGAAACAGTAGCGATGCCGGCTGTCCGGTTCGCCGGCTGGGCCACGAACGTCAAGGGCGCAGCGCTTGATCGCGCTGCCGCCGGCCAGTTGCTCAAACAAAGTCGTGCAGTCGCGCCATACACTTATCGCAGCGTGGACTTGTCGCTCTTTGATGCAATTGTGTCGCGTCAATTGGGTCCGGGGGAAGGTCCCCTAAGCGCCACCGGCGGCTTGGGCGGACAGAAGGCAATATCGCACGAGGGGACACCATAATGCTTGGCAAACTCGGTTGGGACGCCATTCCCTTCGATCAGCCGATCCCGCTCGTAGCGGGTGCGGTTGTCATGCTGGTTCTTTTGGGGGTTGCCGCTTGGGTCGTAATCAAAGGCTGGGCACCATATTTATGGAAGGAGTGGATCACCAGCGTCGATCATAAACACATCGGCGTCATGTACATACTGCTCGGCTTGGTGATGCTGCTACGCGGCTTCACCGATGCGATCATGATGCGTTCCCAGCAGGTGCTTGCGTTTCATGCGCAAGGTTATCTCCCACCCGAGCACTACGATCAAATCTTTTCGGCTCACGGCACGCTTATGATCCTGTTCGGCGCCATGCCACTCGTCATTGGCCTGATGAATTTCGTAATCCCGCTGCAACTGGGCGTGCGGGACGTGGCATTTCCCACCCTCAATTCTGTGAGCTTTTGGCTGACGGCTACCGGCGCGTTGCTCATTAATATCTCGCTCGTCGTGGGGGAGTTCTCGCGGGTTGGTTGGCTGCCCTATCCGCCCCTGTCGGAGTTGCGCTATTCCCCTAGTGTCGGCGTCGACTACTATCTCTGGGCAGTGCAGATATCGGGGATTGGCACTCTGCTCACCGGGGTGAATTTTGTCACCACGATTCTGAAGATTCGCGCGCCGGGCATGACGTATCTCCGGATGCCGATGTTCTGCTGGACCGCGCTCGCGTCGTGCATGCTGATCATCGCCGCCTTTCCGGTGCTGACCGCGACTCTCGCCATGCTCACGCTTGACCGTTATCTCGGCTTTCACTTTTTCACTAACGAGGCAGGCGGAAATCCGATGATGTTTGTCAACCTCATCTGGTGCTGGGCGCACCCCGAGGTGTACATTCTTATTCTGCCAGCATTCGGCATCTTTTCGGAGGTAGTTCCTACCTTTTCCTCAAAACCGTTGTTTGGCTACCGTTCGATGGTGGCCGCCACACTTTTTATCTGCGTCGTAGCATTTTGCGTGTGGCTGCACCATTTTTTCACCATGGGCGCTGGCGCCGATGTGAATGCCGTGTTCGGCATCGCCTCCAGCATCATCGCTGTCGGCACGGGCGTAAAGATGTACAATTGGCTCTTCACCATGTACGGCGGGCGGATCCGCTTTGCCACACCAATGTTGTGGTCTCTCGGTTTCATGACGACCTTTATTACTGGGGGACTCACCGGTGTTCTGCTCGCCGTTCCTCCAGCCGATTTTCTTCTACACAACAGTATGTTCCTAGTTGCCCACTTCCACCATGTGATCGTTGGTGGCGTCATTTTCGGCGTATTCGCCGGAATCACATATTGGTGGCCCAAGGCGTTTGGCTTCCGGCTGCACGAAGGGTGGGGTAAGGCGGGCTTCTGGTGTGCCCTTGCCGGCTTCTACGTCACCTTCGTGCCGCTTTACATAACCGGCGTGTTGGGTATGACCCGCCGCCTGCAGCACTACGACGTGGCCGAATGGCGCCCGTGGATAATGGTTGCGGCGTTGGGAGTAGTGATTCTGATCGTTGGCGCCGCTTGTCAGGTCATGCAGATCGTCGTCAGTGTCAAACACCGGAACGAGCTGCGTGACACCACTGGCGATCCGTGGGACGGCCGTTCGCTCGAATGGGCGACGCCATCCCCGCCGCCGGTGTTCAATTTTGCCGTGTTGCCTCAGGTCCAAGGCGCGGAAGCCTACTGGGACGTGAAGCAGCGCGCACGCGAAGCGCTACGGCTCGGCCAGGAGCCGCATTACGAAGCCATCGAAATGCCGCGGAACAGCGCTACCGGATTCGTCTGCGCCTTTTTCGCGACAATCATCGGGTTTGCGTTGATTTGGTACATCTGGTGGCTGGCGATCGTGGGGCTCGTCGGCGCCTATGCGACTTTTGTCATTTTCGCGTGGCGCGACGTCCCTGAATACGAGATCCCGCCGGACGAAGTAGCGCGCATCGATCGTGCCAATCGCGGAGTTCGACAGCAGGCATTGCTAGGGGCATCGGCATGAGCACCGCAGAATCCACCATTGCTTTCAGCGATCCCTACCGTCTTGGTAATCGCGGCCCCAATCTTGCGCGTGGTCATGGCGGGGGCGGACCGGCCAGCAAGCGCGTCATTGTCGGTTACGGTTTCTGGCTCTTTCTGCTCTCGGACATCGTTATCTTCGCCTGCCTGTTCGCAGCGTACGCCGTTCTTGCCGATGCAATAGCGGATGGTCCAAGAGCGCGCGACATTTACGATTTGAAGCGCGTCGCGCTCGAGACCGCCTGTCTTCTCGCTTCGAGCTTCTTCTGCGGATTGGCGACGATCGCGGTGGCGCGGCGAAATCAGTTTCTCACGCAGGCCGCGTTGGCGGCCACCGGACTATTGGGCTTCGCGTTTCTGCTGCTCGAAGCGTCGGAATTTTCTGGGCTATACGCTCTGGGCGACGGCCCAACACGCAGCGGCTTCCTCACCGGCTTCTTTACGCTTGTCGGCTGCCACGGTGTGCACGTTACCGCCGGGCTATTGTGGCTGGGGACCATGATGGCGCAGTTCTTCGCCAAAGGATTCCGCCCCGATATCCGTCGACGCTTTCTGTGCTTCAGCATGTTCTGGCATTTTCTAGACATTGTTTGGGTGGCGATTTTCTCGCTTGTCTATCTGGTAGGAACACGGCTATGAGCAATGCTGACGTGCACATCCTCGAATACGAAGGCGACGACAAGGGTGGAGCGAGCGACGAACACAGCGCAAAATTGGGAACCTATATCCTAGGCGTTGGTCTCGCGGTCCTCTTGACAGCCGCTTCCTTCTGGATCGCGAAAACGGATCTCATTTACGGACCGGGAATTCCTGTGGCGTTAGCGACGCTCGCAATCGCGCAGATGGGAATCCATCTCGTGTTTTTTCTGCACCTGACGACCGCCCCCGACAATACAAACAACGTGCTCGCGCTTGCGTTTGGGCTGATGGTTGTCTGCCTCGTCGTATTTGGTTCCGTGTGGATCATGGCGCATCTCAACCACAATCTCATGCCCATGTCGCACTTGATGCAGATGCAAAGGTAGCTTCGGTCGCGCGCCTCGCACTGTCAGAGCCATAAGCCCTTGACCATTCTGCATGCGCTTCAAGGCCCCCACGGGAACGCTCCTCAAGGTAGTTTTGTAAAGCGCAGGCCCTCTCAAGCCGATTCTTCGGTTCGGGCAAAAACATGCCGTTCCTCCGTCCGAGGGAGCGCCGCGCATAGGTGCGCTCGAGGCTGGCCAAGGGAGCAGCTCCGCGGCCACCGCTAGGCGGCGCGATCTCGACGGCGCGAGCACGGCGCTAGCCTCGGGGCCTGTCGTGATGGTCGATTGTCGGCGGGGTCGGTTGCGAGCACGCGTCGCTGGCGATGAATCGGCGAAGAGGGCGCAAAAAATTTGACAGGGCTGAGGTAAGCGGCCCCCACCGAAAAAATTGGCGCGAGCCGAGTTCTCTCAAATGCTTCCGATACGCTTCCGAAATGGCTGCAAGAAAATAACCCATAACAGGTCAAAATGTAATTCAATATAAAATTCAATGACTTAAATGGTGGGCGCGACAGGGATCGAACCTGTGACCCCTACGATGTCAACGTAGTGCTCTCCCGCTGAGCTACGCGCCCGTCCCGTCGGGGGCGAGTGCTATAGCGTCCGCGGGTTTGAGGTGGCAAGGCCCGCCTTCGCCGAGGCTTCCGCGAGCGGGCCAGCTCCATGCTCGCCAGTGCTTCCGCCCGACGCACGGCTCCGCAAAGTGCGGGCCATGCATAACAAACCAAATCGGTTTATGCCCCTGCAGACACGAACGCAGGCGAGCGATTTCATGGATGTCGGGTATGGGAAGGCGCAGGCGGTGGACCAGGATGCCGATGCACAGTCTCAGGGAAATACCGTGGGGTAACGGGGGAATCTCACCATGCAGAGGCGCGGAGCCGCAGAGCAAAACCATCAGGTCGCCAGAGAGAAAGTTACCCGAAGACCCGCCGGAAAGTCTCGGCGCGCCCGGCGTCGCAGCGTTTCAATATTCCTTCTCCGCGCCTCCCCGTGCCACAGCCGCGGGCGGAGGCACGAATTCCTGGGCTATCTCCTCCCGCAAGAGGAGGCGAAATCTACGATCGCGGTTCGTTGTCAGTCTGGCGGATGAAGGCGGCGACGGCGTCGTGCAGGTCCATCAGCGATTGGTGGTGCGCATACACCATGTGGCCCGACGGATAGTAGTGATAGGTGATGTTCTTTGCGAGCGAAGCCGGAATGGGCATATGGTGCATCTCGTACCAGCCTTCATAATAGGGCGTGGCGAGATCGTAATAGCCGCCATTCACCATGACCTTGAGATTGGGGTTCTGCTTCATCGCCGCGGCGAGATCGGGCATGACATTGGGCGTGCCCGGGAACGCGAAGGGCTGGCCGGGCTGCTGGTGCTTCAGCTCCCACCATTTGGAAACGTCGATTTCCGGATTGTAGCGCTTGCCCTGGCCGTAATTCAGCGTGTTGCGCACATACCAGTTGAAGGCCGACACATAGGCGGAGCTGATCGCGGCGGATTGCGGATCGTAATCGGCTTCCTTGCTCAAGGGATCGAGCGACGGTCCCGAGAAGCGCGTGTCGAGTCGGCCGGTCGTCAGCCCGCTGGCGTCCTGCAGATTCTTTTCGAATTCTCCGCCTTCGATACGGAGATTGGCTTTGAGGATGTACCAGACGGGAAGGCCCGTCACTTCGTGCAGTTTCTCGGCGATCTGGGCGCGGCGCTGCGGCGGCAAATTCATGCCCGCGGCCAGCGCCTCGAGATAATCCGTCATCGCGAAGCGCTCGACCGATTGCACGAAGGGCACGAGATTCTGCGGCTGTTTCCCCGGCAGCTTGTGGTGATACCAGGCCGTCGCGGCATAGGTCGGCAGCGCGATTGCGTAAGGCAGGTCCATGCCCGGATTGGATTCCGCGCCGTCATCCGACAGATCGAAATTCAGGATCTGCGACAGGAGGATCACGCCATTCAGGTCGATGCTGTCATTGACGAGATCGTTCGCCACCACGGCCGAACGCGGCGTGCCGTAGCTTTCGCCGAACAGATATTTCGGCGAATTCCAGCGATTGTACTTGGCGAGGAATTCCTGGATGAAATTCGAGAATGCTTTCCCGTCCGGATCGACGCCGTAAAACGCCTTCTCCTTGTCCTTGCCGGCGATGCGGCTGAAGCCGGTTCCGGGCGCATCGACAAAGACGAGATCGCTCGCGTCGAGCAGCGTCCCGTCATTGTCGACAAGCTGATAGGGTGCGGCCTGGGTGTGGGTGTCGTCCGCCGTCACGACGCGCTTGGGGCCGAAGGCGCCCATATGCAGCCACACGGTCGAGGAGCCGGGGCCGCCATTGTAGAGAAAAGTGATCGGGCGGTTCTTGGGGTCTTCGCCACGTTTGGCGTAGTAGACGAAAAACATCGAGGCTTCGGGGGAGGATTCGTCGGCCTTGGCATCGGGGTTCTTCGCGCCGCCATTTTGCGCGGAATCGTTCCAGTCGTCGGGATGCACGACCAGCGTGCCGGCGGTCGCCTGATAGGAGATGCCGTTCACCGAGCCGTCGGTGACCACTTCGTCCGATTTGAAGAATTTCCCGGAGAAATCGGCCTTCGCGCCATTGTCGGGCGGGGCCTTGTCGGCGGCGAGGGCGACCATCGCCGCAAACGCGACCGCGATCGGCGCGCCGAACAGCGCGGCGCGCCGCGCAAAACCGTTCTGCTTCATCGGAAATTCTCCTTGCCGCCCTTCGCAGGCGAGAGACGCAAAAAAACGGAGACGGGCTCTCCGTTCAATGCGCCCGTCTATCACTTTCCGGTGAGAGCCACGCCGTCCCGTTTCGGCTTGCGCTAGAACCGTCGCGGTCTAGTTATCACCTGTTCCAAAGGAAGAAGCCATGACCTCCACGCATAACGCCCATCACTATGGAGAGAGCCTGGACAAGAAGCGCGCGCCGCAGGTTTGCGCGTCGAATTGCGCGAGATGATTCTGCGCGCGGCCGAAGCCGACCGGCTGAATGAAGAACGCAAAGCGCGACTCGGGGCCGAAAGAGAAGGCAGGACCGTTCCGCCCGCCACCGGCGCCGAATCGATCTCAGGGAATTATTCACCGGCAGAAGCGCAAAATCGTTCCGGACGCACGGTTCGTATCGGCGCCAGGATCGTGGAGGGGTAGCAGCAACATTGG
>Ga0335074_10008654_pt1 | contig 14155 bp, 12 predicted proteins | sample Lox_Sample_23_FD_206715 | JGI IMG/M metagenome (GOLD analysis project Ga0335074, IMG submission 206715) | Soil microbial communities from Loxahatchee National Wildlife Refuge, Florida, United States - Lox_Sample_2.3 | ecosystem: Environmental > Terrestrial > Soil > Wetlands | place: USA...
CCGGCGGCAGCGACAGGGCGAGCGCCACCGACAGCGCCCCGCGCAGTCCCGCCCAGGTCATGAGCTTCACCGTGTGCGGCTCGAAGCGCTGGAAACGCCCGAGCACCGCGATCGGCAGCCCGACGCTGACATAACGCGCGATCAGCACGATCGGCAGCGCGAGCGCCGCCGGAATCAGATACTCGCGAAAGGTGCCGGCGAGCGCCGTCAGCTCGAGCCCCACCAAGCCGAAGAGGAGGAGGTTGAGAAGGTCATCGAGGAGCTCCCAGAACATGAAGAGCCGCGCGCGCGTCAACTGCGACATGGCGTACTCGCGGCCGCTGCCGACCACCAGTCCCATGACGACCGTGGCGATGGGCGCCGACACCTTCAATCCTTCAGCCGCCGCATAGCCGCCGGTGGCCATCGCGAGCGTGAGCAGCGTCTCGACCACGTAGCTGTCGACGCTGCGCAGCAGCAGGAGACCGGCATAGCCCACCCCGAGGCCGAAGACCGCGCCGCCGAGCACCTGCTGCGCGAACATCATCGCAACCCCGGAGGCGCCCGCCGAGCGACTCGGGGTCATGCCGTGGGCGCCACCTGCGATCCCGAGCAGCACCACGAACAGCACCACGCCGGTGCCGTCGTTGAAGAGCGCCTCGCCGGTGATCTTGGTGAGTAGCGAGGGCGGGACCCCGGCCTTCCTCAGCAGGCCGAGCGCCGCGATGGGATCGGTCGGGGAGATGAGCGCGCCGAAGATGAAGCTCTCGAGCAGTGAGAGATTCATGCCGAGGAGGCGGGTCGCGTAGAAGAACGCGAAGCCGACGAGCACGGTCGAGATCGCGACACCGAAAGTGGCGAGCAGCACCACGAGTCCCCGCGCGCGGGCGAGGCCGCTCACATCGACGTGCAGGCTCCCGGCGAAGAGCAACAGCCCGAGGAGCCCATGGAACACGAGGCTCGGAAAGTCGAGCCCACGCACTGCGAGCTGACCCCAGGCGCCGACCTGCGGCACGACCTGCCCGACGGCGATGGTCGCCACCGAGATGAGGAGCGCGATGGCGGTGATCCCGACCGTATCCGGGAGACGCACCAGCTTGTGGTTCGCGTAGCCGCTCAAGGCGACCACGGTGATCACCGCGGAGACGATGGTGAATATGGGCATGAGGGGGCGAGAGGATATAGGCTCGCGGGCGCCAGCGTCGAGGCGCGCGATGGGCCCGGCCGCTGGCTTCCGAGGACACCGGGCCACCGTTGCGCGTACACTACGACTACGCGTATAACGCCGTTCAGAAACGCCCGTGAGGGGGCCGAAGAACAATGGGCGACGAGCGTCGCAAGCGGCTGTTGGACCAGGTCTTCAGCCAGCGGACCGCGCTGCAGAGATACCTGCGCAAGTTCACCGCGGGCGCCGAGGACATCGAGGATCTGGTGCAGGAGGCTTACGTGCGCGTTTGCGCCCTGCCGGACGGGCTGCAGGTGGACTCTCCGCGGGCGTTGCTCTTTCGCATCGCCCGCAACCTCGCCGTCGATCGGGCACGACAGCGCTTGACTCACGCCACCGACGACGTAGCGGATTTCGAGCCGCTGAACGTCTCTTCTGAGGAGGTGGAGCCGGATGCGCAGGTCGATCTGGACCGGCGATTCGAGTCGTTCTGCGCCGCGGTGGATGCTCTGCCGCCGCTCTGCCGCCGGGTGTTCGTGCTGCGCAAGGTGTACCAGCTCTCGCACGCGGAGATTGCCGAGGTGCTGGGCCTCTCGCGCAGCACCATCGAGAAGCACGTGGCCAAGGGGCTGCTGCGCTGTCGCGATCGGCTGCGCGAGCTCGGGCTCCTCGAGGAGTCGGAAGTTGCCGCTGACGAGCGACGGCCGCGGCGCGGCGTCAGGAAAAGCCAATCGAGATGAGCGACATTGTCAGACTGAAGACGCAGACACAGATCGATAACGAGGCGGCGGTGTGGACCTGGCGCCTCGACTGCGGCGGCCTCACCGAGACCGAGAGGCGTGAGCTCGAGGCCTGGCTGCGCGAGGATTACCGCCACCGGCGCGCGTTCCGGGAGCTGAGCCGCACCTGGAGCGCCCTCGATCGCCTCGCCGAGCGGGCGCGGAGCGAGGAGAGCGGCGCGCCGGAGCCCGCAGCCCAGCGGCCGTTGCCGCACGTTAAGTGGCCCTGGGCAAGCGCCGCGGCCGCCGTGCTCGTGATCGCCCTCGGGGCGGCGTTGTGGCTCACGCAGCGCTCGCGGGCGCAAGTGCTGGCAACCGCCGTGGGTCAGCAGCGGCACGTGGCGCTGGCGGATGGCTCGCAGATCACGCTCAACACCAACACCCTGCTCACGGTCGATTTCACCGCCGCGCGCCGCGTCGTCTATCTGCGCCGCGGCGAGGCGCACTTCGATGTGGCCCACGACGCCGCAAGGCCCTTCCTGGTGCATGCCGGGGATGCGCTCATCCGCGATCTCGGCACGCAGTTTGAGGTACGGGTGCATCCGGACCGTGACGTCGATGTGCTGGTGAACGAAGGCCGGGTCGAGGTGCAGGGGCCCGATGTGCCGGGGGATGGCCGCTCGGCGGGTAGCGGCAGCGGGGCGGACAGCCGCTGGATGAAGGCGCTGAGCGCCGGTGAGCAGCTGCAGATCGCCGGGCCGCATCTGAGCCTCATGACCGTGAGCCCACGGCAGATCGAGGATGAGCTCGCCTGGCGCGAGGGGGCGCTCATCTTCCAGGGCGAGCCGCTCTCGCAGGCGATCGCCGAGGTCGGCCGCTATACGCATACCCGCATGGTGCTGAGCGGCCCCCGGGTCGCAGCGCTGCGCATCAGCGGGCGCTTCAGGACTGATGATGTCCCGGGCTTCCTGCAAGCGTTGCAGGAAGCCTTGCCCGTGCGGGTGATCCGGGAAGGCACTGAGCTCGTCTACATCGCGCCGCGGTAGCTACGGGGCTAGAGCAGCCCGCCCCGGCAGGTCGCGACCGGATGTAACGACCGGTCCGTTGTGTAATCGCCACAAATTGCTCGAAAGGGCTCACATCCTGCAGCGGACTGGGGTATTTTCCTCGCCCAGTCATGGGCACCCTGCGCACGGTCCCTCGCGGCTGGCCCGCGGTTGTCCTCCTGCTTGGCGCTCTCGCCGCCGGGCCCGCGCCCGCGGCGCAGGGTGCCGACTCCGCGCGCCACTTCGATATTCCCCCCGAGGGCGTCAGCACCGCGCTCAACGAGTTCGCGCGCCAGGCGAACGTCACTCTGCTTTTCTCATCGACCCTGGTCGGGGGCCTTCGGACTAAGGGCGTTGAGGGCGAGCTCACCGTCAGGCAGGCGCTCCGGCGTCTTCTCGGCGGCACCGGTCTCGGCTTTCGCCAGGTGAGCCCGGCCGCGATCGCCATCCTTCCGGCGAGCCCCGCCGCCGCAGCCGCGGCCACCACCACCGGCGGCGCGGGTCCGAGCGCCGTCGCCGTTGCCACAAGAGCACGCCCGCGTCGGCGCAGCATGCTGGATCGCATCGCTCACCTTCTGAGGAGCGCGCGCCGGGCGCTGAGCGGCGGGGGAGCGAGCCAGACCGCCAGCGCGCGAAGCGTGCCCGGCGACAACGGCATTCAGGAAGTGGTGGTGACCGGCACGGCGGAGGTGAGCGGCGTCAAGGTCCTCGATGCCAGCTTCCCGGTGAGCGCCGCGAGCCTGAGCGAGATTCACCAGTCGCTGCCCTCGAGCGCAGCGGATGTGCTGAAGATCGTGCCGGGAATGTGGGCGGAGTCAAGCGGCGGTGAGACCGGACCCAACATCGAGGTGGCGGGCTTTCCCGGGGGAAACGATGCGCCCTACGTCAGCTATCAGATCGACGGCTCGCCGGTCTACCCGGCGCCCACGCTCTCGTTCATGGACAACTCCTCGCTCTTTCGCCTCGATGACACCATCGAGCGCATGGAGGTGGTGCAGGGCGGCCCATCGGTGGTGTATTCGAACGGCCAGATCGGCGCCACCGCCAACTTCATCCTGCGTCACGGCACCGAGGCGCCGCACGGCGACCTCGCGCTCACCTTGGGCGATGAGGGGCTCTATCGGCTGGACGGGTTCTACGGCGGCCCGCTCGCCCGCGATTGGCGGGTGAGCATCGGCGGCTTTTACCGGGTGTCGAACGGCATCCGCGCCTCGCAGTTCCCTGCCGATGAGGGCGGTCAGCTCACCGAGACGCTCTACCACCCGCTCGCCGGCGGTGCGCTTCTTTTCTGGGCGCGTCAGCTTGACGACAAGAATCTCTTCATCACCGACCTGCCGGTGGCGGTGAGCCCGGATGGCAGGACGGTGTCGGCCTTCCCGGGATTCAATCCCCTCACCGGTACGTTCGCCGGTAATGCGACCCGCGACATCACCGTGGAGGAATTCCCCTGCGCCGTCCCCGGCTGTACGCCGGGCACCGTCTCGGCGGACCTCGCCAACGGGCGCGGCTCGGACCTGCGCCTCTTCGGCAGCGACCTCAATCTGACCCTCGGCTCCTGGGTGGTGAGCAACCGGATGGGCTACACCGCCGGTGAGATGCCGACCAACGCGCTATTCAACAACTTCGCGCCGCAGACACTCGGCGGCATCATCGCGAGCGAGATCGCCGCAGCCAACGCCAGCCCGACGATCATGGCGGCGACGGGCGGGGCGCCCTTCACCAGCGGCAGCGCGAGCTACGTGCAGGGTGGCGCGCCGGCCGCCGCGGGAACCTATGCCGCATCGCTCGGGTTCTGGATCGTCGACAACGCGATCCAGGCATTCACCGACGATCTGCGCTTCAGCCGCAGTCTTTTTTCCGGCAACACCGCCACCGTGGGCGGGTACTTCGCCCGCTACTCCGCGGATGATACCTGGTACATCGGCAACAACGAGCTCATGACCGCGACGCCGAACGCGCAACTCATCAACATTGCGCTCTACACCGCCGCCGGCGCACTCGGGCCGGTGGGCGAGGTCACGCAGGATGGGATCCTGAGCGGCGCCACCGACGCGCTCGTCTTCCACTATGACGGCCGCAACCAGGCGCTGTTCGTCTCCGACCAGTCGCGCATCGATCGCTGGCTCATCGACGCGGAGTTCCGGGTCGAGAACGAGAACATCGCCGGCGCGGTCGAAGGTCAGTCGATCCTCGATCTCGATGGCAACCCGCTCACCTTTTACAACAACGACACCAGCGTGGCCAACGGCGATTGGTCACCTTCCACCTACGACCATACCTTCGGCTCGTGGAGCGCGGGCGCGGACTACGAGCTCGACTCGCGGATGAGCGTGTACGCGCGTGTCAACGAGGGGGTGCATTTCCCGAGCTTCAACGATGTGCTGAACGGTACCCCGGAGCGGCAGCAGATCGAGAACTACCAGGTGGGCTACCGGGCCCGGACGAGCTCCCTCTACGCCTCGATCGATGCCTTCCACAGGCTTTTCTTCGGCGTGCCGTTCCAGGCGTTTCTCGGCAACGGCACGCAGGTCACGGCCACCTACGGCGCGACCTCCTGGGGCACGGATTTCCAGGCCGAGTGGTTCCCGCTCGAGCGCCTCAGCCTCGGGATCACCGGCGACTGGCAGCACTCCGTGTATACGCACTTCAGCTCCTTCGCCGGCCTGGGGACCGCGAGCTTCGACAACGACGGCAACATCCTGCAGCGGCAGCCGCGGCTGCAGGTGAGATTCACGCCGCAATACACGATCCCGGTGTCCTGGGGGGAGCTGCGGGTGTTTGCGACGGTGAGCCACATCGACCTGCGCTACTCCGATACGGAGAACACGCAGGTGCTGCCGCCCTACACCACGCTCGATGCCGGCGTGGTGGCCGACATCGGCGCGAGCTTCCAACTGCGGCTGCAGGGCACCAACCTCACCGACGCGCTCGGGCTCACCGAGGGCAACTCGCGCACGCTCACCTCGGGCATCTCGACCGGCGTGGAGATGGCCCGGCCGATCTTCGGCCGCGAGGTGCAGGGGCAGCTCAAGTATGTCTTTTAGAGGGCGTTGAAGATGCTGCCGACCAGATCGCTCGCGAGCCCGAAGCCGGCCCCGAGGCCGAGGCCGGACATGACATTGCCCATGAAGCCGCCGCCCGTGCCCGCATAGGGCTGCGCCGCCCAGCCGCGGGTCTGATAGGTGGGCTGGGGCTGCGAGTTCAGGTGCGTCTCGAGCGAGTGGATGTACTCGGCCATCTGCTGGATGAGAAGGAGGGCCGACTGGTTCTGCTTCTGGATCGCAAACGCCGCCTCCCGCAGATCGAGCATGAGCTCGCGGGAGAGCGTCGGGTCCGTGACCTTGCTCTGCAGCGTGTCGGCGAGGGCCTTGACGCCCTGGCCGACCTGATCGGCCTGCTGCTGCAGCTGAATGGCCTGATTCTCGGCGGTCTGATAATCCATCGGGGAGCCTCCGCAAAAAGGGTTGGGGTGAGGGTCGAGCCAGCAGCGTTCGACCCTCGAATCCTGCGTTCGTTCGCTCCTCAGGCGATCTGCCACGCGGCCGCCGTGATGAGCTGGCGCGGTAGGCTACTTAAGCCACGTGCTGCGCATCAACGGCGGCGGCGCGCTCGAGTGCTCCGCGGTAGAGCTCCTCGAGCCGCGCGACGCTACCGTCCCACGTGAAAAGTTGCTGCACGCGCCTGCGGCCGGCCGCCCCCATTCGCCGGCGCAGGCCGGGGTCCGAGAGGAGTCTGCTGATCGCGGCCGCCAGCCCCTCGCTGTCGCCCCGCTCGACGAGGATGCCGGTCTCACCGTCCACCACCACTTCGGGCAAGGCACCGCCCCGTGTCGCGACGATCGGCAGCCCGGCGGCCATCGCCTCGATCACCGGAATGCCGAAAGGCTCGTGCCAGAGCGAGGGGAAGACGAAGATTCCGGCGCGCCCGTAATGGGAGCCGAGCTGCGAGTTGGCCACGCGTCCGTGGAGGGAGGCGTGGCTGAGTCCGTTCACCTGGCGGCGGATGAGCTCCTCGTAGGCGCCCGGGTTGGAGTAGTACCGGGCGAGGCCGTTGAAGATCGGGTCGCGCCCGTGCGGGTCGACGAAGTCCTTCGGCGACAGATCCAGCGGCCCGACGAGGCTCAGGCTCGCGCGCGGCTCGGTCCTCGACAGCTGTTGCATCGCCGAGAGCAACACGTGCACGCCTTTCTCCGGGCAGAGCCGTCCCACGAAGAGCACGGTGCGCGAGCCGGCCGGGTCGGCGGTAACATTGAGAAAGCGCTCGTCGACTCCGTTGTATAGCTCGTGACAGCGCGCGGCCACCGCCGGGTAGCGGCGCCGGATGGCCTCGGCGACGAACCGGCTGCAGGCGAGGATGAGCGCCGTCTCCTCGAGCCACGGGCCGATCAGCGCCGGGTCGAAATCGGCGAGCGAATGATCGTGCATGTGGAGCACGATGCGCGCGCGGGGGTTGGCGCGGCGGATCGGCTCGATGAAGTTGGAAACGGTATGCAGGTGCACGACCTCGCAGCCGCGCTCGCTGATGTCACGCGCCACCTCGCGCGCGTAATGCGCGTAGTAGAGCGGACTCAACCTGAAGGGCCGGCGGCGGTTGCGCAGGCGGGCGGCATCGAGAATCCGCAGACCGTTCAGCGCCCGATCGATACCTTCCGGGATGCGTCGGTAAGTGACGCCCTCGTGATGCTCGATCTCGCGCTCTCCCGGAACCCATTTCGGATAGGTCACGACCTGATGCCGGCGCGCCAGACGGCGGCCGACCTCGTAATTGACGATCGCGAGCGCGTCGTATAAGTCGACATTGGGCAGCGGGATATCGGCGTGCGGATAAACCTGCGCGATGCGGATGGCCATGGCTCCGGCTAGACAGCAAACGCCATGCCCATGCTCAGCTTCGCCGCGGCTGCTCAGCTGGCGTGCGCCGCCCGATAGGCTTGCAACCGCGGGAGGAAAGCCGCGCGCCGGGCCAGGCTTTCCGCCGACCAATAGCGCTCGATGTCGTAGAACTCGGGCACGGCCGCAGCGCCCGGCGGCAGCACCACCCAGGGCTGCTTCGAGGCCGTGTAGATATGGATGTCGGGCGGCAGGAGATCGGGAGTGTCGAGCGTGCCGACGCGCACGAAGCGCAGGATCGGTCCGGCACCCGCGTAATTGCTCCACAGCGCGATCCGACAGTCAGGACAACGCGCGATCCTCTGACCGCGACCGCTGCGGGAGGGAGTGTCGATGACCTGCGGCTCGGACTGAAGGTGGACCACGCGCTCGGCCTCGATCAGGGCGTTCAGGGCGAACGCCGTGCCGGTCTCGCGCTGACACCAGCGGCAATGACAGCAATGCACGATGAGCGGTGCGCTCTCCATGCGGTAGCGGATCCGCCCGCAATCGCAGCCGCCCTCGAGCGGATAAACGCTGTCTGCTGTCATCGCGGACCTCGGTGGAATCAGGCGAGCGGCGGGCCGAGGCGCCCATGCAGGTAAAAGGCAACGGCATAGAGGGCAAGGGCGGCGAGCAGCCGCCACACGCCGATCTCGGCCAGGGCCGGCCCGAGGCGGTTGCCGCCGCGGGCGATGGCGCCGAACGGAACGCTCGAGGTGGCCGCGACAAACTTCCGCCATCGCTCGGGGAACTTGCGCCGCCGCTTGGCATCGATCGCGGCCGTTCCGCCGATGGCGAGCACGAGCATCGTGCCGAACAGAGCGAGCGATGCGACATCGCCGTTGACGATGAGGTGCGTCGCGGCCCAAAGGCCCACGCCCCAGAGGAAGGGGTGGCGGGTGATGCGCACCATGCCGCGGACCGCCTCGGGATCGAGCTTCGATTCCATGCCGACCCGGGTTGGACTCGGAGTCAGGATGCCGATCACGGCAAACAGGAACGCAATGAGCACCAACACGTAGGCCGCCGGCCTGAATCCCGGGAGAAATCCCCAGGTGGGAAGCAGGGGCGCGCGGCGGTAGGCGTAGATCAGCCAGGCGAGGCCGACGAGCGAGGCGAGCGAGAAGAGCCCGCGATAGGCTCCCTCACCGAGCCGCGCGGTGAGCGCATCGCGCAGCCGCGTTCCGGAGACGCCAAAGTGAATCAGCAGGAAGTAGGCGCAGGCGGCGATCAGATCCGGCATGGCGAGACCTTCGTTTTCTCTTGCGGGACCGTTTGCGGGAATTGTACTCTGAGCGCGACCTTATGGCCGCCGCGCGCATCGAGCCCTTTTCCCGCTTCTACGAGCACTATCTCGGCGAGCACCGCAACCCGACCTGCCGGCTGCTGCACTTCATCGGCAGCTGGCTCGTCATCGGCATCGTGCTGAGCGCGCTCCTCGCGCGCCGGCCGCTCGTGCTCATCGCCGCTCCGATCGCCGGCTACGGCTTCGCGTGGGTCGGCCACTTCTTCTTCGAGAAGAATACGCCCGCCACCTTCCGCCAGCCCTGGTACAGCCTGGCGGGTGATTGGCTCCTCTGGTGGCAGATCACGACCCGCAGGAGGTCTCTCTCCGAGGGCGCATGATCCCCCGGTCCGTGCCGACGGCGAGCCCGAGCGTCACCGCCCCGAGTGTCAGGTCACGCGCTCTGCGCGCGAGCGAGGCGGCAACCGCCCCGGCGGGCGGAATGCCGAACACCGCGCACGCGAGCACGTAGCTCGCCTCCTGCACGCCGGCGGCCACCGGCACCATGAAGACGAAGGTCCGAAGTCCCGCCACGATGCTGTCGATCACGAGCGCCTGGGGCGCGGTGACCGGCTTGCCCAAGAGCTCGAACACCAGCCAGACCTCCGCCGCGCCGAGAAACCAACAGAGCAGGTGCAGCGCGAACGCCGCGGCGAGACGCGCGCGCTGGCCGAGGATGTCATCGAGGCCGGCATTGATGTCCCCGTGCAGATGCAGCCGCCGGAGCGAGGCGAGCACCGGCCAGCGCTGCAACGCCTTGCGGACCAGGCGCTCGAGCGTGTTGCCGAGCCGTCGCCGCGCGAGCACCGGGCCGGCGACGGCCACCGCGGTCAGCGCGAGCCCGAAGCCAAGCGGCCGCATGAGCCCGGATCCGGGGGCGATTGCGAGCAGCACCCACACGCCCGCCAACACGTAAGGGAGCTTCGCGCCGAGCTCGACCATGAGATCGACGCTCATCGACAGCATGCCGCGAAGCGCCGCCGGGCCGCTGAGCCGCAGCGCGCGAATACCGAGCACGAAGCCGCCGATCTGCGAGAAAGGCAGCGTCTCCGCTGCGGCATCGCGCACCAGCCGTGCCCACATGAACCGGCGCGCGGAGCCCGTCCGGGCCGTGCCGGTCGCCAGATGCCAGGCGAGCCCCATCAACGCGACGATCGGCAGATGCGCGAGCACGATGATGAGAAGTCCCCGGACGCGCAGCCCCTCGAGCGTGCGCATGACCGCGCCCGCTCCGGCGTAGATCAGGGTCGCGGCCAGCACCGCCGCGCCGATGATCAGGCCGACGGCGGGGCGCCATTTCACGGCCTCAGTTCCCGGGCGCGCGCGCCGCGCGGGTCTTCGGCGGCCATTCGAGCTCGATGTCGAACGCGTCGGTATAGGGTTTGAACTGCGCGCGCAGCACGTTCGGATCGAGCCCGAAGCTCGAGAGATCATAACGCCGCGGTCGGTGGCCGCGGTTGGAGCGGTTGCCGAGCCAGCGGCGCATGCGCCGCGCGGCATCGCAACTCGAGGCATGGCCACAGTGGCGGAAGATGCGCTCCGCCGCTTTTTCCGGCTCAGAGACGATCTCGTGATACTGCAGGTGCAGAATCGAGTTCGAGCCCGCCGCGGCGCGCATCATCCGCTCGGCGCCATCGACCCATGAGGCGCAGACCTGCCGTCCGATCTCCCGCAGATCGACGCGATGCGCGAACGGCCGCCGCAGCACCTCGGTCAGGCGCGCGACCGAGGCCAGCACCGCGACCGGGTCGCGATGGATGAAGACCCAGACCGCATCCGGGTAAACGGCACGGATATCATCCAGGGCGAACACGTGGTCGGGTGATTTGAGGATCCAGCGCCGCGCCGCCGCCCCGGGCTCGAGCTGCGCGAGGTGCTGCAGGAAGCGCTTGTGGAATCGATACGCCTCCACGTGACCATGAAGCTGCAACCAACTCTGATAGCTCGGCACGCGGTAGACGCTGTCGTATCGCAGGCTCTGGAACACCTGCGCCGTGATGTCGGTGCACTCCTCGGGCTCGGCCGCCGCGACCTGGTGGAGCGAGTTGAGCTCGGGCGCGAGGCAGCGCATGAGGTAGAACTGCGCCTGTACCTTGGCGCGGCTGAAACTCTCGCCGAGGCGGCCGGCGGCGGAAGGGTGGGGATGAACCAGCCGCCACGAGAGGGGGGCTGCGACCGCCGGATCGCGCACCAGGAGGCGGTGCAGGAAAGTCGAGCCGCTACGCGGCATGCCGGTGATGAAGACCGGCCGCTCGATGGCGCGCGCGAGCAGCCCGGGGCACTCGCGCTCGCGACGCTCGAACTCGAGGAGGTTGCGCAGGCTGCGGCGGATCTCGAACCTGACGGCGTTGCGTCCGAGGGCGTTGAGGTCGCTCTCGCTGTTGCACGAGTCGAGCAGGCGCTGCAGGGGGTGAAAAAACGAGCGGTCATCGAATCCCTTCCGTCGCGCGCGCTTGAGAGCGGCGGCGAGCATTTCCTCGGGATCGAGCGCCGGCTTGCCCCGACGCGCGGTGAACCTCGGCCCGAGAGTCCGATCCTGTCTATCCACCCTTACGCCTTTCGCCGGCCGCTCCCAGGGGCCACGGCTGCAAGGACGCGGCCCGACAGCTCAGCGGCCACCGGTCCGGCCTCGACCGAAAACCACGAATCTACATTAAATCGTCCGACTGTGCCTGCGGCGCGACCTCCTAGGACAGCGTGACCCCGAGCAGCCGGCCGATACCGTAAGTCACGGCGCCGGCGGCGCACCCGAACACCACCTGGCGAGCGGCAGAGAAGGCGGGCCCCCGGCCGTTGAACAAGGACGTCAGAGCGCCGATGGCCGCGAGAGCCGCCGCGCTCAACCCAACGCAGTACCAGGCCACGCGCGGGCCGCGGATCCAGATGAAGGGCAGAAGAGGGACGCAGGCACCCACTGCAAACAAGAGAAAGGATGTCGCCGCGGCGCTCCAAGGATTGCCGCCGAGCTCGGCGGGATCGATACCGAGCTCCTCCCGCGTCAGTGCATCGAGCGCGCCCTGCTGGTTGCGCATGAGGTCCGCCGCGATGCGCTGGGCTTCGGCCTGCGGCAGTCCCTTCGCCTGATAGATGAGCGCGAGCTCGTGCTGCTCGGCCTGCGGTGTCTGCTCGATCTCCTCCGCCTCCAGCGCGATCTGAGTGCGGGCGAGCTCGCGCGCGTTGGTCACCGAGAGCCACTCGCCCAACGCCATCGAGCACGCACCGGCGACCAGGCCCGCCATCCCGGAGAGCAGGACCGTGCGCGGGGCGACGCCGGCGCCCGCAATTCCGATGATGAGGCAGAAATTCGAGACCAGCCCATCGTTGGCGCCGAGAACGGCGGCCCGCAGGTCATTGCCCGAGGCATTCCGGTGCCAGGGCTCGGCCCGCGCGATGTCGGTTCCGATCGAGGCGGCAGGCCGGTTTCCACCGCCCGCCAGCGCGCTCACGACCGAGGCATGCCCGCGCTCGTCAGCCGAAAGCGAGGCCGCATCGGCCTGGGTCGCATATTTGTCACGGTCCGCGTACTCGGCCGCCGCCAGGCTCGGCATCACGAAGCGCGGCCCGAACCGGCGAGCGAGCACCGCCAGCAGCCGGGTCCGCAGGCTCGGGGAGAAACGCGGTTCCGGCACACCGGCGGCGCGCAGCTTGTCGCGCCACAGCGCCGCATGCCGGCTCTCGGCGCGCGCGAGCTCCATGAGCACCGAGCGCCGGGCCGGATCGGGCTCCGCCTCGGCGATGGCGCGATAAAGCGCGGCGCCGTCGAGCTCGGAGCGCAGATTGGCACGGTAGCGGGCGAGATCCGCGGCCCTGACCATGTGTCACCTCAGCTAAACTATCTCATCCGCCGGATGCGCCGGTAAAGCCAATTCCCAACGCCATGGATACCTCCATGACCTCGAGCACGGGTGAAGCGGTTCGCCGCTATCGCTGGGACGACATGCCCGCCGAGCAGCTGAAGAAGGGGCTGAGCCGCAAGTTGATCACGGGCGAGCGCATGATGATCGCGCACGTCTACTTCAAGAGCGGCGAGGAGGTTCCGCGCCATTCGCACGACAACGAGCAGCTCACCTACATCCTGAGCGGAGCGCTGCGCTTCTGGTTCGGCGCCCGGGACGAGCAGGAAATCACGCTGCGCGCGGGTGAGGTAGTGGTCATTCCCTCCAACCTGCCGCACCGGGCCGTCGCGCTCGAGGACACCCTGGATGTCGATGTGTTCTCGCCGCCGCGACAGGACTGGCTGGCGGGCACCGACGCTTATCTGCGAGGTTAAATTGAGCGCCTACGACATCGACCCGAGGGTTCCCGCCGCGATCGAGCGCTTCAGGCTGCCGGGGCGCCTCGGCTTCGGAGAGGTCAGCGCGCCGGTGATGTTCGACGCCGAATGGCGTGACGGGCAATGGCACAGGGGACGGCTCTTGCCCTACGGGCCGATCGAGCTCTGGCCGGGCTCGCGCGCGCTGCAGTACGCCGAAGTGGTGTTCGAGGGCCTGAAGGCCTATGGGGTCGAGGGCAGGGGGCCCAATCTTTTCCGCCCCGACGCCAACTGCAGGCGCTTTGCGCGCTCGGCCGCTCGGCTTTCCATGCCCGCGGTGCCCGAGGCGCTCTTTTTCCAGGGCATCGGCGCGGTGGTCGACGCGTGTCGTGCCATCATTCCAACACGCTCGGGACAGTCGCTTTACCTGCGGCCGTTCCTCTTCGGGTCCGAGAGCAGCTACATGCTGCGCAACTCGCGCGAATTCCGCTTCATGGTCATCGCGAGCCCGGTCGAGCCCTATGCCACCGGAGCGATCAAGGTGGCGATCGAGCGCGCCGACGTACGGGCAGCGGTCGGCGGAATCGGCGAGGCGAAGGCTGCCGCCAACTACGCCGCATCGCTGCGTGCCTCCACCGCCGCGGTTGCGGCCGGGTACTCGATAGCCCTGTGGTTGGACGGCAACGAGCATCGTTACCTGCAGGAGCTCTCTGGGATGAACCTCTTTGCCGTCCTCGAGGGCGAGCTGCACACCCCGGAGCTCGATGGCGCGATCCTGCCCGGAGTCACCCGTGACTCACTGTTGACACTCGCAAGGAGCCTCGGCTACACGGTTCAC
>Ga0335074_10008655_pt1 | contig 14155 bp, 15 predicted proteins | sample Lox_Sample_23_FD_206715 | JGI IMG/M metagenome (GOLD analysis project Ga0335074, IMG submission 206715) | Soil microbial communities from Loxahatchee National Wildlife Refuge, Florida, United States - Lox_Sample_2.3 | ecosystem: Environmental > Terrestrial > Soil > Wetlands | place: USA...
GTGGCCCGTCTCGCCGATCGCGGATGACACGGTCGTGCGCCGAAGTGCTTGTTCAGCTAAGTCATTCGGACCGACCTGCTGCGGCTGCAAGTCCGTGCGAGCCTGCGTGGTATGGAGTGGCAGAAATTGCATTGAGTGTGCAATGAATTCGAGGGGGCGTCACTATCGCGCTGTAAATTGTTGATTTTATTGGGGCGTGACGGAATCGAACCGTCGACCAGCGGATTAAAAGTCCGATGCTCTACCGACTGAGCTAACGCCCCGTATTGTCGCGATCCCGGTTGACCCCGGCTGGCTCACCGCGCCTCGAGGGCCTCACGTGAGTGCCCCTCGGGGCCGCGCATCTTACTATACAGTTGCCTGCCATCGCCCTGATGCTGCCTGACGCGCCATGAATCCCCAAACGTGGAATGCCGCCGAATACGAGCGCAACGCACGCTTCGTCGCGGATCTCGCAGCGCCTGTGCTGCGGCTTCTCGAGCCGCTCGCGGGCGAGAGAATCCTTGACGTCGGCTGTGGCGACGGCGTTCTGACCCAGAAAATCGCAGAGGCGGGATGCTCCGTCGTAGCGCTCGACTCGAGTCCGGACCTCTGCAGTGCCGCGCGGGCGCTGGGACTCGAGGTGGTCGAATCGAGCGCGGAGGAAATGACGTTCTGCAACGAGTTCGACGCCGTCTTCAGCAATGCTGCGCTCCATTGGATGCGAGACACTCCACGAGTGGTGCGGAACATCGCGCGGGCGTTGCGCCCCGGCAGTCGATTCGTTGCCGAGATGGGCGGCTACGGATGTATCGAGACCATAAAGTCGGCGCTCGTCGGTGAGCTCAATCGATACGGACTCGACGGCGAGAGTGCGAACCCGTGGTACTTCCCCACCCCCGAGCAGTATGCGGCGCATTTGACCGCCGCCGGCTTTGAAGTACCGTACATCGAGCTGATCCCGAGGCCCACGCCGCTGCCCGACATCATGGGGTGGCTCACGACGTTTTCGCATTCCTTTACCGCATGGGTCCCCGAGCCGGAGCGCCTCCCCTACCTCGAGCGCGTGCGGGATCGCATCCAGCCGCAGCTCTGCGACGCGAGTGGACGGTGGGTCGCGGATTACGTGCGGCTGCGCTTCAGGGCGGTGCTGAGCCGCGACGTCGCTTCGAGATCGTCCTCGCAAGGGTCGGCCGCGAATGACGAGACCGTGCAGGTGCGAAGAGCGGTCGGGACGGATCTGAGAGACGTTCGATCCTGTGCCGAAGCCGCCTACGGGAAGTACATCGACAGGATCGGGAAGCCTCCGGCGCCCATGACTGCTGACTTTGCCCGGCAGATCGAGCAGGGAATCGTCTATGTCGCGCTGCGCGATCGGCGGTTCGCCGGCTACGTGGTCTTCTATCCGGAAGGAGATCATGCTCATCTCGAGGCCGTGGCCGTGCTGCCAGAGCACACGGGCAAAGGCCTCGGCAAGGCGCTCATTGGCTACGCCGAGCAAGCGGCTCGGCGCGAGGGACTGAAGGCGGTCGAGCTGTATACGAACGAGGCGATGGTCGAGAATCTCGCGATGTATGCCAAGATGGGATACCGCGAGACACAGCGCAAGCGGCAGGCAGGCTTCAACAGGGTCTTCTTCCGTAAAGCGCTGTGATGTCTCCGGGTTCCTTCTTTTAACCTCCCGGGGGTCCTCCTTGAACGTCTCCGAGGCCGTCGATACCCGCATGAGCTGTCGTGCATTCCTCAGTACGCCGGTGCCGGAGGCGACGATCCGCCAGATCCTCGATACCGCCAAACGCGCACCGTCCGGCGGGAACCTGCAGCCGTGGTTCGCGTACGCACTCTCGGGCGAGCCGCTGCAGGAGCTCATTGCCCAGGTCCGCGCCAAGGCGGTCGAGCACCCCCTCGGGGAGGGGACGGAGTACAACATCTACCCGCCCAATCTCAAGGAGCCCTACCGCTCGCGCCGTTTCAAATGCGGCGAAGATCTCTACGCGCTCATCGGCATCGGACGCGAGGAGCGCGAGCGGCGCCTCAAGCAGTACGCGCGCAATTACGAGCTCTTCGGTGCGCCGGTGGGCCTGTTCTTCGCTGTCGATCGGATCATGGGCCAGGATCAGTGGGCAGACATCGGCATGTTCATGCAGAGCATCATGTTGCTCGCGCGCGAGCAGGGGCTCCATACCTGTCCGCAGGAATCCTGGGCCGCCTGGCACAAGACCGTCGGCGAGTTTCTCCACATGCCACCGGAGCTCATGCTCTTCTGCGGCATGGCGCTCGGCCATCGGGACGAGTCGGCTCCGATCAATCGCCTACGAACGGATCGCACGACACTCGAGGAGTTCGCGACCCTCCGCGGCTTCGATCATTGATGCGGCTGCGACGCCTCACCCGCAGCGCGCGCTCGGACTATCTCGACCGATACCTCGTCGGGTCGGGTACACCGGCCGCCTCGAATCCTGCGCGCCGAATGCGGCACGCGTCGCAGCGGCCGCACGCGCGCCCGCAGGCGTCCGGCTGGTAGCACGAGACGGTGATGCCGTAGTCGAGCCCGAGCCGCACCCCCTCTCGAATGATCCGCGCCTTCGTCCACTCGATGAGCGGGGCGTGGATGCGGCAGGGATGGCCCTCCACGCCGGCCTTGGTCGCCTGTGCCGCCAGGCGCTCGAATGCCGCGATGAACTCGGGCCGGCAGTCGGGATAGCCGCTCCAATCCAGAGCATTGACGCCGACGAAGATGTCGCGCGCGCCGAGCACTTCCGCCCACGCAAGGGCCAACGCCAGCATCATCGTGTTGCGCGCGGGGACGTACGTCACCGGAATACCGGTCGTCGGCGACTCGGGCACGGCGATCTGCGGGTCCGTCAGTGCCGAGCCGCCGATCCCGGCCAGGTCGACGCGCATCACCCGGTGCTCCCGCGCACCGAGGCGCCGGGCCACCTGGGCCGCGGCGTCGAGCTCCGCGACGTGCCGCTGCCCGTACTCGACGGAAAGCGCGAAGCAGGCGAAGCCGTCGGCGCGCGCAATGGCAAGCGTCGTCGCCGAGTCCAACCCGCCCGACACCAGAACGACCGCGCGACTTGCACCGACCGGGTTCACGCTCGCCTTCCCTTCCTTGCCTCACTTCCCCGCCACATTGCCCCACAGATACTTGTGCAGCTGAATCTGAAATCGCACGGGCAGCCGATCCTCCAGAATCCAGTCCGCGAGCTCGCGCGCCGCGAGCTGCTCGTGGCTCGGCGAGAAGAGTACCGCGCACCGCCCCGCCAGCCCGAGTTCCCGCACCTTCTCCCGGCTCCATTCATAGTCCGCGCGGCTGCAGATGACGAACTTCGTCTGATCCTTCGGCTGCAGGCGATCGAGCTCGTCGTAGCGGTTGTGCCGCTCCTCACCGGAGCCCGGCGTCTTCACATCGACGACGAGCACGACGCGTGGGTCCACGTCCCTCAAGGACATGGCTCCGCTCGTTTCGAGCGACACGCGGAAATCCTCATCGCACAGCCGCCTCAGCAGCTCGAGGCAGCCCTTCTGCGCAAGGGGCTCGCCGCCCGTGACACAGACGTAGCGCGACCCGAGCTCAGCCGCGCGCCGCACGAGGTCGTCGATCGTCCACCACTCCCCGCCGTGGAAGGCGTACGCGGTGTCGCAGTACTGGCAGCGCAGCGGGCAGCCGGTCAGGCGGACGAAGACCGTCGGCACGCCGACGGTGTCGGCCTCACCCTGGAGGGAATGAAAGACTTCCGTGACCTTGAGGCGGGACATGATCCATGGACCTTACCCCGTGCCGCCGCCTGGGCTCGCGCCGGTCCCGGAGCTCGAGCTCGAACCGCCGCCCGCACCCGCGCCCGCGGAGAGCATGCGCAGCTGATCGGTGGCGAGCCGGGCGGCGCTCGTGCCCGGGAACCGGTGCGTCACATCGTTCAGCGTCGCGCGCGCCTTGTCGTACTGCTTCATTTCGAACTGGGTGTACCCGAGCTTGAGCAACGCATCCGGAGCCTTGCTCGAGTTCGGCCACTGATCGAGCACCGCTTGAAAGGCGCCCGCGGCCTTGGCGTAATCCCGCGCACCGTAGTACGACTCGCCGATCCAGTACTGCGCGTTGTCCGCCAGCGCGCTCTTCGGGTAGGTCGCGAGGAACTGTTGCAGGGCGCTCGCGGCCTCGGGGTACTTGCCGTTCTTGAGCAGGTCGAGCGCTTGCATGTAGGCGCTCTGCTCCGTGCCCGGAGCGATGGCGGAGGGTGACGAGGCGGCCGGTGCACCGCTTGCGCCTCCGGCGCCCATCTGGCTGATCCGGTGATCGAGGTCCGCGTAGAACGCGAGCTGCTGCTTGCGCAGGGCATCGTTCTCGTTCTCGAGCTCGTCGATCCGCCCCTGCAGCACCCGCACCTGGTCCTGCAGCGCGTCGATGGACTGGGCCATGTTGAGCAAGCTCTGGTTGGAGATCACCCGCTCGATGCGGTCGGTGCGCGAATCGAGGTTGTTGAGCTTGTCCTGCAGGATCGGATCTTCCTCCGGCGTCGTGGCGCAGCCCGCGAGCGTGATCATCGCGATGGCAACGGTCGCACCGGCGATCAGCGTGCGCATGAGAGCACCTCCTCGAGTCACGGTTCGGCGCGCCAGCCGGGGTCGCGGCACCCGGGCGCTCGACGCCTCGCCCGGACGTTCACTTCAGGTACACGATGTCGACGCGGCGGTTCTTGGCCCAGGACGCCTCGTCGTGACCGGGATCGACGGGACGCTCGGCGCCATAGCTCACCGTCATGATCTGCACGTCCGAGGCACCCTGCAGGAGCAGCGCGCGGCGCACGGCCTGCGCGCGCCGCTCGCCGAGGCCGATGTTGTACTCGCGCGAGCCCCGCTCGTCGGTGTTGCCCTCCAGACGCACGCGGACCATCGGATGCATGGAGAGGTACTTGGCGTGTGCCGAGACGATATCCGTGCCCTCCCCCTTGATCTCGCTGCTGTCGAAATCGAAGTAGATCGTGCGCTTGGCCAGCAGGCCCTCGCTCGGCCCGCCCTGCTCCTCCTCACCGTTCGCGCCCGCCTGGCCGTTGGCATTGGCGCCTCCGGCGCCCGCGGACTCCGCCCCCGACCCGCTACCCTGCACGGCGGAGTTCGGTTGGGATTGAGGCTGCGGCGGCTTATGCGCGCAGGCCGAAAGCAGCAGCGCGGCGGCGGCCACGAGGATTGGCAAGGTTCTACGCATCACATGCCCTCCGTTTGTGCGGGCTTTTTATCACACAGTTCGCAGGTAGCACACTTCAGGGGTGCAAAAACGGTCCCCACACGGGGTCCCGCACGTCGGCCTGGCTGGAGGCCAGCCGCTGCGAGGTGAGTCCGTCCACGGAGACACGCTTGAGCACCACCTGGCCGTGCTCGGTTCCGGAGTAGATGAGCATGGCGCCGTTCGGCGCGAAACTCGGCGCATTGTCGAGCGGGCCGTGCGAGAGCACACGCACCGTGCCGCTCGCGAGATCCTGGATGGCGATGCAGTAGTTGCCCTGCTCGAGACTCACCGTCGCGAGCTGCGTCCCGTCCGGGGAGATGCGGGGCCGCGCGTTGTAGGTGCCCTCGAACGTGATGCGCTTCGGACGGTCACCCGGGGTCGTGCCGATCTGGTAGATCTGTGGACCGCCGCCCCGGTCGGAGGTGAAGTAGATCGAACGACCGTCCGGAGCCCAGACGGGCTCGGTGTTGATCGAGGGGTCGTCCGTCAGGCGCGTGAGCCGCTGATCGCTCAAGTCGAGCGTGTAGATCTCCGGGTTGCCGTCGCTGCCACTCAAGGTGAGGGCGAGCATGTGCCCATCCGGTGACCACGCGGGCGCCCCGTTGATGCCGGCACGCGCCGAGACGAGCTGGCGCGCGCCCGTGCGCACCTGCTGGACGTACAGCGTCGAGCGCTTGTCCTCGAACGAGACGTAGGCGAGCCAGTTCCCATCGGGCGACCACGCCGGCGACATCACGGGCTGGCGCGAATCGAGCACGACGTGCGCGTTGGCTCCGTCCGCATCGGCGATCACGAGCTGGAAGTGCTGTTGCGGAGGATCCCCCTCCACGGCGACGTACGCGATGCGCGTGGCGAAGGCGCCGCGCACGCCGAGGATCTTCTGGTAGATCACATCGCTCACCCGATGTGCCGCATCCCGCATCGCGCTCGGGGGGCCGGTGAAGCGCTGGTTCGCGAGCTGCTCGGAGTTGAGCGCGTTCAACAGCTGGAAGTCCACGGCGAGCTGGCCGTCTGCGAGCGCGCTCACTCGGCCCACGACCACATAGTCGTTACCGCTCGCACGCCAGTCGGCGAGCACCACATCCTTGGCCTGCGACGGCGTCGCGCGCATCTGATCGCGCGGCATGGGGCGGAAACGCCCGCTGCTCTCCAGGTCGTGCTGCACGACGCTCGCCACGTCGGCGCCCGCGTTTTGATCGGACGGCACGCCGCCCGCGAACGGCACGATCGCGATGGGGATGGGATCCGTGACCCCCGAGGTGACCTCGATTTGCAGCTGCGCGCGTGTGGTGCCTGCGGCGCCTGCGGCGAATATCAGAGCAACGAGCGCCGCTCGGGCGCGCCACCGGCTGTTCGAGACTGTCATGGTGAATTGTCGGAGTGCGTGAAATGAATCGTGAGCTCGCGAACGAACAGCGAGGGATCGGGCGGCGCCGGCAAGGGGGAGGCGCGATACGCGGCATCCTCGATCGATTGCTGCACGGCTGAATCTCCATTGCACGAGTCGAGCTTGACGTTCACGATCTGGCCGCCGGGCACCTGCGTCACGGTGAGCGTGCAGTCGAGGCCCGAGCGCACCGTCGGCGGCTGAATCCACGCCTGGTGGATGCGCGCCTCGATCAGCTGCTTCCAGCTTGCCATGGCCGGTCCCGAGCGCGCCTCGAGCAGCCGCTCCTCGTCCGCGACGCTCTCCTGCAGGTCGGTCTGGTTCAGCGCGAGCGCTTTGGCCTCCTGCGCCCGCCGCTGCTCCTCGGCCTTGCGTTCCTCGTCGGCCTTGCGCTTGGCCTCCGCGACCCGCTTCGCCTCGGCGCGCGCCTTCGCCTCCGCAGCCTGCTTGGCCTTGCGCTCGGCGGCTTCCTTGGCCGCGCGGGCCTCCTCGTCGGCCTGGCGCTGAGCCGCCGCCGCCGACTCCGACGACGCCTGACTACTAACGCTTTGCGAAGAAGACTGTGCCGGCGGCGGGGGCGTGGTCATGGGTGGCGGCTGCGACGTCGTGTCGGGTGGCTTCGGCGGCGGTACGGTCTGTTCGTCCTCCGTGGGTAGGACCGGCGCAGGCACTGGCGGGGCCGCGAGCGGCGCCGGGCGTGGCGCGCTCTTCTTGCCCTGGCCGCCGTTCAGCGCCTCCGGACCTACGACCGTCGCATTGATGGCAAGCGTTGGCTCGGGCTTGGTCTGGTGGCGAAAGACCAGCCAGCCGTACACGAGCGCGGCGATCAGCGCGCCGTGCATCAGCACCGACAGCGCAGCGGAGACCCAGCGATCCCTCCGGCGTTCCGGCTCTGGCATGAGCTTGGGTGGTCCGGTCAACTGCGCCTGGGGGGCTCGGGCAGCGGCTCGCTGACGAAGCCGACCTTGGTCGCCCCCGCCCGCTGCAGCAGCACCATCGCACTCATCACCTGGCCGTACTCGATGCGATAGTCGGCCTTGAGGAGCACGGGCACTTCGGGATTGCGCCGCAAGGCGGCCGCCACGCGCACCTGGACGGTCACCTCGTCCAGCGCCTGGCGCGGATTGCTCCCGACGTTCAGATACAAGCGGCCCTCACGATCTATCGACAGCACGAGCGGATTCGAGTTCTTGGTGAGCGAGGGATCGAGCGGTTCCGCGCCGGCCCTGGGCAGCTCGACCTTGACGCCCTGGGTCAGGAGGGGCGCCGTCACCATGAAGATGATGAGCAGGACCAGCATCACATCGATGTAGGGCACGACGTTGATCTCGCCCATCAGACGCCGCCCGCGCGAGAGCTGTGCCATCTCAGTGTCCTCCGCCGGTCGCGCCGGTGTGCACCGCAGCAGGCGCGGCCGTCCGCTCCAGGGGGCGGGAGGCGTGCCGCTGCAGGATCGAAGAGAACTCCTCCGTGAAGGCGTCGTAGCGCATCTCGAGCCGGCCGACCTGGTCGGCGTAACGGTTGAAGGCGACGACGGCTGGAATCGCGGCGAAGAGCCCGATGGCCGTCGCAATCAAGGCCTCGGAGATGCCCGGCGCGACCATCGAGAGCGTCGCCTGCTGGACGTTACCGAGCGAGGCGAAGGCGCTCATGATCCCCCAGACGGTGCCGAAGAGCCCGACGTAGGGGCTCGTCGAGCCGACGGTCGCGAGCGTCGCGAGACTGTATTCCAAGCGATCGATCTCTTTCAGCTGCGCGACGCGCATGGCGCGCCGGGCGCCCTCGAGAAGCTGGTCCGTGGGCACCGAGCCCTGCTGACGCAGCCGCGCGAACTCGCGGAATCCGAACTCGAAAATGCTCGCCATGCCGGTCGCGCCCCCGCGCGCTTCGATGCCGCGGTACAGCTGCGCGAGATCCCCGCCCGACCAGAAGTTGTTCTCGAACTGATCGGCTTCCCGGCGCGCCCGTCGGGTGACCATGCGCTTCTGGAAGATGATGGCCCACGACAGGAGCGAGGCGAAGGCGAGCAGCGCGATGACGATCTGCACCGGGACGCTGGCTTCCACCACCAAACGGATGATCGATAGATCTTGCGGCATCGTCAGGCGCGCTCCTCGTGTTTGGTCAACAGATCCTGCAGCACATCGGGCAGACGCTGCGGCCGCAGCGTCTGCGCATCGACGCACGCGACGCGTACCTGTGCGGTGGTGAGCAAATCGCCCACCTCCGCGGCGGCGCTGGCCGCGCGGCGGTAAATGTGCTGCCGGAACGACAGTGAGGCCGCACCGGCGCGCGCGAGCTCGCAGGTGACGAGCAGCTCATCGTCGAGCCGCGCCGGGCGCTGATAGCTCACCTCGACGTCCGTCACGGCGAAGAGGATCCCGGGATCGCGCGCAAGCGCGTGCTGCGAGAATCCTTGCGCGCGCAGCCACTCGGTGCGTGCCCGCTCGAGGAACTTCAGGTAGTTCGCGTAGTACACCACTCCGCCCGCATCCGTATCTTCCCAGTAGACCCGCTGCGTGGAGCAGAAGGACTTCAACCCCACGAGCTCACCTCGGCAAACCTCACCTCGGGGGCTCCAGCGCGAGCGACATCGAGCCCGAGGGCTCGGGCTCCGTGCGGCTGAAGTGCCGATAGGTCTTGGCCGTGACGATCCGCCCGCGCGCCGTGCGCCCGAGAAAGCCCTGCTGAATCAGGAACGGCTCGATCACGTCCTCGAGCGTCCCGCGGTCCTCGCCGAGCGCCGCCGCAATGCTCTCGATCCCGACCGGGCCGCCGCCGAACTTGTCCATGATCGTGAGGAGCAGCTTCTGGTCGAGCGTGTCGAAGCCCTCCGGATCGACCTCGAGCATGTCGAGGGCATCCTTCGCGACGCGCTCGTTGATGTGTCCGTCGGCGCGCACCTGCGCATAGTCGCGCACGCGCCGCAGCAGCCGGTTCGCGATGCGCGGCGTGCCGCGGGAGCGCTGGGCGATGCTGCGCGCCCCGGCCGCATCCATCTGGACGCGCAGTATACCCGCGGAGCGTCCGACGATCCGTTCGAGATCTTCGCTGCCGTAGAACTCGAGGCGCTGCACGATGCCGAAGCGGTCGCGCAGGGGCGCGGTCAGCAGACCCGCGCGCGTCGTCGCACCGACGAGCGTGAACGGCGCGAGGGTCAGCTTGATCGAGCGTGCCGCCGGGCCCTCGCCGATCATGATGTCGAGCTGGCAATCCTCCATCGCCGGGTAGAGCACCTCCTCGACGATCGGGCTCAGGCGATGGATCTCGTCGATGAAGAGTACGTCGCGCGGCTGCAGGTTGGTGAGCTGGGCTGCGAGATCGGCCGGCCGCTCGAGCACCGGTCCCGAGGTCTGACGCAGGCTCACGCCGAGCTCGGCGGCGATGATGTGCGCGAGGGTCGTCTTGCCGAGGCCCGGGGGACCGAAGATGAGCACGTGGTCGAGCGCCTCGCCCCGTTGCCGCGCGGCGCTCACGAACACCTCGAGCTGCCGCTTCACCGGCGCCTGGCCGACATAATCCTCCAGCCGGCGCGGGCGAATGGCCCGCTCGACCGCCTCCTCCTCCGAGCGGACCTCCGGACTCACGACTCTTTCAGCGTTCGAGCTCTGAGCGTTCAAAGGGTCTCCCTCGATTCGATTGTGCACGTCGCGCTCGCGCGCACCCCACGTCGCGCTCGCGCGCATCCCACCTCATGCCCGCGCCGCGCCCTGCAGGGCGCGCCTGATCAACTCCTCGGTCGAGTGTGTACCGGGACCGGCGGCCTTGAGCAAGTGCGCAGCCTCGGCGGGCTTGTAACCCAGGCCGACCAGCGCATCGAAGGCCTCTCCCTCGGGACTCGCCGGCGGGGGTCGCGAGGCGCTCTTCGCGCCGTCCGTCGGCCCGAGCCGATCGCGCATCTCGACCAGCAGTCGCTCGGCCGTCTTGCGGCCGATGCCCGGCACGCGCGTGAGCGCGGCCACATCCTCGCTCTGAATGCAACGCGCGAACGCCTCGACGCTCATGCCCGAGAGCAGCGCGAGCGCGATCTTCGGACCCACGCCCGAGACCTTGAGCAGGCTGCGAAAGAGTCGCCGCTCCTCGTCGGTGCCGAACCCATAGAGGACGTGGGCGTCCTCGCGTACGACCAGATGCGTGAGCAGCCTCACCTCTTGGCCCACGGGTGGCAGATGGAAGTAAGTCGACATCGGCGCCTCGAGCTCGTATCCCACGCCGCCCACATCGACCGTGAGCTGCGGGGGCGTCTTCGAGGCGATGCGGCCGTGGAGCGAGCCGATCATGCGCGCGCGATCCCGAGCATGCGGCGCGAGTGTGCGTGGCAGACCGCCACGGCGAGCGCATCGGCCGCGTCGGCGGCGATGCTGCCCGCGAGGCTGAGCAGCGTTCTCATCATGTGTGCCACCTGGCGCTTGTCCGCCCCACCGAATCCCACGACCGCCATCTTGATGGCACGCGGTGCGTACTCGAACACGGGAGTCCCGTGGGGGACGGCGCAGAGCGCGGCACCGCGCGCCTGACCGAGCTTGAGCGCACTGTCCACGTTGCGCTTGACGAATACGCGCTCCACCGCGATCTCCTGCGGACGGTGCTCCGCGATGAGCTTCTCCACGGCTTCGAAGATGGCTCGCAGGCGCTCCGCCGCGCTCGTGTCGCGCGCGACGAGGCACCCGTGCGCCACATGCACGGAGCTCGGGCCCAGGCAGTCGATGAGGCCGTAGCCGGTGCGCCGCGAGCCGGGGTCGAGTCCGAGAATGCGCACGCGTCCGCCGGCGAGGACGGCGCGGGGCGAAGTCGTCCCCCGGACCGCACCCGGATGGAACGTCGCCGGATCAAACTGTCGCCAGGACCTCGCCCGCAACTTCGGCATTCGTGTAGATGCTCTGTACGTCGTCGAGACCTCGGAGTGCCTCGAGGAGCCGCCTCATCTGCGTCGCCGCGGCCCCGACAAGCGGTACCATGGCCGCGGCGCGATAGGTCACTCCGCTGTGCGCCGCGGAAAACCCGGCGCGCTCGAGACTCGAGCGCACGCTCTGAAGCTCGACGGGATCCGTGAGGACTTGGACCGACCCTGTGCGGCTCAGGACAACATCCTCGGCGCCCGCCTCCCAAGCCGAGCCCGCGAGGGACTCGGAGCGGATGCCGGGTGGGTATTCGAGCAGCCCAACCTCCTTGAAGAGATATGCGACCGAGCCCGTGGCGCCGAGGCGCCCGCCGTGGCTCGAGAATACGCATCGGACCTGCGCGCCGATCCGCTCGCGGTCGCCCGTGCGACAGTCGACCACGACTGCGGTGTCGCCGGGGCCGTAGCCTTCGTATCGCACGCTGTACACAGCCAAAGCCGGGGGCATCAGCGCCGCACCGCGGCTCGAGCGGGTATCATAGCGGCAAACCCAGCTCGGCGACACGCCCCTGGCGGGGCGCGGGCTTGCGCGCGGCTCCTGTGGAAACGGCTCAACTCTGCCCACCTCAAGTCGAGAGCTCCATCACGGACGCGCGCTCGAGCCTTGAGCTCACGTTGCAGCTCCCCCCGCCCGTGCTGGAGGAGACCGCCGCCGCCGCCGAGATCATCGGCGCGCTCTCCTCGGATGCCGAGCTCGCCAAAGCCGTGCTCGCGCTCCCGCTCCTCGGTCGCCGGGAGATGACGGTGGAGGCGTTGACGCCGCTCGTGGGCGCCGTCGCGGCGCGCATCGCGATCGCGCTCTCGCGCTTCGGTGAGCTCGGACTCGAGCATGGCTGGTCCCCGGCGCAGGGACTCGATGCGCGGCAGGCCGAGGCGGTCCGCAAGATGCTCCTCGCCGTGGTGAGCGATCCCCGGCTCGTGCTCGCGCGCCTGGTCCTCGAGCTGGTGCGCCTGAGGGGCGCGCGCCGACTCGAGCCCGCCGAGCGCGAGCGGCTGGCCCTGAGCGCACGCGCGGTGTTCGCGCCGCTCGCGAACCGGCTCGGCGTCTGGCAGCTCAAGTGGGAGCTCGAGGATCTCGCGTTCCGCTACCTCGAGCCCACGGAGTATCACCGGATCGCGGCCGCGCTCAACGAGAAGCGTGCCGATCGAGAGCGCTACATCGAATCGCTCTGCGCGACGCTGCGCGCCGAGCTCGCCGCGGCGGGTATCGACGCCGAGGTGTATGGGCGCCCGAAACACATCTACAGCATCTATCGCAAGATGGAGCGCAAGCAGCTCGCCTTCGAGGCGATCTTCGACATCCGCGCCGTCCGCATCGTCGCCGCGACGATCCGGGACTGCTACGCCGCGCTCGGGGTCGTGCACGGGCGCTGGAGCTACATCGCGAGCGAGTTCGACGACTACATCGCAACGCCGAAGGACAATCAGTACCGCTCTATTCACACGGCGATCGTCGGGCCGCTCGGCGCCAGCGTGGAGGTCCAGATCCGTACGCGCGAGATGCAGGAGCACGCCGAGCTCGGCATCGCCGCGCACTGGCAGTACAAGGAGGGGGGCGCGCGCGATTTCGGCTACGAGCGCAAGATCGAGGCGGTCCGGCGGCTCCTGCGCCCCGGGGACCCCGGGGATCCCGAGCGCGACTTTCTCGAGCGCATGCGCGAGCAGCTCTTCGAGGACCGCATCTACACGCTCACGCCGAAGGGCGAGGTGGTGGACCTGCCGCGCGGCTCGACTCCGCTCGACTTCGCCTACCACGTGCACAGCGACTTGGGACATCGCTGTCGGGGCGCGAAGGTGAACGGGCGCATCGTGCCGCTTACTCACAAGCTCCTGAACGGTGAGATCGTCGAGATCATCGCCGGGAAGCACCCTGCGCCGAGCCGGGACTGGCTCGCCCCGGAGCTCGGCTACCTCGCCTCGGCGCGCAGCCGCACGAAGGTGCGCACCTGGTTTCGCCACCAGGACAGTGTCGACAACCGCGTCGCGGGCCGCTCCATCGCAGAGCGCGAGCTCACTCGCGCGGGGGCCGGTCCCGAGCTGCTGGCAGCGATCGTGCAAGCACTCTGCACGCCGAGCGCCGAGGAGCTCTACCAGCAGCTCGGGGAAGGCGTGGTCACGGCGACGCAGCTCGCTCAGGCCATCGCGCGCTTGCTCAAACGTACGGAGCCCGAGCCACAGGAGTCCCGGCGCCCGGTGCGGCGGGGGAGCGCCAAGCGCCGCAGCCCCGTCGAGATCGAAGGGGTCGGTGATTTACCGGTCACCCTCGCCCGCTGCTGCGCGCCCATCCGGCCGCAGCCGATCGTCGGATATGTCACCGCCGGCCGCGGCGTGACCATCCACCGGCGCGACTGCCCGGGCTTCGCGCGGATGCAGAACGGCAAGCCCCAGCGGATCCTGCAGGTGGACTGGACGCAAGGCGATGCGGAGCTGCTCGCCGTGCAGCTCGCCGTCGCGGCGTACGACCGGCGGGGGCTCGTGCGGGATCTCACCGACCTCATCACGCAGGAGCGCTTGAGCATCGAGGAGCTGAACACCACGACCGATCGCAACGCCGGGACGGCCCATGTCGCGGTGCGCCTCGCGGTGCGCGATCTCGATCAGCTCGCGCGGCTCACCAAGCGCTTCAAGGAAGTGCCGAATGTGCTCACGGTGCAGCGCACGG
>Ga0335074_10008656_pt1 | contig 14154 bp, 8 predicted proteins | sample Lox_Sample_23_FD_206715 | JGI IMG/M metagenome (GOLD analysis project Ga0335074, IMG submission 206715) | Soil microbial communities from Loxahatchee National Wildlife Refuge, Florida, United States - Lox_Sample_2.3 | ecosystem: Environmental > Terrestrial > Soil > Wetlands | place: USA: Florida...
AGAACTGGAGCACCTAAAGCTCTGGGCCGCCGCTGACCATGTCGGGGCAGCAGTCAACCTCGTGCACCGGCGGAAGTCGTATTGAACTCGGGCGTAGCTCTTAGGGAGTGCGGCACGCTTCACGATCCGTAGGCCAGCGAATTGGGTGGCGCGTTGCGCCCTCAACGCAATCGCCGAACGGGATCGCGTACTGAGAAAGGAAAGCCCGCCTGTATGGCGGGCTTTCCGGACATGTAAGCTCTTATCCCGAAGGCGTCCCTGGGTGATTAGCCGCCTAGGTCAGTCACCCTTTGAAGGGTGTAGTCGAAGAGCACGGCATGAACAAAAGCTTGGTCAAGAGTGAAGGACCTCCAAGCCTTGTCGTCATTATAGTCACCTCTGACCTGGGGGTCAGAATCCATCGCTCTTAGCTGGGAAGAAGGAATCTCCTGCTGCGATCAAGCAGATGGGTAATGATGAAAGCCAGCGTAGACTTGGGCAGAAGTGCTGCCTCTAGATCAATCTTGTCTCGCGCGGGACGCGAGTTCCGCAATCCTGCACAGAATCCTTCCCAGATCGGTTGATTCGATTTCCGATATGGACATTCGAGAGGCTACATCAGCATTTCTTCCCTTCGAGTAGAAACTAGCGCCTGACGAGTCGGTCAGATGGTCCTTAACAGCCTTGTCGATAGGCAAGGGCCATTGGCCTGCCAGGTTCAGACTTGTAATGCTCTCGACCGCTGCTTGTGTGAAGTAGTTCTCGACTCCATATCGCTCGAGAACAAAAAGGTGGATTGGATGGTGCTTAAACCTCCGAAATGCGAGTCTGGCATCGGACGAATATCTTAGCTTTGGTTTTCCATATTCTCTCCCCTTGTCGCCGTCCATGATAATGACAGCTTCCCGGCAACCGTCGAGCCAACGGTCGACCGGTCGATTCAAGAGGTTCGGCCAGCCACCGACCACATCGATCCTCTCAGCCAAATCCGGCTCACCTATCTCGTTAAGAAAACGGGCATAGAAGGGAGCGTCGGTACTGCCCTCAACGTAGACCTTTAGCGAGATCAGTGATGTCGACCTCTTAAGTAGTGTGAGCACCCGGTCAAACGGCAGCGATTGCGCTGCGAGGATCAGACCATCACGCTCGCATTCCAATGCAAACGCCGATTGTCGAGCACGCCAAGTTTCAGGAGCATCAACGAGCTGAGCTCGAACAGTCTTCGCGAGTCTAGCCACATCAAGTTTTCGCAACTTGGTAGTCACCGTGTCGCACAGGTACACCAAGCCATTCCGGAGAGTCACACGCCGCAACCTGGCAAGATCCTCCCATGCCCACACGGAATTGATGCCCTCGATCCACGCAGCGGGACCATCAATCGGTGGACCAACGTCGGCGTCGCGGAGACTTTCGACACTGTCCATCAGCTGAGCGATCGCTCGCGATATCGTTCCGCGATGCTGTCTTTTGACCAGTTCCGCGAACGCTATGTCTCGGATCGACTCGCTGCCTGAACGCTCGCATTCAATCAGAATCTCGGTCGATACTCCCCGCTTCACGAGAACGGACAGAGCACGCGCCCCGAGGTGCCCACTTTCTGGATCACGTACAAAGCGAAGCAAGTCATCGGTGAAGCTCAGCCAGGTGAAGTCCGTTTCTTCGAGGAAAGCTAATACGTTCTCGTGAGGCGTTGGTCGCTCGTGTGTGCGTTGAACAAACTCGAGGAACAGATTGGCCGCCTCAGCTGAAAATCCGAACCGTTTGTAGTGGTTTGTGATCGTCACTCCCGGCCACGCTTTCATGGTCAGCACCAGGGTCTCGTCCCGATCGATACGCAGTTCGTAATGGTCCACTATTCGTAACAGAGTCTGCAGTTCTGGAGGTTGGTGCCACGAGCCCTGTTCCCCGTAGAAAATGGTCCGCGACAGATCGAGTACCAGCAACCTAGCCGATGCCTCTGAAGCGAGCCATGCTCGGCGTTCTGCGGTGAGAGCCGGCCATTCCTTCTCATCAAGGGTCGCAGCTGCGTTCATCGCGTCCCAGAACGTCCCTTCAGCTATGGCTCTGCGCCTAGTTTCCGATTGCTCTTCCCTTCGTTGCTGCCTTTCCCGTTCCTCTTGATGCGACTTCGCGCTGTTTTGTTCCTGCTCTTCCATAAGGCCGAACGTATATGGCGAAAGAAATTGGCGAACCTCCCCAATAGGAATAAATGGAGACAAGTTTCGCAAAAGCGCGAACGCTCCAGCATCGATGATCCATTCTGCGTGATGCATGGTCATCCATCGTCCGAGTCTTTGGGCCAGGCGGAAGGGTATCTGGCCATTTTCATAGTAATGAAGCAGAAGTAAGGTTGCGGCCCGTTCGGTCTTTTGGCAATCGATGATCGGTTCGACGAGTAGCCGCTCGAACGACGGGGTGATCGGCACGTGCCGTTGCTCGGTCGCAACCAATACTTTTACGAGCGACTCAACAACCGCGTCATCGCACTCCCCTGCGACTTCTTTGAAAAACGGTTCAAGGTAAGACTCCGCGTGCATGTCGCCTACAACTTCTGGATGAGCTTCGAGGTACTCAAGCACGTGAAGACTCGTTGCGCGACTTCTTATGTTGCGGAAGCGATAATACACGCCGCTCAATAGCGTGTCTGTCGAAAGAATCACTGGAATTGCTCGTCCGAGATCTTCCTCGGCGACATTCATGCCGATGCACTCGAGCATCATAGTGTAGTGCAGGTCGTTCCGCGTCAACGCAGGAATAAGGTCATCCAGAAGTTCCGGCGCCTCAATGGTGGAAAGAGCCGTCAGCGCAGCCATGCGCACGGGGTCTCCGCGCTGTACGTCGAGAGCGACGGCCAAAGCCGTAGGAATGATCGCCTTTCCCTTGGCCAAGCCCAATACCAGAAAGGCATTCGCCTGGGTCTCGGCGTGGGTCGAGGAAATGTCCCTCAGCAGGTTCTGCTGGGCTTCCGGTGTCAATAGCTTCGCGAGCGAGTAGGCGCGAATAGTTGGGTGATTGAACAGATACTGACCGGACGTACTCAGGTCGCTGAGAAGGCGGGTGATAATCTCGGTCCTCTCATCAGAGCTAAACGCCGCTACTGACGAGCCGAGGAGCCACGTTGGGTAATGCTGGATGAAGTATCTGCGCACCTCCCCATTCAACTCGGCAAGAAGGGCTATGGCATGGAGCCACGATGGGTTCGGCGTGCCGTCATCCAGAGAAAAAAGGGTGCGAATCCGCGCGAACGGCTGATTTTGTAGCTCGATGGCAGCCAGGAATTCACCATAGGTCCGCAGTTGGAAGATGACCCCGTTCGGCGTCTGCAGGAGAATCGACTGCATCAACTCATCGAGCATCCTCTGCGCCTCGGCCTGCGTGATCGCCAGACCAATCGTCAAAACTGAGCGGGCCTCTTCAAGCGACAACTCGTTACGCGAGTAGACTTCCATGCTCACGCCGAGGAGCTGCACCGCTCGGCGCAGCCGGATCAGACTAATCGTGGTGCGACTTTTGAGCAGCCCTTCGATAACGGTATTGAGGTTCTCACTTCTCAGGGCGCTTAGATGGTGGCCATCTAACAGAAGCGAGCTGATTGTCCATGCGTTCAGGGGATTGCGAATTTCAGCCCCGATGCCCGAATCTTCCGCGGAGTCCAGAAACTGTTGGGGATCAAGTCCGCGACTACGCGCGAATCTTCTCAGGTCGTCCTCATCAAAATCAAGCACATGAAAGACCCGGAAATCGCGACCGAAAGCCGGCGAGTGATTCGCGAAGAACGCCTGGCGCGAGGTTATAAGGAAACCCGCATCTTGCTCCGGAGTCGACAGCTCAACGAGATCTTTGATTGCTTGCGCGACGTATTCGCGCGGGACTTCGTCCAAACCATCGCAGATATAGTGTCTTCGCAGATCTTGGATTCCCAGGATCGCTGGAGGAACAGTTCTGCCCAGGAGGTCTGCGAGGTCTCCCCTGTAGCTTCTCAAATTAAGAAGAATCGGCAGCACAGTCTCCACTGCGGCCAGCCGACGAGCAGCCTCTTGTGCGATCGTGCTCTTCCCAGCGCCGGGTTCCCCCACCACTACTACGCACTGGATTGTGAGGAGCGACTCAAGTTCGGGTTCCCTCTCGCGTAGAATGCCGCTGTAGCGAAAAGCCTCAGAGGCCGAATAGCGGCGCCATTTTTCGTCATCGATGAATTTTCGCTCAATAAAGGGGACCTCGGCCCCCTCGCTAGCGGTGACTATTTTCGCCCGATAGCACTCTAGAATTTGATTCCGATCTTCAGGTCCAGCGGGGCTCATCCTGTCTCCCTCAGGCGCCATTCGAGGATTCTTTCAGTATTATCTCCGCCTGCCGAAGTTCTTTGGCATTCCTTGGCCCGACGAAACCCAGGATCAGCGTTGCCATCCCCTCCCCCTGGCCGCATGGCACAACGTGTAAAGTTATCATGGATGCCAGCGGATTCCGTTGGGGAGTGTGAGTGATCACCATGGTTGCATGCGATGTCACTGTTGAATTTTCGTTGCGTCCCAGAGTGCTTTCCACGACTGTTTAAGAGCTAAGTATGAACATCCTCATCATCTCGGTCTCCCACCCTCTCCAGTTGCTCGAAGTTGAGACAGACTCAGAGCCTTTGCGTGCATCGAAGGCTCGCCTTCGCGCAATGCTAGAGGAGAGGTTTGCGACAGGCACGGTCGCAGCGATCTTTGAGGAGTGCTCTTTTACAAAGGTATCGATCGCAGCCCAACTAGCGGCAGAAAGATATCCTAAGGTCCCTTGGCACAACATCTGCATGACGGTGGAAGAGCGGAAAGCCGCGGGAATCTACGAGGCTCTGAACGACCGGCCAAGTCACCCCGACAACAATATGGAGTACACGATCGAAGAGAGGATTCCCGCAGATGAGATTCGTGAAGACTACTTCGCAGAGCACATCCTCGCTGCAGAATCTGCCCAAGGAGACATACTCGTGCTCGTCGGTGACATGCATGTGGAGCCAGTTGCCCGGAGACTTCGCGCAAAAGGACATACTGTTGAGATACGTCCTGAACTCGTTCCGATCAAGCGTTGGATAAATCGGACCACCGTCGAGTTACAAGGAGCGATTGACGATCAGTCCTCGTAGCGCGTGCCGGGCAGTTCATCGATCGGCATCCTCACTGTTGAGCCCTCTTTTTTCGCTTCAGACTTTATCCGGAACTCCTGCTTCACCCCTGTCTCTTCGTCGACAAAGTGGGCATGGGTGGGGTCGAAATTGAGAGTATCGATTTGTTTGCGATCGATTCCCTCGACCAATATTGAGTGCGGTTCATAGAGCGTATAGCGATCTTCGGAATACTCCTCGGCGAGCCGGACAATCCCGGTGCACTGTAGCCTCACGCTATCGGGACCGTGTTTACTGATGTAGTTCCGTTCGATTGTGATTTCCTTAGCCGACCAGCTTTTGAATGGCCCAAGTTGCTCCTCCAGGATCCAGCCATGAGGAGTCAGGCGATAGAAGTCGGGATTGGGGCCTACTCCCTTGATGAGGCCTCGTTGAATAAGGGCTTCGAGCGCACCGAACCATTCCGCATGATGACGCGGATTCCGCGTCTGGGGAAACGTACGTCCATTTGCCTGGAGGCAGTCTTTTCCGATGGCTTTGATGTGTGTGAGTTGACCTGAATCCCGCGATGTGTTCCATAAGAGTTCCTGCTCTTTGGCCCCTAGGTGCTCCTTGAGATGAGTGAATGCCTGGTGACCCATCCGAGTTGAACTGGGAACCGGGAGCACTTCCGGTCTGTGCAGTGGCGTTGGATCCAGCTTTGTGAAGTCCGGCCTCGCGCCTAGTGGGGGAGGCGCAGGATGTTGCCCGTGGAGAGTCGCGACAAGGCTGATGAACTGGGATTCATCATACGGTGTTGCGGTAAGATCCGCGCCCTGCCGTGTCTTGATCCATAGGGGCACGGAAGTTGCGCTCCATTCGCCTTCACGCAGGACTGGGATGAACTTGTCGGTGTCCATGTTGTCGATGAACTCCCCGGCGATAATCACGTTCTCGAACCGAACACCTCCCTTTGGGCGATACGATTTCTCGACATATCCGGGGGTACAGATCACGAGGACGAAATCACTTTCCGCGATGGACTGAGTCATGAATCTCGCTGCATCCATGCCCAACCGTAGATTCCAGTAGTCTAGGATGACATCGATACGATTTGTCCGGAGCGCAGCCGCAAAATCTCGGACCCACTGTTTGTGTTCGTTCGAGTCCCAAGAATAAGAGATAAAGACTCGAGGGACGCGCTCCTCGACTTCATCGTGTCTACCAAGCTGAGTATCATTCGGCATGCTTACAGTTTAGGTTGGCAACGATGACGAATTGGCGTCTGACCGTAATCCCTCCGCTTTATCGGGGTTTTAAGAGGGATATTCTTGATCTTCTGGCTCAGTGGCGTCCAGAACGGTGGTCTGTCACCAAATCTCTATGCTGCCTCCATCGGAACGACCTGCCCAAAGGGCGCTTTCCGGGCCTCGGTTGAAGCCCAGATCACCGGATACGGCGGTGCTTCGCTCGGGAACGTGCCGCATAAATCGGTGAGGAATACCAGCGTCTGCGGGAGAACACCCCGTTCCTGGAGCCAATCGACACATGGCCGGAAATCCGTTCCGCCTCCTCCAACCGGAGAGAGGGAGACCGGCTGTCCTGCCTGATACGTCTCCACTTTCTGAACGGCCGCGTCGAAGTAGAGCACGTGCACGAGTCGCGGTCGCTGTCCAGCCAGGATCGACCGGACTTCCGACTCAAAAAGTCCCAACTGCCTGGAACTAACCGATCCCGAGCAGTCAACCGCAATCGCAATCTCGCCCACGCCTTCCGAAGTGACTCCAGGGAGATACAGCCCGGACCAGACGTGGCGCCGGTTTGGGCGCATCCAGCTGTAGTCGGCCGGTATCGTGTCAGACCAAGCCCGGCGCAGAAGCTCGCGCCAGTCCACTTTGGCAGCCTGCGACACCTCAATGGCCCGAACCGCCCCTCGCGGGAGCTTGCCAGCCACTTTCGCAATGGTCTCCGCCTGCTCGACGGCAATCTGCCACTCGCGCGCCTGCTCCGCAACTGAAGGAGCCGATTCTGCTTCTGGTTCTGGCGCGTCCAGGACCTGGCCCACACCGCCCGGAGTTGAGGGAGCCTCGGGCTCACTTCTGGTCTCATCGTATTGATGAGAGCCATCCTCCGGCGCGGCTGATCCATTTCCTGACTGGGTCTCAGACTCGCCTGAGGAGCCCTCCTGCTTTTCGTCCTCCTCGATCAGGTTGTAGATCCGCTCCGCGCTCATTCCGTGGAACCGACTGTCGATAAGCACGTCCTTGGGCAGGGTCAGACCAGCATCGACCAGAATCGGGTTGATGGCATAGTCGCAGGCCATGTTCCACCGCGCCCGGTCGCGGTCACTGCGGCGGGCATGGTGTTGCAGGGCCGGGTGCATGACCTCGTGAGCCAGCACACCAGCCAATTCCGCCGCATTCAGCGTTTCGACGAATGCAGGGTTATAGAAGAGCGAAACTCCATCGGTGGCCATTGTCGCAATCGACCGTGACGGCTTGCCGCCTAGACGGAAGAGCAATGTCCCAAAGAAGGGATGGTCGAGGAGTAGCGTAGTTCGCGCCTTCTGAATACGCAGGTCGCTCGGGAGTTGTTGTTGGTGGCTCATGACACTGGAGCCTCCATGTAGGCGGCCATGTGCGCGAAAATGTCGTCAGCATTCTCAGGAATCGCTGCGGAATCACTCTCTGCAAGTTGCCCGCGCTCGCGCAGCACGGCATCCATCTTCGTGAGTATCTGCGCGGCATCGTTCGCCGTCGCCGCGCGCAGGATCTCGTTCTTTTTGAGATCCCGAGCAGTGAATCCGCAGAGCCGGTCCCTGATTTCCCCGGCGAAACGGTTGAGTTCCTCGTCCTGATTGACATTGAGCCGTGGGAGCAGGTCCACCAGCTCTCCGATATTCGTGACCAGCGAAGCATGGAAACGGGACTCGGGCTCGTTGAGCCGCTCGACCATGTGCGCAACGACGCCCTTCAGCCGAGTCCAGAGGTCCTCGGTCCCTTTCTGCAGCGACTGCCGGACGTTCTCATCGATCTCCCGCGCCACTCGCGCCTGTTCTTCCTCGGAGAGCGTCACCCGGAAGTCGTTGCCGCTCGGAATGGGGAGGACCTCGAGTTTTACCCCAAACTTGTTCCTCAGTTTGTCCGTTGAGGGGTAATCTTCTTCCCGGAAGAGCCCGTTCAGCTCCGGCCGGACCTGCTCGATGTAGTGGGGATAGACGGCCAGGAACTCCTCCACCTGCTGCGCGAAGGCCTGTTCGAACTCCCGCATCTTCGTGGTCAGCTCGAAGTAGAAGTGTGCCGGCAAAAGGCGAAAGCCCTCGTCAGACCACGGCAATGTGATTTTGTAGAAGTACTGACGGATCTGCCCCGAGAGCGAGCGAAGCGATTCCAGCCGATCCGCCTCGCGGAGCAGCTGCTTGTTGTAGCGGCCGGCGCCGGCATAGGCTCCGTGCTGCTCGGCGACCTCGCGGCTGACTTTCCGGTCGTGTTTGATCGCAGTCCAGATGCTGATGTGGACCGCTGCCAGCATGGCGCGTTCGGTAATCATTGCAAAACCTCCAAGTGTTCCACACCGAAACGGATGAACTCCGGCGTGTGAGAAATCGCCCGATCGCGGGCAGCGGCATCGCGCATAGCAAGTACGCGCATTTCGGTCGGCATCCGGTCGAGATACCGAATCCCTTTCGCGATCGAATGGTCGGTCAGAGCGCGGCCGAGAGCCGTGGCGATGGCAATCCGCGCCGATGGCTCGTCGGGCAGCGGCGCTGTGTCGGGATTGAGCAAAATTTCGTCGATCGACGGCAGTTGCCGGAAGAGGCGCAAGAAGGCGACCAGTTCCGTGGTTGCCGCCTCTCCAATCGTTCCCTCCAGCAACTGCGCCTCAATCTCGGTGGTGCCCGCAAAGAAGCTGCTCTGTTGCCGACGCGCAAAACCAGTCAGGACGTTCGAAGCCATCTCCCAGGAGCGGGGAGTCGGCCATGCATTCACATCGGAAGTCGCTTCAGGATCATGCAGAAGCGCAGGTTTGAAGCGCAGGAAGGCGATGATCTCCGGTCGAATTCCGGCCTTCACTGCCCATCTGCACCAGTCCATGAAGTCCGGTTCGAGGTCGAGATGAACGAAGCGATTCCGCAGTGGCCGGGGCATCGAGAAATGGACACCGCGTTCTGAGGCCGGATTGCCAGCCGCGATCACCACCCAGCCGTCCGGAAGCCGGTATTCGCCGAGTTTGCGATCCAGCACAAGCTGATAGCAGCCCGCCTGAGTCATCTGCGGCGCCGCAGTCAGCTCGTCCAGGAACAGAATGCCCTCGCCATCGAGAGGAAGAAATTTCGGCGGCACCCACTCGGCTCGGTCCTGGGTGATCCGTGGCAAACCTCGGAGATCAACGGGATCGAGTTGCACCGCCCGGATGTCGAGGAATTCGCAGTTGCGGTCCGCGGCGACTTGTCCAACTATCTGCGACTTGCCGACGCCGCACGCACCCCAGACGTGCAGGGGCACACGTTCGCTGATCAGCGCATGAAGCGCCTCGTAGAGTTCTGAAGGTTTCATGGACTTAGACCCTTTCGGATGTGGGAGAAGAGATTTCTGGAAGCTTGCTGTCGCAGACAGGTAATACCGACTAGGAGAAACGCGCTGAGGCTAACGCAGACTGTGGGCATTGATCCAGTTGTCCGACACGCGAGGCACGGTCAACGGATGCTTTGCGCTCTACGCCGGAGGTCACATTCCGACGTACTGGGCAAATTCAGATCGATCTTCAACTCCCCACGACGTGCGTAACTGTCAACTTATTTTCCTTAGTCCCGATTCCTCTATTTGACGAACGGTCAGCAGAGGGATGTTGAGGCTCAGTAGCCGTGCACTCATCATTGGCTCGTCGACGACAATCAGCGGATATACTTTCCAATTCCCCTGCGGCGCGAGTTGCAGAAATTGAACGGTCTCGACCAAATGCTCTTCAACCCACTTAGTTCGCGCTTGATGTCGCTCGACGATCGATTTCTTTCCTTCTATGCCTTGGACAAATTCTTCAATCTCGCCGCGGAGCTCGTGAGGAGTGCGCGAGGCAGAGAAATCCTTGCATTCGATCACGAAAAGTCGAAGATCGGTCACCCGACCAACTAGCACATCGATATCTCCGAGATTGCCAAGCCGAAATGTTCCAACTTTTTTCACCCGCCTTCGAACCGTCAAATCTGTATGGACACCAAGTAATTCGGCGACTCGATCATTGAATCTCTCTCCTTGCTCGTGTCGCAGCGAACCGATCAACTGGCGCATTTCGAGACTGTGCGCCTTGAGCTGGCCGTTGAGACATAGAGAGAGAAGGTTGTCGAGTGCCAGCTCCGCATGACGATTACCCCACAGTGCCTCGGTCTCGCCATTCACTGTTCGAAGGACGATCGGGCGTCTCAGGTACGCTGGTCCCCGGTTGTACCTCCATGGATAGAGGTCGACCTTCGGATATAGGTCGACAGGGGTCAAGTAGCTTGGTCGTTCGGCCAGTGAGAACAAGCGTATTGCTGCGGCGACTTTGTCAGGCTCCCAATTCAAATGCGAAGCGACGGAGTCGGACAGACGATCGAGAGGCATTCGCGCGATTCCGTGGCCATGCTCGATTCCTGTGCGTCTGACGGCACGCAGAAAAGATCCTAAATCGGTCATAGGCAAACCGAATTCCGCCTCCGAAGCGCGATTCAGTTTTTGAACCAGGTCAGGTTCGCTTCCGTGTGGCCTATTTGGATCCCGCCAGTATTGATCAAATCGCGATGCCACACCCGCAATTCGCTCAGCAGTGACTTGAGTGACGTGAGCTTCCTGTGCAGTCCGGAATTGTTGTTCGCTTCGTCCTAAACGGCCGGACGGTAGAATCGCGAGATCGAGGTCCGTGAGGTTGTAGTGAACTGCGTCACTGGACATGCCAAATGTGATGATGTGTTCGACGAGAGCGCGCATTTCGCTGTAGGCCAGTAATGATATTCTGCGCATGCCCGAGGGAGGTTGCGCGGCGACATACTCCACCAGGAATCGGCCGGCCAATGACGACTGCACAACTCTCGCCATCTCTTCCTTGATTTTCTCGACGACATCTCCGACTTCGGCAAAGCAAGCGAGTCGGGTTGGCATTTGAAGCTTCAGATCAGCGTCGGCCCTAACGGCGGCCTCGTTGCGTTCGAGCAGATACTCGAGCAGGCCCTCGGAGCTCATAGAGCGTACGTAATCTTCAAGCTGGGAAAAGCAGAAACTCACGACGTCTCGAAGCACACGATTGCGATCTTCCTTCCTAATGGGGCCGATTTCCAGATGTTGATCCTGAGTCAGAAAATCGCCGATCCGGTCCAAAACCGCGTCAATATCGCCTTGCGGGATCGGATGAAAGCGTGGGATGTCGCGCGGATCGAGAGCTGGGTTCTGGTTTGCGTCAAGGATCAAGAGCATCTTCTTCTGTCCGCGTGGCGCTCGTTCTAATATCACTTCATCGATTTGAGCCTCGGTTATCGCTGCTTCGAGCCCAAAAAGCGCACGAAGCCCGGTAAGCGCGCCGCGCAGCATTTGCCGTTCTCCTTCGTTGTCAGCAGTTCGAAAGATGGCGGAACTTCCAGGTAGAAGATCAAGCCTGACCTCATTGCTTGCGTGGTTGGTTTCTATGTGAAACAACGCGTTAGGGGACCCGACAGCGAATTCGGGGGACTGTTGCCGCCACTCTTCTTTTGAGCCCAAATTCAGACGAACCACAACAGGCGTTTGAGGCGCCGAACGCGGAAAGTTCGCGTCAAAGAAGCTCTGGCATTGCCACATCCAATACGCCAACGCGTTGATCAATTCTGCATAGGCTTTGTGCTGCTGGCTTTCACGCGAATTTTCGGGTGCAATTACCCATAATGGAAATGGGAGGTTTTCCACAAAAGCCGTGGCCTGATCTCCCCACAAAGGATCAGGAATATAGATTGGGATTTTAGGGGTGCCGTGGAGAGTCGTCACCATGATGGTTGACTTGCCTCCCCAATGTGGAACTGGATGCCAATCCCGCTTGGACACCACTTCGCGCCTGAGAGTCGCGGAGAAGTCGGGAATGACACCTATGAAATTGGGCCGATGTTGGTCGTCGACATAGTAACCATATTGACGGCTCCGATATAGTCCAAATTCATCGAGAACGCACGCCGCTTGAATGAAAGTGGTCTCACGAATCCGTGACGAATCCCTCGCGAAGCGCCAGAGGCTTAGAGGGTCTCCTGCCTCAAGAGTTGCAAGCGTCTCAAAATCTGACGCCGGGAAGACTTGGAAGAGGCATGCAGCACCCACATTTCCGAATCCGATAGCATGGCTCTGTCCAACACCTTCAAAGATAAAGAGACAAAGCAGGCCGTTCACCCACGGCATTTCTCGATAAAGGAGAGACTCAACCTTTCGGAATCTATTTTCAAGTGAATTCACGAGCGGCTGTTGGTCGTGCAAAGACCCGACAACACTTGCCACATCAAAATGTTCGAGATCGTCCGTAGCTACGATCGTGAAGATGAGCTTGTCAGTATCACAGGCGACGAGGCATTCATTTGTTCCCGGGACCACGTCGGTATCTGAAGGCTCCCAGTTCAAGGGCATACAGTCCAGCATTAAGAAGGATTTTTGAACGGACGCGGTTACGGCATTTCGGTACGCAGTGGCAAGCCATTTGTCTTCTCCGCTTTCAATGGCAATTCTCACCAAGTGGTGATTGAGCGCCGAAAGTAGCGCTTCCGGACAGCTGACAATGAACGATGATCCGACCTGAACGATTGGTGTCAGCAATAGCGGGCCAGAGTCCCCTCCGAAAGAAGAAACTCCAAAAGTGCCCAAGGGACATGCAAGGGGTTCCCATGCAGGGTGTCCGCCTGGGCCAGTTCCGTAAAACGACTCCATGTCGGAAAGCTCAATCGTTACCGCCTTTTTCAAACTCGAAAGATGGTATGCATCAGGCACGACGATCGTTTCGTGCGGAGCCGATACGGGTTCTACAGTCCGATCAAGCCCCGCTCGGTTCGCGATAGTGTCGCTGAGTGCAAGCGTTCCTTTGATGAGTGCTTGTAGATCGGCGACGAAAGGCATGAACGAATGCCGCTGTTGAAAGAAGCAGTTGCAAAGGGTTTTGAAGACATACGTTGCCCCACTGGTAAGACCGGGAAAGACGGCATAGCCCCCGCCGTAGAACGGAACTTCCTCAATGAATGTTCCTGGGTACGGATCTTCGCCCTGTTCAATCGTGGCCAATCCGGAATCCTGGGTCAAAATTGATCTGAGTCGCGGATTGCTGATTCGTGGTCGTGCTGAACCGAGGCCGAGTGATGCACAAACATGAGCAAATCCCTCGAGCCTTAAGGTCCTCTCAGCGTTAATTGGCATGAGTTGCAATCCGCCCGCAATTGCCAGCAGATCAGCCGCGTCAAACGGCGAGATCGAATCGCGCAGATCCTCAAGGAAATGCGGATGCTTCGGATTGTTCCGAAAGTCGTGTGCCATTAGATTCCCGGATAGCCACAGAGTTCGTACAATCTCAACTGCTTTCGACGAGTAGCCTCAGCTACGTTGCTGGTCTCGATCTGAAGGCGAATAGCAAGTACAAAACTCCGTTTTGGCCTCTTTTCGACTCTAATCAACTTGGAAGATAAGCCAGGAATTCGGCTTGGAAGTCCGTTGCTCTGCGATGTAGCGTTGAAGGAAGGCTCAATGTGGGAATCGTTGAAGACACTCATGTCGTACGTCGGCATCCATTCCGCGATCCGCTGCTTGTCAGCGCGTCTGCCGTATCGTCCACACATGGCGCGAGATTAACACTCCGACTAGCAGCGCGCGACGCTAATTCTCTCCGCCGCTAGACCCATCTGCCTTGATCCATCAATGAATCTCCTTCACCTGTTCCGGCACTTTGCGAAACACACGATTGAATATCTCGTGAGCCAGATCCACCGACTCTTCGATCGCCTGTCTCGTCGGCACAACTCGCACATTCACCTGCCGCTCCCGAGCAAGCCGGATCCCCGCGATGAGACAGGCGCCGAGATAGATCATCCCGCGATTGATCCGAGGCATGTGCGCATCAGGGTC
>Ga0335074_10008657_pt1 | contig 14154 bp, 15 predicted proteins | sample Lox_Sample_23_FD_206715 | JGI IMG/M metagenome (GOLD analysis project Ga0335074, IMG submission 206715) | Soil microbial communities from Loxahatchee National Wildlife Refuge, Florida, United States - Lox_Sample_2.3 | ecosystem: Environmental > Terrestrial > Soil > Wetlands | place: USA...
CAGGCATTGGAGATGTCAAACGCGTACAAGAGTTCCGCCGAAAATACGAACGGCCCAATCCCAATGCGTCGCTTCGATACAAACTGTGACCCAGTTGGTAGCCGCATATGGTAAAGTGCTTACAACTACAACGTGGCGCAGCCGGCTCCCTCTTCCTCCATTTTATCTGCCGTGTCTGCGCATACCCCCATGCGGTAGATATTATGCATCTCAAAATAAGAAGATGGCATACCCGATAGTAATTATTACTTAATCAACTTCGCGAGGGGAGTTCAAGATTTTTAATCTTCGACAAGGTAGGATGGCGACATTGCAAGTACTTCAGGTGGAAGGGGCTGTGGATAGTGCTGCCACGACAGATGTGAAGAAATCAATCAAGAGAACAAGGGTTGGTAGGCCCAAGGTCAAAACTGGTTGTGCCACCTGCAAGTACGTGTTTCGAATGATGATCATTGCCATTAAATCCTCCTTTCATTAACCAAATACTGTCGTATCCAGGATTAGACGAATCAAGTGTGATGAAGCCAAGCCGCACTGCAAAAGATGTACCAGCACAGGTCGAAGCTGTGATGGTTATGCGATATCTGGTGACAAATCAACCCCTTTCCAAGGTGACCTGGTTCTTTCTCTTGGTTCTATTCTGTCTAACCCACGGAATCCCCTCTTGAATTATCCCGGGACACCACTTGAGCATAGATATTTGGTGTTTTTTCAACGTCAAACAGCACCAATCCTCTCAGGACATTTTGACTCCTATTTCTGGAATGGTCTCCTCCTACAGGTAGGCCACTCAGAGCCCACAATCCAGCATGCCATGATGGCCGTAGCTTCCATCCATGAGCAAGTTGAAGCTGCTGGAAGAGAGCTGTTCAGCCCTGGAATGGATTATGGCCGTTACTTTGCCCTGCAGCAGTACAATAAAGCCATCTCCTGTCTAAACAGACGCTTGTCTGAGGGTTCTCAGTCTGAGGAGATCACATTAATGTGCTGTGTGCTCTTCATTTGTCTCGAGTTCCTGCGGGGAAACATCGACACCGCGATATCGCATCTACATGGTGGGCTTGGGATCATGGCTGCATGGAGAGCTAGAAATCGCAGACTCCTAAACAATGAGGGGCTGCATATAACTTCAGAACCGCATTCGATCCCAGACGATCTGGTCCAGATGTTCTCCCGCTTGACGATCCAGTCCATGCTGTGTGGCCGAGATCCAATGGCTGACTTCCTAAGGTACTCGGAGGCAGACTTGCTGCCATTTACGCCAGCTGTATTCCCAAGTCTCCTGGCTGCAAGAATATCTCTTGACTCTTTGATGAAGATATCTTTGCAATTCCTCCGTGAATCGCACGAACGCTCACACTTCCAAATACAACCAGAAGCCAAATACCGACTTGATAATATAACAAACGCTCTGGACCAATGGTCTCTAGCCTTCGATCTATTCCTAGCCAACTCGTCAGGAACCCGGACGCGTCAAGAAATCCGGGCCGCAACGAACCTGCGGATCCTGAATATAGTGGCGAAAGTCTGGCTGTCCAGTTCTGTTTCGGCAGAGGAATCCCATTTCGACGAGCAAACTGAAGCTTTTTCTGCTATCATCAATCTTGCTGCAACGATGAATTTGTACAATTCCACAGGGGCTGAAATGCTTGAGGACCCTCCTGTGGCAAGCACTCCAGCAGACCGTCCACATAGCTTCACTTTCGAGATGGGCATCATTCCCCCCCTTTATTTCGTCGCTATTAAATGCCGCGTTCCTTCCATTCGCCGTACTGCCATATCTCTGCTCGATACTACTATGCCTCGTAGGGAGGGAATTTGGATTGCTTCACTCTATGTGGCTGTTGCGAAGCGGATCATTCAGATAGAGGAAGCTGATCTCCAGATCGTTGGGCATAAGGATGAGATCGGCGGAGAGTTACTGCCGCCGGAGTGGATGAGGGTGCATGATGCGAGGATCCATTCGATGGCTGAGGAGGACCTGACAGAACGGGTTCAGAAAGTCACGTTCGTTATGAGACCACTCGGTGTCGGCGGGCAGTGGGATATGAGAGATGAGGAAATATTATGGTGAGCAAGATAGCGACTGTTGCTTTGTAACGGCCCGATATCTTCGAATTCTATTGTGATGCCCACTGAGAATTCCCCGATAAATCAACCAGACAGACTGGGCAGCTTTACCGCGTCGGACTGATGTCAACAGAACGTGAGTAAGTCCTCTGTGATAGACGTGCGCATATCGGTTCCAGATTATTAGCATTCGGGGCGTCATTCGAGCCTGTTTCTTGGGGGATTCCACACGCCTTGTTATCATGACGACTTATTAATGGCCGTCATTACTAAAAACAAATTGGACCTGCGATGGATGGTCCTAAAGAAGTGAAAATAATATCCATTGGTTGAATATCGTGTGACAACTATATATATATATATATATTCGATCTTTTTTTTTTTCATCCCACTTGGAATTGTTGCAATGGCAATCATCGTCGAACATTCTCATTCGACACATTTACGATGCGTTCAATGTTGCTGCACTTCACTAGTCGGATCTGAACCTAAGGCAGGGTTCGGAGTTGGAGAAGCTAATTGCAACGAGCATTTTCACGAGCTACGATACATACTTCGCCTCTTGGGCAATTGTATAGATTTATTTGATATAAATTTCAGATACCTAGATCCCCCTACCCGACCTGAAGTAGTAAATCTAGAGATAGATACTAGAGATAGATGCTAGAGATAGATTATAGAAATCCATTACCTTGTCCCTAGTGTGTACCGTCCATGCTCCTACTAGAACTACCGCTAAATTTGATATTGCTAAAAGATGGCAAAAGAAAGAGCAATGCGGAAGAGAGACTTTCGATATCTGATTATAAGATGAATAAGCCCTGTCGGCTTTAGTAGGATTTGTGGGGTTGCGGGGACCTTGTTGGTGCCGAGCCCCGAATATGCGTGTCAAAATATTCCCATTGGGCAATTCAAGCTTAACAATGCCGTGCTTTGGGGACTAACAAGGGCTAAATTAAAGTGCTGACTATTAGGTACTAGTTCTGGATCGTGCATTCTTTTTCCAAGATACATTACATGGAGGTACCCATTGCCCTCACTCGTCTTGCAGATATGTACACTTCTCAATTGCAATGCAAATCGAAGCCGCCAAGATGACACAGGACGAGAAACCCACCTCCGGGCTTGCCCGGCTCGAGAGTGCTATTCCCGTTAAGGGTATGCGATATGTCTTCGTCGACAAGGAGCTAGAGAAGCGTGTCATGCGCATGCTTGGATGGTAAATAAGATTCAATCTGCAGGCGAGATTGTCCAAGAAATGACTGATGAGGCTTTCGCTTTAGTATCTACTTCAAACAGGTTCATAATAAGTCCTAAGCTATGAAATCTTGAGTTTTTTTTACCACAGTTACTCCTGCCCCAGCAATGTCCTTTACAAATGCGAATCACAACTTATTGTCCCTCTGCTCCTTGAGCTTGGCCGGCAGATTCCGTCTCAAAATCTTTCCACTAGTTGTCTTTGGCAGAGGTTGCAGGTGGTGAATGCCGCCTCGCAACTTCTTGTAACCAGCAACCTGCCCATCGAACCAAGTTCTAACACCATGCAGTACGACTTGTATATTTGAACTTGATGACTTGGCATGTTCCTCTGTAAGACTCACGTAGGCGAGAGGAATTTCTGTTGCTTGTTCTGCATCATAGACAGCGCAGACAGCGGCGTCAGTAACGTGTGGATGGCGGAGTAGCAAGTCTTCAAGTTCAGAAGGAGCGACTTGAAACCCTTTGAACTTGATCATCTGAACACTGAATGAGCATGATTTTATTCCACTAGAGAACATTACAGACCTCTTTTAATCTATCAGTGACGTAGAAATTACCCTGTTCGTCAATTTTCATGATATCTCCCGTTCGTAGCCAGTCTCCTACAAATGTATTGCGTGTTGCCTCCTCGTTGTTTGCATAGCCCCTGTATTCATTATCACGGTCAGTTTATGTCTCACTGTACGATTTAGCGAGGTTTGGATAAACTTACATCATCACTTGCGGCCCACGAACCCATAGCTCACCTTCTTCTCCAGGCTTGACGTCTTCTTCGGTATTTGGGTCCACTAGCCGTGCTTCACTAAATAATTCGTTAATGCTCATATCCAGCATACCAAGAGTCGCAATGAGGGAGGCATCATACGTTCCAGAGAATAATTTTCCAACAGTTCCCGCGAATTCTCCATCACTAGGATGTTGAACCGTCACGGCAGGAGAGCATTCCGATAGGCCATAACCTAGAAATCTTAGCGCGCTCATCACATAAACTCGGAAGATGATCAATGACTGACCTTGGCAGACCAGGGCCCCGGAGAGCCTCGATGAAAGTTTATCTTGCAGAGATTTCTGTCCTTCCGTGTCAGTGGTATTGTCTATTAAAGATCCGAAATTTCATCAAGATTATACAAACCTTCAATGGAGCGGCGGCGATCATAACAAATTTCAACGACGACAAATCGTACTTGTTTAGAGTTTCGGATTGTGCTAGAAGCAATGCGACAGGTGGTACGATGTGTGCCCAGGTGGCCTTGTGCTCATCCATCTTTCGACAGAATAAGTCCAACTCGAATGCTGGGAGACCGCATGTAAAGTTGCCAAACCACATGCCTTGTACTACGATTGTTCCAAATCCATAAATGTGGCAGTCTGGAATCCAGAGATGTCAGTACCTATATCAAGCTTAAAGTTTAAATGAATATAGAGTAAACTTACATGGTGCAAACCATACTTCTCTTTGCGACCCATTGTGAAGAGATGGTAGAGAAGCGCGGTATTGCAGAGTATTTGCGATCAAATTGTAGTGCGAAAGCATCACGCCCTTCATCTTCCCCGTTGTTCCGGACGAGAAGCACATAGAACTGCAAACATCTTTGGCAGATCGCCCGCCGAGGTCATACGCGTGGAGGATTTCATTTTGTCTCCGACCTGTAATATCATCAGGAAACTAGAACTCGGCGTTCGTATTAGAGATGTCTTCTCTGATCTAAAGATATCATAGAGTGATTACCATAGGTAAACCATTAACTCTTTGGAGAAGTGTAACGATTATTGGCGAGTTTCCCTCTTTTGCCAAATCAGTTTCGCGGAGGGCATCTTGTACGGTTTTTAAGAACGCAGGATAGACTGCAATATGGGTTGGGCGGGAAACATCGAATGCCTGTGCGAGATCTTTTGCTGTTGATGACGTGTTCAGAGGACTATAAACGTTAGTATGATCAGTCATCGGTGGGCAAGATAGGAGGGGTCTCGTACGACACGACTCCACCTGCCCACCATGTCGCATGACATAAGAGAACAAAGTCGGACTAAGGCTATTATCAGCTCTTACCCAACATACGATAACTCTAGCGCTTTCGGGGCCTCTTACAGAATTGGGGCAAAGTAAAGAAATGATATCCCCTTCCCTAAGGCCAAGCTTGTGTCGAAGACCCCACGCACACTTTGCAGCATCCACTCGCAGCCCACCATAGGTTAAGGTCTTCCCCGAGATGGTATCAGTATGCACGACTTTATCCCGGGAGACGTTATCGGGATTATATTTGGTCATGAACTGCGGGATTGAGAGATCATCAGGGACAGATAATAGCGGGCCATACGTCGAAACCATAATGTTTGGCGAAGACATCTTGAACAGAACCTTCGTGGATGCCTAATATAATTCGTTTTCGCAACTTTGAGAACCAAGAATTACAAAGATATAGGCATGCGGGACTGAGGATTTTAAAGAAGGCACTTGTATGCGGCAACTGATAGATCCAACTGGTACAATGCAATTTAAGGGCGCCACGATATCGCACCATTCCAAGAATTGCTTGTGAGGCGTCCATGGTAACCAATGATGCTTCACAGCTCGATGCATCATGGCCCGAGCTCCCTAGCCTGGAATACCCACGTGGGGGGAGGAAGAACAGTCAACGCGCGTCCGGCTGAAGAAATGGCCAATTCGCAACTTGATCATCGGAACATTGATTGGTTAAGAGTTAAGTGGTAAGTTGGCCCCGATGGCTTTGCGAATCTTCACTGCGTCGTTTTTACGACATTGAATTGAGCCAAAGTTGCGATGTTTGAGAATCCCTGTCTAGCCCAATCGGCTCTTGTCGTAAAAAATCCCAAACGTCAAATTATCGTGGTCGTTGGAATAAGCACTGAGATCTCGGGAAAATTTCCCGATTCTTTTTCCACCGTTACCGTTTCACCGAGGAGCCCGAGGCCTGAGTTACCATCTGCCGAGGTGGTCCTAGGCACTGACCAGCGATCCTCTTTTTAGACGCAAAAGGGGCTGTGTGTCGGGTGTAGCTCGGATATCTTGTTTTAGTGGTCCATGTCTGTCCAAAATGGACATGTGTCCTATGCCAGTGATGGAAACACCCACCAATGGTAACAGGAACATATGAGCTGTACCTGCGACGATATCTTATTCGAGAAATTACCTCCTCTACCGCGCGTTGGCGGCGTCTCACTCAGCCATGTGTGCGATTTCATACCTCGAAAAGATGCATCTCGCAATCTTGAGACGCGCGTAATAAATATGGAATGATTTTTAGACCAATACTTCCCTTTGAACACTGCAAGTTATAGTGTTTTGACTAGCTATTTCCGGAGACAACAAGAGAAGAAGATTGAGGATTCGTTTGAGAAAAGAAGTGACGCTGATAGACTGAAGAAGATGTAACTGGATATATTACAGTTACCCAGGGTCATACATATCGCTGGAAATACTGCGCTGTACCTGACTGTCGGATAGGATTGTTCGACTCATATGTGATCAATTTCAATACTTCTGGGGTTATGCCATATAGCCAGATTGAAGACCAGATATACCTCGGTGCTGCAGAGTTGAAGCCACGTCGGTGAGATAATTTATTGCTGCATACCTTGGGCAGCCCAAGGGCAAAATATCAATTATAAGGCTGGACATTGGACCGAGGTCCATTTCCTCGCCGGTTCAGCCATGAATCCTACAACAAACCTAGGCAAGCTCTCTAGCTGACTTTTAAATGGTCTTTATCGTGTGAATAATCGCCGCTAGGCCAAACATGCTGTTCGTGCTTCTACCTCGTCGCATCTGACGAAGGACAGGCCATCCACACCCTTGAACAGATACCCAAAGGCCTTTCGATCTATGGATTTAAGAATACGTAGGATATTGTCAATCGCAGGCTCCAAGCTCCGAGCCTTGCGGCATTGGTCGACAGCGAGTATTCGAAGGCTAGGGCTAGTTCCTTATCTTTCTTTCTTTTTTCTTTTCTTTTTTGGGGGAGCTTTTTACCCTATTCGCTACATCTCCCTATCGAGCAATATCTCCCCATCAATAAAATGCTTTTGCACGTGAGTCCTTGTTAACTATGTCCCCGTTTTGATATTTTGTGGCCGATCGCCGAAGTGCTCCCCATGATCAGGTGTGGACTTGAAGAAGTGTTGGATTTGTGCACAGCAATTCAGCATGGTCGTCCGTTTCCATTTAGCCCTTATCTATGGCAATAGTAAACGAATTAAGGCGAGCATTGGTCGGCCCAGCAAGAATGTTTCGGCGACTGCAAGTGCGATATGGAGAACATGAGGGCTGCCGAGATCTCGGTAGCAGCTCAACGCTTGCAATACTGCTCATGTACACCTCATCGACCGACTGATACCTCGGCAGCCGGCGTTAAATCTCCACCGCGGTGCCCAATTGTGGTAGCAGGGTACGAAGTCCAAGTCCTCGACCGCGGTTCCTTCTCGTTCCTCCGACAAGCTCGGCAATGAGTATTTCCTCTACCGCATGCGATCCATCGAGTACTGGGCCCATTGGAGTTCTTATGGAAGCTAAACCGGTTTGACGTGGTCACTTTTACGTGACTTCTTCATTTAGGGGGTGAAATCCATCCGGGAGTCTGTCCCCAAATTCCGTCGGGAAATTTCCAGCGAACTAAATCGGAAAAAGCAAGACATTGCTATATAAGGGGATGGAGATTAGGAAATTAAAACGTAAATGGCATGTTGGGACACTAACTAATGCATGGCATTGCGATCTAGTTAAGATCAGACGCTTGCTCTGAGACACACATGGGGAGAGATACAGGTACGGCATTAGGAGGTTACCTGGGCCCGCGACGTAGGGCTGAGCCGAGTACCGAACTTCAGGCAGGTGGCAGAACACGGTGTTAATGGCTGTATAGTACTTTCACAGCCCACTATCTTGCTTTGAAGTCTAGCGGGTATGCACATAAGTCTTCCGTAAGAAAGATTAGAGCTTGTACAGTTGAGAGATTCATTCACGTCTGCAGCTTTTGACAGATGATTTAATCTCAGAAACATACTACTGGAGATAGAACGTGAATTTCTAACAAAATTAGAACAGGAACCACACTGCCTGCGAATCAAACTCTAAGGTTATGAGCCAGAAAAGATCAGTCACGTGACTTCTCCACTCGAGTATCTGGCAGGAATACAGGACCTTGGCAATTAACACAAGATTGATAAAGAAGATGACTATGAAACTATTTGGACTCATCTAATAGAGGTACTTGCAACATTTTCTCAAGAACACGTGACCAATTTCACTCTCTGCCGACACCATCAGAGTCTGAAGACTGAAAATGATGCACGTGCCCAATAATATTCCAGTAGCCCCACAATTGTGTTTTAGTAGCTGCGGTATTAGCAAGTATTCATGACCGTGTTTGCGTTGGCAGCTGCTTTTTGTCCTGCTGCACTCGACGGGGAGGTCGAACCTTTAACGGAAGGCTCATCGAGATCTGTTTTTCGAAGTGGAGGTTTTCCTTTCAGAGGGGATGACGTGGAGCGGGAGAAAAAGAGAGAAAGTTGTATGTTGATCGCTTGGCCTTCTTTGATGCAGTGAGGGAAATTCAGGGCAGGCGCGTTGTAAGCTATGTGACTTTTGAGGATTCAGATCTCAAGTAGGTTATTCATTAGGAGAGAACACGGTGTCATGAAGGACTGATTGCGCTCTTTATCCTATTGAGGAGATTGTACCCACCTTGACTCGTGGCGACCACGCAATCCGATCTAACTTTGTGAATAAGTCTGTCGCTGTTAGAGATGGGCAAATCAGCAGCAATATATACTTTTGGTAAGGTATATATGTAACAATAAGTTTCTAAACTCCACGGCATACGTGACTTAAATCAGCCAAACATAGGTTTAACCTTTGATAGATTCAACACCAGCGACAATCGAGCGGACCGAAACTTGGCATCTGTCTTTTTGCTTCCGGCTCAGCAGCTCTCTTGCCAATAAAGATCTCTGGAAGCTTCCACTCGGAAACTTCTGTATGATCTGCTTGCTGTTTTTGACGACATCGTAGCCAAAGTCGAAGCTGAAGAACTCTTCTGGGCTCTCTATAGAGTTGTTAGTCCCCACGACGCTCCCAATGCTAACAAAGATATAATATAGTCAACTCATGAAGGATGAAGAGGAATGAATATCACTAAGCGGGAGAAAATGTAAACGCATTTGGCACGCTGTCGGCAGGACTGAACTTGCTCGCTTCATCCTTCCTGCGCCGCATTACTGAAGATCTGCATAACACTCTCGCGATTAATGCGTATTTTCTCAAAGAGGCCTAGCCATTGTTCGATCGCTTCGGGCTTGTTGTCGGACATGTTGGAGAGAGCGATACCAAACGCAATGCCATCTTGAGCCCGGCCTTAGCCTTTGTCTTTAGAGGTTTAGCAAAGATGACAGAAAAGTGGAGAGGAGAGGGGAAGGAACTTACGGGGAAACATGAGGTGAGCGCCATCACCAATTAGAACTAGTTTACCTATATTCCAAGATGGAATGGGAGCACGGCAGAGGGGAGGGCCTTTTTTTTTCCCGGGGGGGGGGGATTTCTTTGGCTTTTCTGTGTTGCACTGTATTAAATGGTTCCGGAAAATATGAAGGTTGACTGCGACGCAACTTATCTAAATGCTGCGAGGATTGGTGGATGGAATTCTTTATGCTGATCTAATTCCTTAACTTCACTTTTGAGCACCACTTCCGCTGGCTTTCCCGGGCCTTCCACACATCCAATTGCTTCAATTCAGTATGTAAGTCGACCGATATGACACCAATACCACGGCACCCCAAAGCGCCCTTCTATCCCCAACGTAACGTCATTCGCTCTGAATGCGCATTTGGCAGTTACAAAGCGTGCGCGCTATGCGTCAGGGCCTCAGGGTATCAAAGTTCGCGAAGCGTTGGGACAGAGGTGGATTGCGGCGCCGATTTCATTGCTGAGTGAGGACCGTTTCGTAGATTGTAACAGTGTGACCCGCGCGGCGGAGGCGAGACCAGCGATGCCGGCGCCGATTATGATGATGTTGAGGGATACCGGGGATGACATTTTGGATAGAGGTTGGGGGTTCTTTCAACAAGCCTTCCAGTAGAGGAGTGGGGTAGTAGGATTGGATTGTCGAGTTGGACTTAACTGAGCAGTAAAATTTAGAGATGGAGCTCCAGCGTGAGGGGTGCATGATAGGGCCCCAAGCCAGTATAGGGTTCAAGTAGGTTTGGTAGGGCAATAATGTTGGGTGTAGTACTATCCCCCCCTGGTATAATCACCCTGGTCGCCTTATACAATTTGGCGGTAGCGACCGGGGTGAATAAACCGGGGGGAAGGGGAGTACATACACGCTGTTATGGGATGCTCCACATTGTTCCGATTAGGTTAAATACAGGGATTGTTGAGGTGGGGGAGATCAAGCTTAAGGCCCGATAAATTAGTGGTTGCTAGTGGATCACTATTACTCAAACCCGACCCGGGCCGACGATTGACAGGGGCTGCTAACAGGGGGTTACTTTGTGCCCTAAGTCTCTAGCTGAATCATGTTATCACATGACAAGGCACATGAACCAACAATACCAATAAATCACTCCAGACTCCACTCCATAGCCATCACACCTATCTAAGACTCCTAATGCAGTCCGTATTACGACTACTGTGGGCCAGAACTACTGCTAGAGTGGTGGATACATGGTTATGTGGCTTTGCCACTTAAATATCTTTATTGCAAATTGTGTACAGAGATTTCTGATGAGTTTAAGTATATATAGTGTGGTGGGGTTCCGTGGTCCCCTACAGAATCACATGATTCTGGGTATTAGTTGTTCCTGTACTGGGAGCATTGATGTATTTAGCTAACTCGTAGACTACATTCGAGCATCACCTTTATAGTTATCCTTTACGGGTCGTACGGGTCAGACAATTTATTTAACGGGAGGTTTACGGATGCAGATCAGTTTTACGGGTTTTAATAGGAAGCTTTACGGACATGGAATACAGTCTTTTCTTTTGTGTGCTTGGAGCATTGCGCTGAGCATTACCTGCGTCCCTATTGCCAGCTATTCCGTGGCTATGAGCTTGTACGCTGTCCTACCTGTTGTCCTGACGATCGTGCACTTCGACGGCACATCCATCCTATCCCTCCACACTATCTAATGGAGTATTGTATTAGCTTAAATATCCAGCACCGCAGCCTGTTGAGAATCAGCTAGTATATTAGCTTGGATAATAGCTTATGGAAACTCAACTAGGATGGCTAGTACAATAATATAAGTCTAGCTTTAATACGCTTCCACCCATATAGCGAATAGTGTTGGATATTTATATGAGGTGCTAACAGCTCTGTAGAATTCAGTGGGTGATAACTAGGGTTTATATACACAATGACTTAAGGGTGTCTGTAAGCCGGCGTATACAGTTGACGATTTAGGCCGAAGCCGTACTGAACCTTCTATTTCCAACAAATAGTAACATGCAAACTTTACGACCTAAATTTATCACCAAGCAGGCAAAGTAGTCGATATGTCGACAATTAACCCTTGAACCTAAAGCAAATATTTTACATATGGCTCTTGCAAGAAGCAGGAAATGTTCACAATATATATATATATATTTCAAAAGAAAAACAAACTCAACTTATTATTATTATTAATCTTACACCGTTTGAGCTTAAGGCTATGCGGGTCTCCTATAAAAGTCTTAAACTAGGGAAAACCTTACTATTTACATAGTAGGATAAAAAACCCTAAGCTGCTTGTCTCCGTACGAAGCTCTAATTTACTCGCAGCCTGCAGTAGCCTCACCGCCACCTACTTGTCAAAGAGAGCAAACTCAACTTAATAATCCCACCCCTAAATTTAAAAGGTCGTAATAGAAAATTGGCTTATACCTGCATGATATATCGCAGGGCCAGGAGCCGCTAGGTTCATAATCGCTGTGATTTTGGTGCCTCTAGGAATTTGAAATGTAGCTGAATACTGAGTAAAGGTTGAACCTGGGAGGACTGCCTGCACAGTTCCGCAGTTAGTCGCCGAGATGCAGAATTCGATCGTTCCGCCTGAGTTCAGTGTGATAATTGACGCAGAGAGCTCAATGGCTATAGTGGTATTGCAGATTACCACGTCTTGTTCAAGTGTGAACGTAGCAGGGTTAACGATAACGAGGCTTCTAAGCGCCAGGTAGATATGGTTAGCTGGATTGTTGAGGCGGAGCTGAAACGATAGCGTGGGGGTGGGCTGGGCTGGGATGGGATGAGATATAAACTTACAGGAATTGAGGTACGGTGCTTGGGACTGTGAAGACTCCTTGTACAGAAGAAGCAACGATCTCGTAGGCTAAAGAGTCTTCTGGGTTTATAATCACATTGAAGTCGCTGACGTTTCCCGTCGAGGCATCGAAATTCCCGCCTACAAGCTGCACGGGACAAGAAGAAGGTGTAACAGCTGTTGTCACAGTGGTTGTAACAGTAGTTGTAACAGTGGTTGTAACAGTACTAACTGAGGCCGAGGTTTGATGTAATGTGGTCTTGGATGTCAATGTGGTTCTGGCAGTGCTTGCGCTGGCGATAGCAGTAATAGTTGTAGTAGCTTTGCTGGTGACGGTTGAGGCTGCGACTGTGATTGTTCTTGTGGAGGTGCAGCTTGACTGGGTGATAACTAGGGAGCTTGGATGGGCTATAGAAGTGGTCCGAGCGGTAGAGGATGATGAGGAAGTTGTGATAACACGGGTTGCAAAAGTTGTAGATGTTGATTTAATTGCCGAGCTCACGATGCAAGAGCAGGCAGAGCTGATTTTCGAATTGGATTCTTCGCAGCGTGACAAGAAAGTGGGAAAGCGAGTGGTCGCGGTCTGAGGTTTTGCAAGATATGGTGTGCAGAAAGCTGATGCTGCTGACGGAGACGTTTTCAAAGCTCGTAAACAGTCGTCTGTATTACTGCACTTTGAATTTAGTCTTATTGCCGCAAAAAGTCTGAGGGGGCTGGAATTACCATGTCCCACTGACGACAGTATTGAAGAAGGAAAGGAGAAGCAAAATAATTGTGATTGATGACGTCATTGTGGATAAAAGAAAATATGATTATGACAGTACAGAAAGCCAAGATCAATATAATACAGAAGTGAATGAGAGAATGAGAAATACTTTTCCCAGTTCCATTAAAGTAATAATGTCCATGGACGCCTTAAATAGTTGTGCGGTCGACACTGTTCTATATACATTCATGTATTATGGCAAGGTTAAAATTAGTGTTCCATCAATTACAAGTCTAAGGAGTGTTCTGTAACTCTATCAATAGGGCAGCCGTTAGTGCTTAACAGGGCGCCAACGATAACCGGTAAAAGCCTGGGTAATCCGACCAACGGGCTCCTATGTGGCTAGCTGAATATGTATGTAACTGTAAATATGAGGCACTTTGTGGCAAAGCTTAGACGACGCTAATCAAGCCACCATATGTCAGCATGTTATGGATCGCTAAATTTAGAGAACAAATCACTAAATTCAGGGTTTTAGCACTAAACCTGTATGGTCCCTTGCTAGCGAACTGACTTCTACTGTATAACTTTTAACACGGATCTCCCGTTCACCACCATCCGCAGACGCATTGAGCATATTGGTATTTGCATTTCTATTCGCAACTAGATCTAACTGAATGCTCAACGCAATTGCATGCGTAGTTTGCATTTGCAATTGGGTTCGCAATTATATACTCACTGAATCTGTATTTGTTTTTGTTTTGCAACTGCAAGGGCATGCAGCGTGTAGCGTGTAGCGTGCAGCAATTGCCCTTGTCCCCCGAAGAATTATACGCTGACGTTGGAGCGTCAATTTAACGTGGTCC
>Ga0335074_10008658_pt1 | contig 14154 bp, 16 predicted proteins | sample Lox_Sample_23_FD_206715 | JGI IMG/M metagenome (GOLD analysis project Ga0335074, IMG submission 206715) | Soil microbial communities from Loxahatchee National Wildlife Refuge, Florida, United States - Lox_Sample_2.3 | ecosystem: Environmental > Terrestrial > Soil > Wetlands | place: USA...
ATCGCCAACACCACCCTGGTCGCCGTCCTGGAACGCACCGAAGAAATCGGGCTCCGCCGCGCCGTCGGCGCCCGCCCCCGCCACATCGCCGCCCAGTTCCTCGCCGAATCCACCACCCTGGGCACCCTCGGCGGCCTCATCGGCACCTGCACCGGCGTCGCCGTCGTCATCACCTTCGCCGCCACCAAAAACTGGACCGCCATCCTCAACCCCGCCTACACCCTGCCCGCCCCCCTCATCGGCAGCCTCGTCGGCCTGCTCGCCGGCGCCTACCCCGCCCTGCGCGCCGCCCACACCAGCCCCCTCGCCGCCCTACGGCACGGGTAACGGAGAACCACGATGCGCACCCGCACCACCCTCACCATCCTGGCCTGCTGCTGCGCGGCCCTGGCCGCCTGCACCGCCACCCCGCCCAAAGGCCCCAACGCCACCGTCACCACCCCCGCCATCAGCAAGCCACCCGCACCCGCCTCCGCCCAAGCCGCCCTGTCCAGCGAAGCATTCACCCCCTACGCCGCACTCGGCATATCCAGCAACGACGGCCTGGCACCCGGCGCATCGCAATACGCCCTCACCGAGCCGTGCATGAACGCCGCCGGCTACCCGGGTGTGACCGGCACCGACGGCATCGTTCCCGCCAGTATCAACATCGACGGGGGCCTGGCTTACACCCAGCCCTGGGGCGGATGGGGATACCTCGGCGCCGCCGACGCGCAGCAGTACGGCTTCCGGTTGGTCCCAGGCGCTGCGCTCACCGCCCTTGGCCTCGGGGGGCAACCGCCGGCCGACCGGCCGACTGTGCCCGCGGCGGAACAGATCGCGGCCGGCAAGTGCGCCACGATCATGCAGGACTTCACCACCGCCACCCAGAAAGGCGCGCTGGCCGGCATCAGCACCCTCGGCAACGACATCGGCAACGACGTGGCGGACGACCCGGCGGTCAGGAACGCCACCCGGGCCTGGTCGGCCTGCATGGCGAAGAACGGTTACAGCTTTGACCAGCCGCAGAACGTGTTCAACCAGGAGTTCCAGAACATGTACGCCGGTCAGGGGGTCACTCCGGAAACCACGGTCAGCGCATCGGCCAACCAGGCGCAGATCGCGGCGGCCGTCACCGACGCCGACTGCACCCAGTCCACCGACCTGGCCGGGATCTACTTCGCGGTCCAGGCCAGCTACGAGCAGCAGCTCGTCACCGCCAACCAGCAGGCCCTGGATACCGCGGTCAGCCAGTACCGCTCCGCCTACGCTAAGGAGCTGACCAAGCTCGCGGCGCTGCTGCGGACGGCTAAGGCCCAGCCGTTCCCCCGGGGCGCCCGGCCCGCGCGCCGCGACAGCCACGCGGGCTGACATGAATCTGCGTATCCGGACCGGCCTGCTGATCTGCTGCTGCGCAGCCCTGGCCGCCTGCACCGCCGCCCCGCCCAAAGGACCCGACGCAACGGTCACCACCCCCGCGGTCGGCAAGCCGCCCGCACCCGCCTCGGCCCAGGCGGCGCTGTCGAGCGAGGCGTTCACCCCCTACGCCGCGCTCGGCCAGTCCATTAACGACGGGCTGGCACCGGGCGACTCGCAGTTCGCGCTCGCCGGGCCGTGCATGAGCGCCGCCGGCTACCCGGGCGTGACCGCCACCGACGGCATCGTTCCCGGCGGTTTCTCCATCAGCGGGGGCCTGGCCTACACCCAGCCCTGGGGCCAATGGGGATACCTCGGCGCCGCCGACGCGCAGCAGTACGGCTTCCTGATACAACCGGGCGCCGCGCTCAGCGCGCTCGGCCTCGGGGGGACATTGCCGGTCCAGCCGCCGAGCGTGCCCGCGGCGGAACGGACCGCGGCCAACAAGTGCGTCACGATCATCATGGACTTCGCCAACGCCACCCAGAACGGCGCGCTGGCCGGCATCAACACGCTGTACAACGACATCGGCAACGACGTAGCGAACGACCCAGCGGTCAAGAATGCGACCCGGGCCTGGTCAGCGTGCATGGCGAAGAACGGTTACAGTTTTGACCAGCCGCGGGAGGTGTTCTTCCAGGAGCTGCAGGCCATGCACGGTGGGCAGGTACCGGTCAACGCCGACTCCAGCCAGGTGAGCCCGGCGGCCAACCAGGCACAGATCGCGGCGGCGGTCGCCGATGCCGGCTGCACCCAGTCCAGCGACCTGGCCGGCATCTACTTCGCCGTCCAGGCCAGCTACGAGCAGCAGCTCGTCACCGCCAACCAGCAGGCCCTGAGCACCGCGGTCAGCCAGTACCGCGCCGCCTACGCCAAGGAGCTGACCAAGCTCACAGCGCTGCTACGGACGGCCAAGGCCCAGCCGTTCGGCCGGGCCACGCGCCACACCAACCACGCGGGCTGACATGAGAGCCAGGACCATGCGCATCCGGACCGGCCTGCTGGTCTGCTGCTGCGCGGGCCTCGCCGCGTGCACCGCTGCCCCGCCCAAGGGACCCGACGCGACCGTGACCACGCCCGCCGTCGGCAAGCCCCCGGCCCCCGTTTCCGCCCAGGCGGCCCTGTCGGCGGAGGCATTCACGCCCTACGCCGGGCTCGGTGCTAGCCCCGGCGACGGGCTGGCGCCGGGTGACACCTACACCGCCCTGCACACCGCGTGCATGGACGACGCGGGCTACGGCCAGTACGCGGCCTCCGCGTTCTTCTTCGCGCGCGCGAACCGGGGCCTGGCGTTCCCGCAGCCGTACGGCCCGTGGGGTTACATCGGGACCGTCCTCGCCGCGCAATCCGGCTTTGAGGCCCCGGTCTCCGACCCGGCGGTGAGCGACGGCCCGCCCGGGCCCGCGGCCAGCATGCCCGCCGGGGCGCAAGCCGCCGCGGGCAAGTGCGCGAACATCATCTCCGAGTTCAACGACGCCCAGTTCGCCACCTCGCTGGCCGGGATCGAGACGATGAACAATGACATCAGCAACGACGTCGTCCAGGACCCTGACCTCGTGAAGGCACAGCGGGCATGGTCGGCCTGCATGGCCAGGAACGGGTACGCCGCCGCCGAGCCGGACACGCTGTGGCAGCAGCAGCTGGACGCAATTGGTCCGCAAGGCCTCCCTGGATTGGCTCCTGAAACGTCTCCGACCGCCGCGCAGAACCAGGCGCAGATCGCCGCCGCGGTCACCGACGCCGGCTGCACCGGGTCCACCGATCTGGCCGGCATCTACTTCGCCATCCAGACCAGCTACGAGCAGCAGTTCGTCACCGCCAACCAGCAGGCGCTGAACGTCGCCGTCCGCCAGTTCAAGGCCGCCTATGCCAAGGAGCTGAGCCGGCTCCCGGCCCTGCTGCAGACCGCGTCGGCCACACCTAACCTGCACGGCCAGCGTGGCGCGCGTGGCCGCCCGGGGAAGCCCGGCCGCCCCAAGCAGTCCTGACGGAACCGGGGATACGGTAGGAGGCTGGCAAAGGCCGGTCAGGGGTGCGATGCATATGGATGATCTAGAGATCGTCACCACAGGCGAGCGTCATGATCTCGATGAACAGGCCCGGGATGCCCTGCGCTCGGTCTGGCCGGAATTCATCTTCCACGACCCGGTCGCTGACGAATACATCGGCCGGGTCGAGACCTACTTCCCGCAATTCGACGTGCTGCTGCTCGACGACGGCCAGGTGGTGGCCGGGGGCTGGGCAGTGCCGCTCCGCTGGGATGGCACACTGGGCAGCCTGCCGGACGGCTATGACGGGGCACTGGTCAGCGCGGTGACTGGCCACGAGAACTCGGTCCCGGCCGACACGCTGTGCGTCATGGCTGCCGCCGTCAAAGCAGGCCGGCAAGGCGGCGGGCTGGCGGGCAAGACCCTCACCGCCCTGCGCGAGCGAGCCGCCGCTGCTGGGCTCCAGCGGGTCATCGCACCGGTCAGGCCAGCCATCAAGAGCCGGTATCCGCTGACGCCCATGGCCGACTTTGCCCGCTGGGCCCGCGGCGACGGCCTGCACATCGACCCGTGGATCCGCACGCATCAGCGGCTGGGGGCCAGCATCCTCACGCCGGCGCCGCGGGCCATGGTCATCACCGGCACCGTCGCCGAATGGGAGAGCTGGGCCGACATGGCCTTCCCCGCAACCGGCCAGTACGTCGTGCCGGATGCGCTGGACCTGGTCGACATCGACCGCGAGCAAGACCGCGGCACGTACGCCGAAACCAACCTGTGGATGCGCCACGCGTAGGAAGACGCGAGCGAAGTGAGGTTGGTCAGCCATCGGTGACGTGGTAGCCGACTCCGGGGTGGGTCTGGATGACGGGCGGATCGCCGAGCTTGCGCCGCAGGCGGCTGATGGTGACGAAGACAGCGTTGGTGAACGGATCGGCGTTCTCGTCCCAGGCCTGCTCGAGGAGGTCTTCGGCGGTGAGGAACGCGGGGCTGGCCCGCATCAGCGCCTCGAGGACCGCGAACTCCTTCACTGACAGGTCAAGCGGGCGGCCGTCACGGGCGGCGGTGTGCCGCTGGGGGTCGAGTTCGACGCCCGCCGCCCGCAGGATCCGGGACCGGGCGGCCGGCTGCCGCCGGGCCAGAGCTCGGATGCGCAGGACCAGCTCGGTGAAGTGGAACGGCTTGGCCAGGTAGTCATCGGCGCCCAGGCCGAGGCCGCTGACCCGGTCTTCGGCCGCGCCGGCCGCGGTCAGCATCAGCACCATGGACGGCTTGTCGGATTCGGTGATCATCCGGCATATCGCGTCGCCGTGGATGCCGGGCAGGTCGCGGTCGAGGACGACAACCGCGTAGGCGTTGGTGTCCAGCTTGGCGGCGGCGTCGATGCCGTCGTAGGCAACATCGACGGCGAACCCGTTGTCGCGGAGCCCTTCGGCAATGTCGTCGGCCAGGCTCGGGACGTCCTCGGCGACCAGCACCCTCATCCGGCTACTCCGGCCATGGTCCTGGCCGCGGCGGCCGGCAGCGTCACGGTGGCGCGGAGCCCGCCTTCGGCGCGGGCGCTGAGCTGCAGCGTTCCGTTGTGGGCGGCGGCGATGGCCGAGACGATGGACAGGCCCAGACCGGTGCCGGTGCCGGTGCTGGTCCGGTCGCCGCCCAGCCGCCGGAACGGCTGGGCCAGCTCGCGCACGTCCCGTTCGTCCAGGACCGGCCCGCCGCTCTCGACGACCAGCCGGGCCAGCGTGCCTTCGGCCTGGGTCGTGACGCTAAGCCACCCGCCGGGCTGGTTATGGCGGATGGCGTTGTCGATCAGGTTGTCGGTCATCCGGGCGAGCAGCAGCGAGGTGCCCTGGACCGGGGCGTCGGACAGGTGGCGGGTGACGGTGAGCCGCATGTCCGCCATGGCCTGGCCGTGTTCGGCGAGCACCGTTTCGGCCGCCTGGCCGAGCGACACGGTAACGCCGGGCGGCTCGGCCCCGCGCTGCGCGCGGGCCAGGACCAGGAAGCTCTCCACCAGCCGGTCGGCCTTGTCCAGCCCCTTGCGCATCTTGGCCGCGAGCAGGGCCGCCTCCGGGGCCGGTGGCCCGGGCTTGCCGGCTGCGACATCCAGGGAGGTGCGCATCATCGTCAGCGGCGTGCGCAGCTCATGGGAGACGTTGGCGATGAACCGCTTCTGCGCCTCGAACGCTTCTTCCAGCCGGCCGAGCAGGTCGTCGATGGTGTCGGCCAGGGCCTTGAGTTCGTCGTGCGGCCCGGGCAGGGCCAGCCGCTCGTGCAGGTTGTGCGCGGTGATGGCCTGCGTGGCGGTGGTGATGCTCCGCAGTGGCCGCAGTACCCGCCCGGCGAGCAGCCAGCCCAGCCCGGCCGCGGCCAGGGCCATGATGGCGAGCGCGATCCCGGAGTAGACCAGCAGGTGATGCATCAGGGTGGCGTGCGCCTGGACCGCGAGGACCTGGCACCGGACGAGCGCCGACCTGCCCTCCGGCCCGCTGCCCGGCCGCGGAGCGGGGCGACAGGAGATCGTGCCGATGCCGTTCGGGCCTCTGTAGGTGTAGGTGAAGTTGCCGGTGATGGTGTGATCGACCAGCAGGTACGTGATCGCGAGCAGCCCGGCGCCGCAGCACAGGAACAGCGAGCCGTACAGCAGCGTCAGCCGTACCCGGACGGTAGGCGGCAGCAGCCGCATCGGCCGCGTCAGCGGTGACAGGCGGCGAGCCGGCGCAGTAGCCATCGTCGGTTCCTCCATTCACGCCGTCTGCCCAGGTCAGAACCGAAGCGACGGTGACTCCCATGATGCCCGGGCCGGCCTTTCACAGGCTTAACGACCTTCGTAAAGGCCGTGTTAGCCGCCGCTCCTTATAACAGATCCCGAAAGCGCGATCACCGAGCGTGGAGGTCTGTGGGATGACGAAACCGTGGCCGGGCCGATCCTGGCCAGGCAAGGCAATGATGCTGGCTGCCGCTGCGATGGTCGCCGTCGCGGCCGCCGCATGTTCTGGCGGATCTTCGAATCCTCCCGCGTCAGGCGGGGGGAACCCCAACAAGGCCGCGCTCGCCTATGCCAGTTGCATGCGCTCGCACGGGATCACCGATTTTCCCGATCCCAACGCCCAGGGCGGGTTCTCCGCACCCAGCGGGATGAACCCCAACTCGCCGCAGTATGCGGCGGCCAACAACGACTGCAAGTCGCTGGACTCTTCGTCACCGCCGCCTTACAACCCGACCATGGCGGCGGCGCTGCTGAAATACGCCATCTGCATGCGTGGGCACGGGCTGTCCTGGTTCCCCGACCCCAACGCCCAGGGCCACCTCGACGTCAGCTTCCCGAAGGGCGATGGCCCGGACGACCCGCAATACGTGGCGGCCAACAAGGCTTGCTCGGCCGACCTGCCCGGCGGCAGCAACAGCAACGGCAACGGCCCGTGACCCAGCAGATCAAGGAGCGAACCGGCCGGAGCCGACCGACCACACGAAGGGTGATGAGCGATGAGCAGTACCGATGCGCGTGAGCAGGCCGGCGCGCTGGCAGTGACCGGGTACCGGCGCCGGCGGCGGGGCTGGGTCCTGGCCGTGGCCGTGGTCGCGGTGGTGGCGGCCGGGCTGGGCGGCGCTGACGCGGCGGGAGTGTTCCGCGCGCCGAAGGCGGCCGCCAGCACCAGCGCGTATGCCACGGGGACGGCAGCGGTCACGCGGGGGCCGCTGACCGAGCAGACGCAGGAGAACGGGACGCTCGGCGACGCCGGGTCCTACACGGTGGTGGTGCCTGGGTCGTCGGGCTCTGGCGGGTCGGCCTCAGCGACGGCGGCCGGGTCGGGCCCGGGAGCGAGCACGTTCACGGGGCTGCCGTCGGTTGGTCAGACCATCCGCCAGGGCCAGATGATCTACCAGGTCAGCGGGTCGCCGGTGGCGCTGCTGTACGGGAACGTGCCGGCCTACCGGGACCTGTCCGAGGGCATGACCGGCGCGGATGTGACCGAGCTGAACGCCGACCTGGTCAAGCTGGGCTACGCCACCGCGGCGGCGCTGGGCCCCCGCTCGGGCTGGGATTACTTCAGCGGTGAGACCGCGTACGCGCTGGAACTGCTGCAGGCGCACCTGGGGCTGACCCAGACCGGGACGCTGCCGCTGGGCCAGGCGGTGTTCCTGCCCAGCGCGATCGAGGTGACCGGGCTGGGCGCCGGCGCGGTGCCCGGGGCGTCCGCCACCTCGGGGGCCACGGTGCTGACCGCCAGCTCGCTGAACCCGGTGGTGACGGTCGACCTGGACGCCTCGATGCAGACCGAGGTGGCGGTGGGTGACACGGTCTCGGTCACCCTGCCCGACGGCTCGGTCACGCTGGGGGTGATCTCCTCGATCAACACCGCGTCCGCCTCGTCCCCGTCCTCGTCAGATGACGGCTCGGGCAACAACTCAGGCAACAACTCGTCCAACGGCTCGGGCAACGGCTCAGGCTCGGCGACGATCACGGTGCTGGTGTCGCTCAGCGACCCGAAGGTCGCCGGGAACCTGAACCAGGCCCCGGTCGAGGTGACGATCACCACCGGCAGCGTGAGCAACGCGCTGATCGTCCCGGTGAACGCGCTGCTGGCCCAGCCCGGCGGGTCTTACGCGGTCGAGGTGACCGGCCCGGGCGGGCATCACCTGGTCAAGGTGACCCCGGGCCTGTTCGACGACGCGGCCGGCACGGTCCAGGTCACCGGGAACCTCACTCCCGGCCGGCGCGTGGTGGTGCCGAGCACATGAGCGCCGCGATGATCCGGGCCGCCGGGACGCCCCTCCCGGCGGCGGCCGACGGGCCGGAACCGGTACTGGAGCTGGTGACGGTGGCCAAGGTCTACCCGGGTAAGCCACCGGTGCCGGCCCTGCAAGGGGTGAGCCTGTCGGTGGCCGCCGGGGAACTAGTGGCCCTGCTCGGGCCGTCGGGGTCGGGCAAGACCACGCTGCTGCACCTGGCCGGGACGCTGGACCTGCCCACGGCCGGGACCGTCCGGGTCGCGGGGCTGGATGTCAGCACGCTGACCGACCGGCAGCTGGCCGGGCTGCGCGCGTCCAGCATCGGGTTCGTGTTCCAGCAGTTCTTCCTGGCCGAACACCAGCTGGTCCTCGACAACGTGGCCGACGGCCTGCTGTACGCCGGGGTCGCCCTCGCGCAGCGCCGTGACCTGGCCGCGGCCGCCCTGGAGCGGGTGGGCCTAGGGCACAAGCTCGGTGCCCGGCCGACCCAGCTGTCGGGTGGGGAGCGGCAGCGGGTGGCGATCGCCCGGGCCATTGCCGGGCAGCCGGCGATCGTGCTGGCCGACGAACCCACCGGCAACCTGGACCAGGCCACCGGCTCAGCCATCCTGGACCTGCTCGCCCAGCTCAACCGAGCCGGGACCACGATCGTGGTCGTCACCCACGACGAACAGGTGGCCGCCCGGATGCACCGCCAGGTCCGGATGCTCGACGGCCGCGTCGTGTCCGACACCACGGCCCGAACGGCCACCCGCTGGCCGGATGCGACCGCAGAACGGCTCGCGGGCTGCCAGCCAGAAGGAGAGCTGTAATGACCGTGACCTTCTCCGAGGCCCGCTCCGCTGGCCGGCCTGCGCCCAGGTCGGCCCGGCTGCGGGCCGGCGACCTGGCCCGGCTGGCCACCGTGGGACTGCGCACCCGCAAACTGCGCGCCGCGCTGTCCGCGCTGGGCATCGCGATCGGTGTCGCCGCGATCGTGGCCGTCCTCGGCCTGTCCTCATCCTCAGCGGCCGGACTCAACGCCGAGATCGCCGCGCTGGGCACCAACCTGCTCACCGTCCAGCCCGGCCAGAACCTGACCGGCGGCAACGCCGACCTGCCGATCGCCGCGCCGGGGATGATCGCCCGGCTGCCCGGCGTGGACCAGGTGCAAAGCACCGGGACGACCAATGCCAGCGTCTACCGCTCGCCACTGATCCCGCCGGTCAACACCAACGCGCTCAGCGTCGACGCCGCGACCTCGGGGCTGACGGCCACCGCCGGGACCAGCCTGGCGCAAGGACAGTTCCTCAACGCCGCCACCGAACGCGAACCGGTCTGCGTGCTCGGCGCCGCGGCTGCGCAGTTGCTGGGTATCGACAAGGTCTTCCCGGGCGAGCGGGTCTGGGTCACCGGAACCGGCACCAACGGCAACGGCGGCATGTGGCTGTACGTCGCCGGCATCCTCAACCCCGACGTGCTCTCCCCCGACGTGGACTCCTCGGTCCTGGTCGGGTACCCGTTCGCCGAGAACTACCTCAGCTTCGGCGGCAACCCCACCACCATCTACGTCAAAGCCGCCTACACCCAGGTCAACGCGGTGTACAACCTGCTCGGCGACCAGGCCAACCCGCAAGACCCCAGCGGCGTCCAGGTGTCCCAGCCCTCCAACGCGCTGGTCGCCCAGGCCGACGCGAAGGCCACGTTCAACACCCTGTTCCTCGGCCTGGGGGCGATCGCGCTGCTGGTCGGCGCCATCGGCGTGGCCAACATCATGGTCATCTCCGTCCTGGAACGCCGCTCAGAGATCGGGCTGCGCCGCGCCCTGGGCGCCACCCGCGGCCACATCCGCACCCAGTTCCTGGCCGAGGCGATCACCCTGTCCCTGCTCGGCGGCATCGCCGGGATCATCACCGGCGCCGCCGCCACCGCCATCTACGCCCACGGCAAGGGCTGGGCCACCGTCATCCCCACCGACGCCTGGACCGGCGGCCTGGCGGCAGCCATCCTCATCGGCGCCCTCGCCGGGCTGCTGCCCGCCATCCGCGCCGCCCGCCTGTCCCCCACTCAGGCCCTCTGGAGCATCTGAACCGCGGAACGGGAACAGCCCGGGTTGGCCGGTCAGCCGTCGTAGTGGTAGCGGGCCTGGATGATGATCAGTTCATTTTCGGTCGCGCCGTAAACCAGGCGGTGCTCGTCGTCAATCCGCCGGGACCAGAAACCCGACAGGTTGCGTCGCAGTGACTCGGGCTTGCCGGCACCCTCGAACGGGGTCCGCCGTGCTTCCTCGATCAGCCGCAGCAGGCGGCGCAGCATCTTCTGGTCGGCCGTGGCCCAGTAGGTGAAGTCTTCCCACCCCTGGGGGTGGAAGACGACGTTCCTCAACGCGGCTGGACGTCGTCGGCCATGGCCTCGAGTTCGTCCATCGTCTTGGTGAGCAGGGTTCGGCCGCGGCGCACCTCATCGGCGGCGGTCATCAGGCGGGCCGCGTTCGCCGGAGACCGGAGCAGATAGTCGGTCTCCTCCATGGACTCGTAGTCGTCCGCCGCGACAAGATAGGCCCGGCCGTGGTTCGAGATGATCTCGACCGGTGCCCGGTCCTCGTTCACCTGCTTGATCAACGGGAAAAGCCTCTTGCGCGCTTCGGTCGCCGTGATCGCCATGGAGTCCCCTCGGTATTTTCTGGTACTGCATCACGGTACCACACCACTGGTACAGTGATGTGGTACAGGCGCGCTGGACGCCGACCGGACTGAGGAGCCGTGGTGACAGCTGGGCACACCGCGATCGTGACCGGCGCCAATCACGGCATCGGCGCGGCGACGGCTCACGCGCTGGCCAGACGTGGGTGCGCGGTCCTGTGCACGTCCCTGCGAGTCGATGACCCGGACGATCCCGGAACCCCGCAGGCCTACCGCGACCACCGGGCGCAGGATTCCACGGCGGTCGTTGCCCGCATCCGGGAAGACGGCGGCCAGGCCGCCTCCGTGGAGGCCGACCTGTCCGGCCCAGGCACGCCTGCCTTGCTGTTCGACACCGCCGAGGCGCAGTTCGGGCCGGTTGACATCCTGGTCAACAACGCGACCGGATGGCTGGCCGATACGTTTGCCGCGGCAGCGGCCGACCGGCTCGGCCGATCCCTGCAGCCGGTCACGGCCGCCACCTGGACCCAGCAGTTCACCGTCGATGCCATGGGCGCGGCCCTGATGATCAGCGAGTTCGCCCGCCGCCACATCGCCCGCCAAGCGGACTGGGGCCGGATCATCGGCCTGACCTCCGGCGGCGGCATCGGCTTCCCCGAAGAGGTCTCCTACGGGGCGGCCAAGGCCGCCCAGGAGAACTACACGATGTCAACAGCCATCGAGCTCGCACCGTTCGGGATCACGGCGAACATGGTCCACCCGCCCGTGACCGACACCGGCTGGGTCACCGACGCCGTCCGCGAGCACGTCGCCGCCAGCCGTGAGCTGATCCACATCGCCACCCCGGACCAGGTCGCCGAGGTGATCGCCTACCTCGCCTCCGACGCCGCAGCGCTGATCACCGCGAACGTGATCACGCTCCGCTGAGCGCCTGTCCACCGGCGTCAAACGGGGCTGGCTGGAGACCAAGCCGTCGGCCAGCGCTGTTCGCGCCAGGCGCGTCCGTGTCGGCATGGGTTACGCTCGCTCCGCAAGAGCAATGAAGCCCATCGGATCTGCGAGGTAGCGCGCGTGGCTGAGGTGGAAGTCTTCAGGGGCGAGGGTGACGTGCGTGTCTACCGGCGCGGGACGGCGTACGGAGACCGCCCGGACGGCGTGACGTTCGAGCCGACCGATCGCTGGGTCCGCGCCGAAATCGGCGGCACGTTCGTGGTCGACAGCAAGCGGGCGCTACTGCTCTGGGAGACCGGCACGCCCACCTCAACGTACGTGTTCCCGGCCGAGGACGTCCGCACGGACCTGCTGGTGCCGACCGCCGAGCCGTCGGCGCGCCGGCGTCTGCTCGCGTCGCACTGGTACGACATGGAGATCGATGGGCGCCGCCTTGAGCGTCTGGCCTGGCGTTATGACGACGGGCCTCTGGCCGGGTACGTCGGCCTCGACTGGTTCGGCCGCAAGGAGCCGGGCGTCGAGCACTGGTATGAGGAAGAAGAGGAGGTGTGGGTCCATCCCCGTGACCCGCACAAGCGCGTTGACGCCATCCCCTCGAGCCGCCACGTCGAGGTCCGTCTCGACGGCCGCACGCTCGCCGACACGCACCGCCCGGTGATCCTGTACGAGACGTGGCTGCCCGCCCGTTATTACATCCCCGCCGAGGACGTCGACCTCGGCCAGCTGGAGGAGACCGACCTCCTTACCCGCTGCCCCTACAAGGGGATTGCGAGCTACTGGAGCGTCAGGGACGCACCCCAGGGCAAGGACATCGTGTGGTCCTACCGGGACCCGATCCCCGCGGTCCACATGATCTCCGATCACATCGCCTTCTACAACGAGGTGGTCGACATCACGGTGGACGGGGTGCCGCTTGAGCGGCCGCAGACGCACTTCAACGAGCGCCTGGCCAACGACGCACCCGACACAACCGGCGTGTAACAGCACCAGGACGCGGATAGAGGCACTGGATGCGGCAGGTCGTCCTGCAGTTTTGGATCTCCCTCGATGGCTATAGCTGCGACGAGGACACCGAGTTCTACCGGATGATGGCGGAAATAACCGACGACGAACAGGAGGACTACTTCGTCAGGAGGCTGCGGCAGGCGGGAACCCACATCATGGGCCGTGCCACCTATCAGGAGATGGCTAAATTCTGGCCCGCGTCGAACCAGCCGATCGCGGCACCGATGAACGACATCCCGAAGGTCGTGTTCTCCAGGACCTTGGAGTCCGCCGACTGGCCGCAGACCCGGATCGCCCGCGGTGACACGGCAGAGGAGATCGCCCGGCTGAAGCAGGAGCCCGGCGGGGAGATCGTGGCCCACGGCGGCACTCAGTTCCTGCGGTCCCTGATCCGGCTCGGCCTGGTGGACGAGTATCGCCTGTGGGTGCTGCCCGTCGCCGTGGGGGAGGGCGTGCCGCTGTTCACCGGCCTGGCCCACCCGCTGAGCCTGCGCCTGATTGCCAGCACGGCATTCCCATCCGGCATCCTCGAGCTGGCCTACGCACCGGCCTAGTGCCGTCGCAGTATCAGGCGTTGCGCGCGGTCAGAGCCGCGCTGAATTCACTCTCAGGGCGCGCCAGCGGCACCCCGTCGACGACGATGTCGACAACCTCGTTGAAGACGGCGAGATGGTCCTTGATCGCCGCCGCGGCGGCGATCGGCGCCGGGTAGGACCAGACGATGTTCGTGCGGAGGTTCTCGCCGGCTTTGACCGACCAGTAACGCGCGTTGCCCTTATACGGGCAGGTGGTAACCAGGTCGGTCTCCTGGAGGAGGCTGAAGTCCACGTCCTCGGGGGGAATGTAGTACCGGATCGGCAGGCGCGTCTCGAACAGCAGCACGGGCCGGTTCGTGTCGGCGATCTTGAGGCCGTCTACGTAGACCTCCACGTGGCGTGAGCTGCGAATCGGATCGACGCGCTTGTACGGGTCGCGCGGGTGCCGGAAGATCTCCTCGTCCTCCTCGTACCAGTGCTCGACCCCCGGGTCGTCACGACGGAACCAGTCGATGGCCAGGTAGTCCTCGAGGCCGCTCACCTCGTACTGGAACACCAGGGCCGGGTAGACGACCCCGTCCACCGCCACGTCGTACCACTGGCTCACCCTGGGGTGGCGCCCGTGGGACGGCGCCGCAGCGGCCGGGGTCAGCAGGTCCGTGCGGATGTCGGCACGGGGGACGACGTATCCGGGCACCGCCTGACCGGGCTCCCACACCAGCGTCGGTGCGTGGCTGTCAACCAGGTCGATGCCGCCGATCACCCCGCGAACGTGGCGCTCGCTCGGCTCGAAGGTGAACTCCCCGGGCGGTACCGGATGACGGCGGGTGAGTTCGTCCGTGGGGGTGACAGCGGGGGCGGGCGATGACATGAATCTCTCCTGGAGGATCGGCTGGGCCGTCGGCGGTGACCCCAGAACAAGGAAAG
>Ga0335074_10008659_pt1 | contig 14154 bp, 12 predicted proteins | sample Lox_Sample_23_FD_206715 | JGI IMG/M metagenome (GOLD analysis project Ga0335074, IMG submission 206715) | Soil microbial communities from Loxahatchee National Wildlife Refuge, Florida, United States - Lox_Sample_2.3 | ecosystem: Environmental > Terrestrial > Soil > Wetlands | place: USA...
GGCTTGCTCGCGATAGCCCACCGTGTTGTAGGCGCAGAACGGGATCTGCCGGCCGCCCGGCAGTAGAAATTCCTTGCAGCACTTCATCAGGTTCTTCTGGTTGAAGGTCCAAGCGTCCATGAAATCCTGCAGCATGATCATGAACATGAACTTCGAAAGACCCTTCACGTCCAGGCCTCCCTCCGGCAGGCCGCAGGCGGAGCAGGAGAACGAGAATTCGCGCGCGACTTTTTCAGAACCCAGCGCGGCCGACGAGGACCACAATCCTTCGAGCGCACGCCGTATTTCCGCGCCCAAGTCCGGCATCACGCGATTGGAGATGTAGTCCAAGTAATCGTCGACGTTCAAAATGCGCGGCAGCGGCGTGACGTTGTTTTGCTCGTCGATATAGGCGTAGGTGACCGAATTGCACGTGGGGAAGCAACACGGAACCGGCACGAAATCGGTGAGGCGAAACAATCCCCCGGTTTGATCCTCGATGTGCCGCAGAATATCCGGATTGGTGATGCGCTGCAGGGGATCGTGCGCGACGTGCCGGCCGGCGTGAAATGCGGGCTGGAAGTTGATGCCCTTCACCGCCGGATGCTCCAGGCCGAAACGAACGATCCTGCCGATTTCGTGTTCGTTCACGCCGCGCTCGATGGCGGGAACCAGAATCACCGTACAGCCGATCTGGGCCAGCCGATCGAGCGCCCGGAGTTTCTTGGGCAGAATGTCAGGCTCGCCTCGAATGATGCGATAGGTCTCGCTTTCAAAGCCGTCGAATTGAAAATAGACGTTCGGCTTTACCTCCCTGAGCTGTTCGAGGAAGCGGTCGTCGGTTGCGATGCGCTTGCCATTCGTATTCAGCATCACGTTGCGGATGCCTCGGTCCTGCGCGGCCCTCATCATCGGAACAATCTCCGGATGAATGCTGGGCTCGCCGCCCGAAAACTGCACTACTTCCGGATTGCCTTCGGTGGCCACCAGATGGTCGAGAATCTCTTCCACTTCTTCGAGCGTGAGGTTGAAGCCCGGACCCGCTTCAGAGAAACAGAGAGGACAATTCATGTCGCAGGCGCTGTTCACCTCGATGATTCCCAGGCACGCGTGTTGCTGATGGTCCGGGCAGAGTCCGCAATCGAGCGGGCAGCCGCGATCCCGTTCCGTCGAAAACTCAAGCGGTATGGTTCCCGGCTTGTTGAACTTCGTGGAAGTGGTATACATGCCTGCGTCGCCATACACCAGCGCTTCGAAAGGCCCATGTTGCGCGCAGCGCTTCCGCATATAGACCTTGTTGTCGCGGATCAGGATTTGTGCGTCGATGACGGTTCGGCAGACGGGACAGATGCTGCGGGTAAGCTCATAGAACACATAATCGGCGTCTTTTTTGAATGCAGGCGCGCTGAGGGAGGAACCGTCGGAACACTGCATCGCTGATTTCAGGATACTCTTGCCAAGCCGTACGAAGTAATTCGATTGGGCCGGCCTATTTTTGAGGCTGATCGCGGAAAACCTTGTGGCAATTGTCGCAGGCTTGCGTCAGGCTGTCGGTACAATTCATAACCGCGTCTTTGCTTTTTTTGAGCGCCGCCATCAGGCAGTCCTTGCCCGCGGGCGCGAGCGCGGCGGCGAATTTGGCGTAATCAGCGTTCTGGACGGGCGCGGGCTGGCCGTTGGAACGGATTCGCCCGGGAATCATGACCAGGTTGTAGGATTCCTCGATCGCCACCGACGCATTGATCACGGCCTGCCAGTCCTGCTCGGTTTTGGGCGGATTTTCCTGCAAGCCCAGCAGGACGTTCGAATTCGGCAGCAGCACGCTGCGCATCACCTGCTTGAGGTTGCCGTAAGGCCTGGGAGTGAAGCCGGGCGCTTGGGCGATGGCCGCGCCGGCGAACAACGAAAGGAGAAGTAATCGCGCGCTAGGTACCACGACCGCAGGCTACCATAACCCTATGATTTCGCCCTCGGTCGCCCTTCTCTTCTTGCTTTTTGCGCACTTAAATCCTGATGCGGCCGCGGCTTTTGATCGCTACGTGGCGCAGGCGGAATCGGGCAGGAGCGCTCAGGCTGTCCGCGATCCAAACTTGCGCGGTGGACAAACGCGCACCGAGCAGGTGGCGGCGACGGAAAAGGTGAAGCTGCCCGGCGCTATGCTTCAGGATTGGGTGGGAACGGTATTCATGCCGGGCGCGACCATCGAGCAGGTTCGCTGCGCGCTCCAGGATTATCCGGATTACAAGAAGTTCTATGGGCCCAAGGTGATCGAGTCACGGGAACTGGAGCACACCGGCGACGATTACGACATAACGCTGCGGCTGAAGGAAACGCACTATTTTGTCACGGTATTTCTGAGCACCACCTATCACGTCCGCTATGAAACTCCCGACGCTCAGCACCTCCTGGTGACCTCGCGCGCCACTCACATCGGGCAGTTGAAGAACGCCGGCAAACCGAACGAGGTGGAGATGACGCCCGACCAGGATTGGGGTGTCTTATGGCGGCTCAACTCCTATTGGCGGTTCGAGGCTGCCGATGGCGGGATCTACGGGCGCTGCGAAGCCATTTCTCTTTCGCGCGACGTCCCCGGATTCCTGCGGGGCTTTGTTTCCAGCTTTCCGAAAAAATCCATGGACGAGACGCTGGAAGGGACGCTGGCGGCGGTGAATAGCCATCCGGCGAATTGTAACTAAGAATGATTCCCGTTGCGGGAAGGCCGGCTCAGGCGCGGCGCCGCGATGCCTTCTAAAACGCGGCCGTCATCGACGGGTTGGCCAAAGAGCTGGGTCACCGGAACCACTCCGCCCCATACCGGCAGCGCGTAGTCTTCGTCGTCATCGATGGGCGGGCCGGTGCGAACCTTGGCCGAAACCTCTTCGAGCGGGAGCGATAGCACGCTGGTGGCCTTGAGCTCCGATTCGGTGGGCTGCTTCACCTGTTCCCAGCGCCCCGTGATCACGTGATTGGTGAAGCTGCGCAGCGCCTGCCACTTTTCGATGAGATCCGTCACGGGGCGCGCCTTCCCCAGGATCACTACCGAACGATAGTTGATGGAGGTGTGGAAGGCCGAGCGCGCCAGCACCAGGCCGTCGACCAAAGTGACGGTGAGGCAGAGATCGATCTCCTGGTCCGACTTCATGAGCCGGCTCGCCGGGGAGCCGTGAATGTAGACCTGCTCGCCTTCGCGCGCGTAGGCAGTGGGGACCACGTGCGGGCGGCCGTCGATCACGAACCCGACGTGGCAGATGAAGCCTTCGTCCAGGATGGCGTGCACCTGCGCCTTGTCGTAGACGCCGCGCTGGGAGCGGCGCCGCACTTGGGTTCGATCGGTGGGGACATAGGACGGCGTGGATGTTTCCATGATTTATTCTTCGACTTTAGCCCAACGGATGGACCGGCGAAAGATCCACTTTTGTTAATCTGGAGCAGTCCACTTATGCGCGCCGCCATCGCTCTTGACCGCGAGTCGCCCTCGCCGCTGCATCGCCAGATTTACGATCAGTGGAGGCAGGGCATTTTGACGGGCCGGTTTCGCCGCGCCGATCGCGTGCCTTCGACGCGCGAGCTTTCGGCCGAGCTCCAGGTTTCGCGCAGCACCGTGACGCTGGCCTATGAGCAGCTCATCGCCGAAGGTTATCTGAAGCCGGCGCGCGGAGCGGGAACATTCGTCTGCCGCGAGCTTCCCGATGAACTGCTGCGCCCGCATCAGAAACAAACCCGGCGGGGCGAGGAGATCCCCATGCCGCGCCTGTCGCGCTACGGCACGGGGCTGACGCGGGATTTCGCTTACCCCACAGTTCCCTCGGGGTTCGTTTGTTTGACGCAATGGCGGCCGGATCTGTCCTTGTTCCCGATTTCAATCTGGCGCAAGCTGATGATGCGGCGGCTGCGGTCGGCCGCGCCGGAGCTGTTCGACTACTCGGACGAATCGGCCGGCTTCGAGCCCCTCCGCACGGAAATCGCGGCCTATGTGGCGCGCTCGCGCGCCGTGCACTGTACGCCCGATCAAGTGGTGATCGTCAACGGATCGGCGCAGGGCATCGATTTGTGCGTGCGGCTGCTGCTCGAGCCGGGCGACGATGTCGCCATCGAAAATCCCGGCTATCACGGCGCGCATCGCATTTTGGCCGGTTACGGCGCGCGCCTGCGGCCGGCGCGGATTGACGAGCATGGCATCGTGATCGGCGATCTCGGCAACAAGGCGCGCGTGGTTTACGTAACGCCTTCGCATCAATTTCCGACCGGCGTGGCCATGTCGCTCACCAGGCGGCTGGAGCTGCTGGAATGGGCGCGGCGTCACAATGCCGTCGTCATCGAAGACGATTACGACAGCGAGTATCGCTACAGCGGGCCGCCGCTGCCGTCGCTCCAGGGACTGGCCACCGGAGTGGCGGTGATTTATATTGGAACATTCTCGAAAGTAATGTTTCCGTCGCTCCGGATCGGGTACGTGATCGCTCCGCCCGGCCTGGGGGCGCCGCTGAAGCGCGCCAAATGGCTGGCGGACAGGCACACCCCGGTTCCAGAACAAGCGGCGCTGGCCGACTTTATCGCGGAGGGCCATCTGGAGCGGCACATCCGGCGCATGCGGCGGGCGTATGGAGCAAGGCGCGACGCGCTGGTGGAGGCGCTCGGACGATATTTCGGGGATCGCGCGGAGATTCGCGGCGACGCCGCGGGAATGCATTTGCTGGTGCGCTTCCAAGATCCGAAAATCGCCGAAAAGGCCGCGGCCGCCAAGGTGCAGCTCGCAAGTTCCGCGCCCTGTTATCTCACCGAGCCGCCCGAGGGCGAATTCATTCTCGGATTTTCGTCGGTAAGCGAGCGCGCGATCCGCGAAGCCATCCGGCGGCTGGCCGAAGCTACTCGATAACGGGCATGGCGTAACGATACTCGCGGCGAAAAACTTCGGCGAAGATCTCGAGCACGGCGTCGTGAACCGTGCCGTTATCGGCCAGCAAATGCGGACCGCGCAGCTGTGCCGGGCCGCCGTACATATCCGAGCACCGTCCGCCCGCTTCGGTGATCAGCAGAGTGCCCGCGGCCATGTCCCACGGGTTCAGGCCGAATTCCCAAAAAGCGTCCAGCCGCCCGCACGCTACATAAGCCAGGTCGAGCGCGGCGGCGCCCGCGCGGCGAACCCCGTGCGTGATCATCGCGAGCTGATAGTAGAAGTGCACGTTCACGTTCTGGTGGCGCTTGCGGCTGGGAAAACCGGTGGCCACCAGCGCGTCGTCGATGTGTCGCACCTGCGAAACATGGATGGGCTGGCCGTTCAGGCGGGCGCCCGCGCCGCGCTCGCAGGTGAACATTTCGTTGCGCTCGGGATCGAAGATCACTCCCGCGACGATCTCGCCCGCTTTTTCGAGCGCCAGCGTGACGTTGTACATGGGGAAGCCGTGGGCGAAGTTGGTGGTGCCGTCCAGAGGATCGACGTACCAGCAATACTCGGACGACGATCCGGCGTGGCCGCCGCTTTCTTCAGCCACGATGGAGTGACCGGGAAAATGCTTTTGCAGCCGCTCGATCACCAGCTTTTCAGAAGCGCGGTCGGCTTCGGTCACCAGATCGAATTCGCCCTTGAGTTCAAAGCCGATGTGACGCTCGAAAAAGCCGTGCAGCAGCGTGCCGGCCTCGCGCGCGATGGCTTCACTGATTTCCAGATAAGAAGGCATACAATTTGCGAACGAACCGTGGCGGGACAGCAGACTGAGGCGTCAGGCTTCCGGCTCTTCGTACAAGTATTTAATGTCGTGTTTGTACAGAAACAGGTTGGGCGCGCCCGTGCGCGTGACACGGATGAAGTTCGAATCGTAGAACTCAATAACGCCCGTCACCTCTTCATTGCTGCTCAAGCGGATGCGCACCGGAATGGCTTTTTCGATCAGGTAGCGCAGGTATTTGACTTCCTCGAAAGTCTGCTCGGGAGCCTTGGTTTTGGCTTTGCTCACCGCGTCCTCAGCTTGAAGGTCCAAAATTTCATCGACTCCCGTTGGCTTCACCATAATATCCGCTGCGCGTGCTGAGCCGCAAACCACGATTCGCCGAGGCCGCCGCCGAAGCACTCGGAATAGTCACCTTCAGCGTATGATAGCGATCCTGGGTAGGCGGAACATTCTTCGGGTAGAAGCCGATCAGATATTGTGTGCGCAGCTCGCGCAGGATGTCGTCGAAGGCGCGATCGAGCTGCGCACCCAGACTGGGAGTGAAGACCCGCCCGCCCGTGCCCTCCGCGAGCGTGGTGAGCGCATTTTCGCCTCCCACGTTGCGGCCCGCGTCGTTGGTGATGGGAACCACCAGGACCGGGTAAAGCAGGGAATCGGCTTTCTGCGCGGCCTCCAGAGCCTGGTGGTAAGTGACGAAGCTGGTGGTGTCTCCGCCATCGGTGACCAGCACCATGACATGCCGGCCATTGCGATATTCCAGGTCGTGCGATGACAAAAAGATGGCGTCATAGAGGGAGGTTCCACCCGTGGACTTGAGCTGCTTGAGCACTTGATCCACGCGAGCGAAGCGGCGTGTGAAACCGCCGTGCTGAAATACGTCGCTGTTGAAGCTGTAAAGGGCGACGGTGTCGTCGGGATTCCCTTCGGTGAGCAGCACGCGGAGAAAACGGCTGACGGAATCGAGCTCATAGCTTTTCTCGATGCCGGTGGAGGCGCTGGTATCCACCAGCACGGCAACCGAGAGAGGCTGCTCGGTTTCACGATCGAAGACCGCGATGTCCTGCTTGACGCCGTTGTCGTAGACGGTGAAGTCGCTTTTGTTGAGCGAACCAACCAGTTGTCCGGAGGCATCTTTGACGGTGACCAGCATGCGCACCAGGCGGACGTCGACCCGGATGGTGGTGTCCGGCTGCTGTGCGCTCGCGCCAAGAGCGGCGATCAGAAAATAGACGGCTGGGCGGATCACTTTTTGAGGACCGAATCGTCCCATTCCCCTTCGACCCAAACCTCGCCGTCGGCGAAGTGCTCCTTCTTCCATATCGGCACGATGCGCTTGAGCCGGTTGATGCCTTCGAGCGCGGCTTCGAAGGCGGGCTTGCGATGCGGTGCGGTGACCACCACGGCCACGCTGGCCTCGCCGATTTCGAGGCGGCCGAGGCGATGGACCATTGCGATACGGCCGATGGCGTGCGTCCGCAGGATTTCGCGCCCGATTTCCGCCATCATTTTCACCGCCATGGGCTCGTAGCATTCATAATCCAGAAATTGCGTCGCGCGGCCCTTGGTGTTATTTCTGACTACGCCTTCGAAATCGACGATCGCGCCGTCTTCACCGCGCAGGAGTTGACGGGCGATGCCGGGAGTATCGATGGCCTGGCGCGTGAGGGCGAAGAAGCAGCCGGTTTCCGGGTCCGAAATCTCGTGCGTAAAGCGGCCGGCGGCTTCCGGGGCGCCCCCGCTGACGGGCGGCAGGAACGCGATTTCGTCGCCTTCGCGGATGGCGGAGGAGCGGTCGCAAAATTCGTGATTGCAGGCCAGTTGGATGCTGGGCGCAAGATCGGTAAGGCGGGGGAACTGGCGGGCGTAGCGGGCAAAAACGGAATCGACGAGCGCACCGTCGGCGACCTCGATTTGGTCTTCCGAGCGGCCGACGATGTCCTTCAACATGCCGAAAAACAGCACTTTTATCCGCACGATTGTCATAGTAACAGACGGTCCGGCGCGGACCAGGTTTCAGCAGCTTGCGGGCTATAGGCAGCGGACGAAGCTATAATCGCATACGATGATCTCTCAGAAAAAATTCAGAGTATTGGCCCTGGGAATAATCGGGATCGCGGCAGTGGCGGCGGCGGTGGCCGGACCGGCCGAAGATGAGGCCGCGGGAATCGGCGAGAAGTGGCTGGCTCTGCTGGACGATCAGAAGTATGAGCAGAGCTGGGACCAGGCCAGCTCGCAGTTCCGCGACCAGGTGAACAAGGACCAATGGGTGGAGGTGCTGAAGCGGGCTCGCGAACCGATGGGCGCCAAAGTCTCGCGGGCGACCGCGCGGGTGGACTTCGTGAAGACGCTGCGTGGCGCTCCGGACGGGGATTACGCGATTATCCATTACACCACTTCTTTTCAAAACAAGAACGACGTGACGGAACGCCTCACGCTGGTGAAGGAAGACGGCAAATGGCTGGCCGCCGCTTACGCCACGCACTAAGGAAACGAGCACTGCCATGAGAGCGGCATGGTACGAGAAGCAGGGTCCGGCGCGCGACGTGCTGGTAGTGGGCGAGATGCCGGACCCGGTTCCGGGCGAAGGAGAGCTACGCATTCGCATCGCCGCGTCGGGCGTGAATCCGGGCGATACGAAGAAACGCGAGGATGCCTTCGGGTACGGCATGGCTTACCCGCGCGTGATTCCGCACAGCGACGGCGCGGGGACGGTGGATCAGGTGGGCGCGGGCGTGGGCGCGGAATGGATGGGCCGCAGGGTTTGGTGCTACGGGGCGCAATCCTATCGGCCGTTCGGAACCGCTGCGGAGTTTACGGTGGTGCCGGGGGATAAAGTCGCGCTGCTGCCGGACGGCGTTTCGATGGAGCAGGGCGCGTGCCTGGGAATACCGGGAATCACGGCGCATCGCGCGGTGTTTGTGGCGGGCGGCGTGAGTGGACGCACGGTGCTGGTGCAGGGTGCGGCGGGCGCGGTGGGGCTTTGCGCGGTGCAGCTCGCGCGGCGCGGGGGAGCGAGGGTGATCGGTACGGTGCGGGCGGCGTCGGATGAAGCCATCGCACGGGGCGCGGGCGCCGACGAGGTGATTCTGAGCGACAAGGACCTGATCGCGCGCGTGAAAGCGGTTGCGCCCAAGGGTGTCGATCATATCGTTGAAGTGGCATTCGGCGCCAATATCGAGGCCGACGTGGAGCTACTGAACGCGGATGGTTCGGTGGCGACTTACGCCACCAACGAGGCCATGCCGAAGATTCCGGTCTGGCAGATGGTGTTCAAGAACATCCGGCTGTTTTTCCTGGGCAGCGACGATTTTCCGCAAGAGGCGAAGACGGCCGCGACGCGGGATTTGAATGCCGCGCTTGCCGCGGGATGGTCCGGTTTCCAGATCGGCGAGCGGATTCCGCTGGCTGAGATCGCCCGTGCACACGAGCTGGTGGACCATCCGGCGCGGCCGGGGCGCGTGGTGGTTATTGTTGCACCGTGATGAGCGTTGTTATCGGTGACGACGCGCCCGCGATGGTGGCGACAACCGGGTAATCGCCGTTCGCTAGACCGGCAGGAATCTGGATCGCGATTTGATATAGGCCCGCGTAGCCCGGGGCGAGCGCTGCGCCATAAACCGTCGCGGCAGTTGTGCCGATCGTGACGGTGACCGCACTGGCCGTGTTGTAGGTGGCCGAGGACGGCGTCTCCATGCCGGAGGAGACGGCGGGACTGGTTGCGCCGAATCCCGTGCCCCAGAGAATGATCACGTCGCCGGGTTTGGCCGGGATCGTGGTTGTTCCGGTGAACGTTCCGTTCTTGACTGCGAGCGAATAATCCTGGTGCGTGGCGACGGCATAGCTGCCCCACTGGAAAAACGCTGGCGTCTCGGCGGACACCTGCGTGTTGACGGCCTGGCTTGTGCCGCTGGAATTCGTGACGACCACTTGCGCCGGGCCGGCCGGGACATCGGGCGCGATCGCGTTGATCTGCCCCGCACTCACGTATTCGACATAAGCCGGCAGGCCGCCGACGGACACGCTAACGCCGCCCAGTTTGGTGGGCAGCGCGCCATTGACGATCGCGTTGTTCCAGGTGGCGGGGCTGGCCGCGAGATTCGACCCGTTGATGGTGATCCAGGAGCCGGGAGAGATGCCGGGTTGAAAGCTGGCGCCGTTGACGACCCCGCCGCTGGCCGCGATGGCGGGCGTATCCGGGGACACAAGAGAAAATCTGAAAACCGTACCATCCCGGTAAGTCCCCGCAGCGGACGTCGTGCCGTAGAGATTTCCGTCGCTCGCCTGAATCAGCGGGCCGAGGGGCGTCGCTCCGTCACTGGAAGTCTGATTACTCGGCTGGAAATTAGCGCCAAACCTATAAAGGGTTGTATAAGACCCAGACGGCGCGATTCTAAAGATTGTCCCGCATCCAGCCGTCATCGTCTTCTCTAGGTTCAAGCATCCGCCCATTCCTCCGGACGTAGTGGTGCCGTACAAGTTTCCATCGTTCGCTTGAATCAGGCCTGCCCCAGGGACAACGCCATCGGTGGGAGTTGTGCCGAAAGTGTAAAGCGTTGTCAGCGTGCCATCCGGGGTAATTTTGAAAATGGTCCCGCATCCGCCAGCTGTTTCGTAAAGTAAATTCACATAGGCTTCGCAACCGGCGATACCGCCCACGGGAGTGGTGCCGTAGAAATTCCCATCGCTTCCCTGGACCAGCGGGGCGTTCGGATTGGCGCCATCGGCCGGCGTGGGGTACGCGGACGGGGCGGTTCCCACGCCGAAGCTGTAGAGCGTCGTCAGAACGCCTGCGGGCGTGATTTTGAAGATGGTGCCGCAGCCATTCGGCGTAAATTGGGAGCCCGCGCAACCACCAGCCCCTCCTAAGGGAGTTGTGCCATAGAGGTTCCCATCCGTTCCTTGAATCAGGTTGGCGACGGGGTTGGCGCCGTCGGTGCCGTTAAAGTTGTGCAACGTCGTCATCGTCGACGGAGGAGTGAATTTGAACAACGTGCCCAAGTCGCCCACACTGCCGCCTAGACTCGTACTGCCGTAAAAGTTGCCGTCGGCCGCTTGAAGCAGGCCGGCCAAGGGATCAATTCCGTAATTCCCGTCCGAGCCAGGCAAGTCAAACACGGTTGTAAACGTGCCCGATGGGCTGATTTTGACGATGGCGCCCCAGCTCATGGGTCCGCCATTCAAGGTGGTCGCATAGAAGTTGCCGTCAGTCGCCTGGATGAGCGGACTCGGAGTTTCGAATCCAGGGGGGCCATACAGCGTTGTCAACGTACCGTCCGGCGTCATTTTGAAAATCAGGTCGGCTGTGCCGTAGAAGTTGCCGTCGGCGCCCTGGAGGATCGACTTTGGCTGGCCGCCGTTTGCGCCGTCGAAGGTTGCCAGGGTGGTGAGGGTTTGAGCCTGCGAAGCGAGAGCAGTTGCCACGAAACAGGCAGTGAATTTCCAAGTCATTGCTGGACCGTGATCAAAGTGGTCGAGGGCGACGATGCGCCATCGATGGTTGCGACGACGGGATAGTCGCCGTTCGCCAGCCCGGCGGGGATCTGGATAGCGATTTGGTAGAGGCCGGCGTAGGCCGGGGCGAGCGCGGCGCCGTAGACCATCGTCGTAGTTGTCCCGATTGTCACGCTGACGGTGCTGGCCGTGTTGTAGGTGGTGTTGTTGGATGGCGTCTCCATGCCGGAGGGGACGGCGGGGCTGGTGGCGCCGAATCCCGTGCCCCAGAGAATGATCACGTCGCCGGGTTTAGCAGGAACGGTCGTTGTTCCGGCGAAGGTTCCGTTCTTGACGGCGGGCGAGTAATCCTGGTGCGTCGCGACAGCGTAGCTGCCCCACTGGAAAAACGCGGGGGTCTCGGCTGCGACCTGCGTGTTGACGGCCTGGCTCGAGCCGTTGGAATTAGTCACGATCACTTGCGCTGGACCGGCGGGAACATCGGGCGCGATCGCGTTGATCTGCCCCGCACTCACGTATTCTACATAAACGGGCAGGCCGCCGACGGACACGGTGACGCCGCCCAGTTCGGTGGGAAGCGCGCCATTGACGATCGCGCTGTTCCAGGTGGCCGGGCTGGCCGCGAGATTCGACCCGTTGATGGTGATCCAGGAGCCGGGCGAGATACCGGGTTGAAAACTCGCGCCGTTCACAATCCCGTTGCTCGAGGCGATCGCGGGAACGATCGGGGAGATAAGGGGATATTCGAAAAGAACCCCGGCCTTGTTCGTCCCGCCAGTGTTGGTGGTCCCATAAAAGTTGCCATCGCTGCCCTGGAGCAGCGAAAACCCTCCCGCGGTAGATGGCTCCGGGCAACCAGCGAAAGTGCAGAAATTGTAGAGCGTCGTAAGCGTTCCGGACAGCGTCATCTGAAAGAGCGTCCCCGGGATAGACTGCACCGCCACGGCGCCATTATCGAGCACCCCGCTTACTCCGCTGGTAGTTCCATAAAGATTCCCGTCGCTCGCTTGAATGAGACTGTTCGGAGCGGCGCCATTGGAGCCATCAAAAGTCACCAAGGTGTTGAGGACTCCTGCCGGCGTGAGTTGGAAGATCGATCCCAGGCCGTTGTTGCTAGACGCCAGCCCATAGAAATTTCCGTCCTTGGTCTGAATCAGATTGGTCGGCATGCTGCCGTCCGCGGCGCCATGGAAGGTGTAGAGCGTCGTCAAAGTGCCCGTGGGCGTTATTTCGAAAATCGTTCCGCATCCATTGAAGGCCAGCGAATCGAGCCCCGGACAAAAGTGGCCGGCGCCTCCCGCGGAAGCCGTACCGTAGAAGTTGCCATCGGCGCCTTGGATCAAAGATGTCGGCGTGGCGCCATGGGTTACATCGAAGCTATAAAGCAACGTAAAAGAGCCTTGTGGAGTGATCTTAAAGACCGTACCGCAGGGGATCAGCTCCTGACAGATCACGGCGCCTCCGGACGACGTGACTCCGTAGAAATTGCCGTCAGAGCCTTGCACAAGGCTGCCCGCCGGAGCGCTTCCGTCGGTTTCTTCGAACGTATGGAGTAAGGTGTACGAACCGGCGGGCGTGACTTTGAATATTGTGCCGCACCCTAAGCCGCAACCCGATCCCCCGTCAGACGTCGTTCCATAGAAGTTCCCGTCGGTGCCTTGAATGAGCGCGTTGGGAACAGGGAAGGAGTCGTTGGTGACAGGGTCGGTCTGGAAACCATATACGGTCGACACGGCACCTGCAGGCGTCACTTTGAAGACCGTTCCGCACCCGTCGAGAACCACGACGCCCAGGCAGACTCCGGATCCACCGAGCCCGCTTGTCCCGTAGAAATTTCCATCGGAGCCTTGGATGATAGCGGTCGATGGATTGGTAAAGTTGGCGACGGTGTGGATGGTTTGGCCCGAGGCCGAAGCGGCCATCCAGGAGCACAGGGCCGCGCAGAGTTGCAGACGGGTCGTCATGAAGTGTAATCTTGTCCGCTCCATACTACTGCTGGATGGTGATCAAAGTGGTCATCGGGGATGCTGCGCCGGCTATGGTGGCGACGACCGGGTAATCGCCGTTCGCTAGACCGGCAGGAATCTGGATCGCGATTTGATATAGGCCCGCGTAGCCCGGGGCGAGCGCTGCGCCGTAGACCGTCGCGGCAGTTGTGCCGATCGTGACGCTCACCGCACTGGCCGTGTTGTAGGTGGCCGAGGACGGCGTCTCCATGCCGGCCGGCGCTGCGGGGCTGGTGGCGCCGAATCCCGTGCCCCAGAGAATGATCACGTCGCCGGGCGCGGCCGGGACCGTGGTGGTTCCGGTGAAGGTTCCGTCTTTGACGGCGAGCGAATAGTCCTGATGCGTTGCGACGGCGTAGTTGCCCCACTGGAAAAACGCCGGTGTTGCGGCGGAGACCTGCGTGTTGACGGCCTGGCTCGAGCCGTTGGAATTAGTCACGATCACTTGCGCTGGTCCGGACGGGACATTGGGTGCGATGGCGTTGATCTGCCCCGCACTCACGTATTCCACGTAAGCAGGCAGGCCGCCGACCGACACGCTGACTCCACCCAGTTTCGTGGGCAGCGCGCCGTTCACGATCGCGCTGTTCCAGGTGGCCGGGCTGGATGCCAGATTAGTTCCGTTGATGGTGATCCAGGCGCCGGGAGAGATACCGGGCTGAAAGCTGGCTCCGTTCAATACGCCGCCGCTGGAAACAATCGCGGGCGGGACCACGATGGCGGGAAGGCCGAGAGACAAACCGAAGATGATGCCGTTGCCGCTGTCGCCGCCCACTTCGGAGGTTCCATAAAGATCCCCGTTCACCGCTTGGATCAAAACGCCCGGCGCGGCGGCGAAGCGACCCTGTGTGCCGGTTTCGGGCGGAGCGCTGTACACGTTCGTCCCGACACCGGCGAGCGTTACTTTGATCACCCCGCCACATCCCGACGGGCTGGGCGGTGACTGGCAGGCGCCCGACCCGCCGGAAGCGACCGTGCCGTACAAGTTTCCATCGCTGGCTTGAATCAGGGTGTTTTCGGGGTACGCTCCGTCGGTGGCGTCGAGATTG
>Ga0335074_10008660_pt1 | contig 14152 bp, 11 predicted proteins | sample Lox_Sample_23_FD_206715 | JGI IMG/M metagenome (GOLD analysis project Ga0335074, IMG submission 206715) | Soil microbial communities from Loxahatchee National Wildlife Refuge, Florida, United States - Lox_Sample_2.3 | ecosystem: Environmental > Terrestrial > Soil > Wetlands | place: USA...
TCGAGGTCGGCCCTGGCCTTGGGGTCGGAGAAGACGATCTCCCGCAGCTTCGGCCGATCGAGATGGCCGTCAGGCGTGAGGATGGCGGCCCCGAACCGCTCCACCAGCCGCTCGAGCGGCGGCTGCCCGGGCTCGACGACATCGCGCGCCACCTGATCGGTGTCGATGATGGGTACGCCCAGCGCGGCGAAGAACTTGGCCACGGTGGACTTGCCACTGGCAATGCCGCCGGTGAGGGCCACGTGGAGGATCTTAGGATTGGCCATGTCTCAGTCAATGCGCGAAGAGCCCGAGATACCCCCTCACCAGCTCGTGGCCGAACATCAGCATGAGCCAACCGGCGGCGGCCAGGAACGGCCCGAAGGCAATGGGAGTCGAGCGGCTCTGTCCCCGGGCGGCAAGCAGCACGATGCCGGCCACGGCCCCAACGGCCGCGGCAATCAGCACCGTCGGCAACAGCATCTGCCAGCCGAGCCAGGCACCAATCGCCGCCAGGAGCTTGAAGTCACCGTACCCCATGCCTTCCTTGGCGGTGAGCAGTCGGAAGAGATGATAGACGCTCCAGAGGCTGACGTAACCGGCAATCGCGCCGATGAGGCTCGAGCGCATATCCACCGGGAGCGGTGCGCCGATAGGAGCGGGAGCGAAGAGGCTGAGAAGAAGACCCAGCCATAGAAGGGGAAGCGTCAAGCTGTCGGGCAGCAGTTTATGGTCGATGTCGATGAAGGCGAGCGCCACCAGGAACCAGGTGAGGACGAGGCCCGCGGCGGTCGGCCAGGCGAAGCCGAGCTTCCAGGCGACCAGGGCCGAGAGGATGCCGGTCAGGGCCTCGACGATGGGGTAACGAAGGCTGATATGAGCCTGGCACTTGGCGCAGCGGCCGCGGAGTACGAGATAGCTCAGCACCGGGATGTTCTGCAGCGCGGTGATCGGCGCTTTGCAGGCCGGGCAGGCGGAGCGGGGGACGACGAGGTTGTAACGGTCCTTGCGGACATCGAACGCCGCCGGGACGGTGGCGTCGTGGCCCGCCTCCGCGAGCTCGGCGCACTGCTCGCGCCACTGGCGCTCGAGCATGATGGGCACGCGGTGAATGACGACGTTGAGAAAGCTCCCGACGACGAGGCCGAGCACGAGGCACGCGCCGATGAGGAGCGCGGGCGATGAGGCGAAGACGGCGGCTACGGACATGCTGCGGGCGTTCGTCAAATAAAACGCCGCGCGGAGCGCGGCGTTGGCAGGTGGAACATCGTTGCGGAGGTCGTCAGCCGACCACCTCGCCGAGGTGGAAGATCGGCAGATACATGGCGATGACGAGTCCGCCCACCAGTACGCCCAGGACCACCATGATGAGCGGCTCGAGGAGGCTCGACATCGCATCGACGGCGTTGTCGACCTCGGCCTCGTAGAATGTCGCGACCTTGCCGGCCATGGAATCGAGTGATCCCGATTCCTCGCCGACGGCGATCATCTGCACCACCATGTTGGGGAATATCGCTCGCGCTTCCATCGCGCGCTGCAGCCGCTGGCCGGTCGCAACCTCGTCCTTCATCTTCATCACCGCGTTCTCGTAAACGATGTTGCCGCACGCGCCCGCGACCGACTCCAGCGCCTCGACGAGCGGCACGCCGGCGGCGAACATCGTGGACAGCGTGCGCGCGTAGCGGGCGATGGCGGCCTTGTTGAGGATGGGACCGATGACCGGAACCTTGAGAGACACGCGATCGAGAAACTCCCGCATCTTGCGCGAGCGCTTCTTGAAGTAGATAAACGCCCATGCCGCGGCGCCGATTACGATGGCGATGAGCACACCGTCCTGTCGAACATAGTTGGAGATGTTGATGACAAACTGGGTGAAAGCCGGCAGATTCGCGCCGAACCCCTTGAAGAGGCTCTGGAACTCCGGGATCACGAAGATCATCAGGATGATGGTGACGATGACGGCGACCGCGACCACCGCGGCGGGATAAAACAGCGCTTTCTTGACCTTTTTCTTGATGGCCTCGGACTTTTCCTTGTAAGTCGCGACCTTGTCGAGGAGCGACTCGAGCGCGCCGGACTGCTCGCCCGCCTCGACGAGATTACAGAACAGGTCGTCGAAGTACAGCGGATGCTTGCCGAGCGCCTCGTGCAGCGAGGTGCCGCCCTCGATGTCCGACTTGATATCGAGAATCAGCTTCTGCAGCGAGGGCTTGTCGCTGCCGGCTCCCACGATCTCGAGCCCCTGCACCATCGGGATGCCGGAGGCGAGCATGGTGGCGAGCTGGCGGCTGAATATCGCGATGTCCCCCGGATTAACCCTGCCGCCTTTGAGTCGCTGCGTCTGCTTGCGGATACGCGAGGGCGCGATGCCCTGGCGCCGCAGCTCGACCCTAAGCGCCGCCTCATCGGGCGCGAGGCTCTTGCCCTTGATGCGCTGGCCACGCTTGTCGCGGCCCTCCCAGGCGAACGGGATGTCGCGCTTGATCGCCCTGACTGTTGCCGTGGCTGCTGGGGCCATGGGTAAGTACTCCGCCTGCGTCAGTCAACGGTGACGCTGTTGATCTCTTCGAGACTGGTGAGACCCGATCGGACTTTCTCGAGGCCCGAGCGCCGAAGGTCCCACACGCCCTCCTTGGCCGCTTCATCGCCGATCTCAGGGGCGCTGCCGCCTGCGAGAATCAGTCGCGAGATCGCATCCGTGATCGGAAGAACCTGATAGATGCCGGTTCGCCCCTTGTAGCCATCGGTGCAGTTGGAGCACCCCTTGGGCGCGAATATCCGCAACCCCGCCCTCACATCCTCGTGGGTGAAGCCTTCCTTGAGAAGCGCCTCCTCGGGGATGTCCATGGGCTGCTTGCACTGGCTGCAGAGGCGCCGCGCCAGGCGTTGCGCGATGATGAGGTTGACCGAAGTCGCAATCGCGTATGGCTTGACGCCCATGTCGACCAGACGAGTCAGCGTCTGCGGCGCATCATTGGTGTGCAGGGTCGAAAGGACCAAGTGGCCGGTCTGCGCCGCCTTGATGGCGATCTCCGCGGTCTCGAGGTCGCGGATCTCACCGACCATGATGACGTCGGGGTCCTGGCGGAGGAACGCGCGCATGGCGGCCGCGAAAGTGAGACCCACCTTGGGGTTGACGTTGACCTGGTTGACGCCCGGCAGATTGATTTCCGCCGGATCCTCGGCCGTCGAAATGTTGGTGTCCTCGCGGTTGAGGATGTTGAGTCCGGTGTAGAGCGAGACGGTCTTGCCGCTGCCGGTCGGGCCGGTGACCAGGATCATGCCCTGGGGCTTCGCCAGGAATTTCTGGTAGAGCTCCCTCTGGAACGGCTCGTAGCCCAACGAGTCGATCCCGAGCATCGCCTGCGAGGGATCGAGAATGCGCATCACGATCTTCTCACCGAAGAGCGTCGGGCAGGTGCTCACGCGAAAGTCGATGGCGCGGGTCTTCGACAGCTTCATCTTGATGCGCCCGTCCTGGGGGACCCGGCGCTCGGCGATGTCGAGTCGCGACATCACCTTCAAGCGGGCCGAGAGCTTCTGGGCCAGGGCGACCGGCGGCTGCGCGATCTCCTTCAGCACCCCGTCCATGCGCAACCGGACGCGGTAGATCTTCTCGTACGGCTCGAAGTGGATGTCCGATGCGCCCCGCCGGATGGCATCGAGCATCACCTTGTTGACGAAGCGGACGATGGGCGCGTCCTCGACGTCGTCGCGGGAAAGCTTGTCGTCGGCCTCGTCCTCGCCGCCCGTGACCTCGAGCGATTCGAGATCGACGTCGTCCTCGCCCACGAGCGGGGCGATCTGGGCTTCGGCCTGCTCGATGGCCTTGTCGATGGCCTTCTGGAGCTTGTCCTCCTCGACCACCACCGCCTCGATGCCGAGGGTGGTCTGGAATTTCACCTCATCGATCGCGTGCAGATTGGTGGGATCGGAGACCCCGAGGAAGAGGCGCTTGCCACGGCGAAAGAGGGGGAGAACCCGGTGCTTGGCGACCAGCTTGTCGCTCACCAGGCGCACCGTCTCTACATCGAGATTGACCGCATCGAGATCGAAGAGCGGGACGCCGAACTCGTTCGCGGCGGCGACCGCGATGTCGCGCGCGCTGGCCGCACCGCTTGCGACCAGCTGGGTGACGACGCTGCTCTTGCGCTCGCGGGCGGCGTTCATGGCCTCGAGCATGGCCGCCTCCTCGACCACCCCGTCCTGAACGAGCCGCTGTGGCAATCCCCCGAGCCCGGAACGGGCACCGCCGACCGCTAAAGAGGCGTTTTCATTCATGCGCTTACGATAAGCTAAGCGAGGCCGTGAAGCCCCAGTCTACCGCAGTGCGGGACCGGGGCAATTGTCAAATCTGAGGCATGGTCGCACAGGGCGAGCGGCCCCTGCGTGACTCGCTTCCCAAAAGAAGAAGCCCCCCGGAGGCGGGGGGCTTCGACGGTCCCTTGAACAGGTACTTACTGGCAGACGTGCGGCAGGTACGCGCCGTCGTCGTTGGCGGTGCTGATAGTGCCGTTGGCGGCGCCTTCGCCACCGTTGACGGCCGCAAGACCCGCGTTGGCCGCAAGGGTGGCGACGGTCGTGGTACCGTCGTTGCACATCCAGGTGATATCACCGTTCGCCGAGGCATAGGCGGTCCAGACCACCGTGCCGCTCTTGATCTTGGCGTTGGCGTTCGCGCCGTAGGTAACCGTAATCTGGTTCTTGTCGGTCGTGACGCCCGAGACGTACGTGCCGGAAATTGGGCTGGTGATTCCGAGAACCGTATTGGACGTAATGGCCGTGGCCGATCCCGTGTTCGCGTAGTACTCATCGAACGCGGTCTCAAGACCGCCGATGAGTGACGAACCTTCCGACACCTGAGCACGGATGGTGTAGTCCTGATACGCCGGAATGGCGATCGCCGCCAGGATGCCGATGATCGCGACGACGATCATCAACTCGATCAGGGTAAAACCCTTTTGCACCGATTTCATTAGCTTGACTCCCGTAGAGTGGTTACATTGCGCGGCGCAAAAGGGCGCCTGCTGATGTCCCGGATGCACGGCCCGTGCCATGACGCCGTACCGTCAGTAACTATATGAGTCAAAAAGGAAATCTCACCAGTCCGGGAAACGAGAAGTTAACTTAGATCCGACTCCGGGTGACGACGCCTGCCGACCAGCGCGTCGCAAAGTGACGTAGAGTGTCATGCGTCAGGTTGCGCCTTGGCCCCCCGGGATTTTTGACGAGCGAGTCACGCCGACGCCCTTCGGCGTCACGACATAATTCGCGCTGCGCGCGGCGCTTCTCCGCGTGAATCTACATGACCAGTGCACAGGAATAACCTACGGAGCGGCATGTGAGCGTTGCGGAGAATCCACTGCTCCTTCCGCGCAAACGCTCGACTGTCTTCGCCACGCTGAACCGTATCGTAACGTCGCCGCGCTTCTGGGTCTATGTGTCATGTGTCGTGCTGGCGGTCCTGGCGAGCTATGGTCTCGGCAAGGAGTTGCTCTGGGACACGATGGACTATCACGTCTATGCGGGATTCAGCGCGCTGCACGATCGATTTGGACGGGATTACTTCGCCGCAGGCCCGCAGGGGTACTTCAATCCCTACGCGTACGTGCCCTTCTATCTGCTGCTGCGGTCGAAGCTCACAGTGCTCGAGGACGCCTCGATTCTCGCCGCGCTGCAGAGCGTCATTCTGTGGTTGACCTTCGAGCTGGCTCTGTTGGTCGCCCCGCGCGATCAGCCGAGGACCCGTCTGGCCGTCGGGATACTGGCGGCCGTCTTCGCTTTCGCCAACCCGATACTGATCAACGAGCTCGGTTCGAGTTACGCCGACATCACCACGGCGGAAATCGCGCTCGCGGGCTGGCTGGTACTCGCGGGCGCCATCCGCTCGCCAAGCGGCGTGCGAGTCCTCTGCGCCGCGCTTCTTCTGGGTGTCGCGAGCGCGTTGAAGCTGACCAACGCCGTGCATGCGGTCTCGGCCGTTGCGCTGTTGCTCTTCATTCCGGGAGGATGGCGGAGCAGATGGCGCCATGTAGCTCTCTTCATCAGCGGTGGTGCCGTCGGGTTCGTACTCGTCTGCGCTCCCTGGTCCCTGCGGCTCGAGCAGCACTTCGGCAATCCGCTCTTTCCGCTCCTCAACGGCCTTTTCCGTTCCCCCGAGTTCACAACGGCACCGCTTCTGGCCTACCGCTTCATTCCCACCTCTCTCGGCGCCGCCCTTCTCCGTCCATTCTCCATAGTCGCGCCCGTGACCCTGGTCGATGTCGAATGGCCCGCGCCCGATTTGCGCTATGCCGCCCTGCTGCTGCTGCTGTTGCAACTCGGGTGGCGGCGCATTCGGAACCGGGGCAGCTCCCCCGCGTCTCCCGAATGCGCTGCCGCAACGCGCGTGCTGACCGCGCTCGGCTGCGCGTTCCTCCTCGACTGGACATTGTGGCTCACCGCCTCCGGAAACGGCCGCTACTTCATCCCGATGGCTTGCGTTGCCGCCGCACTCGATGTCGCGCTCGTGTTTCGACTGTTTGCGGAGTGGCCCAAGGCACGCAACTACCTGCTGGCCGCAATTCTCGGGGTACAGTTCTTTCAACTGTACTCAGGAACCGAGTTTCGAGCTCGGCTCCCTTGGACTCACGGCCCCTGGTTCAAAGTGTTGGTGCCCGCCGAGCTTGCCTCCCATCCGAGCCTGTACTTCACAATCGGCAACCAGACCGACTCGTTCATCTTTCCTGACCTGCCGGCAGGCTCGGGCTTCGTCAATCTCGCGGGAGAGTATGTGCTCGCGCCCGACGGATCGAACGGAAAGCGCATCGAGTCGCTCGTTGGACGCTACGGGACAAATCTGCGGGTGCTGGTGCGCGATTCGCGTGCGGACGCCGCTCGGGAAACCAGCCTGCCGAATCCAATGATGGTCGATGACGCACTCGAGCCCTTCGGGTTGAAGGCGGATCCCAGCCGCTGCTCGCGCATCGCCGTACACGGCGTAGTGGTCGAGTGGCTCGATTTTTCGTCCGCGCGGGCGCAGCGCCGGCGATCTGCGGCCGGGGCAGATGCCGGCTACTTCGAAGCCTGCGCGCTCGATCGCAACGGCTCGGGTCCCGCACCGCCGTTTCCGGGAAAGAGCGCGGCCGATCTCGCGCTCGATCACCTCGAAGATTCGTGTCCGGCGCTCTTTCAGCCGGCGCGCCCGGCGGATATCGTCGGGGGCGATGCGGCTCGCGGCTATGTCTTCATGCGTCGATACGCGAATACCGGCATGGTCGCCTGGGTCGGCCAGGGATGGGTCAGGTTCCTGAAGCTTCTCGATGCGAACGAGCAGGACGTGGGGCGTGAGCGCTCATGGGAGAAACAGCCGCTCCGCGTGGTCTGCGGACGGGAAGGGCACGGTTTCCTGAGAGCGCTGCCGCCGGCTACCTGAGACTCCGCGTGACGGTCGGCGCGTGGCTCACAGAGGCGGCGAGATCACGAGCGCCAGGTTGCTGCGCCATGGCCTGACTCGGAATTCGGAACGTATCGCATCCGCGCCGAACGAATTCTGCGCGAGCGAGCGTAGCTCGTCCTCCTCGGGGTATCTGATCCGGTCGCCGGTGACGAATCGATCGGAGAGGTAGCCCATCCAGTAAGCGGGTGTCGGCTGTCGAACCCAGTCCTTCAGGATCAGAGTGCCCCCGGGCGCGATCAGTGTGGAGGTGCTCGAGAGAAACCGCGGCCACTCACCATACGGTACGTGATGCAGCACGTCCGCGACGATCACGAGCTGATAGCGTACGTTCTCCGCCGCCATCAGATCCTCGGCGGTGGTGCGCAGAAAGCGTACGCGGTGGCTTGCTCCGCGATAGAGACGGCCCGGCTGGGCGCAGATGTCGATACCCGCGACGGTCGATGCCGGAAATGCATGCGCGAGTCTCTGAGTCACCAGCCCATCGCCGCAGCCGATCTCGAGGATGGTGGCCGGTGCGCTCACGCATGCCCGAATCGATGCGACGAATTCGTCCAGGTCGACAAACAGGTGCCGGTATGCCTCCGAGATCAACCGCTCATGCCGCCCGAGAGCTCGACGCACCACCGGCCCTACGCCCAAGCGCTCCTCCCATCGATGGGGTCGTCGCCCTGCTGTGGACCCCGAGCTTTCCCGCGGTGGCGGAGGCGCGTACGCTTTGTCCACGCGTAAAGTACTGCCGGTGAAGGGTCTGTGGCTAGATTGGGCTTGGCGGAATGCATGAGTGCAGATGAAGACAAGGCCGGGCGGCGGCGGCTCGCCTATACTCCGCTCGAACGCCTCTCAGTACCGCATCCTGTCGACCGCATCAAGTACATCGCAGGCGTATGCGCCGGCCGACGCGTACTCGATTTGGGCGCGATGGATGAGACGGCTTGGAAGTGCAAGCGCGGACGGGGTACCTGGTTGCACGAGGAAATCGCCAGGGTCGCTCGGCGGGTCGATGGCGTGGACAATTCCGACACGGTTCCCCCGTCAGGCCTGGCCACCGCGCCCAACGCGCGGATCAGGCATGGGGAGATCATGGATCTTGCGGCGCTGCTGGCTGAGCTCGAGGAAATGCCGGAGGTCGTGGTGGCCGGAGAGCTGATCGAGCACCTGGAGAGCCCCTTGAAGTTTCTCAGCCAGTTCCGGCAAGCCCGAGAGCTGGCGGGAAGCATGCTCGTAATTTCGACGCCCAATGCAACCGCGCTGCACAACGTGCTCATTGGAGCCGCGCGTCGGGAATCGACGCACCAGGACCACTTGTGCATTCTTTCGTACAAGACTCTGGCGACCCTCTGCCGGCGCGCCGGGTTTTCGAACTGGTCCATCGTCCCTTACTACTGTCGGTTCACCGAGATGCAGGACCGTCACTCGGGCATCGCTCGCGCGGGGATACGGGCGACGGAGCGCATCGTCAATGGCCTCGAATGGCTTTTCCCGCTATTGAGCTTTGGATACATTGTGCAGGTTGGCCTGTAGCGTCTGATCGTGAACCTGCGCACATTTGACGATATGTCCAACGCCGTGCTGCGGCCATATCCGCTAAATTAGAACCAGTCAGCTCTGCCCCGCCGCCACCATGATTTGGAACTGGTTTGACGCCCGCGAAGCCATAGAGGTCGGCTCCACACTGGCCGATTCCTGCCTGCAGCCAGCAAGAAGCGGAGGTCGCAACGTCGCGCGGTCAAGGGAGGGTGGCGCGGACGTGCAGAAGTTCCTTCAGCGCGCGGTGCGGGAAATCCGGCCACTCGAGTTGAACTTCTTCAAGCGCTCGAAGCTGCTGGCATCCTTCAAATGGAAGCTGCTCGAGCACGGCTACGAAAAGCCGGCGGCCGAGGAGCTCACCCACATCCTGCTGATGCAGCTCTGGGGCAGCAAGCTGGGTGCGGCCGCTCGGATGAGGAGTGGCTCTGCCGCATTGGCTGCCCGGAATTCATTGAAGCGGGTTCCGGCGCTTCTCGCCGAAGCGGACGCCTTGCTCGCCGAGCGAAAGAATGCGCGCGCCGTCGAGGGGTTCCGGGAGGTGCTCGCGCTCGATTCCCGCAACGCCATCGCCCACGCCAGGCTGGGTGAGGCACTCTGCGGCCTGGGTCGTTACCACGAGGGGGAGCAGGAGTTCCGTCGAGCAATAGCCCTCAAGGCGAACGCTCCGGGTGCGCACCTGGGTCTCGGCACGCTGCTGCGTGCCAAGGCTGAGTTCGCGGCCTCGGAGACCGCGCTGCGCCGTGCGGTCAAGCAGAGTCCGCGCGACCCCGAACCGCTGGTCGCCCTCGGCCTCACCCTCGGAATGCAAGGTCGCTTGAGCGAAACCAGGAGTTGTTTCGAGAAGGCGCTTCGATTGAAGCCTCGCAATGCCGTCGCGCTCGGCGCATTGGGATGGCTGGCGAAAATCGAGGGACGGTTCGCGGACGCGGAGCGGCTCCATCGGAGCGCGCTCGAGACCGACCCGTTGAATCCTTTCGCGTGGGCGTCGCTTGCGGAGCTGCGCCGCATGACCTCGGCCGACAAGGACTGGCTGGAAGGCGCCGAGCGGACGCTGGCGAAGGGGCTGCAACCCCATGAGGAAGCGCAGCTGCGCTACGCGATCGGCAAGTACTTCGACGATCTCGGGCAGTTCCCCCAGGCCTTCGGGCAGTACAAGCGCGCGAACGAGCTGTCCAAGCCGTTGGCGGTGCCGTATGACCGGGCCGCGCGCACGAAGTTCGTCGACGACATGATCGGCGTCTACACGCGCCAGCGCCTGGCGCAGCCCGCTGAGGGAGCTTCCGATTCCGAGAGACCAACCTTCGTCATCGGCATGATGCGGTCGGGAACCTCCCTGGTCGAGCAGATCATCGCTTCGCACCCGGGCGCGGTCGGAGCCGGCGAGCTCGACTTCTGGAGCCAACCGGCACTCAAGCAAGGGCAAACTCTGAGGCAGGAGGCGCCGGATGCTGCGCTGACAAGGAAGCTGGCGGACGCATATCTCAAGGAGCTCTCGCGGCATTCAGTCGACGCGCTGCGCGTCGTCGACAAGTCCACGATCAATTCCGATCACGTGGGTCTCATCCACTCCGTGTTCCCGCGCGCGCGTTTCATTTGTCTGCGGCGTGATCCGATCGACACCTGCCTGTCATGTTATTTCCAGAGCTTCGCGTCCGTGCTGAATTACGCCATGGACCTGGCGGATCTCGCGCACTACTACCGCGAGCACCATCGCCTCATCGCGCACTGGCGTTCGGTGCTGCCCGCCGGAACCTTTCTGGAAGTGCCTTACGCGGAGCTGGTGGCCGATCAGGAAACCTGGACCCGCAGGATGATCGAGTTCATCGGGCTCGACTGGGATCCCCGCTGCCTCGAATTCCACAAGACGGACCGACCGGTGCTGACCGCGAGCCATTGGCAGGTGCGCCAGCGCATTTACTCCAGCTCTATCGAGCGGTGGCGCAATTACGAGAAGTTCATCGGTCCGCTGCTCGAGTTGCGAAAACTCACAACCTGATTTCCAGCTATACGATCTGCCGGCGTGCGTGCCCCGCTTCGCTGCGGGCGAGTGTATTCTGCTCGCGCCCCGCGGCCAGATAGAGCAGACGCTTCAATTCCCGACGGCCGCGGGTGACGGTATCCAGGATGAGACCGCAAACCAGGCTGAGGAAAGCCAGGATCATGAGCCCGGTGGCGAGGACCGCTGTCGGCAACCGCCCGACGAGTCCCGTCGCGAGAAATTGCATCACGACCGGAACGCCGAGTGCAATGGACGAGGCTGCCAGCAGGACGAATCCAAAGGTAAAGAACTGCAGCGGCCGCTCTTCCTTGATCAGATGGATGATGAGTCGAAGGATCCTGAGGCCGTCCGCAATGGTGCGTAGCTTGCTCGACGAGCCGCGCGGACGGTTGACGTATGGGGCGTTGAGCTCGCCGATCGGGGCGCGCAGCTCCAAGGCATGCACGGTGAGCTCCGTCTCGATCTCAAAACCCGCCGAGAGAGCCGGAAAGGATTTGACGAATCGCCGGGACATGGCGCGATAGCCGGACAACATGTCACTCAGGCGATTGCCGAATACCCGGGCGACGAGGCCCGTGAGCAGGCGATTCCCGAGCCGGTGGCCGGTACGGTAAGCTCCTGTGTCGCCGGAGACCCGGGCGCAGTTCACCATGTCGAGCCGGTGATTGACGAGATGCGCAATTAGCCTCGGCGCGCTCGAGACGTCATAGGTTCCGTCGCCATCGACGATTACGTAGATGTCGGCCTCGATGTCGGCGAACATGCGCCGCACGACATTACCCTTGCCGAGGAGTGGCTCACCATATACCCGTGCGCCGGCGTCCCGGGCGACCTGCGCAGTCTCATCCGTGGACGCATTGTCGTAGACGTAGATGGTCGCCGTAGGCAAGTAGCGGCGGAAGTCATGTATGACAGCCGCGATGGCGGCTTCCTCGTTGTGGCATGGCACCAGAACGGCGATTCTGCCGCCCACCTGGTCGAGGGGCTCTTCATCCACGGAGGTTTCTCGGCGATTGAGTGACAGGATGGAATCTGCGAGATCGGGGCCTTAGGATTCTTACCATGGCTGAAGCCGCGGTCGCTGTGAACCACGCACGCATCATAGTCCCTCTCCGCAACGGAGGAGAGCGCTGGCGCGAGGCCGCCCAGGCGCTGCGAACTGCGCTGCCGGATCCCTCACTGGTCGCGGTGGTCGATTCAGGGTCCACGGACGGCGGCGATCGGATAGCGTCCCAGAGCGGGTTCGAGCTCGAGCGCATTGACCCGCGGACCTTCAATCACGGCAGAACCCGCCAAATGGCGGTCGATCGCTTCTGCGTGGGTAGAGAATTTGTCGTCTTCCTCACCCACGACGCAGTCTTGGAGGGACCGGAGGCGCTGCCAGCATTGATGGCGGCTTTCGCCGACCCCGTTGTGGGAGTCGCGTATGGCCGGCAGCTTCCTCATCGAGGCGCCGGAGCGTTCGAGTCGCATGTAATCCTCTTCAACTACGGAGCGATGAGCGAGACCCGATCACTGATCGATGCCAACCGTCTCGGCATCAAGGCTGCTTACGTCTCGAATTCATTCGCGGCCTATCGTCTCGCCGCATTGCGATCCTGCGGCGGCTTTCCGCACCATCTCATCCTGGGCGAGGACACCTGTGTGGCGGTGAAAATGCTCCTGGCGGGCTGGAAGGTCAGATACTGCGCCGACGCCCGCGTCCGACACTCGCACGCCTACAGCCTTACGCAGGAGACGCAGCGCTATTTCGATTTCGGTGTGCTGCATTCTCAACTTCCGGAGCTGATGCGTAATTTCGGCGCTGCCGAAGGTGAGGGCCTCAGGTTCGTCGCTTCGGAGCTCCGGTACATGGCTGCGAACGCGCCGTGGCTGCTGCCGCTCGTTCCGGTCAGGAACGCCGCCAAGTATGCCAGCTACCGTCTCGGGCGGAGGTTTGCTCGGCTGCCGCGAAAGCTCTGCCGGCGATTGAGCATGACGAAAGTCTTCTGGGACCGGTCACCTGCGGAAATCGTCACGCCCTGATGTCGCCTGACATCCAGACGCGCGGCTTCCATCCTCCGCCCGATAGGTGACGAACCGCTGGGCGGCGAAGCTGACCGGTGTGTTCACAGCCGCAAGCAATACCGCCGCCCCCACATACCACACTTGGAACCCGTCCACGAGGATCTTAAGGACGACGGTGTTCACGCAAAGCAGCGCGGTGTTGACCAGCAGGTACCGCACAGCGCCTCTATGATGGATGGAGTCGACGGAAAACGTGAACCGGGCGTTGAGCAGATATCCGGCCACATTGCTGAGCACGAACGACGTGACGTACGCGATCAGATAGTTCGCACCGGCCAGATCGTGTACTCCGACGAGGACGGCCAGACCGAGCGCGAAGCAGCATATACCTACGGCGCCGAATCGCGTCAGTTGCAGCAACCCGATCAATGAAGACTACTCGATTCCGAGCTTCTTGATTCTGTACCGCAGTGCCCGAAAGCTCATGCCGAGCAGCTTCGCCGCCGCGGTCTTGTTGTAGCGGGTCTTCTCCAGCGCCTTGACGATGGCGTCGCGCTCGATCTCCTCCAGGTGCTCCCCGAGCGCGGCTCCGCCTGGCGCCGCGGAGGCCGGCAGCGGCACGGGCGCCAAGGGGCGCGGCATCGTACGCAGCTTGATGTGCTCGGCGGTGATCACGCCGCCCACGCAGAGGGTGAGCGCGCGCTCGAGCACGTTCTCCAGCTCGCGCACATTGCCCGGGAACGGATAGGTCTTCAGCAGCTCGAGCGCATCTTCCGCGAGCTGCGGGGCTCTCGAGCCGGAGCGGCGCCCGAGTCTCTCGAGGATCGCCTCGGCGATATCCGGGATGTCCTCCGGCCGCTCGCGCAGCGCCGGCACGCGCAGCTCGATGACATTGATGCGATAGAAGAGGTCCTCGCGAAAGAGCCCCTGTGCCACCAGGTCCGAGAGGTTCTTGTGGGTGGCGGAGAGGATGCGGACGTCCACCGTCTCCTCGCGGGACTCGCCGACCGGGCGGACGGTTTTCTCCTGCACGACCCGCAGCAGCTTCACCTGCATGTGCAGCGGCAGGTCCGCGACCTCATCGAGAAAGAGTGTGCCACCCTCGGCGCTCTGCACGAGTCCCTTCTTGTCCGCGACCGCGCCCGTGAAGCTGCCGCGCTTGTGGCCGAAGAGCTCGCTTTCCATCAGCTCCGTCGGGATCG
>Ga0335074_10008661_pt1 | contig 14151 bp, 16 predicted proteins | sample Lox_Sample_23_FD_206715 | JGI IMG/M metagenome (GOLD analysis project Ga0335074, IMG submission 206715) | Soil microbial communities from Loxahatchee National Wildlife Refuge, Florida, United States - Lox_Sample_2.3 | ecosystem: Environmental > Terrestrial > Soil > Wetlands | place: USA...
CCCAGCACCGCCGGGCCCTCGACGTCGATGCTGACCAGTTCCCCGGCGGGCATCCCCAGCAGCGCCCGCGCGCCGAGCGGGCTCATCAGCAGCTGGATCCCGGATTGCCGGCCAGGGTGCGTGATCAGCGCGGGCGAGGTGTGCAGGCCGCCGACCAGCGTGCGGTAGGTGTCCGGCGGCTGGCGCGGATCGGGATGCCCGGCCAGGACCAGCGGGTCGTCCAGGGTGAAGATCACGGTGAGATAGGGCGACGGCAGCCCGCGGTGCCGGCCCGGCGCCAACCCGGCCTGGCGGTACCCGACGTACCGCTCGATGAACGGCCGCAACACGGGCACCGGAAGGCCCCACACCGACTCCTCGATCTGGCCGATGCGGGACCCCTCGACAGGCCGGCCCTGGACCATGTCTCCATCATCGCCCACTTCGGCACGTCACTGACATGGGGCGATGCGGACTCGCCTTAGGCGGCCGCGCTCTCGCGCCAGCGCTCTGCCTCGTGCCGACTGACCGCGTGCAGCGGGATGGCCTCCGCGCGCCGCGCGACCTCCCTGATTTCCCGGCCGGTGTCCGGGTGCTTGATCACCATCCACAGCGGAATGCCGCATATCGCGGCGAATATCAGCGCCATCAGCGGGATGTCCAGCCAGAGATACGTGGCCATGTTTTCTGCCTCCTCATGCCCGGCGAACGCTTTGCGCCGGACGTGAATGAGACTGCCCGGGCCACTTCTGAAAGAGCTCTGAACGGCCTAGGTCGCAGCAATGAACCCGCGTGCCCAGCCCAGGCCGACGGCCTGGCCGGAGCCATCAGGCCGAGTGCGTGTCCCAGCCGCGCGGTGGCCGCGGCCACCGCCCGCGCCCCGGCCGCTGCTCCGACCGGATGATCGCCCGCAGCCCTTCATCCGGGTCCTCGGTATCCCTCAGCCAGGTCAGGGCGGCGACGAACACGACGGGTGCGAAACACAGAGCGGGCACCGCCCACATCAGCCCGGTGGCGATCTCCTGATCCACGACCGCGCTCACCCCGGCCGGGTGGCTGACCGCGTTGTACCACGCCGTCTGGGAGAAGCCGAGTATGTAACCCAGGATCCAGATCGCCCACATCGCCAGCGCCGCGAACGCCGCGCGCTGCGGCCGGGACAGGTGCGGCAGCATCGGCGGCGACTCGACCAGCTCCAGCCAGAGCGCGGTGCCGGCCCCGCCCAGTGTGACCAGCTCGGCGAGAGCCAGGCCGGGCACCGTGGCTAGCCCGTTGACCGTCACCGGCAGCCGCCAGACGACGGCCGCCCCGATGAACGCCAGCAGCGCAACAACCCCGCGCCCGAAAGCAGAACCCCGCCGCGGCCGAGCCGGGCCGCGAGCCGGACGGTGGCCGCCGCCCGGCCACCCCGGCAGCCGGCGCACCGTCCGCCACGGCGCCCCGAGCACCAGCAGCGCCGGCGCTACGACCGCGAACACCAGGAACTGCAGCGTCTCGGCGAACACGAACCGCCGGGCTTCCACCCCGGCCGGCGGCACCAGGCTGACCAGGATCAGCACGGCCGCCGCGACGGCCAGCCAGACCCTGCCGCGTGGCAACCGGCTCAGCACGTCCCTCACCCTAGCCCGCAGCGCCGCGCTTGAACGCTTCCCGGAGCGAGGCGGCCACGTGCCCGGGGGTGCGGATGATGTCGTCCCAGGTGAAATGCACTACCTGGAAACCCGCCGCGCGTAGCCTGGCGTCGCGGCTCAGCTGGGCGACGGCGGCGCGCGGGTCGGCGTATTTGACCATGCCGTCGGCCTCGCCGATGGTCCCGAAACGCGCCCACAGGAAGTCGGCCCGGCCGACGACCCCGCCATCATCTCCGCCGACCCAGGCCTGGAGTTCTGGCGGCGGGATCCTCTGCTCGCGGAACACCACGCGCGACAACGACTCCAGCGCCGACTCCGACAGTGCGTCGCTGAACTCGATCACCTCCCGAGCCTGGACCAGCCCGGGCCAGCGGCGGCATTCGGCCAGTACTCCGGACATCTCGGCCTTGGTGGTCAGCTTGCGCCGCAGCGCCGAGTCGGCCACGACCACCCCGGACCGGAACGAGGATGTGCGGGCCAGATCCATAACCGTCCGGGCTACCGTCGTCACCGGTACCCCGCCCCGGACCGTGACATGCCTGTCCGGCAGCGCCGCGAGATGAACCCGCACCCCCGCCCGCCCGGTCGCGCTGCCGACGCCGGGCCGGTGAGTCACGGTGAGCTCGGATGGTCGCCGACCGAGGAGGTCGAGCCCGTGAATGATCGCCGCGCTCTCATGACTTCCCACCACGGCCTGGCCCCCGGCTAAGACGGATGCGAGCGATAAGGCCTGCTCCCCGGCCGGGTTTCGGTTGACTGTGACTGCCAACGCAGCGCGGGCATAAACCCCGCGCCCCACACGCACCAGCACTCCCCGCCGCACCAGCAACCGGATCTGCCCCGCCGAAACACCCGAGCCTCGTAACCCAGCCGCAGTTATAACCCCCGCAAAACGGGGCAGTTCAACATCGCTCACACGGCAAGAATGATCGGGTGCACCGACATTTCATTCGTTCGGTGCAGTTGATCACCCAATTTAGACCGATTCGTCCCAACCGAACCCGTGAAAAGTCGGAATGATCTTGGCCGAGGCGAAGCGGATGTGGCGCGGGAGGCTGGCGGGGGGTAGGGAGCGGACGGCGCCGGGCCCGTCCGCGAACTCGCGGGGCTGGGTGAGGGCTGAGGCGAGGCGAGGTTAGGGAGGCGTGGGCTGAGCGGCGCGGTGGCGGAGGCGGTCTCGGCCGGGCTGCTGGCCGTGGTGCTGATCGCGGCGGTGGTGCGGCCGTGGGGCTGGCCCGAGGCCGTGATCGCCGGGCCGGCCGCCGTCATCGTCGTCGCCACGGGCGCGATCGATCCGCACCAGGCCCTCGGCCAGGCCAGGCGGATCGGACCGGTCATCGGCTTCCTGGCCGCGGTCCTGATCCTGGCCCAGCTCACCGACGACGAGGGCCTGTTCCGCGCCCTCGGCCGCTGGCTGGCCATGGGCGCCGGCCCGCCGCGACGCCTCCTGACCCGGGTGTTCGCGGTCGCCGCCGCTGTGACCGCCGTCTTGAGCCTGGACGCCACGGTGGTGCTGCTGACGCCCGTCGTGTTCGCCGCCGCCGCCCGGCTCGGCGCCCGCGCCAAGCCGCATATATACGCGCTCTCGCACCTGGCGAACTCCGGCTCGCTGCTGCTGCCGGTGTCGAACCTCACGAACCTCATCGCGTTCGCGGCCACCGGGCTGTCGTTTCCGCGGTTCGCGGCGCTGATGGCCCTGCCGTGGCTGGCCGCCGTAGCGACGGAGTACGTGGTGTTCCGGCGAATCTTCCGAAGTGACCTTTACGCCCCGACTCGCTCCCAGCCAGCCGCCGACCCGATCGGCGTCCCCTGGCTGGTCGTAACCATCCTCGCCGCCACGCTGGCCGGATTCGTCGTGACCTCGCTCGCCGGCATCAACCCGGCCTGGGCCGCGGCGGCCGGTGCGGCGGCACTGGCCGCGCGCGGCCTCGCCAGCGGCCAGACGAAGCCGCGCGCGATCTGGCGGGCCGCGGACGGGGCGTTCCTGATATTTGTCCTGGCCCTGGCCGTCGTGGTGGCCGGCGTGACGGACAACGGCCTGGCCGCAGCGCTGCAGCGGGTGATGCCGTCGGGCACGTCGCTGTGGGCGCTGCTGGCCACCGCCGCGCTGGCGGCCGGCGTGGCGAATGTGATCAACAACCTGCCGGCGGTGCTGGTGCTGCTGCCGCTGGCCGCGGCGTCCGGCCCGGGCGCCGTCCTGGCGATGCTGATCGGGACCAACATCGGGCCGAACCTGACCTATACCGGTTCGCTGGCCACCCTGCTCTGGCGGCGGGTGCTGCGCGAGCACGGCGAGGAAGCCGATATCGGCGAGTTCACCAGGCTCGGGCTGATCACCGTGCCGCTGGCGCTGGCCGCGGCGGTGGTGGCACTGTGGGCGGGCCTGCGCGTGATCGGAGGCTGACGTGATCGTGATCACCTGGATCGTCGAGGGGACCTGGCCCGCGTGCGTCGACGCAGCGCGCGCCATGGCCCCGGCCGACGCCGAGATCGTGCTGCTGCACGTCAGTGGCGGCGAGGCGCCGGCCGCGGCCCGGGGCGCGTACGCCGGGCTCATGGGCCGACGGCGGCCGGACCGCGACCCGGGCCCGCGCGTGGCCGAACTCGGCGCGGCGTCCGCCAGGGAGCTGCTCGAGGCTGCGGCCGGACGGCTGGGCCGGCTGTGCGCCACGGCGGAACGCCAGGGGCGGGCCGAGCGCGAGGTCGTCGCGGCCGCTCAGGGAGCGGACCTGCTGATCCTGGCCCGGGACGGCGACGACACCCGACTCGGGCCCCGGAGCCTCGGCCCGGCCAGCCGGTTCGTCGTCGATCACGCGCCGTGCCCGGTCCTGCTGGTCTGGCCGCGGGAGGTGCCGGCGGGGCCGGTTCCGCCCCCGCCGGGGCACGGGCACAGGCCGCCGCCCCCGCCTCGGCACGGCCCGCCGGCACCTCCCGGGCGCCACTAACCCAGCGGCAGGTGACCGGGCCGGCCGGAGCGGAAGGCGTCCAGCGCCACTGAACTGGCAGCCATCCACGGTCCTGCCCGCTGAAACCGCAGCCGTTTGAGCTATTGGCAATCGAATTCATTAGAACTTGCAAATGCGCGTGACAATGCACGTGCAGTACGTACGATGTAGGTATCAGTACCTTGGGCCGGGACCCTCACCCGGCCTACTTCTCAAGGGGAGACGCCATGCACGAGGCGCGCAACGGGATGCCCGCAAGCGAGCTGCGCGATGTCACCTGGCGGAAGAGCCGGCACAGCAACTCGCAGGGCACCTGCGTCGAGCTGGCCGGACTGCGCGACGGATCGATCGCCGTCCGCAATTCCGAGCACCCCGACAGCCCCGCTCTCATCTACACCCCAGCCGAGATTGACGCTTTCATCCGTGGCGCCAAGGACGGCGAGTTCGACGACCTGCTCTCCTGAGCGTCGTCCTAGGAACCCACAGCTTTTAGGCGAGGACACCCCCGGCCGGCGTGGCCGGGGGTACCCGGTAACTCTGCTAAAGGCAGCAGCGCCCACACGACTTTCCCGTCCCCCGACACCGGCTGCCAGCCCCACGCTGTGCTGCACGACTCCACGACCTGGAGCCCGCGGCCGCCCTCGGCGCCGGCACAGGACTCGATCCGGACAGGTCGCATACTTCCCGGATCGGTGACCATGCATACGAGATACGGATCACGGCGTAGTATCGTCAGCCCGATCGGGTGCTCTCCCGGCATCCACCGAGCGGAGCGCAAACCATGCCGGAGCGAGTTGGTCACCAGCTCAGAGACCACAAGCTCCGCCACATCACAGCACGCCGCCATGCCCCAGTCCTGCAACGTCACGCGGGTGAACTCCCTGGCCTGGCGCGCCGATTCGGCGTGGGCGCCGAGCGCGCAGCTGGCCGAGGGCGGGTCGGCAAGCTCACCCGCTTCGGGATCGGCGAGACCGAGGACCTCCGTGCACCCGACGGGCAGGCTGAGCGCCCCGGTGGTGCTGAGTTCGCGATGCCCGCTCGCCGTGAGGAGGCGGTCGTGGCTCACGATGGCGTCCTCCGTCCTGACCACAGCGACCACCAGTGCGTCACCGCACCCACATCTAGACGGTCGCTTCTCGCGCGTCCGGGCTGCAATCGTTATCATCACGCATGTAACTTGCAGGCGCAAGGCCTGATGCACGTGCAGATGACACTGTACGCCGCACATGCAACACTGACGCACGCGGGTACCAACCGGATCGCGGAGTCCCGGGGGGGGCCAATGTGATCTCTATTGAGCCGGGCAGTGGCCCGACCGTGCGACGAATCCTGCTCGGAACACAGCTACGCAGGCTGCGCGAGGCCAGGGGCATCACCCGCGAGGACGCCGGCTACCGCATCCGGGCCTCGGAGTCCAAGATCAGCCGGATGGAGCTGGGGCGGGTCGGGTTCAAGGAGCGCGACGTCGTCGATCTGCTCGCCCTGTACGGCGTAGATGACGACACGGAGCGCGATGCGCTGGTGACGCTCGCCCGCGAGGCCAACGCGGCAGGATGGTGGCATCAGTACGCCGACGTTTTACCAGATTGGTTCCAGACCTACGTGGGCCTGGAGGAGGCGGCGTCGGTGCTGCGCGTCTATGAGGTCCAGTTCGTTCCGGGGTTGCTGCAGACCCCGGCCTACGCGCGCGCGGTCATGATCGGCGGCAGGCCCGGGGCGGCGGCCGAGGAGATCGAGCGCCGGGTCAGCATGCGGATCACCCGCCAGGAGCTGCTGTCCAAACAGGGCGGCCCGCGGCTGTGGGCTGTCGTGGACGAAGCCGCGCTGCGTCGGCCGGTCGGGAGCCTCGAGGTGTTCCGGTCGCAGCTGGAGTACCTGATCGAGGTCACGCAGAACGCCCGGATCACGCTTCAGGTCACGCCGTTCAGCTCCGGCGGGCACCCCGCCGAGATCGGGGCGTTCACGATCATGCGGTTCCCCGAGGAGGACCTGCCCGACGTGGTCTACCTGGAGCAGCTCACGAGCGCGCTCTACCTCGATAAGCGCGAGGACGTCGAGCGGTACAGCGTGGTCATGGAGCGTCTCAGCGTGGAGAGCGAGCCGCCGGAGCGGACTGCGGATCTTCTGCGCGAAATGCTCGAAGACCTGGAGTAGCGTCTCGCTCGTTGTGGTCCGGGTCGTCCGGCGATTAGCGGTCTTGGAGGATCATGTCGCGGGTGACGGTCACGGGTGGCAGCGGCAAGCTCGGCCGGTTCGCGGTCGCGGAGCTTCTCGGGCGCGGCTGGAGCGTGGTGAACCTGGACCGGGTGCCGCCCGCCGACGAGCTGCCGGGTGAGGAGTTCATCCGCGTCGACTTGACGCAGTACGGGCAGGCCGCCGAGGCCTTGACGGCCGTCGACGACGTCTACCAGGGCGTGGACGCGCTGGTTCACCTGGCCGCGATCCCGGCGCCGGGCATCACCACCAACGCGGCCACGTTCGCCAACAACATGCCGACCACGTACAACGTCTTCGCCGCGGCCCGGCTGGCCGGGATCCGCAACGTGGTCTGGGCATCGAGCGAGACCGTGCTCGGGCTTCCGTTCGATACACCGCCGCCGTACGTGCCGGTCGACGAGGAGTACCCGGGGCGGCCGGAGTCCACCTACTCGCTGGTCAAGCATCTCGAAGAGCAGATGGCGGCTCAGCTCTGCCGCTGGGATCCGCGGCTGAAGATGATCGGACTGCGGTTCTCCAACGTGATGGCGCCCGCCGACTACGCCGAGTTCCCGTCGTTCGACGCCGATCCGCTGCTGCGCAAGTGGAACCTGTGGAGCTACATCGACGGTCGCGACGGGGCCCAGGCGATCCGGCTGGCGCTGGATCATCAGGCCACGGGGGTGGACGTGTTCATCATCTCCAGCCCCGACTCGGTGATGTCGCGGCCGACGGCTGAGCTGGCGGCCGAGGTCTTTCCCGGCGTTCCGGTGACGAGGGAGCTCGGCGTCCACGAGACGCTGCTGTCCTGCGACAAGGCCCGGCGCGTCCTCGGCTATCGCCCGGCGCACAGCTGGCGCGACGAGATCGGGAACCCGGCGTGAACGACTACGCCGGCGCAAGCCTCGCCCAGGCCGACGACTTCCTGACGGCGTTCCAGCGCCCCAGAATGGCGTGACGGTCCAGGAGATCAAGCAGGTGCTCCTGCACGCCTCGGTCTACTGCGGGCTCCCCGCGGGCCTCGAGGCGTTCCGCGCGGCCCACGAGGTGCTGGCCGAGCGCGCGATCCCGTCGGCCTAGGGCCGCGGCCGAGGCTGGCCAAGCCCCGCCGGACCGGGCACGATCGAAGCGAAACCGGCGAAAAAGGGAGAGCCGATGAGCTTCAGGGTCGACAAGGACATCATGGTGCCGATGCGGGACGGCGTCCGGCTGGCCACCGATGCGTGGATCCCGGCGGACGGCGGCCCGGGCCCGGCCCTGCTGGTGCGGCTTCCGTACGGCAAGGACATGACCGGGCTGTACGGCAACCCCCTGCTCCCGAACGTTTTCACGCTGGTCGAGGCCGGATACGCGGTGGTCTACCAGGACTGCCGGGGCACGCACAGGTCCGGCGGGGACTTCGTCCCCATGGTCAACGAGCCGTCCGACGGCGCCGACACCGTGGCCTGGCTGCAGGAGCAGCCGTGGTGCGACGGCAACATCGGCGCGTTCGGGCCGTCGTACCTGGGCCTCGTGCAGTGGGCAAGCGTGACCGCCTCGGACGGAGTGAAGGCCATCGCCCCCTCGGTGACCACCACCGACTACTACCGCGCGCCCTGGTACTCGGAGGGAGGCGCCCTGTCGCTGCACGCGATCCAGACCTGGACGACGACCATGGCCGCGGTCGACGAGCAGCGCGCCCTCGCCGCGGGATCCGGCGACCCGCAGACGCTGAGGGGCCTGGCGCGCATGGTCGCCGATCCCGCCGCCTACCTGGCCACACTGCCGATCCGGGTCCGGCCGCTGCTGGAAAAGCAGTGGTCATGGTGGGCGGACCTGGTCAGCCATTCCGCGCGCGACGAGTTTTGGCAAGACCTGTCGGTGGCGGACCGGTACGAGGACATCACCGTGCCCGCGCTCAACATCGGCGGGTGGTTCGACATCTTCGCGGGCGACACGACGCGGACGTTCACGGAAATGAGGAGGCACGGCGGCAGCGCCGATGCCCGCGAGGGCCAGCGGCTGATCATGGGCCCCTGGGACCACCTCAACACCAGCGGTGTCTATCCCGACCGGAAGTTCGGGATGAGGGCCGACGCTCTTTTCGCCGACCTGACCGGGGCGCACCAGCAGTTCTTCGACCGCTGGCTGCGCGGCCGGGCCGATGCGCTGGCCGGTTCCGCCCCGGTGCGGATCTTCGTGATGGGCATCGACCGGTGGCGGGACGAGGCGGACTGGCCGCTGCCCGATACCCGCTACACCGATTACTACCTGCACAGCTCGGGACGGGCGAACACCGCAGAGGGCGACGGGGAACTGCTCGCCGACGCGCCGGCCGGCGAACGCGCCGACACCTACCTCTACGACCCGCTGCGGCCCGTTCCCACGCTGGGCGGGCGGGTGATGGCCCCGTCCACAGCGAACGCGGCCGGCCCGGTCGACCAGCGGCCGGTCGAGTCGCGCGACGATGTCCTGTGCTACGCCACCCCGGTGCTGGACCGCCCGGTCGAGGTCACCGGGCACGTGTCGCTGACGCTGTTCGTCTCCTCGTCGGCGCTCGACACCGACTTCACCGGCAAGCTCGTCGACGTGTTCCCGGACGGGCGCGCGATCTTCCTGACCGACGGGATCCTGCGGGCCCGCTACCGCAACTCGCTCGCCGAGCCCGAGCTGCTCACCCAGGACCAGGTCTGCGAGGTCACCGTCGATCTGTCGGTGACGTCGAACGTGTTCCTGCCCGGGCACCGGATCCGGCTCGAGGTCTCCAGCAGCAACTTCCCCCGCTTCGACCGCAACACCAACACAGGCGCAACCATCGCCGAGGACGGCGAGGACGACGTCCGCGTCGCGGTGAACCGGGTCTTCCACGGGCACGGGCACCCGAGCCGGCTCGTGCTCCCGGTCATCGAAACCAGGAGAGACGGATGACAGAGCTGGTTGTCGGCCACGAGCAATCGGACACCCACCAGAAGGCACTGCGGATCAACCTCGACCCGCGCTGGTACGGAACGATCGCCGAGATCGGGGCCGGCCAGGAGGTCGTGCGCTGGTTCTTCCGCGTCGGCGGCGCGGCGGGCACCGTCGCGAAGTCGATCTCGGCCTACGACATGGCGGTCAGCGACGCGGTCTACGGCAAGGCGGACCGGTACGTCTCCGCCGGCCGGCTCCAGGGCATGCTCGACAAGGAGTTCCAGCTCAACGTCGAGCGGCTAGATGACGAGCGCGGGGACGACAACTGCTTCTTCGCGTTCGCCGACACCGTCGTGGCCCGCAGCTTCCGCGGCGGCAACGAGTGCCACGGCTGGATGGGCGTGAAGTTCCAGGCCCAGCCGCACGACGAGCCGAGCCAGATCGTCATGCACGTGCGGATGCTCGACGTCGAGGCGTTCGCCCAGCAGGAGGCGCTCGGCATCGTCGGGGTGAACCTGCTGTACGGCGCGTTCTTCCATCATCACGAGCCGGACAAGCTCATCGAGAGCCTGCTCGACCGGCTGACCACGGGCCGGATCGAGATCGACATGATCCAGTTCCGGGGCATCGAGTTCCGCGGCGTGGACAACCGTCTGATGGCGCTCAAGCTCGTGCAGCTGGGCCTGAGCGGCGTGGCCATGTTCGGGCCCGACCGCGAGGTGCTGCAGCCAAGCGAGGTGCTGCGGAAGAAGGCGATCCTGGTGGAGCGGGGCAGCTTCCGCCCGCCGACCCACGTGAACATCGACATGCTCGAGACGGCCAAGGCGAGGTTCTCCGAGGACCCGGCGGTCACGGGCAAGCAGGTGCTGATGCTGACCGAGATCACGATGCGCAACCTGCTGGCCGGCGGGGCCGCCGACGTGGACCGGCGCGACTTCCTCGCCCGGGCCGAACTCCTCGCCGCCTGCGGCATGACGGTGCTGATCAGCGACTACTTCGACTACTACCGCCTGGCCGCCTACATCGCCCAGCGCACCACCGAGCGGATCGGGATCGTCATGGGCGTGCCGAGCCTGATCGACCTGTTCAACGAGGCGAACCACGCACAACTCCAGGGCGGCATCCTGGAGAGCTTCGGCCGGCTGTTCAAGAACGACCTGAGGCTCTACGTCTACCCCCTGCAGCCCGCTCCCGACGACGAGCTCAAGACCGTCGACAACATCAAGGTCCAGCCGGAGCTGCAGCCGCTGTATGACTATCTCGCCGGCCGGGGCAGCTTCGTCAACCTCGACAACTACCGGCCCGAGTGCCTGCCGATCTTCAGCCGCGACGTGCTGCGGCGGATAGCGGCGAGCGACGACTCCTGGGAGGGCATGGTCCCCGGCGCGGTCGCGGAGCTCATCAAGCGCCGCGGCTTCTTCGGCTACAGCAGGCCGGGCCGGGAATGACGCGCTGATTCACGGCACCCGCCGGTCACGCCGAGCCGTGGTCAGACCGCCGGGGCATGGCGATCCGGCGGCCGGCGCCTGGCGGGACGGGCAGGGCGGCGTGCTCGGCGGCCAGCGCCGCGACAGCCTGCCCGCGGTCCGCCGGCATCGGCGTCACCCGCTCGGTGACGATGTCGACGTGCAGGAACATGAGCTCGTTCGTGGCCAGCTGCGCCCCGGTCGCCTCGTCGCTCATCCGGTGGAACACGTGCAGCCGCTTGGCGTCCGCACCGAGTAGCTGCGAGCTGTACCGCAGCCGGGCGCCGGCCCGGACGCTGGCGTCGAAGCACAGATGGCTCTGCACCGTGTAAATGCCGGCGCCGGTCTTCTCCCGGTAGGCCGCGCCGAGCCCCAGGTGGTCGAGGAACGCGTCGGTCGCGTCGGTAAAGGCGAGCGCGTAGTAGCCGTCCATCATGTGGCCGTTGTAATCGATCCACTCCGCTGGCACCGTGCGGGCGCCGGTGGCCAGCGGTCCGGCATCGCTCATCGGCCCGTTCACCGGCCCTGCCAGACGGGCGGGCGGCGCTCGGCGAACGCGCGCGCCCCCTCGGCCGCGTCGGCCGACGCGAGCATGGCCTGGTAGGACGGCATGCCGCCGCCGGCCTGGATCGCGTAGCCTTCCCTGACCCCGGAGCCCTCGGTCTCGCGCAGGATCTCCAGCACGGCGGCCACCGCCAGCGGCGCCGCCGCGCAGACCGCGCCGGCCAGCTCGCGCGCCGCGGCCATCAGCCCGGCCGCCGGGACAACGCGGTTGACCAGGCCCCAGCGGGCGGCCTCGGCGGCGGTCAGCCGCCGGCCGGTGAGCAGCAGCTCGGCGGCGATCGCCCGCGGCACGCGGGCCGGCAACCGCAGCAGCCCGCCCGCGTCGGGGACGATGCCCAGCGTCACCTCGGGCAGCGCGAACTGCGCGTGCTCGGCCGCGACCACCAGGTCCGCGGCCAGCGCCAGCTCGAAGCCGCCGCCGAAGGCCAGCCCGTTGACCGCCGCTATGACCGGCTTGCCGATGTCGAGGAACTCGGTCAGGCCGGCCAAGCCACCGGGGCCGTGATCGGCGTCGGCGCCCTCCCCCGCGGCGGCCGCCTTCAGGTCCCAGCCAGCGCAGAAGAACCGGTCGCCCGCCCCGGTCAGGATCGCGACCCGCAGTCCCGCATCCTCGCGGAGCCGGTCGAACGCGGCGTAGAGCGCCCGGCTGGTCGCCGCGTCGATCGCGTTCGCCCTGGGCCGGTCCAGGGTGACCAGCAGCGTCTGGCCGTCCGCATGCACCTGTACCGGGCCGTTAGGAAAACTCATTCATGCTCCGTAGGGTCGTAGCAGCGAGCGCGCGATGATCAGCCTCTGGATCTCGCTGGTGCCGTCCCAGATCCGCTCGACCCGCGCGTCGCGCCACCAGCGCTCCACCGGCAGCTCGCCCATCAGGCCCATGCCGCCGAACGTCTGCACCGCGGCGTCGGTGACCCGGCCCAGCACTTCGGACGCGTACAGCTTGGCCATGGCCGCGTCGGCGTCGGTCATCGCGCCGCGGTCCAGCCGCGCCGCGGCGCGCAGCGTGAGCAGCTCGGCCGCCTCCAGCTCGGTGGCCATGTCCGCGAGCCGGAACCCGACGCCCTGGAACCGGCCGATCGGCTGGCCGAACTGGCGGCGGTTCGCGGCCCACTCGGTCGCGGCCTCAAGGACGCGCCGGGCCCGCCCGACGCTGGTCGCCGCCACCGTCAGCCTGGTCGCGCCGAGCCACTGCCCCATCAGCTCGAAGCCGCGGCCCTCATCGCCGAGCCGGTTCGCCGCGGGTACCCGGCAGCCGGAGAAGGTCAGCTCGCACTGGTGGTAGCCGCGGTTCGACACGCAGCGCGAGCCGCGGCGGACCTCGAGCCCCGGGCTGCCCTTGTCGACCAGCAGCGTCGTGATCAGCTTTTTCGGGCCGCGCGCGGTGTGCTCCACCCCGGTCGCGGCGAACAGGATCACGAAGTCGGCCACGTCGGCGTGGCTGATGAAGTGCTTGGTGCCGGTGACCACATAGTCGGCGCCGTCGCGCACCGCGGTCGTGGCCATCGACCGGACGTCCGACCCCGCGCCGGGCTCGGTCATGGCCACGCAGTCGTGCCGCTCCCCGCGGATGCAAGGCAGCAGGTAGCGCTCCCGCTGCTCGCCCCGACAAGCCTGCAAGATGTTGCTCGGGCGTTCGACCAGCGTCTGCAGCGCGTACGATGCGCGGCCCAGTTCCCGCTCGGCCAGGACCACGCCGACCGCGTCCAGGCCGCCCCCGCCGAGTTCGGCGGGCATGTTCGCCGCGTACAGGCCGGACGCGATGGCCTTGGCCCTGATCTGCGCCGCGAGATCGCGCGGCACCTCGTCGAGCCGCTCCACCTCCTCCTCGTGCGGGTACAGTTCCCGCTCCACGAAGTCGCGCACGGTGCCGGCGATGAGCCGCTGCTCCTCGGTGAGGTCCAGCTCCACCGGGCTCATCCGCCCGGGAACCCGATCGAGCGGCCGGCGTAGCCGGGCACCGGCAGCGCAGCGTGCGCGGCCCGGACCTCCTCCAGCCGGGCGGCGAGCCCGGCGGGAAAGGGCGCAACCCGCGGCCGGGTCCCGGCCCGGGCCTCGACGTGCAGCAGCAACTGCTCGGCGGTGGACACGAGCGCGTCGTCGCGGGCCCGCATCTCGTGCGCGATGCGCAGCCGCTTGGCGTCTACGCCGAGCACCTGCAGCGTCAGCCGTAGCCGGTCGCCGGCCCGGGCCTCACCCAGGTGGCGCAGGTGGGTCTCGGCGGTGAACAGCGACCGCCCCGAGGCCCGGTAGTCCTCGTCCACCCCGACGTAGCGGAAGAAGGCGTCCGCGCTGTCCCCGAACACCAGCAGGTACGCCGACTCGCTCATGTGGCCGTTGTAGTCGGCCCAGTCCGACGCCACGCCGGTCTCGTGCAGCCGCAGCGGGGCGGCGATCGGGCGGCCAGGCACCCAGGGGTCCGCCCGGATCCCCTCGCGGGCCGTGGTAATCCGCCCCATCAGCCCTCGCCGACGGCGACCGTCA
>Ga0335074_10008662_pt1 | contig 14149 bp, 9 predicted proteins | sample Lox_Sample_23_FD_206715 | JGI IMG/M metagenome (GOLD analysis project Ga0335074, IMG submission 206715) | Soil microbial communities from Loxahatchee National Wildlife Refuge, Florida, United States - Lox_Sample_2.3 | ecosystem: Environmental > Terrestrial > Soil > Wetlands | place: USA: Florida...
TCCACCGCCACCAGCTCACCGTCGCCGGGGCCTGAAACAGGCCCCAGGCGCTCGCACCGCCAAAACGGAGCCAACAGCGTCACAACTGCCCCTCACAACGGGAGGGGTTGCGCGACAGCCTCGCGACCAGGCGCAACTCCCGGGCGATCCGGTCTAACGGGGTACCACTGGGCAGTCGGTTCCTGCCTGGTGGCGTCCGCTGTCACTCAACCGCGGAGACGAGCTGGTGGCATATGGATGACGGCAGCCCGGATCCGCGAGTGACCTGTCGCGCGTCGGCTCCGTCATGGGTGCGGGCGGGGCTTTATCGGCGGGAGCTCATACCTGAGAGAGCGAGCCCCGTTCCTCGGGGTTGATGCTCATCGCTTAAGGAGGTATCGGATGGTCACGCTTCGCGTTCGTCGGAGCCTACGGGCCGTGGTCCCCACAGTCGTGCTGGCAGTCGCCGTCTGGGTCCTGGTGGATTTAGGGGCCTACGTGGAGATCGTGATGAAGGCGGCCGGGATCCCGAGCAACGCGTCAGGTCTGGGCGGGTTCGTGAACGGCGCGCACGCGCTGGTGACACCTGCTCTGGTGATGGTGGCGGCGGTCGCACCGCTGGCGTTGATCGCGGGCGGGCTGGTGCTGCTGTTCGGCGGTCGGCGGGGAATGCAGATCGTCGGGACCGCCCTCGGGGTGCTGCTGCTGTTGGGCAGCGTCACGGCGCTGATCGATTAGCCCGTCGATTGGCGACGGTGGACGCAGTCGAGGCCGAAGGTCCGGGTTCGGGGAGTTCCGCGATGAGGTTCGCGCGTGGTCACCAGTGGCTGGTCCTCGCTGGCATCTCGGCGACGGTGCTCGTGCTGGGGCTCTCGGCACTCGCCGCAAGCCCCGCACACGCGGGGATTCTCGGCCTACAGAGTCCTGGGCAGGCGCTCGTTGGGGTGCTGGGCCCGCTTGGGCAGGCCGTCGGCGGGACGGCCGCAAGCCTGGCGGTAAGGGCGTTCACCGCGATCATCCACGCACTGTTCGCGCCCATCGCGCACTTCATCAACACGCAGCTCCTCGGCTGGTTGGTCGCGGTCCCGGACTACGCATCGCCGGGCTCGCACGTGGCAGCGATCGAGCACACGGTCCTGGCCATGGCCGGTGCTGCACTCGGTGCGGTGGCGACGATCTCGATTGCCCGCTACTGGGCGGCCGGACTTGCCGGTAACGGCGCCTCGGCGCTCGAGGGGCTCGCGGGCACGGTGGGAGCGGCGTTGCTGTTGCCGCTTTGGCCGTGGATCTTCCACACGGCCGTGGCGCTGGCGAACGAGGCCAGTACCGGGCTGTTGGGGTCGGGCAGTGTGACCAAGGAGAGCGCGAACCTCCTCGCGCTTGGTCTGGGCGCGGGTGTCGGACTGGGTGTCGCCGGGCTGGGGCTCTTCGTGTCGATCGTGATGGCGGTTGTCGCCAGCGTCCTGTTCCTGGGTCTTTTGTTGATGAAGGTGGCGCTGGCGATCTCGACCGTGCTGGTGTTCGTGGGGATGCCGATCGCGATCGTCCTCTCGCCGGTGATGGCGTGGATCCCGCGTGTGCTCGCGCGGGCGTTTCTCGTGTGCCTCAGCGTGCCGTTGGTGTGGGCGGTCTGCTTTGCGGCGAGCGGAGCCCTGCTGGATGATGGCTTGTTCCTGCAGGGCTCTCCGGGTTTCTTCAATGCCTTGCTCGAGCCGCTGGTCGCGATCGCGCTGTTGTGGCTGCTTTTGCTGTTGCCGACGCGGCTCGCCCAGATGGCGATGCTCGGCGCCGGCGCGATCAGCGGCGGGTTCATGTCCCGCGCGGTCAGCTACGCGGCCGGCTCACAGCTGCGGGATGTCGCGCGTCAGCACATGCCGGGCTGGGCCGGCGGCCAAGCGTCGACCGCCCAAAGTCCGAAAGAGACGGACTCGCGGCTCGGTACGCGCCTCCGAGCCGAGACCGCCTTATCGGCGAGTAAGGCGACGGGCGCAGCGGCGGCGACCGCAGCAACGGGCGTGGCGGCGGTTGGCGCGGCATCGATGGCCAGGCGCGGTGGGACCAACGGCGGGGCGAGCGGCGCAGCGAATGGTTCGGTGGAGCGGCAGGCGGGATGGTTGGGCCGGGTTCGCGGCTCCGGCAATTCGCGCGCGTATTCGCCTCCACCATTGGCCGGGAGTGCCGGCGGCCTCTCGCCGGAGAGCGGTCTGCAGCGGCCGAGCTGGCGGCAGGAGGACTTCGACGCCGAGATACTCGAGGCCGGTTTGCGCGAGCAGCACCAGCCGGTATCCGGCGAGCAGGCCACCCAGGCTCGTGAGATGCTCTCGCCGACCACTCAGAAAGCGGTTGGACAGCTGGTCGCCGATCATGGTCCGCGGGCCCGCCAGCACCTGGCCTACCAGGCTCTCGGCGAATGGGCACCGCAGGAACGCCAGGCAATCCGCACCCTCGCGGCCGCCACGCCTGAGGTCCGGGCACAGGCGTTCGGCGACACCGGTGGCTCGGCCGCCGGTTTCGGCGAGAGCTCTGAACCGAAGGCCGGCAAACCGTCGCCGACACCGAGCGGCGGCACCGCCGTGACCCCACGCCCGACCACCATGAACGAGCGGGAGCCCAATGGCGGCACGCGACTGACCGCGAGCACGCGGCCTCGACCGCCGCAGGATCAGCCGCCGACGACTCCTCCGGGCGTAAGGGGGTGATGGGTCGTGAATCCGGCGCCGGCGCATTTGGAGGCGAAGCTCAGGTTCGGTTGGGATTTCACGGTCGGGCAGGTCGCGGCGATGATCGGGGGGATCCTGGTCGGATTCGCGTGGGCGAACTGGTTGTGCCCGATTCGCGGGATCGGCGCCGCGGTCACCGCGGTGTACGTGGGCGGCCTGCCGGTGGTGGCGGGATTCGTGGCCTCACAGACCGAGTTCGACGTGTGGGCGGTGGTGTCCTCGGCGCTGCGGTGGCGCCGCTCGGACGGGCGCTTCCTGCCCGGTGGCGGATCGCTGACCGGCTATGTGGTGCTTGCCGACGATGAACGGCGAGATCCCGCCGACGGCCGCGCCGCGTTGCTGGATCTGGAGGCGGTGTGGAGCTCGCGATGACTGGGGGAGGGTTCGTCAGTGATTGAGGCGGTTAGGAGCAAGCGGGAGGAGCTGCGTGAGGCGGGGGAGCTGCTCGGCGTGGAGGCGGTCGACCGCACCGGGCTGGTGGTCACGTGCGAGGGCGCGTTCGTCCGGATCCTGCGCGTCGCAGCGGTCAACCCGTTGCTGATGTCGGGTGAGGAGCGGGAGAAGGCGGCGGCCCGCTTTCAGCGGCTGATCTCGCAGTTGCAGGCCGACGAGCGCATTCAGGTGGTGGTGGAGGGTCGGCCGGTGAATCTTGAGGCGCTGCTCGGCGGCTGCCGGCGGGAGATTGAGGCGTGCGCCGGGCCGGCGCCGAGCCGGGGAACACCGGTGCGCGATCGGCTGGCGCTGTCTCGCTGGCGGCTGTATGCGGCGCTCGAGGAGTCGCTGCGGCTCCATGCGGACAGCCAGGCCTCGGTCGAGGTCAGCCATTACCTGGTGGTTCCGTTCCTGCCGCGCCAGCATGTGGCGCGGGCGGCGATGGCGTACTGGCGGCGGGGGAAGCTGCCGACCGCGCCGCTTGAGCGCACGCTGACCGCGCATCGCCGGGCGGTGCGCGAGCACCTGGGCCGGGTCGACGCGTTGCGCGCAGAGCTCGAGGGGGAGGGGATGGCCACCGAGCTACTCGACGGTGAGCAGGTCGTGCACCTGCTGTGGGGCTGCTTCAACCCCACCCGGGCCGACCGGGGACGGCGGCCCGCACAGGCAGGCGAGCTGTTGGGCGAGCTCGACGCGCCCGTCGAACGGGAGGAAGCGCTCCAGGCGGGGGCGCGACTGAAGGAGGCGATCGCCGCCTCGAGTCTCGATTTCGACCGCGACTCGCATGTCGGCTACGTGGAGCGCGATGCATGTCAGACGATCGCGGTGGCCACCACCGCCGGGCGGACCGCGATGGGCTGGCTCCACTCGGCGATGCTGACCCGCCAGCCGTTCTGCCTCTGCGTGTTCGTGCACGCGCTCGAGCGCCGGCGCGAGCGCCAGCGGTTAAAGCTCGCCTACCGGCGGCTGTTCACGATCAACCGCGGCGCCGAGTCACGCGGCCGCGTGCCCGACTTTGACCGCTACGTGCAGGAACGCGAATACGAGGGGCTACTCGGACAGCTCGCCACCGGCGAACAGACCGGGCTCTTTCACGTATCGATCTATCAGCAGCTCCGTGCCCCGGGTCCGGATCCGGATTTGAGCGCACTATCCGAAGCCGTCGACTTCTGCTCAGAGCAGATCGAGTCAGCCGGCGATTGCAAGATCAACGCCGGCACGTTTCGCCAGCAGCGGCTGTGGGAGAGCGCGCTCCCGCTCGGTCGCGACGTCGCGGCTCAGGTGCGCAAGTACCCGACCGTCAACGCGGCAGACATGCTGCCGCTGGTCGGGACCAAGTGCGGCTCGCCGACCGGGATCCCGTTCGCGTTCGCCGACCCCGGCCGCACCGTGGAGCTGCTCAACCTGTACGACGAGCTTCACCCCAACCACACGATGCTGATCGCCGGCAGGTCGGGCAGTGGCAAGACAGTGACCGCGAACGTGCTGATGGCCCGCGCCGTCGCGTCCGGCGCGCGGGCGTTCGTGATCGACCGGGCCGGCCACTACCAGACGCTGTCGCGGCTGATCGACGGCGCGCAGCAGATCGACATCGGCGCCGAGGCCTCGCCGTATGCGCTGAACCCCTGGGATGTCGCCGACCCCGGGAAGGTCCCTCGCGAGAAGGTCGCGTTCCTGATCGCGCTGCACCAGCTGATGATGGGGCGCCTGGACGGCCAGCAGCTAGGGATGCTCGCCTCCGGGATCCGGGCGGTATACGGCAAGGCGGCCGGCCTCGACGGCCAGCCGACCGAGTCGATGCTCCGCGACGAGCTCCGCGCGCAGGCCGAGGACGCGCACAAGGCCGACGCCCCGGAGATCGCCGCCTCGCTTCGGAGCCTGGCCGACCAGCTCTCGGAGTACTGCGGCGAGGGCACCTACGCCTATCTGCTCGACCGGCCGACCACCGTCCCGGCGGACAGCCCGCTGGTGATCTTCGACACCCGCGCCTGCCCGGAAAGCCAGCTCCAGCTCGTGATGTTCCAGCTCATGGAGTACGTCACCGCCACCGTCCAGCGTCACTGGGCACACCACCGCACCGACGCCGTCAAGCCGGGCGCCCCCTTGTTCCTCGGCCGCTCGCTGCTCTTGATCGACGAGGCCTGGCACCTGATCCGCCGCGACGAGACCGGCGAGTACGCCAACGACCTCGCCCGGCGTGCCCGACACCTCGGGCTGGCGCTGATCGTGATGAGCCAACAGCTATCGGACTTCGACACTGACTACGGAAAGGCGCTGGTGCGCAACTCCGCTCAGCAGCTGCTGCTCGCCCAGAACCCGCAGGAAATTCCGTTCATCGCCGAGACTGTCGAGCTCTCCCAGCGCGAGGCGGCCGAGCTCGGGCGACTGAAGACGATCAAGGGCCGCCACGCTCAGATGCTCTGGCTCAACGGATCCCGCGGCCACGGCAAGGTCGCGCTGCGGGTCGGCCCGACCGAGTACTGGGCGTTCACCTCCGACCCCGCCGAGGTCGCGATCCGCGACGAGCAGATCGCCCGGCACGATGGCGACGTGTGGGCGGCGATCAGCGCCCTCGCCCGCCAAGGAACGCGTGCCCACCGAGACAACCTTGCGGCCTTCGCCGATGCCAGCGAGCACTGAGGCACCCACCACGCGTCTGCCCAGGCGCGCAGCGGCCCGCGCGGCCGCCTGTTCGGGGCAGGCGCGTCGGAAGGCCACCGAGCTTGGACCGCTGCTCGGAGCGTGCGGCCTCGCCGGCGGCGCCGGAGCCACGACGCTCGCATACCTCGTGGCGCTCGCCGCCGCCCGGCAACTGAGCGGCCCGGTGCTGGTGGCTGACACCGGCGGGCCGAGCGGCGGGCTGGCCGCTCTCGCCGGGGTCGAGGCGCCGCGCTCCCTGCCCGAGCTCGCCTCGCACCTCACGACCGGCCTGCCGCTCACGCACGGGATCTACGCCACCGGACCGTCGGGGCTCCGAGTGCTCGCGTCTGCGCCTGAGTTCAGCTCGAGCTCGCCTACCGCCCAGCTGACCCGGATCCTTGACGACGCGCGCGAGGCCCACCGCCTCACCGTGATCGACTGTGGAACCCTTGGCCGCGACGTCGACCGAACCGCCGCGGCCGCGGCCACCCACCTCGCCTGGGTTCTGTCTGCGACCGAACACGGTCTAGAGCACGGCGAGCGACTGCTCCACGCCGCCCCTCGAATGGCGGGCAGCGAGCTACTCGTCGCCCGGCGCGACGTGCGCCAGGCCAAGGCCCCGATCAAGCAGCTCCGACGGCTCGCCGCCGAGCGACGGGCGACGCTCGTGCTCCTCCCTCACGTCAACGCCCTGGAACACAGATCCGCTGATCGTGCCCTCGACGAGGCGCAGGTCGCGATCCAGGCGATCGTCGGAGCGACCCTGCGATGAGCGGCCACAGCTTGACGGCGCCGGTGACCGCGACCTCCACCGACCCCGACACGGTCACGGCGGCGCCCGGTGAAGTCACGATCCGCGGCACGGTTGAGGTCGCGGCGTGCGTCGCCGGTGCGCTGACTATCGCCGCCTGCGCGATCGCCGCGGTGGTAAACGTCGCGCTTGCCGCCGCGGCACGTCGTTGGCTCGCCTACCCATTCGCCGGTATTCCCGCCCGACCCGGCGAGGCCGCCGCAATCTTCCTGCACAACGTCCGGGCGCTCACGGCCGTCGGCGGACTATTGATAGTCGCCCAGTCCCCTTACTGGGCCGGCAAGATGAATGGCGGGCCAGTGCACCGGGCTATCCGGCGCGCCGGCGAGGCACTGCTCGCAGCCGGCGTATCGGCGAACGTCATCATGGTGGGCGCGAGCCTGGGCGCCTACGGCTCGCGGATGGTCCGCGCAGTTCTCCCGCACGGGCCCATCGAGCTCGCTGCCTACGCGCTGGCCCTCGCGGTCTATATCCAAGGCCGACACAGACCACTGCCCACGAGCCACGCGCTGGCGATCCCAGCCATGTCGATGTCCCTCCTGGCGCTCGCGGCACTACTCGAGACGTTCGTCAACGTATGAGGTCAGCGCGTCTCCTGCTCATCATGCTTGCCCTCGGCGGCGGGGTTGCGGCCGCGTTCGCCACCGTGCCGCGCGCGCTCCACCAATTGCGCATGTTGAGCGTCCCGACGCTAGCGCCGCTGGCGGCCACCGGACCTGCCAACCATCGAGTACCCGCGCCGACACGGCACCTTACGACCCGAGGGACGGAAACGGCGGAGGCGACGGGGACGCCAGGGATACCACCGGCTATCGCGCCGAGTCACGGGAGCCAGGGTGGATCGCTCCGGGTGCTCAAGCTGATCGGCGTCGAGATCGCCGTCGGGCTTGGCCTAATCGTCGTGGCTGCGCTGGGGCTGACGGCGCGCCGCGCTCGCCGCCGGCGCACCCGCACCTATGCGCTGTACGAGCTCCACCTCTCGACGCACGACCAGGCGAAGGGGCAGGACCTCGAGGACATGGTCGAGGCGATCGCCAACATCGTCCGCGCCTGGCCCGTCCACCGCGCACGGAATGGGCAGCCGTACGTGGCGCTTGAGCTGATCTGCAGCGCGATTGAGGCACCCGCCGGCCGGACCGAGATGGAGTGGTCGATCAACATCCGCTGCGAGCCCCGTACCGTGACCGCGCTCGACGGGGCGATCAGCGCCACCTACCCCGACGTCCGGCTCGGCCGAATCCACGGCGAACAGCCGCTCCCCCGACCCGGCGTGCTGCGAAAGCCGGGATACCTGATGCGGTTTCGCAAGGAGCGAAGCTTCGTCTACTCGCTGATCGCCGATGTCGAGCGAGAGGCTTCCGCGCCCCTCGAGCAGATCGCCCGCGCCCAGGTCGCCCAGGAGGCGCCATCGGTCGTGCGGTTCCAGCTCACGCCCACCCTTACGTATTTCGAGGAACTCGCGCGACGTCTTTACCGCCGTCACGAGAACAAGCTGGTGCGCCAGGAGCGCTGGGGACTGCCCGAGGGTGGACTGTGGTCGACGTTCAACCGCGCCGAGATGCGCTCCGCCGAGCGAACCCAGAACCGAAGCCTCTTCTGGCTCGAAACAGTCGTCGCCGCCGACAGTGCGGAGGTCTGCAAGGCGGTCGCCGCCGCGGTTCAGTCACGTCGGGGCGAGAACCGACTGCACCGCCGTTGGATGGTCGTCAGCGAGGGCCTTTACCGCCGTCGCTTTCCGCGCGCGCTCGGCCCGCTTATTCCGTCGTTCCGCTGCCTTGTCTCGGCGGCCGAGGTGGCGCACCTCCTCGCTCTGCCCTCCGCGCGCATGAAGGGGGTGCCCGTCCGGCGGGTCCCGCTCCCGCGAATCCCTGCGCCGCCCGAGACCGTCCGCGGCGGTCGGACAAGATCGATAGCTACGACAGCGAGCATTGCCGCGAACGGGAGGGCGACATGAGCGCCGGGACACCTCACCGCAACGGGGACGGCGGTCCTCGCGTCGAGGACCTGTATCCGATGCTGCGCGCCGAGAACGCCGAGGTTCTCATCCACCCCTCGGACCGCAAGTACGGCGCGCTTCTGGTCGGTGGCCAGGGCACCGGCAAGACCAGTGCACTGCTCTCGTTCTACCTCAACGACATCGAGGACCCGGACGCGGCGCCGATTGTGGTCGACCCCAAGTCCGAGCTCTCGCGCATCTGCCTGCGTATGACCCCGCCGGAATGCGGTAAGCGGGTGTGGTTCCTCGATCTCGGCCACCCCGCATTCGGGATGAGCCCTCTCCGACTAGTCGGCGACCGGCCGGTGGCGATCGAGGCGGCGCAGATCGCCGAGAACGTCGTGGCCGCGCTGCTGGACATCAACGAGAACCAGATCTATCAGTCCTCGCGGCGCTACCTGTACCACGCGGTAATCGGCGCGATCGCGATCGCCAACAAGCAGGGCCGGCGCCCGCGGCTTGAGGACGTCTACACGCTCCTCCGTCCGGCGAAGGAGGAGTTCCGTAACGCGGTCGCCGAGGCGTGCGCCGACCAGCCTGACCTTGACCAGACCGCGGAGTTCTTCCGTTCCGAGCTGCCCGATGACCTGCGGATGGCTACGAGCCGTGTTGCCGAACGACTCGACGCGCCACGCAACAAGATCTCGGGGCTTACCGGCGTACCGCCGCTCCGTCGGTTCTTCAACCACCCCAGCGACGTGCCGCTGCGGGAGATCATCGAGGCGCGGGACATCCTGATCGTCGACGCCAACATGGGCGCGATCGGCACCGAGAACAGCAAGGCGTGCATGCTGTTCATCATGCGCATGCTGCACGCGCAGCTCCAGCGCCAGGTCCACCTGCCTGAGCCGGAGCGCCCGCGCGTGCCGCTGCTGGTGGACGAGGCGCACTATGTCGCCGGGGGCGAGAACGTCGTCGACCAGATCGCTACCCACCGCGCCGCAGGCCTCGAGCCGGCATTCGGCCTTCAGTACTTCGCGCAGCTCGGCTCCGCCTCAGAGCACCAGCAGAAGATCCTCAAAGGCGTGCTCAACTTGCTGCAGAGTCGGTTCTTGTTCCGGATGGGCGACGCTCAGGACGCCGAGCAGGCCACGAGGATCGCGATGGCCGTCTTCTCGACCATGATCCGCGACGATCCGGACTCGCGTGCGCGACTGCGCGTCACCCCCGAGCAGGCGCTCAACTTCCCCAACTATTACTGCCTTGCATCGTGGATCGCCAACGGCACCCGCGCCCCAAGCTTCATGGGCCAGACCTACCCGCTGCCCGAGGTCGGCGACGACTGGGCCCAGCAGCACATCGCCTCCCAGGACGAGCGAGTCGGTCCGTACCCGGAGCAGCTCGAATCAACTCTTGATACGAGCGCGCCGGTCGCGGAGCCAGAACCCCGGGAGCACCGGCCTGAAGAATCGCCAGCGGTCGAGGCTGCCGCAGAGGGCGACCATCACACCCGGTCCGAAGAGTCGGTGAAGCCCCCGGCCAAGCGAGAGGTCAAGGTCGACTACGAGGCACCACCGGCGGCTGCCAAGGACGTCACGGAAAGCCCAATCCGTAGGATCGTCGGCCGCCGTGTCCCGGCGCCAGCGGCCGCCGCAGAAGACCGTCCTGCGCCTGAGACGCTGCGCGAGGTTGTCTTCCTCGAACGCATCAACGAGGTCCGACCAGCCGAGCAACTCGACGGTACAGATGGCCTGCCTCGCCTATACGACGAGGACTACGCGGTACTGACGTTGCTCGACCGGGTTGGGCTCGTGCCCGCGAGCCTGATCGGGCGGGCCGTCCTTCCCGCGAGGGCGCCGCGGACCGTTCACGACCGGCTGGTCAAGCTCTACCGCCACGGCCTTATCGCCCGGCACAGCACCGGGCTGCGCCGGCAACGCAGCGCGGACGGCAAGCCCCCGCTGCTTTATTCGCTGACGCGCCGCGGCATGCGGATCGCCCAGGAGCGGGAACCCGCACCCGCGATCTCGCCAAAGCGCGAGTGGCATCCGATCGAGCAGCCAAACGCCGCGCGCCTGGCTCATGACCTTCACGCGCTCGCATGGGCGACCGCGTTCCACCGCGCCGGCGGCGACCTCGCCACCGACCGCTGGCGAACACCCCGCTACGCCACCGGCCGCTACCCGGTCCCGCACGTCGGCTCAGGTCGGCACCGACACCCCATCACACTCAACGAGATCCCGATGCCCGACGGGCAGGCGATCATCGACGTCGAGCTCAAGAGCTTCGCCGAGATCAAGCCCGACCTCTCGCTCGAGCTGCGCATCGACGCGACGAAGCTCACCTTTGATCTGCTCGTCGAACTCGACCTCACCGACCGCCCTTCCTATAACCGGGACAAGCTCCGCGCGTACGACGCATTCCTGTGCGGATGGAGCCTCGCCCACCCGCGATACCGTGCCCAAGGAACGCGACCGGCCGTCGTGTTCGTGTCTCGAAACCACCACGCCTCACTCGCGTGTGCGAGTGAGGCAGATGAGCTGATGACCGGCCGGATCGGTCCCATGGGTGCTCCGGTCGAACACTGGTACTACGCCGGCCGCGACCACCTGTTCTTCGCCGTCGAGGCAGACATTCATCACGGAAAGCTGACCGCGCTCAAGCTGCCTGCACATCCACCCGGACTCCGGCAACAACTTCTTTCGAGCCGCGAACTCGCCCTCGAGGCCGTTGCGCTTGTGAGCAATACCGGCTGACTCGCGCTGCACGAGCACAGGCGCCCCCACGATCGCGTCCGCGGGCAAAGCAAGCGTTGGTGATGGTGCCGCCGACGACTTCCTCGTCGCCGACGAGATGGCCGGGGCATCGAGGTAGAGAGAGCTGAATGCGATCGTCAGGTCGACTGCGTACGGATGGTTGGAAGCGTGGCATAGCAGTGACGCCGTCGCGCGACGCCGCACGATCGCAATTGCGACGCGGAAGTCGGGGCGCACGAGCGCGCCGCACCGGTCCGCTTGCTCGGCAGCCGTTAGCACCGCATCGGCGCGACATTGCGTTCGATCGCCGAATCCGTGGCCAGCCGCGAGACTGCAGAACGTCGAAGCGACCGCGCGCATCTTGGTCGTCGGCTGCCCGAGACGGCACGTTTGGTCACCCTGATCGACCTTCTGGGACTGGCCCTGAACGCCACGTATCAGCGCTTGGTTGACTGTCATCAGTGACTGAATTAGATCTTCGGCCGGGCCGGCTCGAGGAAGGGAGCCAGAGGAAGGTCAGCGCGTTCAATACAAATTCGCCTGAGTACCCGCCGAGCCACCGGAACGTCTATCACGACGATTCCGGCTGCGGCTACGGCTACGGCGAGGACACCAAGTCTTGGCATCGCGTCGAGGGCGAAGGTAATCGGCCCCTGCCATGCGTGCTCGCGACTCGAGAGAGGATCGGTAGCCGCAGGGCTTCGAGTTGACGTAGCCCGCAGATGGGTTGTCCCCCAAGCGCGTGCGTGTGTCTATCCCCCCAGGCGCGGGTCGCGCCCGATCCCAGCGGTGTTCATGGCAGATTGTTTTCTCGCCGGAATGCATCTAGCACGGCAAGCTGCTGTTTCTCGACGAAGCGCTCTTTCGCCATCTGAGCGTCGATCTCGCGTTGGAGTGCTACGGTGCGCGCCCGCTGCGTTGCCTCGGCCTGCTCGCGAAGCTTGCGCTCCTCTCGCTTCCGTTCGAATGCCCAGGAAGCGATCATCACGATCACGCAGACGGCCGCGACGCCGACAAGCCACCTCGTTCCAAGGAGACCCAAAGCGAGGGCGGCAAGAGCCGCAAGTAGGACAGCTGAGGAAGCTGAAAATGCGATGCGCCAGAGTGTTCGCACCAGGTTCACGATACCCGGTCATCGGACGGGTGGGCCAGCTACGCCACCAGCCGATTCCCGGTGCGAGATGGAAGCGATCCCCTCGTTCGGTGCGGGATCGAAGTTCTGGCGCGCTGTGCTTCCGCCGATAACCTTGTCCGCAACGAACCCGATGCGCTCGACGCCATTACGGACGCCTAGCTGATGACGGTGGTCCGTAGGCTCGGCACTATCGATCGACGAAAGCCGGTGACATGCCTCTCAGTCCTGAACTCATGTACTGCGCCACTCGCATCATCGGCGATTTCGGGAAGTCGCGGGCAGCGGTCGGCACTGGGTTCTGCGTGACCGTCCCAAGCGACGTGCATGCCGACAGACTCTACGGGTACATGGTCTCCGCCCACCACGTCATTCACGGCAGCGGCGAGATCGACGTCGCGGTCCCAGACCCGCTTGCTGGCGGTAGTCCGCATCCCGCGATTAACCCGGATCGTGCAGTAAGAGCCGCGCCCCCGGGTTAGCGGGGGCGCGGGGACGTCCGGCATAGCGGGGATTCTTGGGATTGCTGAAGTCCTGATTCCCGAGCTTGGGGGTTCACCTTGCAGGTGATGCGTGACGGACGTCTGGTAACCGTAGAAGTCACGGCGGACGGAGCCGGGTTGGTCTCGCATGTCGGGTCGGCGCTGTTGGGGCAGGTCGCGGACAAGCTCGGGCTCACCAGGGCCCTTTCGCATCGCCTGGCCGGGGTCAAGCAGCGACGCCGCGGGCATGATCCCGGGGTGGTGCTCCGGGATCTCGCGGTGATGCTCGCTGACGGCGGCGAGTGCGTGTCGGATCTGGCGTTGGTGCGCGAGCAGCCGGCGTTGTTCGGGTCGGTGGCCTCGGACGCGACGGCGTTTCGGATGATCGAGAAGATCGCGACCACGCCGGGGCTGGTGGACCAGGTGCGGTGCGCGCACGCGATCGCGCGCGAGCGGTTCTGGGAGCTTGACGGCGCGCCGGAGCGGTTGACGATCGACGTCGACGCGACGCTGATCACCAGCCACTCCGACAAAGAGAAGGCGGCCGGCACCTACAAGCACGGCTACGGGTTCCATCCGCTCGGGGCGTATGCCGATGAGACGCGCGAAGCGTTCGCGATGCTGCTGCGGGCGGGGAACGCCGGGTCGAACACCGCCGCTGATCACGTGACGGTGATCGACCGCTCGCTGGCGCAGATCCCCGAGGAGCAGCTTGAGCAGCTGGAGATCCTGATCCGCGCCGACCGGGCCGGTGCGACGCACGGGACTGCCGATCACTGCCGCCGGTGTGATCTGCGGTTCTCGTTCGGCTATGAGCTCACCGACGCGGTCCGCACCGCGATCCTCGCGACCGCGGAGGATGCGTGGGTCGCGGCACTCGATCAGGACGATTCGGAGCGGCCCAACGGTCAGGTGGTAGAGATCACCGAGGGGATCGACCTCTCAAGCTGGCCTGAGCGCTCCCGGGTGATCGTCCGCCGGGAGCGTCCGCATCCCGGTGCGCAGTTCTCGTTCACCGATCACGACGGCTACCGCTTCCAAGCGATCCTGACCGACCAGAGCGACCCCGACATCGCCGTGCTCGAGCGTCGCCATCGCGGGCGCGCCCGGGTCGAGGACCGCATCCGCGAGGAAAAGGACAGCGGCCTGGCGAAGCTGCCGTTCAAGGCGTTCGCGCTCAACGAGGTGTGGATCGAGCTCGTGATGCTCGCGCACGATCTGATCGTCTGGACCCAAGCCCTGCTCTTGGACGGTCAGCTCG